>Ga0164292_10003749_pt1 | contig 12404 bp, 12 predicted proteins | sample GEODES117metaG_FD_111486 | JGI IMG/M metagenome (GOLD analysis project Ga0164292, IMG submission 111486) | Eutrophic lake water microbial communities from Lake Mendota, Wisconsin, USA - GEODES117 metaG | ecosystem: Environmental > Aquatic > Freshwater > Lake | place: USA: Lake Mendota... | reverse complement strand
TAAACAGAGTTTTTTTGGTTTTTCGCGTAACTCTAAGAGTGCATTGATATCGGATGCAAAAGAAAACTGACCATCATCATCAGCATAGAAAAACGGTTTTATACCAAAGGCATCACGAACACAGGTTATCGTATTTAACTGCTTGTCATAAACAACAAAAGCAAACATCCCAACTAAACGGGTTAAACATTCCTGACCCCATTGTGACCATGCAGCAATCAAGACTTCTGTATCAGATTGTGTCTTAAAGACATGACCTAAATCTTTAAGGTCATTTCTAAGTTCTTTATAATTATAGATCTCACCATTATACACAATGACATAGTGACCATCGCTTGAAGACATTGGCTGGTGGCCTTTCTTAGAAAGTTCAATGATAGATAACCGCGTATGTCCGAGTGATAATAATTTTGTAAATTTATCTTCTTCACTTTTAATTTTAAAAGTTTCTAATCCATTATCATCTGGCCCTCGGTGATAAAGTGAATCTGCTGCTAACTTTAAACGATTATTTTTTTCTTGAATATCTTGAGTAAATTTATTTGAAAAATGACCAAAAATTCCGCACATAATATTTATTTATATTTTTTAAAAAAAAAAGAAGATAACAAATGTTTAACTTGGCGCATTCCCAAAAAAATTCCTATATCCTTCAACTTGCGTAATACTCTTTTTTTTTTCCAATAATTAGATGAAATTTTATTAATTTTTGATTTGTACTTAGCAAATTGTATATCAATTTTATCTTGATTTATTGCCTGTAAATTTCGTTGACAACTGATAAGTTCACCAAATTCAACAATTTCATTAACAATCGTTTTTTGCCTCAATCTTGACTCTGATAAAATTAATTCTTTACAGTTTTTTTTTATCTTATTAACAAGCAAACTATCTTTCATCATTTGAAGTACTTCGTAAATATTTGAGCAATCCCTATTAATAGGAATATAATGCTCCATAGGCCTCATCAATCCAGAGTAATCTCCCATGACACCAATTTGAACTGTCTCTGCAAGTGCAGCTTCTAAGTTTCTGGGGGAGATTGCTGTAAATAATTTTTTATTATCTTGGCCTGGAAAACAATGTTTTTCTATTTGTTCAAATGACGGATTTTTTTTAAATACTTTATATAAGTTTATACAGTTTCGAATTTTATTGTAAGGATCTAAAATTGAACTACCTGAGGGTACAGTTAAACAAAATTTTGAATTTTCAATAAATGTATGCCACGAATTTCCTGGTATTAAATCTTGTTGGTTCCAAGATATGTCCAGTGCAAGATTAGAGTTATCAGGAATGACGTCTTTAAATTTTTTTGCAATTTTCCATTTTAGCTGACCATGACTTCCAAAATTTTCATCTAATTTAGATGCGCGATAGGATACATCAATCTTTCTCATAGAGTGAGGTTTTGGATTTTTCCATGATTTAATCCAATCATCAGATATATATCCTGTATAACCGGAAACTATCTGTCCACATTTTGAATATTTGGGATAGAGTAAATTCCAGTGCTCAGAGCTTAGTACAGAATAAATACGATCAACTTTCCAATCAAACATCCAGTTATCTAAAATTGCAGAACAATCATATTCATCCTGGGGCATGGCGACTTTACATGCTACGATTTCTTTTATGAAGTTATAATTCTTTAACGTAGATTTAAAAGTTGATGAATTATACCTATTACAAAGAAAAGTTGGGCCAAGAACAATCAAATGATAATCAATTTCTTTTAGATTTGAAGGAAAGGGAATGTCTGCATCATGAACAATACAATTCAAATCAGGCCTGTTGCTTAAAAACATAAACTCCAGAGATCTAACGGCCTCCCTCACATCTCTGGGATCTCCCATTTGATGCAATACTAATACATTAAATTTTGAATATGCTTTCACCAAAAATTAACTGTTATTTTTAAATTAATCCAAAGATTGTATCATTAACTTATGTTTTGAGATCGTTCGTTTAATTAAATTTTTATTTTTTTTAGTCCAATCAATAGTCATTTGGATGCCTTTTTTAATATCTATAATTGCTTCAAAATTTAATTTATCTTTAGACTTTTTAATCGATCCAAAACGTTTTCCAGAACTATCCCAGTCTCTTGCCGGTTTTAAATCAACAGGAGTTTTGTTTCCGGTATAATTATTAATTATTTTTGCTAAATCACCAATATTAGTTTCTGACCCAGAAGCAAGGTTGTAAGTTTCTCCTGAAAGTCCTTTTTCAGCACAAGAAATCAATCCACGAACTATATCGTCTACAAAAATAAAATCGCGACTGGCTCTTCCATTATTATCAAGAGGTAACTTTTCTCCATGCAAAGACTTCCAAATAAAAGTTGGTATTACATTTCGCCAAACTGTATGAATAGTACCTCTCCAACGGCCAGCACCTAAGATTTCTCTAGGTCCATAGACATTTTGAAATCGGGCTTTAACAAAAGGAAATTTATAAAGTTTCCAAAAGTAGTTTCCATACATCTCTCCTACTAATTTTGATATTGAATAAGGACTATCATGAAATAGTGATACCGGTGCATCCTCTGGTGTTGGCTTAGCATTGTTTTGAGTTTTTTCAGCAACCGCACATCCGGCAGCAGCATAAACAACTTTTTTTAAATTCTTAAAATTTTTTATATATTCAAATAATTTTAAAGTTGTTATGAGGTTATTATCGTGATCAAGAATTGGATTTGCAATTGAAGATTGGTTACCGTGATAGCATGCTAAATGAAAAACAATATCCAAGTCTTTTGGAAGTTGATTTAAAATAAAATTCTCAGCAATTGATCCTTTAATAAATTTTACTACAGGATCTGCAGGTACATTAACCTTTTCTGCAGATAGTAGATTATCTACTATCCAAATTTCACTTGGATTATATTTTCTCAATAAATAATGGGAAAGATTACTTCCAACAAAACCAGCTCCTCCAACAATTAAAATTTTTAATTTATTTAATGATATTTTTTTATACATAGTATTTATATTATTTTTTATTGCCATTTTTAGGATGAGCTAAATGACTAAAAATATCATTCACCCCATATTGATCGTACCATAGCAACTGGTTTTTAATAATATTTTCAAAACTTACCTCTGCTTTCCAGTTAAAAGTTTTTTCCGTATTTGCTGAATCAAGAACAACTTTGGAAACATCGTCCTTGGCAGGTGTTATAATTTGAGGGTCGGGTGAATTAATATTGAGATGAGTTTTTACAATATTAAATATATCGATTATTGAATGACCCTCGCCACTAGAAACATTAAAAACACCATTAGGCACGTCTGCTTTTAATGCAAGATCTATAAATCTAATAAAATCACTCATATCTAAAAAGTCACGAACTGTATCGCTGCAAAAACATTTTAATCCTTCTTTTAAACGTTTGTAAAAGGTTGGGATAGGTCCAATGGCAAGTCTTGGACCACAGATATTTGCTAAACGTAATGATATAACCGATAAACCTGAATGCATTAAATAATATTCTCCTGCTGTTTTTGAAATACCATAGCTAGTAAAGGGGTCTAATGGATGGTCAATTGGAATCGGCGTTATTTTTGGTCTTCCATAACAAAGGGCTGTTTGAAAATTAATAATACGTTTTATTTTAACATCCATTGCAGCTCTTACTATATTAATGGCTCCTAAAATATTTGTGTCACAATCCTCAATCCAATTATTAGGGTCTTTGTATGATGCGGCACTATGAATTACATGGGTAGGCATAAAATCTAAAAATACTTTATTAACAAGGTCTGCGTTTGCAATTGACCCCTCTATCACTTTAAGTCCTGGTTGTTCAGGAATAGACTCTCTTTTTCCTGTTGTAAAATTGTCGATAACACAAATTTCTATATTTTTAGGTAAAAAATGTTCTATTAAATTAGAGCCTAAACAACCAGCTCCGCCTGTAATTAAGATTTTCATTATTAATTTTTTTTATGTCGAAGATGCGTATACTCGCCTAATGTTCCATGCTGATGGTAATAGTTAATTGCTTCATCTACTGTGGTTTCTATTGAGGTAAAGTCAATTTTTCCAAAATCCTTAAATGTACGGGAAGGATCAAGTAAAATAGAATATACATCATCTGGTCCAATTTCTTTAATCTCTGGTTCTACATATTCATTCAAACGCATAGCCTTTACCACAGCATTGTAGAGTTCTAATATTGATACATCTTTTCCAGAGGAAAAATGATACGCACCTTGGCCTTTACCATCGCAAGCTTGAACAACTACACGGGCTAAATCTTTAACAAATACAAAATCTCTTCTAGATTTTGTAACGAAACATTTTTTTCCATCTTTAAGACGCTGATAAAAAATAGGAAGCGGACCAGCAACATTTCTTGGTCCGATAACATTAGCTAGCCGAAATGTAACAAAATCAATACCAGATTGCTCAATATAAAGTTCATTAGTTGTTTTAGAAATAGCATAACTACTTCCTTCTGGTTTTCTTGGATGATTTAAGGTTATTGGCTGCTCAATAGGTTTTAGGCCGTAGCATAGTGCTGTCTGGAAATAAATAAAACGTTTTACATTATTTTTTTTTGCTGCATCAACTAAAATAGCACCTCCAACACAATTAGTTAGAGTATCATTATACCAATCATCAGGATCTTTATAAGAGCAAGCAGCATGAACTACTACATCTGGCTTAAACTCTTGCATTAACTTATAAATTAAACTTTGGTTAGAAATTGTATCTATAATAATTTTAAGATTTGTGTGGGAAGCTAAATGCTCTGTTCTTCCTGTTGCTAAATTATCAATCACAACGATCTCATCGCCGCGATCTAGCAATATCTCTGCAATATGTGAGCCAACTTGACCAAGTCCTCCAGTGATCAATATTTTCATAAGTTTTATTAGATTTTAGTAAATTCAAAACAAGCGTCAACTCCTGCTACTTTATTATTTACAAGTGGATATCCATTTGCATTGAATATAATTTGAGATAAAAATTGACGATGCTCATATTTTAACTTCATGCTCGATATAGCTTTAAACCTCTCTGGTAATATTTGAAGTTCAAATAAAGAGATGGCGGAACCTTTGTGGTGACCATAAAAACCTAAATCATTAACGATTTTAAGAAATTCATTGGGTCGATAACAATGAGAAATTGGGCAATCTGGACCGTCAGTTAATCTTTTAAATGCCTCCATTAAAGTCATATGCTTGTATTGTTCTTTCTCGATTTGACATAAAAAAGCGACATACAAATGAAGCCAAAGGCTTTCATAATTATAAACCATTACCTGCATTTTTCCACCAGGTTTTAAGATACGATGAATTTCCTTAATTGCAAGACTAAGTGATTTTACATGGTGCAAAACCCCCGAGCTGTGAACTAAATCAACGCTGTTGTCTGGTAAATTAATTTTATTACTATCTTCATTAATTTGAATAAATTCTGCTGTCTTACTGTGAAGTGCTAATCTTTTTTTTGAAGCCTTTAAAGCTGTTAGCGAAACATCTGCTCCAATTACTCTTGCACAATTTGAAAATAAAGAAAAACCTACAAGATCATTTCCAGGCCCACAGCCGTAATCTAAAACTACTAGATTGTCAGCACTATTTACTGGCATTAGCTCAATATATCCTGGGTACTGCTGATTACGCCATAAAAAATGATTTAATGAACGCTCTGCGTTTTCGAAATCATCACTGGCCACCATGTGAATTGTCCAGTAAGCAGATGAACTTTTATTAGTTAAAAATTTAAATTTTAATTTTTTAAATATTCTGTCTACAATATTTTTAAGATATTTCATTTATTATTTTAATTATTTTTACTTTCTCATATTTTTTTAATTAAAATCTTTTCCTAATTTTTTCCATTCTTCTGCTTTATCATGAAATTGCTGATGCCATATTTCTAAGCTTAAAAGACCCCAAATTTTTCTAGAAAAAATTTCATTTTTTCCCAAATTTTTTAATATAGCTCCAGAATTAAAATAATCACGCTTTTTGTCAGCCATACATTTTAAAATACTTTCGCTAAACTCTTTAAGTTCATTATCAAACCACTCTTTTAGCGGAACAGGAAATCCCATTTTATCTGTACGATTTAAAACTTCTTGAGGTATTATATTAGCAAAAGTTTTTTTTAAAATATTTTTAGCATTTCCTCCTTTAAATTTAATATCAGCTGGAATTGTGGAGACAAATTCAACTAAATGATGGTCTAGAAATGGAAGACGACTCTCGAGACCGTGAGCCATGCTCATTCGATCTTCAACTTGCAATAAAGCTGGTAATTGACACTTGAAATCAAAGTGGGTCATTTTATCAAAATAAGCTTCTTTTTGTACATTAGCGGGGTTATTAAAAATAATGGAAAAATCCTCAAACACTCTCGACATATTTAGACCAGACCATTCAATTTCATCATACATATCTGCAGATCGATTGATAAGGTCGAAGTAGCGTTTATCCATGGGTTCAAACAAGCCTTTGCTCCAAAAATTTTTAATTAAATTTTTATATTCTCTTAAAAAAACTAAATTTGGAATAATTGACTCAATTGTAACTATAAAATTACCATTCTTATAATTTCCATCAATTGCAGCTTTTAAGCACTGCTCTAGATAAGCAATGATATAACGGGCATATCCACCAAATATTTCATCTCCTCCTTGCCCACCCAAAACTACCTTTACATGTTTTGCTGCAAGTTTAGAAACCATATATTGTGCGAAGGATCCAGGTCCAGCTACTGGAAAATCTAAATGATATATCACTTTTTCAAAATACTTTCGAAAATCCTCAGCTCCAATTTCAGCTATATGAAGTTTTTCACTATCATGTTTAACTACGGATTTTGCAAAACTGCTTTCATCATAACCGGGATATTCGGGAAATCTTCCATGAAAACCGAATGGTGCTGCGGAAGAATTATCCTGGGCTAAACTAAAAATTAAACTTGAGTCGATACCTCCAGAAATATAACTGGCTACAGGTACATCGCTTTGGCCATGTAACTTTACAGATGCTTTTAATAATTCTGTAACTTTGGTAGCTGCCTCATCAAAGTTCATTGTATGATCAATTTTATATTCTACATCCCAATATTTCTTGATATCTAATTTTTCTTTTTTTAATATTAATAAATTTGCTGGCATAAGTTGTTTAATATTTTCAAAAAGTGTTTTTTCTCCAATTGTATATTGAAAAGTTAAGTACTCAGCTAACGCTTCTTTGTTAGTTTTAATCTCTGACAAAAAAGGTAAGATAGCTTTAGCTTCAGAAGCAAAATAAAAGACTCCCTTTATTATTGCATAATAAAAAGGCTTCATACCAAAACGATCTCGTGCACAAAAAAGTAATTGTTTTTTTTCATCCCATAAAGCGAATGCAAACATCCCTTTGAAATGATTGACGCAATCTTCTCCAAATTGATCATAAGCTGCTAAAATACACTCTGTGTCTGAATTTGTTCGAAATGACCAAGAATTACCAAGTAAACTTCTTAATTCGTGAAAATTATAAATCTCACCATTAAATATAATTATATTTCCGTTTTGACTTTTCATAGGCTGAGCAGCAGAGGATGAAAGATCTATAATTGAAAGTCTTCTATGTCCAAAGGCAACTGTGGATTCTTTATTTATCCACACTCCTTTCCCATCAGGACCTCGATGAGCAATTAACTTACTCATACAATTAACACGTTGTTCGATATTTTGAATTGGTGATAAATTAAGTGATAATAAACCTGCTATTCCGCACATAAAGAATTGTATACAATTTTTTTTTATATTATTAATTATTTTTATATTATTAATTATTTTTATCTTATTAAGTGTATAATAAGATTATTATAAATAAAAAAAACAATAAATTATGGAATGAATTGTGTGGTTCACAATTAGCAAAATCTATTGGTGTTTCAAACAATTCAGTAACATCACTAAAAAAAATTTGACAACTGGTATTTAAATTTTTATCCATATTTATTGAGATACATTCCATTTCAAAAAATGGGAAAAAAATGTTTTAGAGGTTGGGCTTGGTTATGGAACAGTTTCTGAAAAATTAGTGAGGTCTGGAGCATATTACACTGGACTAGATATAGCTCAAGGACCTGTTGATATGGTCAATCATAGAATACTTCAAAATAATTTAAATGGAAAAGCATTATTAGGAGATGTGCTTCAACTTAGATTGCCAAAAAATAGTTTTGATTATATAGTTGAAATTGGTAGGTTGCGTCATACAGGTAATTTACATGTGGCTATAAACAAATCTTTCACTTTGTTAAAAAAATAATCAATTAATCATGATGGTCTATAATACATATTTTTATCGAAGACTTATAAATAATTTTGTCTTAACCCAAAAATACTTTATAAAAGAATTATTTGGATATCGAGGTGTTGTTGGTCAAAGTTCTGAAATGCAAAAAGCTTCCTACGATGTAAATAGTGATGGTAAGGCACTCCCCCCCATACAGATTGGATTTTCTACTAAATCTTTAAAACACTATTGTAAAAAATTTAGTTCTTTTTCATCAAATCTTGAAAATATTGGAGATGAATTTCCATTTAGAAATATCACAAGAAAAAAAATACTTAGAACGAAATGGTCTTCATTAATTGGGCTTGATATTTATGCAACTGCAAAAAAGTAAATTAAAAATTCTATTATTATATAATGGCACACAACTATATACTTCAACAGTATACGAACATGTCAATTCTTTTGCTAAACATTCTAATCATCAATTTTTTTTTTTTCATCATGATATATATTCGAGTAATGATGCAGACTTAGAAAAATTTGATTGCATAGGAATTCATTACTCTATTAGAATGCCTTATGATAATCAGCTTAGTCCTGCACTCTATAATAAGATAAAAAATTGCAACAAATTAAAATTTTTATTTATTCAAGATGAATATGATTTTACATCTTTAACAAAAAAAAAAATTAAAGATTTAAAAATAAACCTAGTATTTTCGGTAGTACCAGAGAAAAACATTGGGGTAGTTTATCCAAAGAAAGAATTTCCTAACACAAAATTTATTAACGTTTTAACTGGTTATGTGGAATTAGATGACAAACTTGATATAGAAATTAAAGCGCCATCCTTACGACCGATTTTTTGTAGTTATCGCGCAAGAAAACTTCCTTTAAGGTATGGTAAGCTAGGTTTTGATAAGTTTCAAATTGCTGAAATTGTCAAAAGCTATTGTCAAAAAAAAAATTTACCATACGATATTGATGCAGATGAAAATAAACGACTTTATTCTCAAGACTGGATTAAATTTTTGTCACAGAGCAGATCAGTTCTAGGAACAGAGAGTGGTTCAAATATTTTTGATTGGAATGGAAATTTAGATCATATTATTCAAAATTTCACTAATTTAGAGCCAGATATATCGGATGATGATGTTTATAAACAACTTCTTAAACCGCTTGAAATGGAAAATTTAATGAATCAAATTTCACCAAGAATTTTTGAGGCAATTAAATATCGATGCGCAATGATTTTATTTGAAGGTAATTATTCAGGAGTTATCGAACCTGAAAAACACTACATTTCGCTCAAAAAAGATGGGAGTAATATTGAAGATGTTTTTCGCTTGCTCCAAGATGACTCTTACGTGAACTCTATGACTGACCAAGTTTATAAAGATATAATCCTCCCTGAAAATTTTAGTTATGAGAATTTTGTAAAAAAGATAGACGCTGAAATCAATCAAAGTTTTAAAGATTTAAAAATATTTGTAAGTCCGCCACTAGAGACATATAAAAATTTTGAAATAGCCATTGAAACTATTCCAGAATTTAAATCTCATGACTTTTCTAAAATTTATAAAGAAAATAAATTAATACGTAAAATTTTTCAATTAATGCCAATTAAAATACAAAAATATATAAAAAAAATTTATTTTATATTGAATAAAAATTAATGACTAAATAAATAATCTTTAATTTTTTTAAAATTTAAAAATATTCACTTATTTTTAATAATTTTTTGGTAATTGATGAAATTTTTTAGTAAAAAATTATTAAAAGCAAAAGTTAATTAGGTGTAGAAATTGAGGTATATTAACTAATATCTCTACAGAGTCATAATTGACCCTTTAAAGAATCTTGAAGAAGAATATCAATTACCCTTCATGATAAGTAAGAACAATTATGATTATAGTAAAGAATCAAAATATCCTTTTGTACGTCTAAATACCTTAAGACCCCAAATAAATAACATTAATGATAAAACTAAAACAAATAAAATGCTCCATAAATTTGGTGTATTATTATTTATAATTATTGCCCGATAAGATTCTGCAATATGAAAGAATGGGTTGGCATAAGAAATCAATTTAATAATATCAGGCATATTTTCAAAAGGATAAAAAATTGGGGTCGCAAACAAAATTACAAGAAGTATATTCGGCAATAGCTGCAAAATATCTCGAACAAATACTGCAATTGCTGAAAGCCAAATAGTTATTGCAGCCAGCCAGATGAATTGGATCATAATCACCAATGGCAGTAAGAAAATATGCCATGTAATGCTCCCTCCAGAAAAAATAATTAAAGCAAATAAAAAAATAAGACTTACCACCAAGTTTATAAGGCCAGTAAATGTTGCGGCTATTGGTAGTAATTCCGTCTTAAAAGCCATATTCTTCACCATTCCAGTAGCGCCTACAACTGAACCTGCCCCAACCATAATTGACTCAGTTGTTGCAAGCCATGGTCCATAGCCACTAATTAACCAAATAACATAATCCAATGTTGTTTCTGAGCCTGGTATTTTAATTTTAAAAACAAATCCAAATATATAAGTAAAAATAGATAGCATGAATATAGGATTGACAATTGCCCATAAAATTCCCAGCGAAGAACCAAGATAACGATCTCGAATATTCATCCTTAATAAATTGATCAACAATCTTAAATCAAACCGATTAAATCCTAACAAATTCATATATTTCAAATCCTAAATCAAATTAACTTTTATAGATACGGGATAATAAAGCATGGGTTGTCCACCTGCAGGACGTGATAGAGAATAAACTTCGAAGATGGATGACGATCGAGCATAAATTAATTTATTAACCACAGAACGTTCTCTTAGCTCCACATCTAAACGATAAACTGCTGGCCTTAAATGTAAAATGGGAAATTCAAGTTCTAAGCAGTGTTCACCTGAGGAACTAAAATAATCAACAACATTAAAGTCCCGTTGAAATAAAATAAGTTCATCAAGACGTATAATTCGAACGCAACACATCAAGTCATTAGTTTCATATGGAAACTTAGCTACAATCCTTATCAAAAACTTTTGTGCTGACTCAATACGAATAGCCTTTAGCAGAGTCTCGCCAGTGAGCATTACTGGTTTCTCAATCATATAACCTGGTACCAATGTCTGATTACCAACATGAGATCCAAATCGAACCATCAAGGCAGCCTCGTCCTCACTTTTAACTTCGTCAATGTAAGCCTTTGTCACAGCCTCTGGTCTACCATCCATAATGACGCTGCCATCTTTTAAGTAAATACAGCGATTACAAATATCATTTATTGCACTCATGCCGTGTGATACTAGAATAACGATTTTACCCCTTTTGCAGATTTCAAGAATACGAGCTGTGGCCTTAGCTGAAAAGAGTGCATCACCCACAGATAATGTTTCATCTATAATCAGAATCTCAGGATCAATGTATGTGATCATCGAAAAGGCCAGACGTGCTTTCATACCTGTAGAGTAGGTACGCAATGGATAATCAATAAACTTATCAAGTTCCGCGAAGGCGATTACTTCGTCGATAACTTTATCCACTTCAGCTCTAGATTTTCCATTAATTTCACCATCCACGTAAATGTTTTCACGCCCACTTAATTCCTCACGCAAGCCAATACCCAAAGTTAAAATCGAGGTTACCTTGCCATTAACATGAATTTTTCCTGAAGTAGGTTTAGTAATTCCAGTAATCATGCGAAGCAAAGTTGATTTTCCTGCTCCGTTGCGTCCGATTATACCAAGACACTCTCCTTCATGAAGTTTCAAAGTGACTTGATTGACCGCTACCTTTTCTTTGCTATATTTTTCTTTAGTATCATGGTGCTTCATAGCGTTAGTGAAATCTTCAATAACAGAACTTCCTACAGAGAATATTTTACTAACGGCATTCAGTTCAACGTAATAACTCATTTGACTTCTCTTGACACAGTTCGTGCTATAAACGGTATTCTAACCGCACTATTGCTCATCTCACCATCAACAATTAAGCGCAGTCCATTTCCATAAGTCCAAGAACGAGTGTCACCTTTATCAGAGGTGGAATGTTTTAAAAACAAGTTCAGTGAATAAGTGCCTGGAATTAAGGGCAAATTAGCAATTTCAAACGTCACCTCATAATGACCGGG
>Ga0164292_10003747_pt1 | contig 12410 bp, 11 predicted proteins | sample GEODES117metaG_FD_111486 | JGI IMG/M metagenome (GOLD analysis project Ga0164292, IMG submission 111486) | Eutrophic lake water microbial communities from Lake Mendota, Wisconsin, USA - GEODES117 metaG | ecosystem: Environmental > Aquatic > Freshwater > Lake | place: USA: Lake Mendota... | reverse complement strand
CAAATACATGGATGCGCTAAAATAAGATCCGGGAAAGATCTTTCTATATCGGGCAGACTGACTTCTGGCAGCACACATCATTCGCACGTTCATTCATCACATTCACCACATTCATCACATTCATCACATTAAAAAAGCCCCTTTCGGGGCTTTTTTCTATGGTTAGTTATCAAACTTAAGTTCAAGTCCAAGGCCTCGCAATTCATGCACGAGTACATTGAACGACTCCGGCACACCAGCGCGAGGGATGTTGTCTCCCTTGACGATGGCTTCGTAGGTTTTAGCACGACCAATAATATCATCTGATTTAATGGTCAGCAATTCCTGCAGGATGTTGGCAGCACCATATGCTTCCAGTGCCCAAACCTCCATCTCACCGAAACGTTGTCCACCGAACTGGGCCTTACCACCAAGCGGCTGCTGGGTGATCAGACTGTATGGTCCGATTGAACGAGCGTGCATCTTATCATCCACCATGTGATGTAATTTCAACATATAGATGATACCTACCGTTGCTTTCTGGTGGAAGCGGTCCCCGGTTTCACCATCATAAAGATAGGTGTGACCAGAGCTCGGCAGTTCTGCCCTGGTGATCAGATCCCTGATCTCCTGGTGCGTGGCACCATCAAAGATCGGCGTGCTGAAACGGATTCCCAGTTTCTCTCCTGCCCATCCAAGGATGGTTTCGTAGATCTGGCCCAGGTTCATCCTTGAAGGTACACCCAGTGGGTTCAGAACGATATCAACAGGAGTGCCATCTTCCAGGAACGGCATGTCTTCCGCCCTAACGATCTTGGCAACAATACCTTTGTTACCGTGGCGACCCGCCATCTTATCACCAACCTTCAGCTTACGCTTCACAGCCAGGTATACTTTGGCAAGTTTCAGAACGCCTGCTGGTAATTCATCACCAATGGAGATGTTGAATTTCTCACGCTTGTAACGTCCGAGCTCCTCGTTGTACTTGATATTGAAATTGTGCAGAAGGATATTGATCTGCTCATCGATCCTGGCATCACCTGACCAACCCAGCGGATTTACATTCTGGTAATCGATGCCAGTCAGATTCTTCGCACTGAACTTAGCACCCTTCCCGATCAGCATCTCACCAAAGTTATTTGTCACACCCGCTGATGGTTTATCCTTCAGCAAAGTCTGCAGCTTTATGATCAGGATCTCCAGCAGTTCTTTTTCGTTCTGCTCGTGCACCTTCTCCAATTTCTCTACCGCTGCTTTCTCACGAACCTTGGCATTCTTATCTTTCTTTGCACGCTGGAACAGTTTCTTTCCAATGACCACACCTTCCGTGCCGCTTGGCGCTTTCAATGAAGCATCTTTAGCATCGCCTGCTTTGTCACCGAAGATCGCACGCAACAGCTTCTCTTCAGGGGTAGGATCTGATTCACCTTTTGGCGTAATCTTACCGATGAGAATATCGCCTTCCTTAACCTGGGCACCAATACGGATGATACCATACTGATCGAGGTCTTTGGTGGCTTCTTCCGATACATTTGGAATATCCGGAGTCAGTTCCTCTTCACCCAATTTGGTGTCGCGAACTTCCAGTTCAAATTCAGAGATGTGGATCGATGTGAACAGGTCATCCTTAACAACCTTCTCACTGATCACGATGGCATCCTCGAAGTTGTACCCTTTCCATGGCATGAATGCCACTTTCAGGTTGCGACCTAGAGCAAGCTCCCCATTCTTTACCGCATATCCTTCCGTCAGGAAGTCGCCGTTCTTCACCCGCTGGCCTTTTTTAACGGCTGGCTTCAGGGTAATGCAGGTTTCCTGGTTGGTCTTAATATATTTTGTAAGCCTGTAAATGATCAGATCATCTTCAAAGCTCACCAATTTCTGTGCTTCATCACGCTCGTAACGAACGTGGATCTCATTGGCGTCAACAAACTCGATCACACCTTCACCATCAGCATGGATCTGGATACGCGCATCGCGGGCGGCCTTACCTTCCAGACCTGTACCAACGATAGGGGAATCAGGCAGGATCAGCGGAACAGCCTGACGTTGCATGTTCGATCCCATCAGCGCACGGTTGGCATCATCGTGCTCCAGGAAGGGAATCAGCGACGCCGACAAACCAACGATTTGATTCGGTGCTACGTCCATGAATTCAACTTCTCCCGGATCCAGGATCGGGAAGTCACCCGTTTGACGCGCCTTGATCTTGGGCTCGGAAAATTCATCCTTCTCTGTCAAAGGAATATTTGCCTGGGCAATCTTGGCAGTATCTTCTTCTTCAGCGCTGAGATAGGTTAACTTCTTCATGTCCACCTTTCCACTGTCCACCTTACGATAAGGGGTTTCAATGAAGCCCATTTCGTTGATCTTGGCATGCACACAGAGTGTGGAGATCAGACCGATGTTTGGACCTTCAGGTGTTTCAATGGTACAAAGACGACCGTAGTGCGAATAGTGTACGTCACGCACCTCAAAGCCAGCTCGCTCACGACTCAGACCGCCAGGGCCGAGGGCAGAAATACGACGCTTGTGCGTGATCTCCGACAGCGGGTTGGTTTGATCGAGGAATTGGCTGAGCTGTGATGTACCAAAAAAGGAATTGATCACGGAAGACAAGGTTCTGGCGTTGATCAGGTCAACCGGCGTGAACACCTCATTGTCCCTCACGTTCATACGCTCACGGATGGTACGGGCCATACGGGCCAAACCAACACCGAACTGTGCGTACAATTGCTCGCCTACGGTACGAACACGACGGTTGCTGAGGTGATCGATATCATCGATCTCCGCTTTACCGTTGGTCAGGCGTACCAGATACTTTACGATCTCAATAATGTCTTCCTTGTTCAGTGTTTTCTGATCAAGCGGGAATTCCAGGTTGAGTTTCCTGTTAATCTTGTAACGTCCTACCTCACCGAGGTCATAACGCTTGTCGCTGAAGAACAATTTATCAATGATACCACGCGCGGTTTCATCGTCCGGTGCATCAGCGCCACGTAGTTGGCGATAGATATGCTGAACCGCTTCCAGTTCTGAGTTGGAAGTGTCCTTGTTCAATGTGTTATAGATGATCGCGTAATCGCCACTCACCTCTTCTTTCTGGATGAACACGCTCTTCACTTCCATCTCCACGATGATGTCGATCTCCTTAGGGGTCAACACAGTGTCGCGCTCCATTACCACTTCATTCCTCTCGATGGATACTACCTCACCAGAATCCTCGTCTACAAAATCTTCCACCCATGTACGCAGCACGCGGGCCGCAAGGCGTTTGCCTTCATACTTCTGGAGGGACTTTTTATCAGTCTTTACTTCATCAGCCATACCGAACAGCTCAAGGATATCCCTGTCTGTTTCAAAGCCAATGGAACGAAGAAGGGTAGTTACCGGAAACTTTTTCTTTCTGTCGATATAAGCATACATGACATTGTTGATGTCAGTTGCAAATTCCATCCACGCGCCCTTGAACGGGATCACCCTGGCAGAGTAAATCTTGGTTCCGTTGGGGTGTACGGACTGGCCGAAGAAAACACCGGGTGAACGGTGTAGCTGGGAAACCACGACCCTTTCGGCGCCATTGATCACAAATGTACCGCGAGGGGTCATATATGGAATATTGCCCAGGAAGACATCCTGAACAATAGTCTGGAAATCAACGTGTTCCTCGTCGTTACAGCTCAGCCTAAGCTTCGCTTTCAGGGGAACGGCATAGGTAAGACCGCGCTCCATACACTCTTCAATCGTGTAGCGTGGCGGATCAATGAAATAGTCCAAAAACTCGAGAACAAAGATGTTCCGGGTATCCGTGATCGGGAAGTTCTCTTTGAACACCCTGAATAGCCCCTCAATATTCCTTCTGTCGGGGGTCGTTTCAAGTTGGAAAAACTCCTTGAAAGACTGGATCTGGATTTCCAGAAGATCTGGGGCATCGGCCTGGTGTTTAACCTTTCCAAAGTGCATTCTGCCGTTTTGAGCCAGTTTCGTTGAAGACATATTTTAAAAGCGCTTTTAAGTTATACAGACGACAAGACAATCCCGAACCGAAACAATTGTTCCAGAAAAGATTGATTTTCAATCACTTACGATTGTTTTGTAACGTCAATTTTTAGGCCTAAAATCAAAGGAACGCAAAGGTATGGAAATTTGGGGTTTTGCCAAAATTTGAATTAGGCGAAAAATAAGTCGTAATAAAAGAAAAGCCCCAGGCTATTTCTCTCATTGACGCTGCAGAACACCCACTAATTTGTAAAACTGATTCCCAGGCTAAGCCAAAAGTTCTGAAAATTTTCCGTACGAAATACGTCACTCTTGTTTGTAGAGTAGTTATATCCTGCAGCAAGTATCAATTTGGCAGGATTTGTGACCCCAAGATTGACCAGGGTGCCTATTTGGGGACGTGCAATAAAGCCCCATCCCTTGTCGTCTGTGACATAGATATTATAGTATGCTTTGTGAGCGGCGTACTGTCCACCAAGGCCGATTCCGGCATACGGAACAAACTTGCCATGTGTCCCAAAATAGTAAAAGAAATCTCCAGTAATAGGAAGTGAGAACACAAAACGCTGATTGTCCGTAGTAATCGCAGACGTCTGATCCTGGTTTTCGTAAGTCTTACGCGGAACATATTCTTCAAAATTATTCCAACCAAGTGTTGCACCAACAGATATATGTTCTTTTACAAAATGGCGGTATTCCACTTTCCCTCCCAATATAGAAGGCTTCGATACAAAGTCCCCTGTTGGGAAACCTACTTCCCAGGATAATCCATAGAGGTTATGCAGACGCTGTGCCTGCAAAGCCGACACTGTTATACACATAAAGGCAACAATAGAAATAACCTTTTTCATGTTCATCATTTTTTTACGTATGGGGATTGTTCGAATGCTTGCTTGATGCCATCAACGGTTCTCGTGACATTGGTCGCTTCAGTGGAAGACAGCACACCGGAGAGCTGAAACAACCATATAGCCTGCAGGTTGTTATTCGATTCCGCATTGCGGAGATCAAAAGTTTCTGTGATGAAATCACCCACACTGTATTTGTACACTTGGGGAGGTAGGGGGTAGAAAGGTGGGTAGCAGCCCCAAAAATCACAGAAACCAGGATACCCCGGGTAACCCCACCACCAACCCGGAGGATAGATGACGGCGGCATTCACCTGCCTGATGGCAATGGTGCGCATCAGCAGATCCGGCCTAGCGGGGCGCGCCACAAAACGGTACCCTCTGGCATTCATCTGGTTCTTGATCTCTCCTACTATCGTAAGTGCTGCGGGCCCTGTAATGATGGTATCGTTGCTATTGTTGTTCGACACCCTGGCAATAGTATCAGAAACAAAATAGGTTGTGTAAGTTGAAAACTGGGCGTCTTTTGAACGTGTTGAGGAAACCACAAACGCATTCGAAAGCCTTGATGTATCCGGCTGCTTCTCGCAGGAAAACAGGGCTGACAGGACAAGCGTTCCAAAGAAAAATATCTTCTTCATGATAATGTAATTGCGATGCAAAACTAAGACAGTTTTAAGGCGCTGCTTGCACGCTGTTTGTTTCAAAACAACTTACTGTTTTAAGAGTGGCGGCCTTTATGATCAGAGGTGTTGAATAACAGATCAACCCATCATAGTGTCTGTATCAAATTCAAAAAAAAGGGGCCGTCTCAACATTGAGACGACCCCTATGATAGGTTTTACAACTGACTTTACTTGATCTCTACGTCAGCACCAGCTTCTTTCAGCTTGGCAACCAGTTCGTCTGCTTCGCCCTTAGAAACGCCTTCTTTGATCGCCTTAGGAGCACCGTCAACGAGGTCTTTTGCTTCTTTCAGACCCAATCCGGTAAGATCTTTCACGATCTTCACCACAGCGAGCTTGTTAGCACCACCGCTTTTCAGAACTACATCAAATGCAGTTTTCTCTTCAGCAGCAGCAGCAGCAGGTGCAGCAGCTACAGCTACAGCAGCAGCAGCAGGCTCAATGCCATACTCATCTTTCAGGATCTTTGCCAGTTCGCTTACTTCTTTCACGCTAAGACTTACCAGTTGCTCAGCGAATGTTTTTAAATCTGCCATTTTTACTTAATTTTTACCGTCTTCATTTCATTTTGATCCGACGGCGGTTTAAAAAAATTATCCGGAAATGCCCCGCGGATTGGGCTTTATCATTGGCTAATTGGCTCATTGGCTCATTAGCTAATTGATTATTTTCTACTAGGCTATCTTCCTAATCAGCCAATGAGCCAATCAGTCAGTGAGCCAATTGTTTACTGTGCGCGATCTTCCAGAGCCTTGATCAGTCCTGCCAATCTACCGCCGGCATTAAGGGCGCCGATAACATTCTTGGCCGGTGACTGGAGGGCACTGATGATCTCGCCAACCAGATCCTGTTTGCTCTTCAGGTCTTTCAGCGCAGCAAGCTGGTCATTGCCAACAAATACATCACCGTCAATGAAAGCCGCCTTAAGAACGGGTTTCTCGGTTTTGGAATCAGTGCGGAAGCTGCTGATGATCATCGCCGGCTCTTTCGCATTCTCCGAAAACATCAGGGCAGTTACACCGTGAAGGGAATCAAATGCGCCTTCAAAACGGGTGCTGTCGAGCTGCTCAAGGGCTTTACGGATGAGGGTGTTTTTAGCCACCTTCATTTCTACATTCTTTGCGAAGCAGATCCGGCGAAGCTTAGTGATCTGGGCAACGCTTAATGCTTCTGTATTGGTAAGGTAGAAGTTGTTATACTGAGAGAACTTGCCTTTCAGTATTTCGATCACTTCATTTTTTTCCTGTTTGTTCATTGTTACGCTTTTAAATTGTTTACGTTAACCAAAGAATTAGTGAATAAGAACTTTGGTGTCGATGGAGATGCTTGGGCTCATAGTGCTTGCCATGAACACGCTCCGCAGGTAGGTACCTTTGGCAGAGGATGGCTTCGCTTTTATGATCGCGTTCAGCAATTCCTGGCTGTTTTCAGACAGTTTATCAGGAGAAAAACTCACCCTTCCGATAGAAGCATGAATAATACCTGCCTTGTCAACTTTGAAAGCTACCTTACCAGCCTTAACGTCAGCAACCGCAGCGCTTACGTCATTTGTAACCGTTCCCGTCTTAGGGTTTGGCATAAGGTTACGGGGACCGAGGATCTTTCCCAATTTACCGATACGGGGCATCACAGACGGGGTAGCGATGATCACATCGATATCCGTCCACCCACCTTCGATCTTTTGGATGAACTCATCAAGACCTACGAAATCAGCACCAGCCGTTTTTGCTTCCGCCTCTTTGTCGGGCGTGCAAAGAACCAGTACTTTCTTTGTTTTACCTGTTCCATGAGGAAGGGTAACGGTGCCCCTGATGGCCTGGTCAGCCTTCTTCGGGTCTACCCCGAGGCGGATATGCAGGTCCACTGAGCTATCGAATTTTGTGCAATTCACTTCTTTTACCAAAGCAGACGCGTCGTGCAGGGAGTAGTTCTTATTGCTATCCACTTTACCGGTCACTGCTTTCCTTTTTTTAGTGATTCCCATTGTAATCTTTTTATAATCCTTGCTGGATAATTAACAATCAATTGTCCCAGGGGGCCTTTCCGTCAACGGTGATACCCATACTGCGGGCTGTACCGGCAACCATTCTCATGGCGCTTTCCACAGTGAAACAGTTCAAATCGGACATCTTGTCTTTCGCGATGACCTCGAGCTGTTCCCAGTTCACTTTCGCAACTTTGACCCTATTGGGCTCTTTGGAACCACTTTGGATTTTAGCCGCCTCCAGCAGTTGTACAGCAGCAGGAGCAGTTTTGATAACAAAGTCGAATGATTTGTCAGAATAAACGGTGATCAAAACAGGGCAAACTTTGCCCATCTTTTCCTGGGTCCTCGCATTAAACTGCTTACAGAACTCCATGATATTGACACCTTTAGAACCTAAGGCAGGTCCAACAGGGGGCGCAGGGTTGGCCTGGCCGCCTTTTACCTGCAGCTTTACGTAGCCGGTAATTTCTTTTGCCATTATAAATTTTTTTTGGTGATAACGTCACACTCAAGGCATGACTCCCAAAGCCATTCAATAAAGAACTTCTTAATTGGGGCAGCGAAGGTAAGGTAAATACTCAAAAATGCCAAAGCAAAATACCAAATAATGGCAACTTCGGTGGAATTTCGACCATCAGTGACATCGGGGTAACAATACTGCCCAAAATTGCATGATCCGTGAAACCTTTATTCACACCCCCCGCCCGGGGACGGCTTCATCAACATCCCCACCCGGAACCTTGTTTGCCGGCCCGATCGTCAACTTCACCTGGAACCTTGTTTGCCGGCCCGATTAGCTTCAGGCAACCCCTTTTTTTATGAGTAATGTTTCAAAAGCAGGTGAAAAATCCGGCGCAAACCAAGCCATCTTTCATGACACCTAAAGCTTCCATGAAAGGATGTTTTCCCACGAGTTTTGCAAGCCGCGGCTTTTCAATCACCCACTATGATGTACATCTCTTATCTTCACGCCCGGGACGTGAATTTGTTTTTTTTATTTATTGCACTAATCTTCATAATTTTCGATACATAACCCCAATCTCTAAATTCAATTTCAAAACGCTACAACTATGGCCAAAGCAAAGAAGTCTCCAGCAAAAAAAGCAGTAGCCAAGAAGGCAGTTGCTAAAAAAGTTGTGAAAAAAGCTGTTGCAAAAAAAGCAAAGAAAGCAGTCGCAAAAAAAGCAGTTAAAAAAGCTGTTGTAAAAAAAGCTAAGAAAGCGGTCGTGAAAAAAGCAGTTAAAAAAGCCGTCGTTAAAAAGGCTAAGAAAGCTGTTGTGAAAGCTGCAGTTAAAAAAGCCGTCGTCAAAAAGGCTAAGAAAGCTGTTGTGAAAAAAGCAGTTAAAAAAGCTGTTGTTAAAGCAGTAGTTAAGAAAGCAGTTGCAAGAAGGGCCAAGAGGGCCGTTTTAGCAGCACTTGCATCTCCTGCAGTTGTTGAAACACCAACTCCGGCACCAGCTCCTGAAACTGCCCCTTCAACAGAAGGACAGGCTTAGTGCCAGGCACGCCGACAAACGAAAAAAGACCTTTCTTACGAAGGTCTTTTTTCGTTTAACCTATGTCGTTAGTATCATGTTTCCCTTATGATGAGCTGGGGCTCAAGTATTTTTTTTGATAAGGGAAGTCCAAGTCCTTTATTCTTCAGCTGGTGAAGCAATGACGTCACAGCCTCCCTTCCGATTTGATCTATGGGTTGCGCAACCACTGTCACCGAAGGTGTGCCAAGCCTGAACAGATCATTATCGTCAAAGCAGATCATACCCATATCACCGGGCACTTTCTTCCCAGAAACACGGAGGCTCTCAAGACCATAAACTCCCAAATAATTGGTTGTAAAAAACAGGGCGTCGGAATTCTGCTCAGCTATAAAATTGGCGATCCGGGCAACAGAGCGCTCCTTACCCTGGTCAAAATCAAGCTTAAGCACATTATGTTCGTTGTCACCCTGTCCCTGATCGATCAACGCTCGTTGGTACCCTTCGTACCTCTGCTGCATCTGGACCTGGGCAGAATTGGTGGTCACCAGACCGATCTTTTTATACCCCTTCCTGACCAGGTACATGGTGGCTTCATAGGCTCCTTTATAGTTATCAACCGTTACAAAACTGGTATCTAAATCCGGAAAATAGCGATCAATCAATACGATAGCCTTCTTCTCATCCTTCAGACTTTTCACCTCCTCTTCCATTCCTGGAGTGGGCGTGATCAGAAAACCATCCATCTGGCGATGCTTGAGCATGTTTATCAGGCTGCTGGCCTTGGTTTCACTGTTCTCCGTACAGCAGAACATCACGGTATATCCAAATTTATCAGCCTCATCTTCTACTACTTTTGCAAGATTGGCAAAAAACGGATTGGAAATGTCTTCGACGATCAATCCCAGCGTATGGGTTTGACCGGTACGTAGTCCGCGCGCGATTTGATTTGGCCTGTAATTCAGCTTGCTGGCAATGCCTATGATCTCGTTCTTGAGATCCTCGCTGATCCTCTTCTCCTTCGCTTTGCCATTCAATACAAAAGAAACCGTTGTAGTTGAAACTCCGGCCTCGTTGGCTATGTCCTTTATAGAGACAGATTTCATATTTTAAATATACCATTAAAGCCCGTACAGGTAAAAAATAAAAAACCCCCATCAGGGGGTTTGTATACAAATAAGCTAAGTTCTGTCAAGATATCTTCTCCACCTGCATGTAATTGAGCTCTACAGGGGTAGCTCGTCCGAAGATCTTTACAGTTACTTTTAATTTCTTTTTCTCATCGTTCACTTCTTCGATCACACCATTGAAATCATTGAAAGGACCATCGATGATCTTGATCGTTTCTCCCACTATGAACGGTTCACTCATGGTCATGCCACCCGCATCGCTCATTTCATCTACCTTACCCAGCATCTTATTCACTTCGGATTTACGGAGTGCCACTGGGTTATCCTTTCCAAGAAAGTGGATCACATTGGTCATATTCTTAATGCTGGAGATCATATCGTCATTCAGCTTACCACTTTCCACCTCGATCATCACATAACCGGGGTAGAAATTACGCTCACGCATGACCTTCTTACCATTCTGCACCTTGTATACTTTCTCCACCGGCAGGAAGATCTGCTTGATGATCTTATCCCAACCGTTCCGGAGTATATCCTTATCCAGATATTCCTTGATCTTCCTCTCCTTACCGCTTACCACCCGCAGCACATACCATTTGGTAGTTTCCTTTGTCTCCTGTTGGATTTGAATTTCTTCCATTATTATTTAAATAAGGAGTATACGAATTTTAAAATGCCATTGCTGGCCAGATCCATTACCCAGACCAGGGCTGTGATCACCAGGGTAGCCACCAGTACAATCATAGTCGACTGCTGCAACTGCTCCCAAGTGGGCCAGGTTACCCGCTCCAGTAACTCTTTATAAGAATCTTTGAAATATGCTTCTACCTTCTTCATAATAAAAGATTGCACGGGCACTAGGATTCGAACCTAGATCGAAGGTTTTGGAGACCTCTATTCTGCCGTTGAACTATGCCCGTATGACCATTCTCCGGTTATCCGAAAAGAACTATTTTAAGATGACAAAGTACCCAGGCATATGCCTGAGTACTTTGTAAATGTAACTTATATCCTGATAATTAACTCCTTATAAAGAGTTAACCCAGTTATTTAAGGATGTCTGTTACCTGACCGGCACCTACCGTACGGCCACCTTCGCGGATGGCGAACTTCAGACCCTTTTCCATAGCGATCGGGTTGATCAGGCGAACTGTCAAGTTGATATTATCACCAGGCATTACCATTTCAACACCTGCTGGCAGTTCAACTTCACCAGTAACGTCAGTGGTACGGAAATAGAACTGAGGACGGTATTTCTGGAAGAATGGAGTGTGACGTCCACCTTCTTCCTTACTCAAAACATACACCTCACCCTTGAATTCAGTGTGCGGAGTGATTGAACCCGGCTTACAGATAACCATACCACGCCGGATATCTTTCTTCTCAATACCACGGAGCAGAAGACCAGCATTGTCGCCAGCTTCACCTTCGTCGAGGAGTTTACGGAACATCTCAACACCTGTACAGACCGAATTCAGCGGAGCGTCGATAAGACCAACGATCTCAACAGCTTCACCAACTTTGATACGTCCACGCTCGATACGACCCGTAGCAACGGTACCACGACCAGTAATAGTGAAAACGTCTTCTACTGACATCAGAAACGGCTGATCAACCGGACGAGGAGGCAATGGAATGTAGCTATCTACAGCAGCCATCAGCTCTTCCACCTTGGCAACCCACTTCTCATCACCAGCCAGAGCGCCTGTAGCAGAACCCTGGATGATCGGTGTGTTATCACCATCGAATCCATAAGCGCTTAACAACTCGCGAATCTCCATCTCAACCAGCTCCAACAGTTCAGGATCGTCAACCAGGTCAACTTTATTCATGAATACCACGATCTGGGGTACCCCTACCTGGCGGGCAAGCAGGATGTGCTCCTTGGTTTGTGGCATAGGACCGTCAGTCGCAGCTACAACCAGGATAGCACCGTCCATCTGGGCAGCACCGGTGATCATATTCTTCACATAGTCAGCGTGACCAGGACAGTCAACGTGAGCATAGTGGCGGTTCGCGGTCTGATACTCCACGTGCGCTGTATTGATGGTAATACCACGCTCTTTTTCTTCAGGAGCAGCATCGATTTCATCATACTTCTTTTCCTGGGCCCATCCTTTTTTCGCAAGGATGTTCGTAATAGCCGCAGTCAAAGTGGTCTTACCATGGTCAACGTGACCGATAGTACCAACGTTAACGTGGGGTTTGTCCCGCTTAAATTGCTCTTTAGACATTGTTATCCATTTTAGGTTGTGTATACAATTGTTATATGCTTGGCAGCCAAAGCTGCTTATTGCTGTGTTTTT
>Ga0164292_10003743_pt1 | contig 12419 bp, 3 predicted proteins | sample GEODES117metaG_FD_111486 | JGI IMG/M metagenome (GOLD analysis project Ga0164292, IMG submission 111486) | Eutrophic lake water microbial communities from Lake Mendota, Wisconsin, USA - GEODES117 metaG | ecosystem: Environmental > Aquatic > Freshwater > Lake | place: USA: Lake Mendota, Wisconsin... | reverse complement strand
TTAAAATCAACAACCTTGTCTGATATATTTACAACTAGTCTAGGAGACATCTCAATTAAATCAAATGTTGAATCAAATTTGTTCATTGTTTCTGCAACAACTCTTATGCCACGAAGATATGCAAACTCTCTATATGTAGTTTGGTTTTGTGCATCATTAGTAAATAGATCTGGGCTTGTTAGGTCTGTAATAAGTTTTGATGAACGGTTTAAAACTCCAGTTCCAAGCATCCATCCATACTCAGGAACAAAAGAGTCGTACTCTTCATCCAAACCATTCCAAATATACAAGGTTCCACGATCATTGGTATTTTCAACAACGAGATAGCCATCTCCATTTAACGACTGCTCTGGCAATAGTGTTATAGATGCTATCTTTTCAATAAAGGTATATGAGTCCTTATATGCATCTGGAATTTTTAATCCGTATTCTAATTCAACATAACCATCTTCTGGAATAATTGGAGATCCGCCATCACGAACAGAGTTTTCGTCAAAAGAATAAGCATCAACCCAATTGTCTTCATTCAGGTATTGAATCTTCCATTTAACTGGAGTTGTTTTATTTGCTGAGCCATACAAAGGATCTGCAAAGGTTTTTCCATCTTTTATAAAGTTTCCAAGATTTGCTGTTCCAACATTTGTTTGCATTTTTACTACAAGCCTATTTGCTGGAACCTTTTCTTTATAAACTACAAAAGGAACAGCATCATCAATATAGTTTAATCCATTAGATACATTTTTTGCAATTCCTCTTTCAACATTGTTTTCTGTTCTAAATGATGACCAATATCTAAACTGATCATATCTTGATGCCATGTAGTATCTTGGTCTTTCTGCAAGAGATACTCCAGAGTTTGCAAAATATCTATTGCCAAAATATGATGCTTTGTTAATTCCAGATCGTGGTCTAAAAGGCTTTACACAATCTTCTAAAGAATATATCATTTTCATTTTTTCTTTAGTTGATGTAAAAAGTTGTGGAACTCCAGAGTTATCAAACCCTCCATCTACAACAACATCGGCATCTGTTGCACCTGTATAGTAGTTTCCTACATCTAGGCTATCAAATGTTAAAGGAAGTGTTCGGTATTGTACCTCTGACCCTGTTGGCCTATATCTATAGTTTCCAAGTTTAAATATATTATCTGGCATATTCATATTCCACTCAGCCAAGACTAATGACTGTAAGTGTACTGTTGAAGATGTTTCTAGATGTGTCTTTAATGTCTCACTAACAAACATTTAGACCTCTTCCAGCGATACCGAAATATTCCAGAGATCGTGGTTTGAGCCACCACGCTTTACAACAGAGTAGTTAAAGTCTGTTATGTAAACCTGCATTACTTGATTATATTGTGCAAGGTGGCCATATGCTGCATCATCTTTACCAAAGTTTGAGTACTTGTCGTATGCTAAAAACATCCAAAATGGTCCTGTATGGTTTTCATACCAGTCAAGTAGTTCTACTCCACCTGCACCACCATCTGATGTAAATTCACCTGTTGTATTTTTGTCAGGGGATAGGCCAGTAGACAAAAACCCTGCATCTTGAAAGTATGACCTTGATGGCAAATTACTCCAGGAAACAGACATTGTTAGTTTATCTGCTATGTGGTATGAACGCATACGTCCATTGATAGTTCTTTGTCTTTGCTCTATTCTTATTGGTGTAAAATTTAGTTCCCCACGATTATGGTCTGAAAGAATAAGAAATTGATTAGTTAGATCTAGGTCTGTGGACTCATCATAGTTGCCTTGGACTTCGTAGCCATCTGGTACATATACCCCGTCAACGAGTGTGCCAGGGTTCTCAGACCATAACAGGGCTTGGGGGCGCTGATACCTACGTCTACCCGTTAAATACGCTTCTGTAGCCATTTAGCCCCTCTGTGTCCTAATTCTCTGTGAGTCAACTTGTCTAATTTGTGTCATAACGACTCTTGCAATATCCTCTGGATTTGCATCAGATTTAACATTGACGTTTAGATTATAATTATACACCTTCTCGCCTTCGTATGATCCACTATTAATAGCCTTCATCTTATCAACGCCATATGAGTCAACAGCATACTTACTCATTACAAACTCTCCAGGGGTAAGCATTGCTGGAATAATATCAGTTCCTCTTGCTTTTCCACCTACCGCAAAATACTTAGGCTTGACCATTCCACCAGATGCGTATGTAGCCTGCCGACCTCTTGATGCATATCCTGCTGCTCTTGCTGCATATTGTGCATTTTGTTTTGCTAGGGCTGCAACTCTGGCTGCTTCTGCTTCTTGTGCTGCTTTTTGTTGAGCCATGTAAGCCTTAGATGCTGGATCTCCTGATTTTGCTGCATCTGCAATTGCTTTCTTTGCATCTGCCATTGCCTTAGCAAGCGCTACCCTCGTTTTTTCTGCTTCTTCATCAGCCTTTGCTTGTGCTGCAAGTTGTGCATTTAATTCTTCTTCTGCCTTTTTGTTTGCTGCGTCAGATGCATCTGCTGCTGCATTTGCTGCAGTGGTTGCTGCTGTGACTTGTGCAGGAGTTGCAACTGTAGTTGTTGCTGGTGGAATAAATGCACTATCTTTTGAATACTTAGCATTATTAATTTGTGAAAGGGCTGCAGCAATTGAATCTACAATATCTTTCATAGTCTTAAGTGGACCATTATTAATTTCTGTCAACTTGGCCTTATACGCATCAAGTTGAATCTGTATAGATTCCCATCCTAGTTTTTCTTTATCAATTGCAAGAAGTTTTGCATCAAGTATTTTTTGATTAGCATCAAGTTCATTCTGCAGTCTATCTAATACTTGTTGTGCATTAAATAGTTGATTTGCCTTAATTCCATCAATTACAGTTTCAACATCTCTAATTGCTAAAAGTTTTACTTCTCTTAATTCTGTTATATTATAAACTTGATCCTCTAATGAAAGAATCTGTGCTTGAATAGTTTTTCTTTGTTGCTCAAGTGCATAAGACTGTTGGCTAATTCTAAACTGTTCTGCTTCAATTTGTGCCTTTGTCATACCACTTGCAGATACAAGGGCTTCTGTTTCAGCCTTTCTCGCTGCTGCAAGAAATTCTCCAGATCTACGGTTTGCTGCATCTGCTGCAGTAGAACGCATTTCATTTGCTAGTTGCGCTGCTGCAGAAATGTCACCTTGAGATAGTGCATCAGCAAGAGAAATTCTCTTTTGCTCTTGTGCAGCAATCTCTTGATTAAGTTCAGAAATTGTCTGGAGAGCAGCCTCTTGCTTATCATACTTCTCATTGATTGCTTCTGTAGCCTTATCAATTAATGTTAGGTCATTTGACAATACCGCTGATCTATCAGACAATGCCTGTAGTGGTCTATCAAAATCAATCTCCATTTTTCTTTGAGCATCATTGATGTTTTCTTGAATGTCATCAAGAAGGTTTTGACCAATCTTTGAGTCGTACTTAAGTTCAAAATTAATCTTATCAATCTTATCTTGCTGTTTTTGAATATCATCATTTACCTTTTGGACAGCATCTTCTGCAACAACTATCTTTGCCTTTAATTCAAAGTTGGCTACATCAAATTGGTTTTGTAATGTTTTAGCCTGTAGATCAAGTGCAGAAATATTTGCATCAATTGCATCTTGTGTTTTTTGTTCAAAGGTTTTTGTTTGTTCTTCAATAAGTTTAAGTAGGTCTAGATAGGCCTTTGTTTGAGAAATTAGTCCAGCATACTGCTCTGCAATTTTTCCAGGTGCGTTAGCAATGGCCCATGCGTTTGATTTATCTTTTAATATTTCATTGATAACCTCTTGCTTAACACCTTCAGCATTTAACTTTTTGTATGCCTCTGCTTGTGCCTTAAGATCCTCTGTAGAATATATAAGTTTAAGATGTGATTCTTTTTGTTTTAAAGATATACTTCGCTCTATTTCGTGATTTAACTCTTTGCGCTCTGCAGCAGATATAACTAATGCACCCTTTTCTGCAATTTGTGCAGCAAGAGTTTTATTTTCCAAAATCTTTTGAATTTCAGCGGTAGTATAAATTGCTTTATTATTTTCATCACGCATATCAATTAAAACATTGTGTGCCCGTATCTGATTATTAACTTCGTCATTTGCTGTTTTTAGTTGATCAATATATGTTCCAATAGTCTTGCTTTCAAATGCTAGATTTAAAAACACAAACTCATCTGTAATACCAGTTATTCTTTTTGTTTTTTTATCAATTTCAAATAATGTCTTTGCAAATAACTCAAACTGTGTAGCATCAAAACCACGAATAATATCCATAAAATCTGTATTTATAGTTATACCAAGATTGCCACCTAACCACTCATACTTTTTTGCTGCTTCTTCAATTTGCTTAATTGCACCCTCTTGATCCGCAAGCATTGGATTAACTGACTTTTTCCCCGCTCCAAAAAACTTTTTAATTTCATTAAGAGGATCAAGTGCATTAAAAGCACCCTCTTTTACTAATTTAAGTTGTTGACCAAGATCCTCAATCCAAGACATATCTTTTGTTGGTCCCTTAGTTAGATCAGTTATAGGACCACCCTTTTTATCATCTTCGTCTAGTCCAGTACCCTTCCATGAAAGACCAAGGGCTTCTAATGCTGTTCTATAAGCCTTTACACCTTCTGCAGATTTTCTCCAAGCATCATATTGTTGCGATGCTGCTGCTCTTGCAGAATCAACAAACATGGTTGCTGGATCATTTTGTGCAGCCTTTTTCATAAATCCAACTCTTAATGTTTGTTCGATGTCTGCTTTAACTGAGTCTGAATCTTTTAACATTTTAAATGCAAAGATTGCTTCAAACCTTTTTTCTTTAGGCAACTTCATAAAGTAATCAATGTTGTCAACTACATATTGTAATGTAGCATTTGCTGGCAGTCCTGCTCCAGCAAGTTCTGTTTGATACTTTTGCAATAACTTTATATCAAACTCTCCGTTAGGGAATCTTTGCTTAATTGCATCTATTTCTTTTCCAAGTTGAGCAAGGTCGTCAATATCGCTTTGATCAATTTCCATTCCAAGATCTGGAACAACATCTTTTGGAGCCTTTGCATATTCTTCAAGGGCTGTAAGAACATTTTTAAGTTTTGCTGGATCACCCATCAATTGATCTGTTAGGTTTTGGAATCCTTTTTGTTTTGTTGGATTTTCAAACCTTGCAAGAAGTGTTGTAATTCTTGCAAAAGTTTCTGCATCAGTTGCTTCTAGTGTAATTTTAATAACCTGGTTTAGGTCTTTTCCGTTTCTTTCAACAACATCTTTAAGAAGTAACATTTGTTCTGGAGAGACAGTCTTGGATTCAACAAGAAGTGATATTCTAATAACATCTTCAATATTCATTCCTTGAAGTTGATCCCCAAGAAGTTTTGAACCTATACTGTTATTCCATGCTTCCTGCATTCCAAGAATTGCAGCATCCATTGTCTTTGCAAGCATCTTTTCATCTTTAGATTTAACAAATGGTAAAAATGCAAATGGATCTGTAAACATTTCAGATGCCATCTGCCCCTTGCCTTCTTTATCATCTTGATAGTTTTTAACTACCGCTAGGTACAAATCTAAAGTTTTTTGTTGTTGAGCAGCAAGTTCTTTTAAGCCTTTAGTTCTGCTTGCTTCAAGCGTTGTAATTCTTGAAGTAATTCTTTCAATTTCTAATAAATTAGTTGTTCTATTTTTTTCAAGAGATAGGTTTGCTATTTGAGAATCAATTTGATAATTTAATGCATCAGCCGACTGTTGAATTGCTGCAAAGTTTTGTGCTGCAACTCCTTGCAATAATCCTGCTGCAGCCCCAATTGCTTCTGCTTCTTTACCTCTTTGCCATATTCTTGTTGCTATTGTTCCTAATACAGCACCTACGGCAACTACTCTTCCAGTCATTGCTTTCATTGCAGTTCCTGAAACTGTTGCTGCACTACCTGCAAGTTCGGCTTGGGTAGCAAGCAATGTTAAAGATTTGCTATAGGCATTGGCTGCAATGGCTGCGCCTGCAAGTCCACCTGCACCCATTCCACCAACCTCTTTTAGGCTGTACATTCCTAATTGACCAGATCCCACATCTTGGAAGTTTTGTGCTGCAGTATCAAAGCCTACTTGATTTGCCTTAATTAATTCAAGTTGAACCTTTAATGGCTCTTTTGCAAGGTCTTGTCCATCTGGGCCAAGAATCTTCATTAACTGACCTTGCATCTGGTATTCTAAAGTTGGGTCCTTAAGATCTCTTGCCATTTTTGTAATAATTGATTCTGCCTCTAGATAAGACAATACTCCTTGATTTACTGCAGAGGCTAGTTGTGCAGTTGAAATTTGTCCAGCAACAGTAGATGTATATTGCTTTGACAGTTTGTCAAAATCTTCTTTAAACTTTTTACCAGGCTCAGATCCAAGAAAGTTTGTTCCAAACTTTTGATTTACAGAAGGTGAAATAGTAGTTCTTCCCAACCTCTTTTGCTCATACTCTTGAGTAATTGATACTTCTCCAGTTATTGATCCGAACTCTTCTAATTTTGTATTTGTCATAGAGAATGACTCAGCAAGTTTATTGCCTTCTATTATTGCCTTTTTAATTTGTGCAGACTGCATCTTTAATATAGCAGCGTATCCTAAAGCAACTCCTGCAAGAAGTTTTAGTGGAGTGTTTAATATTGGCTGTAACATTGCAAGCATAGCAACTGCACTTAGAGTGCTCATATTTCTTGCCATAATACCGTCTGGATTTGTACTTGCCTGAGCCATACCCATCATTGGAAGCATAGAGGCAGCCATTCCAATACCCATGTTCTTGCCCATGTTGTTCATCTGCTTTAACTGACGAGCATTTTTTAACTCTTCTTTGGTCATTGTTGATGCAACTTGAGTATTTTTTATTGTGCTATCGGCTGCTGCATTTGCTGCTTGCCCAGTAGAAATAAAGGATGATGAGGCAACTGATGCAGCCTTCCTTACACCATCCATTACTGTTCCTGTAATTTTTGATTTCTTTGCAGCAGTTGTTGCTTCCGCTGCAAAATTTCTAACTGCTCTAACATCCTTATCTCTAACTAATGAAGTAAGAGCATTTCCCATTCTTGTCTTTGATGTTGGAGGCTCTTTAATTGGATCCCCCCAAGAATCTAAACCTGGTGTAGGAGTTGGACCTGCATATTTTCCACCTGGTCTTAGTGATGATGGGTAGCCATCCCAACCAACATTTGACTCTGCAAAACCAGGAACATTATCAGCAATCATTGAACGAATAAGTGGCATATACTTTTCAGATTGCTTTGCAGGAATTACTGCCTCTCCTGGTGAAAGCATTGCAGGTTGAATATCTCCAGCACCCTTTGGACCAGGTACTGAAACAATACCCTCTGCTAATTCAAGAGGAGCCTTTACCTTAGAGTGAACTGCGTGTAACTTGGTCCAATCAACACCTAGCCCAGCCTTAAGTCTATCAACCATTCTCTGATATACAATTTTTTCAACTCCTGTTGTTAACCCAAGAGAAGCAATAGTCTTTTCTAATCTTGGGATAGTTGCATTAATCTCAGCAATCATTGCATCTTGATATTGCTGTGGTGTCATAGATCTTGCTATATCAGCAGTATTTTCAGCAAATGCTTTTCTAGCACCACCCTTGACTCCTAGAAGATTGATCATTGCCTGCTCTTCTAGAGATGGCATATTAAACTTAAATTCTCTTGCTCCTGAAGCCTTGCCAAATACTCCAGAGGCACCTTGATCTGCTACATTTGGTCCAAATACGTTTGAAGGAGATAAGTCTTTGTCCCCTCTTACTGTTGAGGCAAGAAGTTGTGTGAAGTATTCTTCCTTAGAAAACTTAGTTCCTCCAGTTGCAAATTTTGGATTGTATGGAGACTCAAGAACAATAATTTTTCTCTTGCCAGTAAGGTCTGTTGGATCAATCATTGTTCTGATTGTTTGTTCTGGAGCGTCTAGATCTTTAAAGGCACCTCTAGTAATTACTGTGCCTCTTTGTTCTGCTAATGCTGCCTTTTCATCAAGAACTGGTTTAACAACAACAACTTGTCCATTTGGCTTTCTATAAACTCCACCAATACCTGGGATTGGAAAACTGTGACCTGTGAATTCTTCTAACTTTACTCCAAAGTTTGTTGGTGGAGTATCTCTAAATCTACTTGATCTTACACGAGCATCTATCTGTTGTGCAATTGCTCTATTTTTTGCAATAACCTTAAACGGTATTGGCATTCCTAAAGAAACAACTCCTCCAGCAAAACCTGGAACGCCTGCTCTTGGTAAAGATCTTATTTCATCATTACTTACACCAGCATCTTTTAACAATGAAAGTTGATTTGTTTTTGCACCAAACTTCTCATAGTATCCAGTAGAAAGTCTTCTATCTAGCGTTGCATGAACAGCCTTTTCAACTGCAGATCTTTTAGAAGCAGGCTTATCTAAAATCATCTTAAGCGCTGCTTGGGCTTGATCTCTTCTAGAAATATGCATTCCCCCCGTAGAGGTTTGTGCTATATCTTGGAAAAATTTATTAAAAAATGACTGCTCTTCAAATACATTGCTTGGTGCATTTCTTTTATATTGCGTTAATCCTGATAGTTCATCAACTTGCCTATCTGTAAATCTATGGCTAAGTGCTGGTGAGTACTTAAACTCTTTAGCATTTGCACCTTGAGCACCTTGAATTGTTAGTAGGTCTTCTTGTGTTAATCCATATGGGTTTGCTTTATTTTGTGCAAGAAGTTTTAAACTTTCAATTTCATCTTTGTGGGTTTTAACAAGTTCTTTATAAATTGGAGAATCTTTATACCTTGATCTTAAAGACTTAACCTCTTTTACAACTGGTCTCGTCTTGCTTGCATCATATTTTTGCAACTTTGAAAAAACTAGTTTTGGTGTTAATACACCACCTCTTTCAGCAATTTTTCCTTGTAATCTTGTTCTTATTGCATGTTCAAGTTTTCCTTCAGTTGTATCGGCATAGCCCTTAACTGAACTAACTGGACCACCAGGAAGTCTACCTTTAGACTCTAACCAGTCTTGGTTATCCTTTAATAAAGTTTTTAATTCATCAACATTTTCTCTTTTTACCTTAAACGATTGTGATCCTGCTGTGACAGTTACTAATCCATCTGGACCCTCATCAAATCTAATACCAGAAAGTCCAGGTCTTGTTAATGATCCAGATGCTATTGAAATAACTGGGGCCTTTGATCCAATTACTCCTCTTGTTGAAGCACCTCTTCCAACTGCAAGAGCGCCAACCCTTCCAGCCATGAAACCTGGAACCTTGTCTTGAATAATCTGATTAATAAACCCTGCATACTTTTGTGTTTGCTTTGTTGGAATAACAGACTCTCCAGGAGAAAGCATTGCTGGAACTACGTCTCCTGCTCCCTTTGGTCCTGGTACAGATGTTGTTCCTCCCGCAAATTTCTTAGGAAGAATTACTCCACCTCTAGGCATAAACATTCCTGGGTTATTTGCTGCAAAGGCTCCCATAGAGGCTGTAGCCCTAGTGTAAGCGCTTGTTAGAGATGCTAGAGCATTTGCTTCTAATGCATATGCTGCAGACAGTTGCTGGTGCTTAGAGTAAAGGGCATTACTAATAGAGATGTTTTCTAATTCTTCTTGTGATAAGTACTGCGTCTTTAGTGCTGCATCAGTTGATCCCGCTGCAAGTTGTTGATAACCTTTACGAAGAACCTGAACACCCTTAACAGAGTTTGCAACAGCATTTGCAAGCAAACCAAATGTCATTAAGAATATAGGTCCTAGTCCACCAACTACGACAGTTATAATTCCAATGGCTTTCTTTATTCCATCTGGAAGATTGTTAAACTTGTCAGCCATTCTTCCAATAAATTCAATTACTGGTGTAAGGACCTTTGCAAACAACTCTCCTATTGGTGCAATAGAGGCCTTTAGTCTTTCTACAGATCCTACTAACTTGTTCATTGGTGAGTCTGCCTGAGTTTTTAATTCTCGTTGGCTTAAGATTGCAAGTTCTTCAACGGATGCATTAGTTAGTTGAAGAACACGAGCAGCCTGTGTTCCTTCTCTACCAATGTTATTAAGAAGTGCAGAGATTCTAGCAAACTGATACTTGCCAAAAACCTTTTCAATTACTCTTGCTTTTTCAAGATCTGTTAATGGTTGTAATGCTTTTGCAAATCCAGTTACTGTATTTCTTAAGTTGCCAGCATTTGCTTCAACAATGCCCTTAATGTTGATTCCAACCGCTGCTGCTGCTTTAGATGCAGCATTACTTGGATTAATTAAAGATGCAAGTCCAGACTTAAGTGCGTTTGCACCTTGTGCTGCAGAAATTCCACCTTCTTGCATTGCTGCCATGAAGTATGCTAAATCTTTTACATCACCACCCAGTTGTTGAATAACTGGAGCAACCTTTGGAATTGCTTCTGTTAAATCTTCAAGGGCTACTACAGTCTGGTTTTCAACTGCGTTGAGGAAGTCAATTGTTCCAGCCATTGCTGAAGTATCGATTTGAAAAGCATTCTTTAATGCAATTGTAGTCTCTAATGCCTTTTCTTGTGTCACTCCACCAAGGACTGCAAGTTTATTTGTTTGCTCTACAAGGTTTTCTAATCCTTTACCAGAAAAACCTGCTGCTGCTGCATCTGCAGCCATCTTAATTGTGTCAGAAACCTTAAGTCCATACTTTGTATACTCATCTCCAAGATCACGAATATTTTTTAAAGCAACAGCGGTTGCACCTTGGTCTGTAAAAATATCTCCATAAACCTTTTTAAATCTAATTACTTGAGTTTCAATTTCCTTAAATGTTTTAATTGCTTGAGCACCAAAAAGCATAAGTGGAATTGTAAAACCAACCATGAGTTGGCGACCTGCCCACTGAGTGTTCTTACCAAAGTTTAATAGTTTTGTTGAACCATCATCAATAAGTTTATTTAATATTTGTTGTTTTTGTGTTGCTACCATTAACTGGGTAGTTAGGTTTTGCATATTTAAAGATTTTGGAGTAAACTTCATGGCGTTCATTGCGCCTTGGGCATCTCGTCCTAATTGTACATATTGCTGTTGTAAAGTTTTTACACGCTTATCAACTAACTTGCCAATAGTTTCAAATTCACGACCAAAAAACTTTCCAAAAGTCTTGGTAGATGCTGCACCATATCTAAAATACTCTTTGAGCGATAATCTTTGTCTATCTAGGTTTGTAGCAAACTGCTCAGAGGCAGTGCTCATTCTTGTCATTGATGCTGTCCACTGACCAGTGGCATTTACATTGTGTAGAAGAGATTGTGCGTATTTTGCTTGTGCTGCTGCTGCAGCCTTTGTTCCAACAATTAAGGAACGGTTAAGGGCTGTGAGTTCCTTCTCAAGTAGACGCAGTTGCGTCATTGCTTGTGAGGTATCAATATTTATAAAAATATTGCTATTTGTATCTCCAGCCATTAACCGTTAGCCTTAAACCGTTATAGTTCTTCTTGTGCTAAAGCAAGTAAAGCGGTATCTGAAAGATTAATTCCAGATGCAGCCTCAATGATTGAATAAACTGTAGGAAGATCAATTACATCTTCAAGTTTTTCAATGCTTTCCCCCAACTCTGGCTTATACTGCTCCATAGCGATTGCTACACACTCAATTAAAAGTGTCATAGACTTATCGTTATCATTTTGGACTGCCCCCAAGCCCTCAAACTTCTTCATAAATTTACGCAAAAGTGAGATCTTGAGAGGTCTTACCTTGATCTTTGTTCCATCAATCAGGGTAATTATTTTTTCTTCATGTACTGTTGTAGTCATAACTTCCTCTCAGTAAGTTACCTCAATTATAGCATAAACAGCCTATTACATTAGGTTTTCGTAATCAAGCCCCATGCCTATTCCAAACCCTGCCTTTTGTGCATTTACACCCTGTAAAGACAGAACATCATTGCTATCGCTGGTCTGACCTTTGCTAAATACTCTAGCCTTCATGTCTTCCCATTCTTTTTGACCTTTATCTTTATTTGTTTCCCCGTCTAAATCCACACCCTGAATTGCTGCAAGAAATTTCTTTTCTTGATAATCTAATTCTCTAATTGATCCAATAGTTGCTACTAGTTCAGGCATTGAAAGGTTTGCCTCTAGTTCTTGATAGTCTTTCCATATACCTAGCAAAAATATCTCAGACTCTAACTTTGCTAGATCTAATTCATCCCAACCACTACCCATAGTATCTTCTTTTAGGGCTTGTTCTTTTACTGGCTCATCTACTTCTCCATTAACACTAATACCGCCACCAATATTAATTATTTTATAAATAGTAGGTAAGTCTACATGATCTTCTAGTTCTTCAAGGGTTTTTGCAATTTCTGGCTTATATTGTTGCATAGCAATTCTTGCACATTCTGAAAGATAGGATATTGATTCAAGATCATTTTTGGCATCTTTTATAAAATGAAAAGCCTCCATAAACTCTCTA
>Ga0164292_10003741_pt1 | contig 12420 bp, 6 predicted proteins | sample GEODES117metaG_FD_111486 | JGI IMG/M metagenome (GOLD analysis project Ga0164292, IMG submission 111486) | Eutrophic lake water microbial communities from Lake Mendota, Wisconsin, USA - GEODES117 metaG | ecosystem: Environmental > Aquatic > Freshwater > Lake | place: USA: Lake Mendota, Wisconsin... | reverse complement strand
TAATCCCAGTCCACCAATAGCAAAAAGTCCTAAGGAAGAAGTATCACTATGTTCGCAGGGGATAGAAGTAGGGTTAGAATTGTCCATTGTTTTTGAAAGATTAGGATATTATTTATTATATAGCAATTAGGTGGGAAAGGCATGGCTGAGGTGACAGCTAATTACGACAAAACATGGAAAGAAGCGATTAGCACTTATTTGGCAGAGTTCTTAAACTTCTTTTATCCCAATATTTATCAAGAAATTGACTGGAATCAAACCCCTATTTCCCTTGATAAAGAATTAGAACAAATTACGGCTGCTGCGGAAACTGAGCAACGCTATGCTGATAAATTATTTAAAGTTTGGTTATTAGATAATCAGGAAATCTGGCTTTTAATTCATATTGAAGTCCAAAGTCAATATGATCTAAAATTCCCTCAACGAATGTTTATTTATAATTATCGAGCCTTTGACTTGTACCATAAACCCGTTATTAGTTTAGCTATTTTAGGGGATGAAAGTAGGTCTTGGCGACCTAATTCTTATCAATATGGGTTAGGGGGAAGTCAAGTGAGAGTCGATTTTTTAATGGTCAAATTATTGGATTATCAATGGGAAGACTTAGAACAAAGTGAGAGTATTTGGGCTATAATAGTCATGGCACACCTAAAAACTAAGGCCACGACTAATAACCTAAGAGAGCGTGAACAATGGAAGTGGAACTTAGTCAGAGGTTTATATCAAAGGGGATTAACCAAGTTTGAGATTATCAATCTAGGGAAATTCATTGATAAAATGATGACCTTACCCCCGCAACTTCAACTTAACTTTAAAACAAAACTCAGTCAATACGAGGAGGAAAACAAAATGCCTTTTTTAAGTACCATAGAAGAAATGGCTCTCGAAGAAGGAGCTAAATTAACTAGCCAAAAGTATATTATTTTGGCTTTACAAAGTCGTTTTGGGGAGATTCCTAATTCCCTGATTGAAACGATTAACCAAATTGAGGATGTGTCTGTCTTAGAGAGTCTTTTTGTCCCCAGTATTACTATTAATTCATTGGAGGAATTTCAACATTTAGTTAATGACTCTTTATCTTAATTAATATGAGAAGGAGAGCAATCATGCCTTTTTTAAGAACTAGAGACAACTTTTCAGCACAATTAACTAGAAGAATAGGGTAAATACTCATTTACCCCCATTTTCTTAATACTTTCTTTGACTTTGACTGAAATTTAAACTAATCTCTCCTCATTCATAGGTGGAAAACGATGATAATACATGGCAATCATCATGGGAATTAGAACCATTAAGTTATAGAAAAGATGCAGTTCTAACCGAGGAAACCAAATTTGTCCAATACTAATAGGAACGCGAGAATCCCATAAGTTTTGACCAATAATTGCCTGTCCTAAGAGTAAAGCGTGTTCAAAATGATGATAGAATTGTAATCCTAAGGCCAAATCCCACCAAAGACGAGCTTTTCCATGAAAAGAAGGACGAAAAATGGCTAACCCTAATAACATAAAAAGAGCGTGTCCATAGTGTAGCCATTCCGAACGCATTAACCAAGGTTTCCAGAGTCCTAATAACCCTAAACATTCCGGTCTCGGCCATCCTAAACCCCACAATTGATAAGCTTGAATAATATGTTCTGAGATGTGAGCAATAGTCACTATCATAAAGATTTGCATCCCCAATTTATGCCAGCGTCCATTCATCGCATAAACGAAAGAACGGATCATATTTGAAATCGGTTGAATAGGATTTCTTCGATTAGGAATTTGTCGAGTTGTCGTCATGATTTGGTTCTCCTGGGGTTTGAAAAAGGGTAAAAATGGATAATTTTTATCAGAAAACCTTTAATGGTTCTGTCTGAAGTAAGTCCGATTTTTTCTGAACTGTTTGGACAAATATTGCCAAGATGAAAGCTGTCTTGATTTCTCTGAAAGAAACAGGTAAAGTGATGATTAAATCCTTTCCTGAAGATAACCACAAAATAGGGGATAAAGGGGTGAATTGTTGAGAAAAAGACGATAAAGTTAACGGGATATCGAGACTCAAACCCGCTTTCTTAATACTTTCTTTAGCAGACCAAATGCGAGTCGCTGCAATATTCAAATCCTCATGATTCTCTTGACTGATTACTTGTGCTAAATTAAAGTAATTTTCCCCCAATAAATCGCGCCACATCTCCACATCACGAGGGATAATCGGTTCCAGATCACAACCAGATGATCCCTTGACTACTAAGGTTAAATCTTCCGCATGAGACACCGAAACCGCCTCATTTTCGCTTAATTCGGGCTTGCCATCCCCCCGACGCTGAATGACACTAGAAGATGAGGTTAACATCGCCAAAGTGCGATCGCTTCTGACTCGTCTTTCTACCGTTGCATCCCGATCGAGAATTAAAGTTAAATCGACATTAGGCATCACCTCCTTAATCTTTCGTTCTAAATAACAGGGTAAAAGGGCTGGAATCCAAGGATCTTGAGGATTTCTGTGTTTAATCACCTTTAATGCCAATCCTTGCCACACTTCTAAGAGATTGCCATCGTTATCCAATACCTCAACATCATAGACAAAGGTATCTCCTTGATGCAGTCTTTCTTTGGCTGAAACAAACTGATTTTCGCCTAAATTGACAGAATATACCGTTAAGCGTTCTATGCCAGTGGGTAAAATAGTGGCATGGGGAACACAAGCTTGTAAAGCATGGATAACGGCATCTCTTGCCCCTGCATCGCCTAAAATCAGGGATTGAGGTAAATAACGACTAAACCAAGCAGTTTTTGGCTCAATGTTAATTTCTGCAATACATTCGGTTGCTTTGAGATGAGAATAACCCTTAATTCGTTGAAATCTTGCTTTATGGAACAATAAATGACCATATAAGTCCGTATCTGGGTTGATTTGAGGGTTATTTTTTCCTTCTTTAAGGAGAGTAGGGTTATTTTTTCCTTCTTTAAGGGGGACAGGGGGAATCAATGGGCGACAGTCTGGCGCCCCCACAGAAGAATGGCTGATGATGGCTTCAAAATGATCGATACTAAACCCTGTATTGGCACAGCGAATAACGGCTTTAACCTTTCCAGAATCGGTGATTAAGGTAGCAATTTGTATCTTTAAGGGTTGATCGGCAGAAACCACGATCGGACGGTTAAATTTAATCGATTCAAACCTTAATCCTCCAGTTTCCCCCTTGTTAAGGGGGACGGAAGGGGGATCTTGGTTTTCCCCCTTGTTAAGGGTTTGATCCTCCTTCCTTGCTAAGGTGGGGAGTAATGCAGTGGCCACTTGTGCGATCGCTTCTAACCCCATCACACCGGGGAAAATGTATTCACCTTGATATACATGATCTTGTAAGTAAGGATCATTGTCTAAGGATAACTCTGCTTCCGTAATTAACTCAATTCCCGTGTAATGAACCTTCTTTGCTTCTAAAAAGCGTAAAAATGGTAATTCTTGCGGTTTTAAGCTTAAAGTGGGAGGTTCACCAAAACGCCCGGCGATGATAACAGAGGCAGTGGGTAGGGATTGATTTAAAAGTAAATGTAAGTATTTAATGCCAATATCGGGAGAAATAGGGGTAATGCCTTCATTTCTTAGCTTTTCAACTGTTCCTAAACGTTCTCCCATGCCAATACCGGACCAAACCGACCATTCTAGGTTTAAACAGCGACAATTAGGGTATTTTCGACTAAATTCCGCTACAATATTCCCTAACCATTCATTGGCTAACCCATAGTCTGCTTCTCCTTTCAATCCAGTCTCGGCAATAATTGAACCGAAGCTGATTAAATAATTGAGAGAATCGGGGTTAATTTCCGTTAAGATATGTTGCAAACCCTTGACTTTTGGGGCTAAAGTTGCTAAGAAATCTTCTGGCTCAAGATGTTGAATTAATTTCGGTGTATTAACCCCCGCACTGTGTAAAATTCCCGTAATTTCTCCTAAATTTGTCTTAATTTCGGCGATAGTTTGCTGAACTGACTCAGCATCACTGACATCACAGGAATAATAATGGACTTGGATGTTTGCAGACTTCATTCTTGCTAAATTTTCGGCTAATTCTCGGTTATCTTCAGGTTGAGAACGTCCTAAAATCGCTAAGGTGGCTTTATTCTCTTTAGCTAAGGATAAGGCACATTCTGAGGCAATACCTCTCCCTCCTCCCGTCACCAAAAGAAGCTCCTTGATTTTGCTCTTATTTGGCCTTTTTAGGGCTTTTTTCCGCTTAGGGTTATCGGTATTTTTTTCTAACCCTAACAAGTTTAATTGACGAAGAAACCGTTTTCCGTTTTCATCATAATAAACTTCTGTATAGCTATCGGTTGCAGTGATTTCTGAGAGAATGATATTAACTGCATTGGGATGATGAAAAGGAATATCAATGACACAGGTAGGAATTTGACGATTTTCTAGATAAAAAGTTCTCGCAAAGGACGCATATCCTCCTCCTTGTTGAATCAAAATCAAGGGGGTTTTCTCTTTTATAGATAATTTTGCCCCTTTTAAAAGCAAATCAATTTCTGATTCATCGGGATGGGGTTTTAAACAAATAATAATCCCTTTTTCCTGCTCATGCTTTAAGGTGGGTTGTAAAACAGATAAGTTAGGTAATAAAGGATGATCAGCATGGGCAATAATATGCCAATTTCCTGCTTTTTCTCGATTTATTTGCTTTTTATCTGATTTAATTAACGGTTTTTCGATTAATTCAACCGTAAACGCACGCACCCAATTATCAACACCCATAGGGATTGATTCTTGAGGAATTTGGGGATTATTTTTTCCTAATTCTTCTAAAGCTGCTGCTAGATCCTGAATAGTTGCATTGGCATAATCTGTCGGTGAATGGGGAGGAGATAAGTCTAACTGACGCGCTGCTTCGATCACTAATTGACTGACACTAATAGAATTAAGGTGCAGATCCGCCAACAAGCGATGATGATTTTCAATGGTTTCTAGGGGTAACTCTGTTTTTTGTGCGACTAATTGACGAATAACTGCAATTTTTGAGGTTTCAGGTTTGAGGTTTTGGCTATGATTAGGTAATAAAAGATCAATATTCTCTACTTTTGCCTGTTGACTTTTGCCTTTTGCCTTGATCTCACATGGATTGGCCATAAAATGGGGTTGATAGTCTAAATTAAAGGGACGACTAAATCTATCTTCAAATAACCCTTGATAGTTAACCTTGACACCATTAACAAACATCACTGCCACCGTTTTCAATAACCCTTGTAAAGACTCACTACTGCTATCGAGAGAAATTACGGGAATATCCGTTATATCTGCCACTAAACGGCTTAATATCGAACCGGAACCCACTTCAATGAATAAATCAACCTCTTTCTCTGCTGACTTCACTGCATCGATGAAACGCACGGGTGAGGTGATTTGTTCTAACAAAAGCGGGTGCCAGTCGGTATTTAATGGCAATTTTTCGCCTGTTACGGTAGAAATAACCGTTTTTTGCAGGTAATTTAAGGGATAAGTTTGTAAATAATCTTCTAAGGGTTGCACAGCCCGGGCAACTAGGGGAGAATGGAAAGCATGGGAGACAGGCAAATAAACGGTTTTAATACCTTTATTTTGGGCTTTTTCAACAACATCTTTAATCCCTAAGGCCTCTCCTGAGATTATTGTCTGATAGGGTGAATTTAATCCCGCAATCTCAACAATACGTCCATTTAATAAACTTTTAACCGTTTCTGCATCGGCGTTAATGCTGGCCATTTTACCTGTTGGGTGGCCCAGTTGTGCCATTGCTTGACCGCGAATTTTAGCTAGATTAATTAATTGAGTCTTATCATAAGCATTTGCCCAAAATAAAGCGCATAATTCCCCTAAACTGTGTCCTATGGCTAAATCTGCTTTAATATTTAAGCTTTCTAATAGTTGTAACCCCGCTAGGCAAGCCGTAATGATCGCCGGTTGAGCAATATTCGTGACCGTGTTATCCTTACCCTTGGCTAACTGAGCCTCGTTATATAATTGTTTAATCACAGGAAAACGTCTTTCCCAGAGTCCCCCATGAAGATAAACTGGTGCGGATTGCCCCGGAAAGAGAAAACCTATTTTATTGATCTGTTTTTCGTTATTGGTAAAGATATTATCTAAATTTTGACCGGGGGGGATCAACGAGCGCAAGCCTTGCGCCCCTACAAGGTGATTGGTTAAGCTATCGGGGGAAGATGCAATAATGGCCAGACGATAGGGTAAATGAGGATTCACCTTTTTCGCTAATTCAACGGCAAGATCCGTCATTTCTGACTGGGATATGCGAGGAACAATATTTAATAACCGATTAACCTGTGCTTGTAAGTCTTCTTGACTATTTGCACTCAATAGGAATAACTCCGCATCTTGGGGAGAATGGATTAATTTTTGTTCCTGTGGTGTTAGACTGTGACGACGAATCTGACTTAATCCCTCTAGGATAATATGACTATTAATGCCCCCAAAACCCATGGCACTCACTGCTGCCCGTAAAGGTAAGGAATTTGGCCAGATTTGCCCCTCTTTTAATACCTGTAATCTTGCCTTGTCTTCGGTTAACCGAGCCTGAGGGCGATCGCATCCCGTCACTGGTGGTAAAATTTGACGATGAACCGCCATAGTCGCCTTAATTAACCCTGCTATCCCTGCTGCTGCCTTAGTATGGCCAATATTCGCTTTAATTGAACCAATAACGGCTTTATTTACCGTATCTGGATGAATACGAGATAAGACTTCTAATTCAGTTCCATCACCCACCGCCGTTCCCGTACCATGGCCTTCAAAATAAACTATGGTATCCCCCGTAAATTCAGCCCGTTTATAGGCGCGATTTAACGCCAATAACTGTCCTTCCACTTCCGGGCGAGTAATTCCGCCTTTGCCATCGGAAGAAATCCCCCAACCTTGAATAACGGCATAAATCCGTTTATTTTGGGCTAGGGCATCCTCATGACGCATTAACACCAAAAAACCGCATCCTTCCCCCGGAATAAACCCATTAGACCCTTGATCATACACTTTCATCTCCCCAGAGGCTAAGGCACCCGTTTTGGCAAAACCCACCAACTCAAAAGGGTCCATACTAATATCCACACCCCCGACTAAAGCGACATCTAAATCTTCAGCTACTAAAGCCGAACAACCATTCGCTACTGCCAGTAAAGAGGAACTACAAGCCCCATCGACGGTATATCCGCCCCCTTTTAAGTCAAAATAATTACAAATTCTCCCCGCTATCGTATTTGCGAGATTTCCCGCTAAAGACTCCTCTCCAATCGGTTCAAAGGGTTCTTTAAAGCGATTTTCTAATTCATTTAAGAAAATTTGCCGTTCTTTGTCCGATAATCCTTGTTTTAATAATTGTTCTTCTACCGTATGACGCACATAGGGCCAACGTAATCTTAAGGTATTAGCCCGCGATAACTCGCCTGTGAGAGTATTTCCCAGTAAAACCCCGGTTGTTTCTTTATTTAACCCCTTTCCGTTGGGAAATCCAGCATCATTCAACGCCTGAGACGCAATATCTAACGCTAACCAGTGGGTTAAATCAGCCGAACGGAAGGTACTTCCCACCACTTTATAAGCAATGCGATCGAATTCATAGCCCTCAATAACGGCAGCTTGAGTCGAATAAATGACATCGGGGGCGCTTTTATCGGGAGAATAGTAGTCACTTAACGATAATCGCTCTGAGGGAAAGCGACGAAATGCGCGACGCTGAGAGAGGACATTTTCCCATAATTCCTGTGGAGAATCGGCATCAGGATAAAGACAAGCCATGCCAACAATAGCAATTTGAGGAGAAGCTTTCATAGTCAATGACCAGGAGAATGTTACTGTAGGAGCATAAGGCTTACGCCCTTTTCATTTGTAGTTTGTAGCTAAAAGCTGTAGGATGGGCTTTGCCCACAAAAACCGCATAATATATTGGTTAAGGAGTTGATAAAAGGCTGGAAGCCTGTACTAGGGGTAATTTGGCTTTCAAGGGTTCAACCGCTAAAATCAACCCTCTGAAACAACACACCAGCGTCAATCCGAAAAACATCCCAAAAACAATGTGAAAGGACATCAAAATGCCATAAGCAACGGCTACAGATGCCCCGAAAATTATCTGCTCACGGGGGTTAATTGGTGTTGTTCCCGGATCCGTTACCATATAGAAAGTAAAGAGGACAAAAGCCACCCCTGTCATGGGTAATAAGGCGGGGATTAACGGTGTGTGAAAGATAGCACTTCTGAGGATTGCTTGTAAGATAAAAGCCCCTAACCATCCGGCAATTAAAGGCAATTTACGAGTAAAACGGGCATTTAAAAACGTTCCCGTACAAACAATTAAGACGGGTAAAATCCAATCTGCCCAACCGCTTAAATTCTCGGTAAACTGATAGGGGGGTGCGATGCCAATCCAAGGAAATAAGAGTAAGGTAACGCTAATGCCAAAATTAGAAGGATTGAGAAAATGACGGGTTTTATCTGCCACTTTTAACCGAAAAATCGCTTTAGATCCGATAGCCACCGCTACTGCAAACATAATCGGAAATAAACGCTCATTAGCATAGAGTAACATAGCGATCGCTAATGAGGTAATATGGGCAGAAAGCAGAAAATCGATAAACTGACCGATACTTCCTAAATATCTAGGTTTAAAGCCATTTACCCCAGCATCAACGCTTTCTAATAATAATTCTATGCTGTAACCTGTTGCTAAAGCCACCAGAGGTTGCGCCCAAGATTGTTCAAATCCGAGGACGGTATGACCTAAAATATTGAGAAAGGTAATGGCTATAGCAAAGCGTCGTAATCCTGCTAAACGGTTGGGTTGATAGGAAACAGTAGAACGCTCTACTGGAGAGCTAAAATAGGGAAGATTAAATAATTGAGTGGTTGTCATGGTTATTGTTGAAGATGAGTTAAAGGAAATTATCTTGCCCAAAAGTGATTTACTGAGTGATGAACCCCCTATGGAAACAGAGTTACATCTGCGTCAATTGATGCTTTTGATCCAATCACTGGAGTTATTATGGAAAGACCGCCAAGATTTCTATGCTTTTGGTAATCTGACTATTTATTACAGCCCTAATCAACGTAAATCAGAATATTTTAGGGGTCCTGATTTTTTTGTGGTTTTGGGAGTAGCAAGAAAACCGCGTAAAAGTTGGGTAGTGTGGGAAGAAGAGGGGAAATATCCCCATGTCATCATCGAGATTTTGTCTGATTCAACGGCAGAAACTGATCGAGGTCTCAAGAAAGAAATTTATCAGGAAACTTTCCGGACTCCTAACTATTTTTGGTTTGATCCCAATAGTTTAGAATTTAAGGGTTTTCAGTTGATGGTAGGAAAATACGAAGAAATTGCAGCGAATGAACAGGGTTGGTTATGGAGTCAACAGTTAGAATTATTTTTAGGGATTCATGACAGCCAATTACGCTTTTTTACCCCTGAAGGTAAACTTGTTCCCACCCCTGAAGAAGTGGCAGAAAAGATGGCTCAGAAATTACAAGATTTAGGGATAGATTGGCGAGATTTGGCTTAAGTTTACCCTGAAATCTCTGTCAAGCAAGCTGAACTGCAACTTATGAAGTAATCTGCCCAAATGCTACAGTTAGGCGTTTTTACCGCAACAATAAGCAAAAATCGAGCTATATTTGCCAGTTATCGACATGATTTGCTATACTCCAAGAAGTAACTACATTCTTCCTCGGCCCCCAATTGGGGGCTTTTTCTTGGTAAAAAAGAAGCGATCGAAGGCTTATTTTGGCTCTTTTTTGCCTTTAAATCCGACTATTGAGCTTAAACCTACCGCAATTAAGCCTAATACAGTTGAAGGTTCGGGTACTGGACGAGGAAGAGGAGAAAGAGGGTTAGTAGGACCACCTTGAGAAATTACAGGTAGTGGATATTCTACAGGAACAAGACATTCTTGACCCGTTAGACAGCTTTTGATTACACCATGTAATCCATCACCACCATCATGACCGCCACTAAGAACAAAGAAATCCATATTTTGATTATCGTGGAAGTTAGCCTTCTGCTCATCAGCTACCACCATTTCCCCTCGACTAATAGTGTTATCGCCAACTTTAATTAATTGTGCATCATCAGGTGGTATATGACCCCAATTACCAAAGCCATTATTCGAGGGATTCCGAACATTCTCAAGAGGGTCGTTCTTATGGAGAGGATTCTCAGGAGCTAGAGTATATGGATTTTGATCACTACCAACGACAAATCGCTTAAATCCGTCAAAAATAGAACCATCATCGAAGATTGCTCGGAAAAAGACATCCAAAACGGATGAAAAAGTACTTTGGTTAATGGTCATCCACCCTGTTGATTTACGATCAGGGTTGAGGGTAACAGTAATGCCATAACCATTCTGATCTCTCAATAAAATATCTGTCATTTCAATGGGTGTCTGACACTTCGCACTGATACACATCCCATCCACATTTAGAGTCGTCGCGTCTAAGATAACTGTTTGCTTACGCTGAACAATAGTATCGGTAAGTCCTATTTTATTCTGATCAATAGGCATTCCTTTAAATGTCACATAGTCCAAATTAATAACCTCAGAAAGATCAAGATAGGTTGTACCGCCCCCAGGGGTGTATAAATAATCTGTTCCTAACTGAACGTTTGCAGCTTTCGCTGCTTCTGGCATCCCTAATAAAGCAACCCCCAAACCCACAGCACCAATGAGACCCGTAGTGAGGGGTTTTAACCGAGTATTAATCATTTGACTGAAACTCCTTCGAGTAACTACATTCTTTACTGCAATTTTACAGTAATAATTTTTCTTGTCAAGTCATCAATCAGGATAATTTATTAAGTTTTATTACACTATTTACCCAGGTAAGCGCAGCTCAAACGCTGTTGACAATTCGCCAATTTTGTCAGCCCCTTGCTGTGTAGGTATTTCAAAGGATAGCAGATAGCAGGATAGCAGTCAATCAAAATAGTTACGAACTCGACCTATTTGGTCGATTGTTGCTTAACAATTGAGAGGGCAAATTCTACCCAAATATACCCAAATTGCCCTCTAGGTTTATTTTGTCAAGAATTGTTAAGATGCGCTTGCCGTGACTATCTACACTTCCTATCCGTCCTCTGACAGAAAAGGGAGGCTCTCTTAGGTTTGGTGGGTAAAATGTATTCTAAGATACAGTCCTGCTGACGAGCGAGTGGAAGGAACCACAAAGACACAAAGGACACAAAGATTGATCGCTTCTATAGTAAGTTAAACTGATCACACAGAACCTAGAAGAGCCGCTTTGTCCGGCAAGACTCCTACGAATAATTGCTTTAAAAATAGCCTTAGCTTGACAGGAATCAGAATTATTAAGTAGGTAGGTGTTAAAAATTGTCAGATCCCCCCGCCTATCGGCACCCCCCTTATCAAGCTATCCCTCATAGGGATCTTTCTTAACAATTTTTGCAGTAAGCACTCCAAACCTTATCCTGACTTGATTTCAGTTTTTTCTTTGTCAGTAAGGGTGTCAACAAGGAATATTACAGATTGTTAACCGAGTCTTGAAAGCCTTATGCGACAAAGGTTTGAAATGTTAAGAAAGATGTGACTAAAGGACAGCTTATCAAGGGGGGCAGGGGGGATCCCAGTCAAAATCCATAAAATTTAAGAACATTGCCAGGATGATTACTCCAAGGTAACTATCTGACTTTTAAGTGCCTACTTATCATTTTTGGCAATATTTTATAGACTAGGAATATAGAAATAAAAAAGAGGAAAACTGATGATTACTATACGCAAAGCGGAGGAAAGAGGCCACGCTAACTATGGTTGGTTGGATACCTATCATACTTTTTCTTTTGCCCAATATTATGATCCCCAACAGATTAATTTTAGGAGTCTCAGAGTTATTAATGAGGATAAAGTGATTGGGGGAAAAGGATTTCACACCCACGGACACCACGATATGGAGATTTTAACCTATGTTTTGGAGGGAGAACTAGAACACCAAGACAGTCTCGGTACGGGTTCCGTGATTCGACACGGTGAAATTCAACGGATGAGCGCGGGAACAGGGATAAAACACAGTGAATTTAATCATTCTGCCACTAATCCCCTCCATCTTCTGCAAATTTGGATTATTCCCGACCAAAAAAATCTAGAACCCAGCTATGAACAAAAAGCGATCGAATTTTCTCCCCATAGCCTACAATTAATCGCCTCTCCCACCGGCGCCGGTAACGCGGTTAAAGTCCATCAAGACGTTAATCTCTACGCGGGAATTTTGCCCCTAGGACAGTCCCTCACCCATTCCTTAGCCCCCAGTCGTTATGGCTGGTTACAAGTGGCTAGAGGGCAAATAACCGTGAATGGCGTGCATTTACAAGCGGGGGATGGAGCGGCAATTAGCGAGGAAACTTCCTTGGCTATTCAATCTCTAGAAGACTCGGAAATTTTGCTT
>Ga0164292_10003740_pt1 | contig 12420 bp, 6 predicted proteins | sample GEODES117metaG_FD_111486 | JGI IMG/M metagenome (GOLD analysis project Ga0164292, IMG submission 111486) | Eutrophic lake water microbial communities from Lake Mendota, Wisconsin, USA - GEODES117 metaG | ecosystem: Environmental > Aquatic > Freshwater > Lake | place: USA: Lake Mendota, Wisconsin... | reverse complement strand
CTGTTGGTCCAGACGCTGTTGGCTCTATTGACATCACTGCTTCCCCCACACAGAACTTGAAGTGGATTGCGAAAGCAAAAGGTGAAAGCGTGCGCGATCTCACCGTGATGATTCTTGAGCGCCCACGCCACGATGCCCTGATTGAAGAAGTGCGTGCATCTGGTGCGCGCATCAAGTTGATTTCAGACGGAGACATTTTCTCTGCCATCGCAACTGCCTGGCCAAATGCCGGCGTAGATGTGATGTTCGGTATTGGCGGCACACCAGAAGGTGTTGTTGCTGCAGCTGCGTTGAAGTGCATGGGGGGAGAAATTCAAGGCCGCTTGTGGCCACGTAATGACGAAGAACGTGATGCTGCGATTGCTGGCGGGTACGACCTCAGCCGCATTCTTTCTACAGATGATCTTGTGAAGGGCGACAACTGCTTCTTCGCTGCAACTGGAGTTACAGATGGTGAATTGCTGCAGGGTGTTCGCTTTACACCAGGCCTTGTGCATACACAGAGCTTGGTGATGCGTTCACGCAGTGGCACGGTGCGATTGATTGATGCACAACACAGGCTGGACAAGATCAGCGAATTCTCAGCTATCGATTACAGCTGAGACGAGTAACCAAAGTTTCGCTAGCAAAGGTGGGGCTATAGAGACCTCTATGAGTGGCCAAATTGCTGCCTAGAGAACTACACACTCAAACGGCAATCAATACCTATTCCGTGGGTGTTGGGGTATTGCTCATTCAGAAGTAAACAAACATCGAAACCGTCCGAGCAGGACCCGCAGAATGAATTTGCCCGCCAGAACCCTCACCGAGTTCACTACGAATTCCTAGTTATTTGGGTACGCTTAGCGGAGCAGTACGAGGGGGCTCGGGTGACGCAGAATATTCCGAAGCGAGAGCGTGCTCGTCGCGAAACCCGTCGGAGGTTTGAGCAATGGGCGCGAAATCCCGAATGCCACTCAAACGTCGTATCCGCAGTTCACAACGTGAAGATGGGTGTTGCCGCACGAAAAGAAAACCCGAATATCCCTAGAGAAGGGCAATCCGTTTTCGCGCTACTCAGGGGTCGAACTTTTGAAGCACAACTCATCAAAGAGGATGCTGCTGTCCTCCTCGAATCACTCCAGCGATCTGATGTAATTGCCCCGACGAGTACAGATTTTGCCGATCATCGAATCAAGCTAAACGATGGCCCCCTTGCCGGACTCGATGAAGCAATTGAAACTGGGACAAAGTTTCTTGTTGACCTTGCTGCGGGACGAAGCTTCAACGGTGCTATTTCAAGTTTCACGGTTCGAATTCCAAAAGGGATCATGCTCCCTGAGGCAATTCTTATCATTGATGTTTTAAGCGTTGAGACACACCTTGACATCCCCACAATTTCTGTTGGAGAAATCAAGACCTATGCGGACCAAGGAGGCCACACCTCCCGATCTGATTTAGCAACTGCCCGCGCACAGATGGGGCTTTATGCGCACGCGCTTGAGGTGACCCTTGCTTCGCTTGGCCTGAGTGAGAAGATCTCCGTTTCACACTTTGGATTTTTGGTTCTCACCTATCCAGGTTCAAATAGGCCAAGTGTTCGTGGAAAAGAAGATCTTCGATACCAGCGCGAACGATCAAAACGAGGATTCGACCTAATGGAGGAGGCCGCTCACCTCATGAATGGTGAATACGGCGCTGGAGATGAAGCGGATGAGGATGAAGCCTCGCTCCTCGACTTGGTCTTGAATGCAGCGACCTCCTTCCAAGACTCATGTATCGCGTTCTGCGAGCGAGCAGATACCTGTTTTCAGAGAGCCCTAGAGGAAAACAAGGGAGTCGCACTCGGCGATGATGTGGAGCGGTTCCTGAATGGAATCCCGCTTAATCATGTCGAAAATTTATTGAAAGGTTCAAAGCCAAATTCTGTGGCAGAACATGACTTGCTCGCCCGTTTGAACGATCCGCTCCCGGAGCTTCCATGACTGAAAGCCTAGAAACTGTCCGCAAAATTTGGGCTTGGAGCGAGGGGAAGCCAACGGCTCGCGGTGAAGCGATAAATGTGCATATTGGAGAGGACGACGATGTTCTGATAGTCGCTTTTCTTCGAATGGGTGGCGAATCACGGCCCTGGGGTGTCGCCTTCGGTAAGAGCAGCGAAGAACCAACAATTTTGACAGTCGCAGAAGGTCGAAATCGAACAAGAGTTGCAGACATGATGATCGAATTCGCACCCTTCCTACTTGAGCATTTTCGTCATCCGCAACATTCCGAAGATTCGCTACTGAATTGGGAGGCCAATTCGTACCGCCAAATCTTTCTTCCGGGGCCAACTCATATCGAGATGCTCCACTACATCGCACTCTCTTATGCTCGAACCAAGTGGGAGCGAGATGACATCGAAATTCTCAAGGCAATCGGCAATCTCACAAATTGTCTCTACATCGAACAACAACGTCCAGGGCAGCAAACCGTTATCACTGCATCCCAAGCAATTCAAAGTGCATTCGTCTTTCCTGCATCATCTGTGCGACAGGCACACCTCGGATACCTTCTTGGTTGGCTGCAAGGCGGTAAAACTAGAGATGAAAGACTTGCTTCCGCGAGAAAAGCAAGTGAGAAAGCGGTAGCAACCGTTCTCGATCCAGAGTTTGAACGTAAATCTATTCAACCCCTTGTCGAAAAATGGGGAGAAGCAGTCCAGGCAGGTGATGCAAGAGCGCAGGATTCCGCCGAGACGGCTGTCAATGCCGCTCTAACTCCAGAACTCTTGCGGAGATGGGAACTCGCGCGCGATTCGATGTTAATTTTACGCAACGATAGCCGTGGAGTGAACCCTGGCCTGCAGGACCTTGTTTTGGTGAGCAAGAAGGCATTCAATCGTTTGTGGGGCGAAAGAGCAATCGCAGAAGACGATGGTGGAGACCCATTCTGGCCGAACCCCTTCACGGACTACAACACGAGGATGGCCGCTGGTGGATACCACCAGCGTGTTGCTGACGAGCAAAAAGCTCGTCACTACCTTGTTCACGGAGATCGCGAGCTACAACGAGAAGAGCTCGCGATTGGTCACGGAATTATTGGAACTGTCATGTCGGTAGCTACCGATGAACCCGAGTGGGTCATCAAATACTCCTACCCAGACCTCACTACTATCCGTGCAGGAAAACGTCTTGTTATTGCCGGCGCACCTGAAATGATTTTGGTTGTCTCCGATATAGACCACGACACACAGACAATTGTTGCCGCTCCAAAATGGAAAAACGCAAAACGCAAATATGAAAGCAAGGGTCTTCCATCGCGCGACCAAAAGTGGAAAGGGCAAAATTTGGTATTCATTGATAGCCAGCCCTTCGGGTTAAGCGAGCGCCTTGCAGGAATTGCAAGGCGTCGTTCCGACGATCCGAACGACATTTCGAATCGAATGAAAGTTCGACAACGGCAACATGCTGCCAACAACGACGAAGGCCCCGTCAACCCTGAAAGCGATGACTAAATGCAACTGCCCGTGTTCCAGGAACTTCGAAAATTCATTGCAGGAGAAGGACTTTGCTGTGTCGTCAAAGCGCCACCGGGCTCTGGGAAAAGTTTCAACTTGCTTGAATCCCTAGAGGATGCGATTGAATCTGGGAAACGAATTGCGATCGCAGCACAGACAAACAACCAAGTCGATGACCTTTGTGTGCGTTTTTGCGACCGTTACCCAGAAACAGAAATCTATCGATTCTCTTCTGACGGATATACCCCATCAGAGCAGTTCTCCCCCGGTGTGGTCGTCACAACTGACAAAAAAGAACTTCCAGAAGATGGTTCTGTGATGATCGGAACTGTCGCAAAACTCGGACTCGTTGATTTTGCAAATCCATATGACATTTTGCTCATCGACGAAGCTTGGCAGATGACATGGGCTGATTTCCTCACTCTCCGCGACGTCTCGACTAGATTCATCTTCATTGGGGACCCCGGCCAGATTCCTCCGACAGTAACAATCGCCGTCGACCGTTGGGAGATTTCTCCAGATGCACCCCATCGAGCAACACCTGATGTGATTCTGGAGAACCCAGATCTTGCCACCGACACCACAGTCCTCAATCTTGATGTTTGTCGGCGGCTTCCATTTGATTCTGTTGCGCTGGTTCAAACATTTTATGACTTCAGATTTGAACCACTTGCAAAAAAAGGAGAACGCTTCCTCAAACCAAAAAAACCATCGGACGGGTCATCCATCGATAGAGCAATCGATGAGCTCTCATCAAGCTCAACAGTCATCCTCACGCATCCAACAGGTCTTGATGGTGCGCCAATTGAAACCGATCGAGAACTTGCGCAGGTTACAGCGAACCTTGTCAGACATCTTCTTGACCGTGGGTGCGTCATCTCCACTGGTCCTACGGAACAAGGTAAACCACGAAACCTTTTGGCAGAAGACATTGGAATCGTCTCAACGCACAACCAAATGAATACAGCGATTCAAAATGAACTTTCGGGTGCCCTTTCTAAAATACAAGTCACAACTCCTGAGCGCTGGCAAGGACTTCAACGACCCGTAATGATCGCCGTGCATCCACTTTCTGGTGTGATGTTTCCAAGTTCGTTCGATCTAGAAACTGGCCGGCTGTGCGTCATGGCATCGCGCCACGAATCTGCTTGCATCTTCGTTACTCGCGACCATGTTGGCGAAACTCTCGATACCCATCTGCCAATTGCCGATCAGGCCCTCGGCCGCTCTGACATCGTTGGGCGTGGGCACTCCCAACACACAGATTTCTGGCGCTATCACGCCGAGAGAAACCTGATTATTCAATAGGAAGCTAAAACCGGGTTCTCATTAGACGCAAGGAACTTGTAGTCCTGGTTGCGACTAGCAATGAATAGCTAAGCATCACTTGAGCCATCAGCATTACTTCGCCAATGGGTAAAACCTCTTAGAGAAGATCATCACCGTTCTGGCGAAAGAAGAACTGTTCAAGTTGTAGAGGCGAAATCTGTAAAGGATTACTGGACAATTGAACCGCCCAAACTCGCATTGCCTCTAAATATGCGCCGTACGCTTTTGCTGGAGCTTTTCGATACGTTTCGCCGATATGTCGCTTACTCGACCATCCAATCGCTCGGAGTGATTTCCATACGCGGGCATCTAAAACGAGAGGCTGAAGACCGTCAGAGCGGGAGTCCAAACCGCAGACAAAGAACCACTTGGTGAAGAACGATTCTCTAATCCCACTAACACCAGAGTCGATCCACGCCTGATAGGCCTCAGCAGGTTTGCCTTCCCTTATCAACTCACGTGTTTCGAGAAGAATGCCTTCGAAGCGCTCGTGAACTGACACCCTTTCAAACTTTGGCATCAGTCGACCGTTCTTTGGACCCCGACCCCACATCATCGCTGCGATGAACAAGACACGATCAGTAACTCCTCCATTTGCAATCTTGGCAAGATCGTCAACTGATACATCCCGACTTCCAAACCATTGTTCTGAAAAAAGAATCCCTGATTCCGCCGGAAAGTATTTCCGCCATGAGCGCTGCGGCACAGCAACAGGTGATGCACTCGAAAGCAATTGAGTCTGCCACCTTTCTTGGAAGTCACTTAGCGAAGGATGAACCGGATCTCCCATCCCTAGGCTTTTCGTTTCACCCGACTCTTAGGCTCAACTTCTGAAGCCTTTTCCAACCAGTCATAGTCGGCACCAATCGCATCAAAATGTTTGACGCCATAGAGAATCTTCATCTTCTCTTTTGGAAACTGTAACTTCTCCAAATCTCTTCCCCCCTTGGTCTCTCGAACCAAGTAAACAACCTCACCATCCTTCAGCACAATCGCCCAGTCTGGGTTGTATCCGCCAACAGGTGTCTCAATCTCATAGTTCCCGGGAAGTTTGACAATTAGTTTTGCACGTCCATCAAGATCGAGTGTGGCCGCAAATTTCTTCTCAGTGTCTGAGTCGCAAACCACGTAGTCGTACAGACCTTTCTCAATCTTCACTGACCGATTGAGATCCACATCCTCATCGCCACAGAACAATTTCTCCATCAAGAATTGATCATCATCTCCAGGCGCCCGCTTCTCATAGACCACGGTCTTCGTACAAACTTCACCAATCACATGCTCGATTGCCGAGCGTACTTGCTCTAGAAACGCCTGCTCATTAACAAAAACTTCTTCCAGTTTGGCCGGCTTTATCGATCGCAAAATCTCGACAATAGACTTTCGTGTCAACCGAGTATTCTCAACCAGCCATGCAACAATGTCAGTCACTTGTCTTAATCTCTCCTCAACATTGCGCGTTCTTTCGGTCACACTTCTTTCTGTCTCAATCCCTCCGTGAACGAACTTCAGTTTGCTGATCTCAATAACAATCTTCGGCTTTGCGATCTTTGGAGATACCAGCAAATCTTCCAATCGTTCCTTCACCATCGTCACCACTGTCGCTGAATCAAAATCAACTGAATAGCGAGTTCGAGATCGGATTGACTTCCAGAGTTCTTCGAATTCCTTGCTCTTAAACCTTTCCTCTTTCCGCTTGTTCAGAGTGAAATTCTCCACGGGCGCAATGTGGTTCTTGGTCCGGACCCCAGCGCACACATCCAGAATTTCATCTTTCATTCTCTTGAATTCTTCAGGAATCTCAACCGGCAGATCGTCCTTCGGGTCAAACTTCTCTCTCACTTTCCCCGACTCGTCAAGAACGTCTACCTCAATTAACCACTTGATGATTGCTTGTGCTTTTCGTTGAGCTTCTTTGGACTCGATGTTCTCATCACCGAACACTCCATTACGCACGATGTCAACAATCAAATCAGGAGTGACGACGCCGAACTTCACTCCGCAATCGTTCTCGTACTCGACTTGAAGCTTCTCCGCAAAAGATTTATAACTGTCATTCACAATCACCGTTAATACATTCAAGGAGTTATTCCGAATGCGTTCGCCATCTTGGTTTACTGGGATTCGAAGGCCGCGTCCAATAGTCTGACGCTTTTCACGAAGGCTCCTCGTTGTACGCAGTGTGCAGATCTGAAAAACGTTCGGGCTATCCCAGCCCTCACGAAGCGCCGAGTGCGAGAAGATAAAACGTGTCGGCTCTTCAAGCGAGAGCAGACGCTCCTTGTGTTTCATAATCAGGTCATAGGTATCGGCATTATCGTTATCACTCTCACTGTCAACAAAGCCTTTCTTGTCCTGTGAGAAATAACCCTTATGTACATCTTCTACAGGAATCTTCGAAATTGCGAGGCCCTTGTATTGCGGACTTGAAGCCCACTTCTTGAAACTCTCCTCAAACCAGAGAGCCACTTTCCCCTTTATCGATGGATCAAATGGTGATTCTCGATAGTTAACAACTTTGTCAATGAAGAAGAGTGAAAGAATCTTTACTCCAAGGTGTGCATATACCTGCTCTTTTTTGAAGTGCGTCTCCACTGTTAAGTCGATCTGCGCTTTCCAAATGTCATCACCGATTCCACCGATGCTCTCGCCTAGCTGCAAACGAGTACCGTTCCCTAATTCCAAATATTCTGAGCCCGGCGTCGCATCAATCGTCTTTACCTTGAATCCGGTCTTGTATGCAGCGATCTCTTTCGACTTCACATAGAGATCATCACCTTTACTGACCTTTATTGATTTCTGATCAAAGCCACGGCCATCAGAGTAATTGATGACCACGTCAGCCTTTATGCCGGTCTTGCTCGTTGTCGCTTTTTCAAAAGCCACGAACGCGTCGGTTCCAGCGCCAATCTCATTCGCGCTCGCAACCTTTATCTGCTTCACCAACTTCAATCTGAAGGCCTTTATCGGGTCCAACCGGTACATCAGATTGTGCTCATTCGCATGGGTCGCCGAGTAACGCATTGTGCATAACGGGTTCAATTGCTTCAACGCCGCGCGCGCCTTCTCACCCGAATCAACACTCTGAGGTTCGTCAATCACCACGATTGGTCGAACAGTTTTGATGAAATCGATTGGGCGTCTCCCCGACAAAACGTCCATTTCCCGATAGATCACATTCGAAGGCTTTCCATCATCGGCTTCGTCCTCGGAATACCCCCGAATAAACGCCTGGATGTTGATAATCATCACCTGAATTGTGTTCGCAGAAGCAAAGTTCCGCAGGCGGTTCACATTGCCGGAGTCGTATATAAAAGTCTCAATCTTCGAACCATTGAAAAGTGTCTGAAAGTGCTCCTGGGTCTGATCGATTGCTTTCTTCACTCCTTCACGAATTGCAATACTTGGGACAACGACAACGAACTTCCTCATCCCATATTTCTGTGAGAGTTCCAACATCGTCCTTAAGTAGACGTATGTCTTTCCAGTTCCAGTCTCCATCTCAATACTGAAATGGGGACATTCCCGTTCAGCATCGTCAAGTGTCACATCTTTCACTTTCCACGAATCGAGTGGCGCCTCTTCATCGGAAACAAAAATTCCATTTCGCATCTGGATTTTTCTAACATTCTCGCGAAGTGCATCAAGGTTCGTCAGGGCAGGATTTGCGAATCCTCCAAATTCGCCCATTCCGGGCAAAGCATTTTCATCAACAATCCCCCTCACGACAGCAAAGACAGGGTCAGCGCGTTCTGCGCCAGCAAAGATATCCGTCATCGCTGCAATTGCATCAAGTTGATATTCCTGCGAATCTTCAAACTTAAACTTTAATTCAGACATTCCAAGCCTCTCTAGAATGTCTTCAGTTCGATTTTTGCATCTTTGAAAACTGCACGCGCGTTCGTCTTTAGTGATTCGGGAACAAAAGCTTCATCCAGCATCACAACCACTTTTGGTGCCATCTTTGCAATTGAATTCAGATCAGGGACTGTCAGTCCAGCGGAAACAACAATTAGCAGTTCTCCACCACCAATCTTCCAAACAGAACCTTTCCCTACCTTTTTCTCTTCAACTTTCGAGGTCAACTCGATTCCGAATTTCACGAGGACTTCAAACACCACGTCTTTTTCACTTCGTCCACTCTTCAAGCGAGTTGTCTTCAGGGCGTCAAAGAGATCCTTCGGGCTTTTCGATGCCTCTTCAGAATTCCAGTCCTCAATATTTGATTCATTCAACTTCAGCACTCGGAATCCAAAATCCAAAGCATCTTCGCCATTCAGGTTCAGCGTTCCGTCTAATTCTTCGATGATCTTCTTGCCGGCTCTACGAACCCGTTCTTTCGTTATGTCTGCGATTGAACCAAACCCTGCTTTTGCCGCCTCCGATTCAGGGTCTACTAGCTCTGGAAGTTGGACCAGAATGAACTTTCGATTTCCGCCATCCTTCGCGTTCTGCGCCATCACTGCATGAGCAGTTGTTCCAGACCCTGCAAAGAAGTCCAAGACGACCTCTCCAGTAGTTGTCTGCTCAACGAGAAAAGCAACCAGATCTACCGGCTTCGGAAAATCAAATATCTTTTTCCCGTCAAAAAGCCCCATCAGGGACTTTGTCGAGTTTTCTGTTGAAAACCAACCAAGATTTGTAACGAAAGCTTTCCGATCATTTAGGTAACTGTTGATAAATTTTTTCTGTCGTGGAGTCCCATTTTTCTTTTCAGGGAAAATAATTAATCTGTCTACAATCATCTTTTTGATACTGGATTCAGAGAACGCCCAATTTGCATCAAATTCATTGCCAGTGAGAGGGTCCGTAATTGTGAAGTAATTGTTCTGCGAGCCAGTTGCTTTTATGCTTTCCGATCTCCATAAGCCACGCGGATCGTTGTCAGGATTACTGAAATCACTTTCATCTCTCTCAATACCTAAGAACTTCAAATAATTAATGTTTTTTGCAAAAGCAAGAACGTATTCATGATTGGACATAACCATTGTTTTCGGAGGGACACCTCGGGCAGCATTTTTCGTAACCCAAATAAACTGCCCAATTAAATTCTCTTCTCCCAAGACTTCACCAAGCATGAAACGTAAATTCTGCACTTCATGATCATCAATGCTGACGAAAATGACACCATCATCGCAAAGCAAATTCTGAGCCAGTTGTAGTCTTGAATACATCATGTTCATCCAGTTGCTGTGGAAACGACCATCAGTCTCTGAATTCGTTGAAAATCGATTCCCTTCATCGTTGATTTGCCCAGTCTGCTGCAAATAGTTCCTGATGCCATCGGCGAAGTCGTCTTCGTAGACAAAGTCATTACCTGTGTTGTATGGCGGATCAATGTAGATCATCTTGACTTTGCCCTGATAGGACTTCTGGAGGAGTTTGAGGACCTCGAGGTTGTCACCTTCGATGATTAGGTTTTGAGTTGTGTCAAAGTTGACACTTTCTTCTTCGGCGGGGGAAAGAGTTCCATGAGATGGTGTATTCGCAAGGCGAATTGAATCTGCCTTACCTGGCCAACGCATCCCAAAGACTTCTTTGCCGACCTCGACTGATTCACCAAGAACTAGTTTGAGACGATCGAAATCAACACCTCCGCCTTCAGTCCGGAAGATCGGGAACATCTCAAGGAGTCGTTCTTTATTGAACTCTCCGAGGTCCATACTTTGATTGGAGATTCGCTCATCTTTAATCGACATTTCCGCCCCTTTTGCTCACCAATAGAGACTATCGCATGTCCTCGGAGCGACTTCAAACAATGAGTTCCCTCGTGGAAGGAGAATACTTAACTGTGGCTATCATCTTTACCTATGTCGAACTTTGTGGGTGCCCCTCAACTTCTAGGTGATGCCCTCGGAGCAGTTAATCATCGCGGTTCTCATCTACAGATCATTGCAGCTGCTGGGTCTGGAAAAACCGAAGTTGTTTCTCAGCGGATCGTGAGCTTGATTGCAGACGGTGTTGCCTCGCGCGAGATTGTTGGATTCACGTTTACTGAGAAGGCAGCCGAGGAGCTAAAACAGCGCGTTTCATTACGACTAGCGGAACGGCTTGGCGTTGACGCGCTTGATCGGCTTTCGGGTCTATACGTGGGGACGATCCACGGCTACTGCTATCAGTTCCTTCAGGCAAACGTCGCAAAGTACGAGACATATGACGTTCTCGATAGCAATCAACATATTGCGCTGCTTTCGCGTGAGGCTCAGTTCTTAAAATTGAAAGAACTTAATCAAGATGGAAAGTTGTTCGCGGCAATCAAGGCCTTTGCGAAAGCAGTTGACGTGATTGACAATGAATTACTTGATGCCACCACCATGCCTGAACCACTGAAATCAAAACTGGCCGAGTACTACGAGACTCTCGACCGATATCGGATGATGACGTTTGGAATGCAGATTGCCCGCACAGTGAAAGAACTCGAGAACTCTGACACACGAGAAAAACTTCATGGGTCGCTTAAACATTTGATCGTTGATGAATACCAAGACATCAACCCGGCGCAACAACGTCTGATCCAATTGATGACAGGTCCAGACACTCAACTGTGTGTTGTGGGAGACGACGATCAGGCTATCTATCAGTGGCGTGGTTCAACTGTTGAAAGTATCGTGAACTTCACAAGGCAATACCCAAATGCGACTACCTTCCGGTTGGAAACGAATCGACGGAGCCTTCCAGTAATCGTTGATGCAGCAGCAAGGTTTGCTGAATCAATTCCGAATCGTCTTGAAAAGTCGATGGAAGCCTCGCGCACTGCGCCGCCGGAATACACCGAACCTCAAATAGTCGCGTGGGACACTTTGATGGAGGCCGACGAAGCGGTAGCGCTTGCAGACATGGTCGTTGACCTTGTGGGGAAAGGGGTGCCCTATAGCGGCATCGCGGTTCTTGTTCGTGGGAAGACGTCGTATCGAGCCATTCTTGAGGCATTTGCAGAACGAGAGATTCCTGTCCAGCCGGGGGGCCGCACCGGACTCTTCGCAGCGCCAGAGGCTCGTGTGCTCGGAAGGATGATGTCGTGGCTAATTGATGAAGAATGGCGAGATCAATACACCGAGCCGACAGAGCTGTCTGAAGCTTCGTTACTTGTTGAATTTTCCAAGGTCTTCAATCTTGAAGAAAGCCAACAGAAGGATCTCAGGAAGTTTCTCGTTTCGTGGAAGAGTCGCGTTTCGAGTGACAAAGAATCGGCGAACTTACTTGCGGATGTCTATGACATCCTTGAAATTTTGGATTTGAAGACTTGGAACTTCGACGATCCGATGCAATTGAACCGACTTGGATCAATCGCACGATTCTCTGTTCTCCTTACCGACTACGAGACAGTGCAGCGTCGATCTCGACCAGACCCGAAGAAACCTGGTGAAATGATTGGCGGACAAGACCGTGGAGAGTGGTACTACCGAGGCTTTGCTCGCTTCGTGAACAACTACGCAAATGGAACATTTGACGGATTTGAAGGCGAGGATGACTATGCAATTAATGCAGTGGACCTCACAACTGTTCACTCTGCAAAGGGCTTGGAATGGCCTGCAGTTTTTGTTCCCTCACTCACCTCACAGCGATTCCCATCGAGCAAAAATGGGACTAAGGAAGACTGGCTTGTTCCCCGT
>Ga0164292_10003737_pt1 | contig 12424 bp, 10 predicted proteins | sample GEODES117metaG_FD_111486 | JGI IMG/M metagenome (GOLD analysis project Ga0164292, IMG submission 111486) | Eutrophic lake water microbial communities from Lake Mendota, Wisconsin, USA - GEODES117 metaG | ecosystem: Environmental > Aquatic > Freshwater > Lake | place: USA: Lake Mendota... | reverse complement strand
GCCAATTGAAAAAATAGATGCCGTTCAATCAGTTCAGGCTTCTGTTCAGAACAGACTAACGATTGTTAGTTATTTTAGAATTTTGTAAAAAACTAAAACCAATTAGCACGAATTATCAAATATAGTAGCCCTTTCGCCGCTTTCTTTGAAAAACTTTTAAACAATTACCTTTGCCCCCTCAATGGTGTTTTCTATGGCAAGTCCCTTTTCCGCACAGATGATCCCAAGGCATAAACTGTTACAACTCGGCTTGAAAAATGCTGAGTCCATTCACTACCAGTGCAGCGTAGACGAACTGGTGGCTGCAGTACTGCAGAACAAAGAAGGCGAACTGAACGATACGGGTGCTTTGGTGATCGGAACGGGTAAGTTTACCGGACGGTCTCCGAAAGACAAATTCATCGTACGGGATAGTTTTTCTGAGAACCTGGTCCATTGGAACGAATTTAACATCCCTATCTCAGAGAAGTACTTCGATACTATTTTCAAAAAAATAACGGGCTACCTGGGGGGGCGCACCGAACTTTGGATCCGTGACTGTTATGCCTGTGCCGATCCGGCTTTCCGACTTAACCTAAGGGTGATCAATGAAAAACCGGCCAACAGCCTCTTTGCCCATAATATGTTTCTTCGTCCCACCGAAGATGAACTGAGTAATTTCCTTCCGGAGTGGCATGTGTTATGTGCCCCGGACCTCCACCTCGATCCGGAAGAATCAGGCACCCGGCAGCCCCATGCGGCCGTGATCAGTTTCCGTCACCGGATGATCATCATTGCAGGAACGGGGTATACGGGCGAGATGAAGAAAGGGATTTTCACCATCCTGAACCTGGTTCTGCCGATCGAAAGGAATGTACTCAGTATGCACTGTTCTGCCAACATGGGCAACGATGGTGACACCGCTTTGTTTTTTGGATTGAGCGGTACGGGTAAAACTACTCTGAGTGCAGATCCCTTGAGAAAATTGATCGGTGACGATGAACACGGATGGCACGATGAAGGCATCTTTAATTTCGAGGGCGGTTGTTACGCAAAATGCATAGACCTGACAGAAGAGAAAGAGCCTGAAATTTTTGGTGCGATACGTCATGGCGCCCTGGTGGAAAATGCGCGCTTCTTCCCCGGCACGAACACGATTGATTTCAATGACGCAAGCATTACAGAAAACACGAGGGTTTCTTACCCTATTCACCATATTTCAAATGCCATTGAACCATCCGTAGGCGGTCATCCAAAAAATATATTCTTCCTGACTTGCGATGCCTACGGTGTTTTGCCACCCATCTCCAGACTCTCCCCTGAGCAGGCCATGTACCAATTCATTAGTGGATACACGGCAAAAGTAGCCGGTACCGAAACGGGAGTAACAGAACCTAAAGCAACGTTCAGCGCGTGTTTTGGGGCGCCGTTCCTGCCATTGCACCCTGGAAAATATGCTCACATGCTCGGCGAAAAAATGGATAAGTCACAAGCCAAAGTATGGTTGATCAATACCGGTTGGACGGGTGGCGCATACGGCAAGGGTATCCGCATGAAATTAAGCTATACCCGTGCTATGATCACCGCAGCACTTCAGGGTAAATTGAATGACGTGGAATACGAACATATGCCGGTATTCAACCTATCTATTCCTGCATCGTGCCCGGGCGTTCCACCAGAGCTGCTGAATCCCAGGTCTACATGGGAAGATCAGGAAGACTATGACCGGCAGACGGTTAACCTCGCGAAACTGTTTACGAAGAATTTTGAAAAATATGCTCAGGGTGTTTCAGGAAACATCCAGGCAGCAGCACCAACTATTTAGCGGTCTTATCGATTGTTTGCTTGCATCCTCGCCACTATGGCGGGGATTTTTTATGCCATTGGCGGATTGGCGGATTGGCGGATGGCGGATTGGCGGATTGGCAGGGCCCTTTAAACATCCTGTGCATTCACTCTTCACATTAACCGCACGGATCACATTCCCAAATTCATTGCCCCACATTCATTCTCACATTCCCACATTCATCACATTCATTCTCCACATTCCCCCACATTCCCACATTCATCACATTCTAAAACAGTCCATATAACTGCGAATCGATCTTCCCTATAATCTCGCCCAGGTGCTCATCACTTTCCGCAAATTTATTCTTATCAACATTGATCACCAGCAAGGGCCCTTCCTTATAACCTTCGATCCACTTGTTGTAATACTCATTCAAACGCTTGAGATAATCCAGCCTGATGTTCTCTTCATACTCCCGACCCCTTTTCTGAATTTGGCCAACCAAAGTAGGTACCGAGGCCTGTAGATAAATCAGCAGATCAGGTGGCTGCACCATCTGCTTCAGCGTTTGGAAGAATTGGAAATAATTGTCGTAATCCCTCTTGCTCATCAGGCCCATTTCATGAAGGTTAGGGGCAAATATGTGCGCATCCTCATAGATCGTCCTGTCCTGTATCACGGTCTCAGTTCCCCTCGAAATATCCACCAGCTGGTTCAACCGGCTGTTCAGGAAAAAAATCTGCAGGTTGAAACTCCACCTCGGCATGTCTTCATAAAAATCAAACAGGTAGGGATTATGATCCACATCCTCAAACTGTGGTATCCAACGATAGTGCTTGCTAAGCATTTCGGTAAGGGTTGTTTTACCCGCACCGATATTGCCTGCAATGGCAATATGTTTTGGTTTCTTTGCTTTCGCCATAAAGAGAGTTCAAGATTGAAGGTTAAGGGCCAGAGGTTTTTAAAGATAAAGCTTTTAGTAATACTTGAGACCAATAGCATCACGCACAATTTCCATAGTGGCAGCCGCACTCTTCCGGGCTTTTTCGGCACCTTTATCCATCACTTCCCTGAGGTATTTCTCATCGTTTCGGATAGACTCAGCCTTCTCCCTTATGGGTGCTACAAATCTCACCATATCCTCGGCAAGTTGCTTTTTCATATCGCCATACCGGATAATGCATTGATCATAGTCGGCTTCGAATTTCGCGACTACCCCCGGCTCCGATACCAACTTCATCAGCAGGAATACGTTTTCGATATAATCAGGTTTTAGGGTGTTCGACGCCGTTGGGCCTGAATCAGTTTTAGCCTTCATTACCTTCTTCCTGATGAGATCATCATCATCGGCTAAGTATATCGTTGCATACTGATTCTCACTCTTACTCATTTTTCCCACCCCATCCAGGCTGGGAACCTTCACCAGATCTTCACCGTAGTTAAAGGCATGCGGTTCAGGAAACACATCGCCATAACGGTGATTAAACCTGTTCACGAAATTACGCGCCATTTCAAGGTGCTGCTCCTGGTCTTTCCCAACAGGTACCAAACTTGCCCTGTGCAGGATAATATCGGCCGTTTGCAACACGGGGTAAGTCAGCAGCCCTGCGTTCACATTATCGGGCTGCAATCTCACCTTATCCTTGAAGGTGGTTGTTTTTTCCAGTTCGCCTTTATAGGCCATCATGTTCAAATAGAGATATAACTCAGCTGTTTCATGGATATGGCTCTGGCAATAAAGTGCCGCCTTATCCGGATCCAGTCCACAAGCGATATTTTCAGCTAATACCCGGGAAACATGATTCTTAAGCTCCTTCGTATCCGGATGAGTGGTCAGGGAATGAAGATCTGCCACCATGAAATAGCAGGTGAAATCTTCCTGCATCCTCACGTAATTTCGAACGGCCCCGAAATAATTCCCCAGGTGAAGGAAACCTGTGGGCCTTATCCCGCTCATGACAATTGCATTTTCCATGGCGGCAAAGATAATATATGGATGGTTCGTTAAGCCAGTTGTAACCAGGTTGGACCATTTAGCACTATTCGTGCCCAATAAATGGCAATTCAGCTATTTTTGCAAGATGTTGGTGAATAATGAACTTGTCTCCCACCTCGCTAACCTGAGCAGGCTTCATTTTAATGATGAAGAGAAAAAGGAGATCCGCGAGGACCTACAGCGGATGATCAGTTTTGTTGATAAGCTTAACGAATTGGACACGACTGGTCTGGAGCCTGTTTTACACATGAGTACAGAGGTCAATCATCTGCGAAAAGACGAAATCAAAGGTTCCGTTACCGCGGAACAGGCTTTGTCCAATGCGGGAGATACCCATGGCCCATTTTTCACGGTACCTAAAGTGATCAGAAAATAAAAGAAAGGAAATGAGTCAAGTTATCAAACTGGAAGAAATCAGGAAGAACTATATCATGGGCAGGCAGGAACTGCAGGTTTTGAAAGGGATCAGCCTTACCATTAACCGCAACGAATACATCGCCCTGATGGGCCCATCCGGATCCGGGAAAAGCACGTTGATGAACATTGTAGGCTGCCTGGACTCGCCTACCAGCGGCACCTATATCCTGAACGGGAATGATGTCAGCACCATGGCAGACAATGACCTGGCCGAGATCAGAAACAAGGAAATCGGCTTCGTTTTCCAGCAATTCAACCTGCTGCCCCGCCTTTCCGCGCTTGAAAACGTGGCCCTACCCCTGGTTTACGCCGGTATTTCAAAAAAGCAGAGAACTGAAATAGCCATGGAGGTGATTAAGAAAGTTGACCTTGAATCAAGGAGTCATCATAAACCCAACGAACTGTCCGGAGGCCAATGCCAAAGGGTCGCCATCGCCCGGGCCCTGGTGAACAACCCCTCTATTATATTGGCCGACGAGCCGACGGGAAATCTCGATACCAGAACGTCATACGAGATCATGAACATCTTCAGCAAGATCCATGAGGACGGTAACACAGTGGTTCTGGTAACACACGAGGAAGATATTTCCAACTATGCCCATAGGGTGATCCGGCTACGCGATGGCTTGGTAGAAACAGACAAAACAAGGCAGCCTGTTCTGGCAGGGTGATTTCTTTTTGGGGAATCTGAACAAAAACGGGGATTCAGGCATTTACAATCCTGAAGATCATTATGTCTATTAAAATTTATACAAAAACAGGCGATAAAGGCACCACCTCGCTTATCGGTGGAACGAAAGTGCCAAAGTCGCATCTCCGCATAGAAGCTTACGGTACAATTGATGAACTGAACTCCTATCTGGGGCTTTGCCGTGACCAGGTGGAAGATGACAATACCCGAAATGCCATCCTCGAGATACAGGACAGGTTGTTCACCATCGGTTCCTCACTCGCTTGCGATCCCATCAAAGAGCCCAGAATTAAAATTCCGGACCTTATGCCTGCAGATATCGTTTTATTGGAAAAAGAAATGGACCAAATGAACGAAATACTTCCCGAGATGAAGTCGTTTATCTTGCCTGGCGGCCATCTGGTGGTGTCACAACTTCATGTTGCACGGTGCGTATGCAGAAGGGCGGAAAGATGCTGTGTCCGCTTAGAACTGGAGAGCCTGGAGGTTGAACCGTTGATCCTCCAGTACCTGAACCGCCTAAGTGATTATCTTTTTATCCTTGCCCGATACATCGGCCATCAGCTCAATGTGGCTGAACTGCCATGGAAACCCCGGATTTCTTAACCTTAACCACCGAGGATAAGTCCATCTTTCATATGTATCACCCGGTCGCTCATCCCGGCGAGCTCCTCGTTATGGGTAACGATCAGGAATGTCTGCCCAAATTCCTCTTTTAGCCTGATAAACAGGTTATGAAGTTCCCGGGCATTGGTAGAGTCCAGGTTGCCGGTTGGTTCATCGGCAAAGACGATCTCCGGCTGGTTGATCAATGCTCGGGCAACAGCTACCCGCTGTTGTTCGCCCCCGGATAAAGCACCGGGCTTATTTTGTAAACGATCTTTCAGACCCAGCAACACCAATAATTCCTCCGCCCTCTGTTCCACGTCTTTCTTTTTCCTGCCTGCTATCCACCCCGGGATGGAAACGTTCTCCAACGCGCTAAATTCAGGCAGCAGGTGGTGAAACTGGAAAACAAAACCGAGGTGTTGGTTACGGAAACGAGCCATGGTCTTGCTTTTCAGGTTATCAACCCGCTGGCCTCCAATGAACATGGTGCCTGAGTCGGCCTGGTCCAATGTCCCCAGAATATGCAACAAAGTGCTCTTACCCGCACCGGAAGAGCCTACAATGCAAACGATCTCACCGTCAGCCACCTGCAGGTCGACACCTTTAAGCACTTTAAGCTCACCATATGACTTTGTAATTTTCTCGGCAACAAGCATGTATAAGCGTTTATCAATAATTATTGTGGAAAATGAGTGAATACGCAACAAAAGTGCAGCAAATCCGGTTAATAAAAGTTTTTACGGTGGAATAAACGGATTTGGTAATTCCGTAACAAAAATTACTTTTGCCGAAAGTTAAAGTGTAACGAGATGTTTTGGACCCTAGAATTAGCTTCGTATCTGGAAGATGCTCCGTGGCCTGCAACCAAAGATGAACTGATCGATTATTCGATCAGGAGTGGTGCGCCAATTGAGGTGGTAGAAAACCTTCAGGAACTGGAGGATGAGGGTGAGATCTATGAAGGCATCGAGGACATCTGGCCTGACTACCCGAGCCAGGAAGATTTCTTTTTCAACGAAGACGAATATTGATCAGAACAGGTCAACCGGTAACTGGTTTTTTTCCAGTCCCCTGTAAAACCTTCTGATCTGTTTGCTGTTCGACTTAACCCCGAGGTTGGTCATCAGTCCGTTCAAAGAAATCCTGGACCAAAAATTGAATACTGATTTTTCCCTTAGCCTTTCAGTGTAAATAATTCCGGACTTGCTGTTCTGACCTCTGATAAACAGGTTAGCCAGCCAGGAACTGATACTCCGTTTTTTTTCTTTCACACTCAGCACAGAAACTTTCAAGTTATTGTAATTCATGTCCATTGATCCAAACGCAAGAAAGTCGTTCCCTTTTACGCGCATACTCACGTTCCGGATGTATCCTTTATCCACCCGAACACTATTTAGCGGTATCATCAACCGGTTAAGTTCCTTCATCTCCATACCGCCCATCCTCACATTCATCAGAAATCCCTGCAGGCTGTCTTTATATTCTTCCCTGAATAAAAACCGCATTGGACCCTTACCCATGAAATCCGCTTTGATATTCAAGCGCACGCTGTCTTTCTCCTCAAAATCGAAATTTTTAATATTGGTAACATACCCTTCTACCCCCGTAAAGAATATCGTTCCCTCTTTCTCTGTTTTCTCATCTATGATGTTATGCCATACCACAGAGTTCTTCAAGTGCACCGTATCTAGTTTAAAAGGAAAATTAAACTTCTGAAACATGTTCGCAAGCAACGGCCTGTACTGAACAGTATCATCCCTCACCCGCTTGTCGCGCTCAATTTTGAAATCAACAGGATCCACTGTCAGCTTTCGTATGTATAATGTTGTATCTCGTCCATAAATTACCGGCCTAAGATCATCCGCCCTTACCCTCCCTGTGCTAAGCGTGATGTAGTCTTTTTCAAAGGGCTGCCGTTGAAAATAAACATCACGGGGAACCCTGTTGACCAAGGCGAAGCTATCCCACTCCAAAAACTCACGGTCGGTATTCAACGACACATTGAAAATACTCACCTCTCTGACCGGACTTGAAAAATTGAAAGTTCCGGGCTTCAAAATCGCTGGCGGAAGTTTCAATGCCGTTTGAATGAGGGAATCTTTTTGCAATATCATACCGTTGATCCGGCCAAGCATGATACCCCCTGTGCTGATCTCCATCGTATCATGATCATGTGTTCTCCTCATGTTGATATCCAACACGTTCACATGGGAAATACTCATCATCGGAAGCAGATCATTTTTCTTCAAAAAGGAACTGATGCCTGCAGAAATGTGACCCGACCTGAATATCTCCTTTTCCCCATTCCTGATCATGACACCACCCAATTCAGACCTCAGGTCAGCAAAAGTAAAGGCAGTACCTCCCTGATCTTTTGACCACATCAACTTTTCACCTGTAACCAGCGTGCCGCCGGTCACGAGATCCACCTGTTCATCTGGTTTCTTCAAACCAATTCGGAATTCAGGGTCATTCAAAATGAACTTCGCCACGGATAAGTTTGCTGCTGCAGGCGCTGCTTCCCCTTCACCCTGCTTTTGACCGGATATGATGTCGATCTTTATTTGTGGCTTCTCCAGGGTCAATTCTTCGAAAGAAATATTCCGGGCGTCCAGGGTGGGAAACTGGCCTGTTAAACTGATCTCTCTGGACACAAGATTGAGCATAATACCGGGCTTCTCAATGGTGATCGCAGGACTTGAGATCAGGGACTTTCCCATTGAATTCAATAATGCACCCTCAGTTTGCACCCTGATGCCAGCTGTCTCCACAAAAAGATCGTCTGCATCGATCCGGGTCTGGTCCCAATGTCTTCTTCCAGTATATAAATGATGACCCGCTACCCGCGCCGAGTTGATCAAGGCACCGCCCCTGATTTTTTTATTGTCGTACCTGACTACCAGGTTAAATAAATTCAGGGAATCCACCATACCGATCAGTTTTCCAGTATCCTGCTCGTTCTCCTTGACGGCCTTGTCCCCGTCTGTATTGATATCAAGCGAACCCGACCCCACGGTGATATTCTTAAAATGCCACATGACATCTTTTTCAAAAGGCTTCACTTCTTCTCCACCCGTGATACTCACATTGTTCAGGTTGGCCCTGATCTTACGATAGTTCAGATATCCTTCCATCCGATCAAAACGAATGATCTTGCTATTGTAATCCACCGCGCCATTGAACATCTGCAATTGCACGCGTGGAGTGAAGTAGAAGAAACTCTTCATACTGACATTCGTGAAGCTTGAAAACAGACCGTCCATGTCAATGGCTCTGATTGCCGACCGGGTCATGATCACGGCGGAAAACTCCCTGGTTCCCATGCTCGTTCCCGTATCTTTTCGGTTACTCACGGTTACCTTCGCATTATTCAGGACCAGCCGCTCCACATCGATATATGGCTTGAGGGCATCCAGGCTTTCAAACGGCATGCGCCGGCCATTTTGTTTTTCAGGCAGGGAATGCATGAAAAGTTCCGGCGACTCCATCCGGATCTCCTGAATGGATGCCTTTTGATCAAAAACGTCTTCCAGCGAAATGCCCGATATGTATAAACTGGGGATGAATAGACTGGCTCCCTCCCCCATTCGGCTTTTCTTTGTTGACCTGATCAGGTAATTGTTCAGCATCATGGTATTTCCCTTCACCTGCAAACGGGAGAATGACGACTGAAACTGGTTAGACAAGCCTTTATCTTCAAAGCCCCGCACACCCAATCCCAACTCTTCGATATACAATGGCGTACTTCTGGCCGGACGGATCGAAAGACCCTCTACAATAAGACTGTCGCCGATCAGGGAATTGTCGCGCTGCCGTTCGGGATTTTTATTGATAATGGAAGCATGAATATACCGCGCAGAGAAATGGCCGATCTCGAGATCGCCAATGGCATCCCAAAACTTTAGTTTTTTAATATCAATCGAATCCTTTCTAACTTTTCTTTTCACCGGTGCATTACCGGATTCAAAATACATGTTACCATTCTTTGCCAATAGGGTATCCACTCTTACGATCCCCGAATCAAGCCAAATACTCCAATCGATGTTTCTGATCCGTATCGTATCCAGCATGATCAAAAAACTGTCGCGCACAGGAAGCTCGTTCCGCTGACTGATCATAAATTTTCCCACGTCCACATAGTGGGCCTGATTATCCCATTCAAAAAAATCTAACTGGATGTTCAGAAGGCTGTCAGGTATGCGGAGGGCGGGGTTACGTATAGAAAGCCTGATGCTGGCTTCAATTCCCTTATCTGTAGTTCCACTATACTCTGGTATCACAAGGTCTTCGATATCAAGGAATACATGCTCGATGTTGAAATGCTTGTCACTACCCGGCATCGGATGATAACGGAAGGAGCCATCAACGATACGGCATTTCTTCACACTTAATACATTGAAGAATTGCATGGCATTTTCCTGCAGCTTACTCACCTGGACGTGCAGCAAACCAACATCGACCTTCTCCTTTTTATCCGATATCCTCCAGGCCCTTACTACAGGCCGCACCAACCTGATCTCATTAACGCTTACCGCATTATTCAGCAAAACAGGGAGAATAGATTCCAGGCTTAGGTACAATGAATCCACCTTCACCTCATAGGCCTCATCCATGGAGTCACTCGTAGGCTTGAGATGAACACCTTTGAGTTTCATGTAAGGGCTGAAATACTGAAACCGGATCTGGTCATAAGTCAATACATACTTCCCGTCTGACAGTGTCTCAATAAGGGTAGGGAGAAGCTTCTTCAATTGGGATGAGACAAAAAAATGCACCCCCGATATAAGAAGAACGGGTACTATGAGTGCCATTACCCATAAGCGATAAGTTTTGTTATTGTAGTTTGCTGGCTTATTCAAATGCCTTCTCCTTGTAAATTGAAAAGCTCTCGATCGTGCGAACGCTCATTCAAATTACATCAATAATGCTGCCCGTGCAAGGCCAGGATGTTAAAGCTATTTCTCCATCTGATCGATAACGGCTTCTGTAACACCAGTATAGGAAAAACCGCCGTCGTGGAAAAGGTTCTGCATGGTGACCATTCTTGTCAGGTCGGAAAACATCACTGCACAATAATTGGCACAGTCTTCTCCACTTGCGTTACCCAATGGGCTCATTTTCTCCGCATAGGAAATAAACCCGTCAAATCCCTTGACGCCGCTTCCCGCCGTGGTACGCGTGGGAGACTGGGAAATGGTATTCACCCTTACTTTCCTCTTTACCCCATAATGGTATCCAAAACTACGGGTCACACTTTCCAGAAGTGCCTTGGCATCAGCCATTTCATTATAATCAGGAAATACCCGCTGTGCTGCTATGTAAGTAAGTGCAACAACACTTCCATATTCATTGATGGCATCGAGGTCCCATGCGGTGCGGAGCACTTTGTGGAGCGACATAGCCGAGATATCCAATGTTTTTTGGTTAAATCCATAATCCATTTCCGTATAGTGTTTCCCCTTTCTCACATTCAGACTCATCCCTATGGAATGCAGGATAAAGTCCACCCCGCCGCCAAAATGCTTGATGGATTCTTCAAACAACTTCCGGAGGTCGTCCATATTGGTGACATCCGCAGGGATCACAGGCGCATTCACTTGCTTCGCCAACTCATTGATCTGCCCCATCCGAAGGGCAATAGGCGCATTGGTCAGCACCAGTGCAGCTCCCTGGGCATGGCATTGAATCGCGGTTTTCCAGGCTATTGACTTCTCGTCAAGCGCACCGAATATGATGCCTTTTTTCCCCTTTAGCAGTTGGTTCATGGTTGATCTGTATAAGTAAAACAATAATTGCCAAAAATAACAAACTTTCTCAGTTGGCTGTCATAAGTTCCCTCGCATTCTGCAGCGCCGAGGCTGAAGGCTTTTCCCCGCTCATCATCCTCGCGATAGACTCTACACGTTCCTCATCGTTCAGCCTCCGCAACTGCGTCCTGATAGCGCCACTCACCTCTTTCTTATAAACAAAATAATGGGCATCTGCACGCGCCGCGATCTGGGGCTGGTGGGTGATGGAAATGATCTGGTGTGAGTGACCCATTTCCTTCATGAGAATACCAACCTGTTTCGCAGCCTCGCCACTGATCCCCGTATCTATTTCATCGAAGATCATCAGTGGCATAGCCAGGGATCCTGCCACCAGGGTCTTGATACAAAGCAGAAGTCTAGAAAACTCCCCACCGCTAGCCACCTTACGCAGCGGCTCGAACCTGCCCGTTTTATTAGCATCAAAAAGAAACTCCACCCGGTCCGACCCCATGTTGTTCAACTCGCCGGATTCAAGTTCGATCTTGATCTTTGCATTTGGCATACCCACACGCTGCAGTAAAACCCCAACCTTTGCTTCCAAATCTTTCACCACCGAAATTCTGCCACCTGAAATTCTCCCTGCCTGTTCGCGGGCGGTCTGCAGCGCCTGATCGTGTTCAGTTTTTGCTTTCGCGATCTCTTCATCTACATTCATTACCCGCTGTATTTTCTCACCGATTTGCTTCTGAACCACGAGTAAAGCCTGGGTGTCTTTCACATTATGCTTCTTCAGCAGCTTATAGCCTATGGATAGCCTTTCATTGACCTCATTAAGTCTTTTCGCATCCATGGAAATACCCTCGGAGATGTGTTCAGCTTCATCAGCAATATCCTTCAATTCAACCTGTGCTGACCGTAATCTGTCTGCCAACGCCTGTAATGCAGGATGGAAACGGGCCACGCCCTCCATCTGCTGGGCCAGAGATTTTAACTGCCGGGTGACAGGCTGATCGTTGGCGTCCAGTACCCCTGTTAAATTGTACAGCGCCTGACTCATCTGTTCTGCATTTGACAGCAGGCCCAATTCCGCTTCCAATTTTTCCAGCTCACCTTCCTTGAAAGCTGCATCTTCCAGTTCACTATGCAAAAAATGGTAATAATCGTACTCCCTGAGCGACTCTTCCCTCGCCTTT
>Ga0164292_10003736_pt1 | contig 12425 bp, 10 predicted proteins | sample GEODES117metaG_FD_111486 | JGI IMG/M metagenome (GOLD analysis project Ga0164292, IMG submission 111486) | Eutrophic lake water microbial communities from Lake Mendota, Wisconsin, USA - GEODES117 metaG | ecosystem: Environmental > Aquatic > Freshwater > Lake | place: USA: Lake Mendota... | reverse complement strand
TTGGCGTCGCGCCAGAGGCGTCCCACCGGATAGTCGTTGATGTAGCCATTGCCCCCGAGGCACTGGATCGCCTCGCCGGCCATCCAGGTGGCGCGCTCGGCCGCATACAGGATCGCGCCTGCAGCGTCCTTGCGCAGGCTGCGCGCCTCGACCCGCCCCTGTCGGGAGCGGTCGCACTGACGACCGACTTCATAGACATAGGCGCGGCAGGCCATCATGGTGGTGTAGAGATCGGCAAGCTTGGCCTGCATCAACTGGAACTCGCCGATCGCCTGGCCGAACTGGCGCCGCTCGTGAACATAGGGCACGACCGCGTCCATCACGGCCTGCATGATGCCAAGCGGCCCCCCCGCGAGCACGGCGCGCTCGAAATCGAGGCCGCTCATCAGCACGCGGACACCGCCGCCCACTTCGCCCAGGACGTTTTCGAACGGGATTTCGCAATCGCGAAAGACGAGCTCACCCGTGTGACTGCCCCGCATGCCGAGCTTGTCGAGCTTTTGTGCCACGCTAAATCCCGGTGCACCCTTTTCGACCAGGAAGGCGGTGATGCCGCGCGCGCCCGCCTCGGGCTCGGTCTTCCCGTAGATGATCATCACGTCCGCATCGGGCCCGTTGGTGATCCACATCTTGGTGCCGTTCAACACCCATCGATCGCCGCGCCGTTCGGCGCGCAGCCGCATCGACACGACGTCGGACCCTGCATCGGGCTCGCTCATCGCAAGCGCGCCGATCGTACGGCCAGCGACCAGGTCGGGAAGATAGCGGGCGCGCTGCGCCGCCGTGCCGTTGCGATAGATCTGATTGACACAGAGGTTGGAGTGCGCGCCGTACGAAAGCCCCACGGCCGCTGAACCCCTGGAGATCTCCTCCATCGCAACGATGTGAGCGAGATAGCCCAGGTCAGTCCCGCCATAGGATTCAGAAACCGTCAGCCCGAGCGCGCCGAGATCGCCGAGCTTGGCCCAGAGATCCATGGGGAACTGGTCGCTCCGGTCAATTGCGGCCGCCCGCGGCGTGACCTCGCGGGAAACGAAATCCCTGACCGCCTCGCGCAGGAGCGCCACATCCTCTCCGAGATCGAATTGCAAACCCGCAATCTCGACCATCTGATTTCCTCCGTGAATAAGCCAAGTCCCGGCCCGCGGGACGGTTGCCGAATCCCGTTGCAGCGGGCTCGCGGCCCGATCCTGGATCATGGTGGAGCCCGCAGGAAACGTCAATTTCGGAGCCGTTCGAGGGGCGAAGATCTGCCCCGGATCAAGGCTCCGGAGCGAACACGCCCAATCGGGCGATCTCGGCTTCGACCGCCTCCTCCCAACCGCGATTGGCCGCAGGGCTCGCGGGGCTCGGGTGCAGAATCTGGCCCATCTTCAACTCCAGGCCCTCGGCCTGCAAAGGACGGAGCGCACGCTCGGCACACTGACGGGCATAGGCGCCCACACCCAGCACCCAACGAGGCGCAAGCGCGCGCACCGCCCCCTGCAGATGACGGTCGCAGGCCATCTGCAGGGCGAGCGCTGTGGCGCGCGGCAGGCGATCGGGCGTGAAATTGCGGCCCGAGGCCTCGAGAAAGACGAGCGGGCAGTAGTTGAGCACGAAGCAACGTCCAAAAAACGCCTCGGCCGAGCCGAAGCGACGCGCCGCCCACGCCCAAAGCCGCCGGCCACTCACCTCCGAGCGACGGCACAGAAAACCCTCGATTGGCCGCTTCGGATGCTCGCTCGCCGGCCGCTCAATCGCCCCATCGATCTGCATCCAGTCGCGCACCGCGGCCACCTCGCCAAAGGGAACGCCGGTCTGCATCATCCCGAAAGGCCCGGGATTCATGCCAAGAAAGACCACCTCGCAGGAGGGCCGGGCATAACGCTCGATGTAGGCTCGGTGACTCGCCCAGGCATACTGCAGCGGATCGTAGACATGGGTGACGGGCGGGCCAAACGCCAGCGCGGCGAGCTCGGCCGAGAGGGCCCGCGCGGCCTCGATCAAGGCTCGATCGGGCGCAGCTGAACGCTCCCGCAATGTCAGCTCGATATTCATTGCGGCCTCGCTACCCGTTCACGTGCGGCGGCCATCACCAGCCCCAGACCGACACCCAGTGTGACCATGGCCGTGCCGCCGTAGGACATCAGCGGCAGCGGCACCCCCACCACAGGCAAAACGCCCGACACCATGCCGATATTGACGAAGGCGTAGGTGAAAAACACCAGTCCGAGTGCTCCGGCGAGCAGACGGTGAAACACGCTCGCCGTCGCAGAAGCGATCGCCAGACAGCGCAGAACGAGCAGCACGTAGAGACCGATCAGGACCAGATTGCCCATCAGGCCAAATTCCTCGGAGTAGACCGCGAGGATGAAGTCGGTCGTGCGTTCAGGGACGAAATCGAGGTGAGTCTGCGTACCCTGCATCCAGCCCTTGCCCCAGAGTCCACCCGATCCGATCGCGATGGTCGACTGAATGATGTGAAAGCCGCTGCCCAGTGGGTCGGAGCTGGGGTCGAGAAAAGTAAGCACGCGCTGGCGCTGGTAGTCGTGCATGAGATGCCAGAACACCGGGGCCGCCGCCGTGCCAGCGACGGCAAGCGTCGCGATCGGCTTCCAGCCCAGCCCCGCCAGAAAGATCACGAACGCACCACTTGCCCCAACCAGGATCGCCGTGCCGAGATCGGGTTGCTTCAGGATCAGGAAGACCGGGATCGCGAGCAAGACTGCGGCGAGCCCAAAATCGAGGAGCCCCAGCACACGCTGCCGGTACTGAAAATACCAGGCGAGCATCAGTGGGGCGGCGATCTTGAGAAGTTCCGAAGGCTGAACACGAAGGAGCCCAAAGAGGTTGAGCCAGCGCCGAGCGCCTTTCGCCACATCGCCGACGAGCGCGACCGCCACGAGCAGGGCGACACCGAAGATGAACAGCGGCAGCGCGACACGCAGCAACCACTCGCGAGGGAGCACCGCGCCTACCCACATCACGGCGGCCGCGAGCAGCATATTGCGAGCATGAACCTCCAGGCGCCCCGGAAATTCGTACGCCGCCGAGTACATGGTCACCAGGCTCAACAACGCGATCGCACACAGCACGGCAAGGAGGATCGGATCGAACACGAAGACCCAGGGCCGCAGGCGCGCAAACACCGTTTGCGGCGGCTGAATCGCCGTGGCCGCCGCGCCGGTCTGAGGCAGGGGCCGGCTCACCGGAGTGCTCCCCCGGCAGCGGGCGGCCTCGATGCGCCTTCAACTGCGCCGATTTCCTCAGGGCCCACCATCGCCGGCACATCACGCATCTCGGCCTCGTCGATCGCCTGAGGCAGGCGCAGCGCTGTCTTGTCCGGAGGCAAGCGACCGAGCAGGTAGAAGTCGAGGAGCGCGCGCGCGATCGGAGCAGCAGCCTGCGCGCCAAACCCGCCGTTTTCGACGATCACGGCAATCGCCACACGCGGCGACTGGACGGGGGCAAAGGCCACGAATAGCGAGTGATCGCGATGCCGCTCGGCCACCTTCTTGATGTCATAGCGTTCATTTTGCCGAATGCCGATGACCTGGCTGGTACCGGTTTTTCCGGCCACCGAATACTCCACGCCCTCGAAGACCGCGCGGCTGGTTCCGAAGCGGTTCACGTCGACCATGGCCCGGGTCACGAGCCTCAGATGCTCGGGCTTCAGACCCAGATCGGTCGCCGGCGGTTGGGGGAGGGCGACGACCTCGGACGACCCGGCCGGCTGAATCGCGCGCACGAGCCGAGGCTGGGGGATCTGCCCGCCCCGCGCGATCGCCGCCGTCGCCCGGGCGAGTTGCAGCATCGTGAATGCGTTATAGCCCTGCCCGATACCCACCGACGGCGTCTCTCCGGGCAGCCAGCGCTTGCCGTAGCGGCGATATTTCCAGTCGCTCGAGGGCAGGATGCCGGGCGATTCGTGATCGAGATCGATTCCGGTACGCTGACCGAAACCCCAGGGTGAGAGCAGCCGGTGCAGCCGGTCGACCCCCATTTCGTAGGCAAGCTTGTAATAGTAGGTATCGCTCGAAACGACGATCGACTTGAACAGGTCGACCGTGCCGTGGCCACCGGGGCGCGAATCACGGAAACGGTGATCGCCCAGCTGGAAATAGCCCGGATCGACGATCGAGTCCTGGGGTCTGCGGAAACCCGAATCGAGCGCAGCCAGCGCCAGAAAGGGCTTGTAGGTCGAACCCGGGGGGTAGGTGCCGCGCAGGGCACGATTGACGAGCGGCTTGTCGGGGTCTTCATTGAGCGCCTGCCAGCTCGCCTGATCGATCCCATCGACAAACAGGTTGGGGTCAAAGCCGGGCTGAGACACCATCGCCAGGACATCGCCTGTGGGCGGCTCGATCGCCACCAGCGCGCCACGCCGGCCCGCAAAGAGGGCCTCGGCCAGCGCCTGCAGGCGCGAGTCGAGCGAGAGGTGCAGACTCGATCCCCCCACCGGCTCAAGTTTCGAGACGGTGCGCACCACCTTGCCCAGCGCCGAGACCTCGACCTCCTCATAGCCGGGGCGACCCTGGAGCGCAGCCTCGTAGGACCGTTCGATGCCAATCTTGCCGATATGGGTGGTCCCCGCATAACGAGAGCCCAGCTCGGCTTTTTCGATCTCTTGCAGGTCCTTGAGCGAAATCCGCCCGATGTGGCCGATCACATGCGCCGCCAGCTCGCCTTGCGGATAACTGCGAAAGAGCCGGGCCCGCAACTCCACACCCGGCAATCGGTAACGCTGCGCCGCGACCCGAGCCACCTCGGTCTCGGTCAGCCGGGTCTTGAGCGGCAAGGGCTCCAGCCGCCTCGAGTCCTCGACCAGCCGACGAAAACGGGTGACCTCCCGGGGCGTGATCTCGACCAGACCCGAGAGCTCGGCGACCGTCTGCTCGATCCGCTTGAAACGCGAGGGCGCGATCTCAAGCGTGTGGTGGGCGACATTTTCAGCGAGCAGGACGCCGTTGCGGTCGAAGATCAGGCCACGCGTGGGCGCCACGGGGACGAGCGCGAGACGATTATTCTCGGCCTGGGTCTGAAATTCCTCGTGTCGCAGCCACTGCAACTGAGCCAGGCGCGCAAGCAGGATCAGGCCGCCCACGACGACCACGATCGCGCATAGAAGCAAACGCGTACGCCCCCGGCGGTCCTGAGCGCCGGGCTTGCGGGTCGCGAGCGCCTGGTTCATACGGGTCGGTCCACCTCAGAGTGGCCGGGTTTCGTCGCGCTCGACGGCCCGTTTTTGCGGGGCAACGAGCAGACGTTCGACGATCGGCCAAAACAAGGTCGCAACAAAACTGGGCAAGAAATAAGCCGGGCCAGGAAAGGCATCACCCACCGCAAGACGGGTGATCAGGCTGCACGCCTGGGCGATCAGAAAGAGAGGCAGCAGATGCAACATTCGCCCGAGCGGCCCAAACCACGGAAGTCTGCGATGCAGGCTGATCGCCCCGTACGCAAGCAGGCTGTAAGCGAGCGCATGTTGGCCGAGCAGGGCGCCCGCGTGCACATCCATCAGGATGCCAAAGGCAAAAGCGACGCCGATGCCCACGCGACGAGGCTGGTACAGCGCCCAATAGACCACCACGATCGCGATGAAATCAGGCACGGGCCAGAAGCGCCCCCACGGCAGTACATTGAGCACGAACGCAGCAACAAAAGTGAAGGCTATGAAGCCTCGGTTGACCGGCAGCAGGACATCATCGTGACGGGCACTCATCGATTCCGCCTTCCGGCTGCGTTCCGAGGCGCTTCGATGGTGGCGCCAACGAGCGGATCTCTCCAGGGCTCCTGCAGGATCAGCAGCATCCGGGTCCGCTCGATCGCTGCGGCGGGCTCGACACGCGCGACCGTAAAGGACGCGCGACCCCGACTGACCCCGGTCACCTTTCCAACCGGAAGCCCGGGTGGAAATACCCCGTCGAGACCCGAGGTCACGACCCAATCGCCGTCCTGGATATCGATTGCGGCAGGGAGATAACGCAGTTCGAGCGCCCCGCCCCGGCCTGCGCCATAGGCAAGCGCCCGGACGCCGTTGCGACGGACCTCGACCGAAAGCGTCTGGTTGCGGTCGGTGAGCAGCGTGACCTCGGCCGCACGCGGCAAGACCCGCGATACCTGGCCCAGCACACCGTCCGCGTCGAGCACCGGCTGGCCCGGCATCACGCCGTGCTGCTGGCCTCGATCGACCATGAGCCGGCGCGTAAAGGGGTCTCTCGTCTCGTAAAGCACCTCGGCCACCACCGAGGCGCCGATGCCACGCTCGCGCATGCCGAGCAGACGCCGCAGCTGAAGGTTTTCCAGCGCCGTTTGCTGGGCTTGCTGAAGAAGCTGGGCATCGGCCGCCTCACGACTGCGCAAGCGCCCGACTTCCTCGGTGAGCTGGCCGACCCCGGTCAGATGGAGCGCGACCCCAGCGGTCAGATCACGCGGCGCGAGCAGCGCACGCTGGAGCGGGAAAAGTGCGGAACCGATCGCTTGACGCAAGGCACCGAGCGCGTCAAACCGCGCATCGAGCACGAGCAGCGCGATGGCGATCAAGGCGAAGAGGGCGAGCCTCACATCGGCCGAGACGCCCTGGCGGAAAAATGGCGGCGGAGAACGGTCCATCGCTCGACTATCCGGACCAGGCAGGCAGGGCCGAACGCGGCCGCTGCCCGGTCACTCGTTGGTGAAGATCAGCAACTGCTTTTCGATCCGCTCAAGCGCCATGCCGCAGCCCCGCACCACGCAGGTCAACGGGTCCTCTGCGATGAGCACCGGCAGCCCGGTCTCCTCGATCAGGAGCCGATCGAGGTCACGCAACAGCGCGCCGCCTCCGGTGATCATGATGCCGCGCTCGGTGATGTCGGCGCCGAGTTCAGGGGGGGTCTGCTCGAGCGCGATCTTGACCGAGGAGACGATCTGATTGAGCGGGTCGGTGAGGGCTTCGAGGATCTCGTTGGACGAAACGGTGAAGCTTCGCGGAATGCCCTCGGAGAGGTTGCGGCCCTTGACCTCCATCTCGCGCACTTCAGAGCCCGGAAACGCAGAACCGATGGTCTTCTTGATCATCTCGGCCGTGGGCTCGCCGATCAGCATGCCGTAATTGCGGCGAATGTAGTTGATGATCGCTTCATCAAACTTGTCCCCGCCCACCCGCACGGAGCCCTTGTAGACCATGCCCCCGAGCGAGATGACGCCGACCTCGGTGGTGCCCCCGCCGATATCGACCACCATCGATCCCGAGGGCTCGGACACGGGCAGGCCCGCCCCAATCGCCGCAGCCATCGGCTCCTCGATCAGATAGACCTGAGAGGCGCCGGCGCCCAGCGCAGACTCGCGGATCGCGCGCCGCTCGACCTGGGTCGAACCGCAGGGCACGCAAATGATGATCCGGGGGCTCGGCGAAAAAAGCCGTGACTCGTGCACCATGCGGATAAACTGCTTGAGCATCTGCTCGGTAACGGTGAAATCGGCAATCACGCCGTCCTTCATCGGGCGGATCGCTTCGATGCTGCCCGGCACCTTGCCCAGCATCTGCTTGGCCTCCCGACCGACGGCCGCAATCGTACGCTTGCCGCTGGGGCCGCCCTCCTGCCGAATCGCGACGACCGAGGGCTCATCCAGGACGATGCCCCGCCCGCGCACATAAATCAGCGTGTTGGCGGTGCCAAGATCGATCGCCAGATCGTTTGAAAAGTACTTTCGAAGGAACCCGAACATAGGTCTGGTCCGTCCAGGATCAGGTGTTTGCAGGCCTCGGCAACCCACTCGCCGCGGGGCGATCAAGGAATGATCCGGGCCAGTTGGCCGGGACGCCGGGTGAGGCTGGATCATACCGTATAATCTTCCCCCTCTCCGTCGCACAGGGAAAGTCTCGATTGAGGGGGAGGGGACGCTCCCGGAAAGGCTCGAAGACGGCCTATCGAGGTCTAATTGCGCGTCATGGCGACATGTCCGTGCTGAGCCGGCGCCCGAGTCAACGATGACCCTATGTGATGCCATCAGGCCTCGGCGGGCAGTTTGTCCGCGGGGTCGTCAGACAGCCCTCCGGCTGTCTGTTGCCTGCAAGTAGCCCGTCATGTCCGATCTTTCTACTCAGGATTTCGAACGCATTGCAACGCTCGCCCGGATCGAGATCGATCAGGAGAACGCTCCAATGCTGCTCCGGGATCTCGCCTCGACACTGGACCTCTTCGAGCGCCTGCGCGCGGTCGACACCTCGGGTGTCGAGCCCATGACCCACCCGGGCGACGGTGCCCTGCGATTGCGCGAAGATCAGGTGAGTGAGGTCGATCAGCGGGATGCGATGCAAGCTGTGGCACCGCGGGTCGAGGCCGGCCTGTATCTCGTCCCCCGGGTGATCGAATGAGTGATGTCGCAGACGATCGGCTGCGCCCCGAGCGCCTCGCGCGCGCCTCGGTTGGGCAGCTTTCCGGAATGCTTGCCGACGGCGCATTGAGCGCGGTCGAGCTGGCCTCGTATTTTCTCGATCGGATCGCACGCAGCCGGTTGAACGCCTTCATCGACGTGCGGCCCGAGCTCACGCTTGAACAGGCTCGCGCCGCGGACAAGCGACTGGCCGCAGGCGAGCGGGGGCCTCTGCTGGGTGTGCCGATCGCGCACAAGGATATTTTCGTAACGCGCGGCTGGCGATCGACCGCTGGGTCGAAAATGCTTGCGAATTACGTCAGTCCCTTTGACGCGACGGTGGTCGAGCGGCTCACGCAGGCCGGCGCCGTCTGTCTGGGCAAGACCAATTGCGATGAGTTCGCGATGGGGAGCGCCAACGAAAACTCGCACTTCGGCGCCACGCTCAATCCCTGGGACCTCGCCGCCGTGCCGGGTGGTTCCTCGGGCGGTTCGGCTGCTGCGGTCGCGGCCGGTCTGGCGCCCCTCGCTACGGGCACCGATACCGGCGGATCGGTACGGCAGCCTGCAGCGTTCTGCGGGATTACCGGAATCAAGACCACCTACGGACGCACCTCGCGTTACGGCATGATCGCTTACGCGTCCAGCCTCGATCAGGCCGGCGCCATGGGGCGCAGCGCGAGAGACTGTGCGTGGATGCTGTCGACCATGGCGGGTTTCGACCCCCGCGATGCGACCAGCCTCGAACGACCGGACGAATCGTTCGATCGTCTGATGGACCAGCCGCTCGAGGGCCTGCGAATCGGGCTGCCTCGCGAGTGCTTCGGCCCAGGTCTCTCGGCCGACGTGCGCGAGGCGATCGACCGGGCGCTCGCGCTCCTCGCCTCGCACGGTGCGCAACTGGTCGAGGTGTCCTTGCCGAGAGCTGAGCTCGCCATTCCTGCTTACTATGTGATTGCACCCGCCGAGGCATCGAGCAACCTCAGCCGTTTTGATGGCGTGCGCTACGGACATCGGGCAGCGGACTGCTCAGACCTCGATTCACTCTATCGGCGCACGCGCGCCGAGGGGTTCGGCGCCGAGGTCAAGCGCCGCATCATGATCGGCACCTACGTGCTTTCTCATGGCTATTACGACGCGTATTACCTTCAGGCACAGAAACTGCGCCGGATGATCGCCGACGATTTCCGCCAGGTATTCCTTGGGGTCGACGTCATCGCCGGGCCAGTCGCACCGACCGTCGCCTGGGACCTCGGTAGCCGCACCGACGACCCGCTCGCCAATTACCTCGCCGATGTCTACACGCTTCCGGCGTCGCTCGCCGGGCTGCCGGGTTTATCGATGCCCGTGGGTTTTGGGGCGGGCGGTCGACCTGTGGGTCTGCAGTTGATCGGCAATTACTTTGATGAAGCGCGCCTGCTGCAGATTGCGGATCACTACCAACAGTCGACCGACTGGCATGTGCGCTCGCCTGGGAATGATTTGTGAGCGTGCGCTCGCTTTCTCGGGGAATCACATTGCTGATCGCCGCGGCGCTCACGGCTGGGTGCGCGCCTCTGGGCGGCCTGCGGCCCATAGCGGACCGCCCTATTACGCTGGATGCGCGCTGCGACGGCACGGGTCAGACCGGGCTCGTCGAGAGCGCCCGGCTGCAGATCACGGGGAGCCGTGTTCAGGCTCTCGCCTGGCGCATCGACGGTGGCTCACGCGGGCGGTGCCAGTTCGATTTCGTCGACTTTGAGCAGCGCCAGGCCCGGCCGCATATCGAGCTCGTCGCACGAAAGGCCTCGGGCTGCAAGCTGATGATCTGGCGCGATCCCCGGCATGTCACGCTCAGCCATGCCGGCTGCGAGCGGGTGTGCCCGGCGGCCGTGCTGTCCGATGCGCTACCCATCATCTTCGATCCGGCGAGCGGTGGTTGTGCCGCCAGCTGATCGATCGCCTGCATACCTTTGTCGGACCCGAACAGATGACTGAACACGCTCTGTCCCCGAATGCGCTGATCCAGCGGGCCGGTCGCACCTGGGAGGTCGTGATCGGGCTTGAGACCCATGTCCAGCTCGCGACGCGATCGAAGATGTTTTCGGGCGCATCGACCGCATTCGGCGCCGAGCCGAATACCCAGGCCTGCGCAGTCGATCTCGCCTTGCCGGGCGTGCTGCCGGTCGCAAACCGCGCGGCGGTGGCGTGCGCAATCCGATTCGGTCTGGCCATCGGGGCGACGATTGCGCAGCGCTCGGATTTCGCTCGCAAGAACTATTTCTATCCAGATTTGCCCAAGGGCTATCAGATCAGCCAGTACGAAGTCCCGGTCGTATCGGGCGGCAGTCTGTCCATCGCCTGGGAGGATCGAGGCCAGCATTTTGAGCGGCGGGTCGCGCTCACCCGCGCGCACCTCGAGGAAGACGCCGGCAAATCGCTCCACGAGGACTTTCACGGTTTTTCCGGAATCGATCTGAATCGCGCCGGGACGCCGTTGCTTGAAATCGTCACCGAACCGGTGATGCGCTCGGCGAGCGAAGCGGTTGCTTACGCCCGCACGCTGCACGGACTAGTGGTGTGGCTGGGAATCTGCGACGGCAACATGCAGGAGGGCTCGTTCCGGTGCGACGCCAACGTCTCGGTGCGACTGGCGGGCGAGGAAAAACTGGGCACCCGTTGCGAAATCAAGAACCTCAACTCGTTCCGTTTTCTCGAGCGGGCAATCGACTACGAGGTGCGCCGCCAGATCGATCTGATCGAAGACGGCGGCCGCGTCATCCAGCAGACCCGTCTCTATGACCCCGATCGGGACGAGACGCGCGCGATGCGCAGCAAGGAGGACGCGCACGACTACCGCTACTTCCCCGACCCCGACCTGCCCCCGCTCGTGATAGAGCCGGCTTGGGTGGAGTCGGTCGCCGCGCAGTTGCCCGAACTGCCCGACCAGCGCCGGGCGCGTTATGTAAGCACGTACTCGCTATCGGAATATGATGCTGCCACGCTCACTTCGAGTCGGGCCGCCTCCGATTACTTCGAGGCGGTGCTTGCAGCCTTTGGCGCGGCAGCGGGCCCGGCCCGAGCCAAATCGGCCGCGAACTGGGTGATGGTCGATCTGGCCGCCGCGCTCAACCGGGACGGGCTCGAACCGACTGCAAGCCCGGTCAGGCCCGCACAGCTTGCGCGGCTGATCGAGCGGATCGAGGACGGCACGATCTCGGGCAAGATCGGCCGCGAGCTGTTCGCGATTCTGTGGACTGAACCCAGTCCTGAGGCGGACGCGCCCGACCGTCTGATCGACGCGCGGGGACTGCGCCAGATCAGCGACTCGGGCGAACTCGAGGCAATGGTCGATGCCGTGATCGCCGCGCATCCCAAGTCGGTTGAAGAGTTCCGCGCCGGCAAGGAAAAGGCCTTCAATGCGCTGGTCGGTCAGGTGATGAAGGCGAGCCGCGGCAAGGCCAATCCCCAGCAGGTGAACGATCTGCTGAGGCGTAAGCTCGGCGACTGAGCGGGCGGCAGACAGGCGGTTGCAGCTTCCCCCGGGAGGGCGCAGGCGGACGGGTCGGCGGGCGAATGGAGAGGCCGGGCGCCTTTCCCTGTGACCGAAGGGCGCGCCGACACGCCTTGAATCGAGGCGCGAACCGCAGACATAGGGGTGCCTATGGCGAGGATTCGCAACGAAGAGGCGGGGCGTTTCGGCGAGTAAGGCGGGCGCGGGGGGAGGCGCACGGCCTCTCCCCCTGCCCGGCCGGGCCCGACCCCCCAAGCCCGACCTCCCAATCGCTAGCGACCCGCCGCCACACCATAGCGCTGACGATACACCGCCACCGCTTCTGCGTGGGAGGCCCACTCGCCCCCCTCCCTCAGCAAAAAGGCGAGCAAATCATCCAGGCAGGCAATGGCCAGCACCGGAATGCCGTAGCGTTCTCCGACCTCCTGGGTGGCGGAGCGCTCGCCCACGTCGACATCGTTGCCGCTTCGCTCCTGGCGATCGAGCGCGATCAACACCGCCACGGGCTGCGCACCTTCGGCGCGAATCAAGTCCACCGACTCGTTGACCGAGGTGCCCGCACTGATCACATCGTCGACGATCACCACACGCCCCC
>Ga0164292_10003735_pt1 | contig 12425 bp, 12 predicted proteins | sample GEODES117metaG_FD_111486 | JGI IMG/M metagenome (GOLD analysis project Ga0164292, IMG submission 111486) | Eutrophic lake water microbial communities from Lake Mendota, Wisconsin, USA - GEODES117 metaG | ecosystem: Environmental > Aquatic > Freshwater > Lake | place: USA: Lake Mendota... | reverse complement strand
TGTCCAGAGTTCGCCCCACCAGCCCCGGATCCGGCCGACCATCAGCAACGCGGCCGCCAGCCCTACCCACTCGCACCACACCAACCGTTGGTCGATCCACGGGGCGGCGACAAACGTGGCGATTGACACGGCCACGAGCGGTGCGGCCAGAGCGTTCGGCAGCGCGACGCAGCAGACACGCAGCGCGAGCGGCAGGCACCGGGCTGAAGCTCCCTCTCCGCCGCGGCGATGATGATCGGCCAGTGGAAGCCCCAGGCGCTTCCACCGGCCGATCGCATGGGAAAAGGTCATGGACGACGCTTTCCTCGAGCCGTTAGTACTTCGGGACGATGTCCACGTTCGGGCCTGTCGTGATCTTGGCGTAGGCGATCTTGCCTTTGCCGACGGAGTAGCCCACCGTGTCGTCGGGGGGCGGCAGGACTCCGGACGACGGCACACTCGCCGCATCGATGACGGCGATGACGCCGTTGCCCGATGGAACCGGGTAGAAGATCGCCCCGCTGTTGGCTGGCCGCATGATGGCGCCGAGCCGCTTGGCGTCGTTCACGGTGACGGGTGCGGCGAGCCCTTGCGGAATGACCACCACGTAGGTGTTCGTCGATCCCACGTTCTTGATCTTGACGTTGGCGGTCTTCTTGACGCCGACCGCGCCTGACGTGCCGCCGGCCTGAGCCGGAGCGGCCACCACAGCGGCCAGCGCCACGAGGGCGAGAGCCGAGAGAATGTGCCTGCGAATCATGGAGTTACCTCTTCGGTGAAAGAACAGAAACAACACACCGGACACAAAACGGCTTCGTGTCCGACCTGGGTCACCGCGGTCCATCACGCGAGCGACCGCACCACGCGGCCGCTCGTAGCCGGGCATGTCGATCGGCTCGTCAACCATCCGGTGGCGAGGTATCGACTTCGCCGCCGTTGCGGGTGCAGAGTGCCGAGAGAACCGCCGGATCCATAGAGTCGCTGAGAAACATCACGCGGCCATCACCGCAGGCTGCCTGAGCGCCGCCCGTGTGGTGGCTGCTGATGTCGCTGCCGAGGGCGTTGACGAATGCCGCGCTCTGGGCAAAGCAGTTGATGCGGGCCCAGCGTCCGGTCGCATCCGGATCGCGATCCGGTGCGGTGGCGTCTCCGCGATCAATCGCCTCGGCCACGAGGAGCGTGCGGCTCAGGCCATCCGTCGCGTCCGCCGCGGTAGCAGCCCGATGCTCGCCGTCGTCGGCAAACAGCATGCCGTTGTGGAGTCCAGCAGCTCCGAGGAACGGCACCCCCGCCGACATGATCCAGGAACCGGAGATGCCGGCGTAGTCGGCCTTGCCGACGGAGGAGACGATGCCGCTGGGGCACACATACGTGGCCACGGCCTGGCGGCCGGCGATGTCGTTGCCTCCAGCCGCGTTCCAGAGTTTCGTGTAGTTGATCCGGTCCGAGATCCCAGTCTCTTCGACGTAAGGCAGGATAAAAGAAGACCAGGCATGCTCGGTGCCAGTCGGCAAAGCAACGCCGCGTGGCAGCAAGTCGCAGCCCGTCGGGAAGCGCCGGCGGGCCGATTCGTATGCACAGAGCCCAAGGGCGGTTTGGCGAATGTTGTTCCCGCACTGGGTCTTGCGAGACACTTCCCGCGTGCGTTGCACCGCCGGCAGGAGCAGACCGATCAGCGTGCCGATGATCGCGATCACCGCGAGCAGTTCGACCAGGGTGAAGGCCCGCCGCCCACCGGCAAAGCAGCCACCGACCGGACACGGGGCGAGAAGGTTTGAAGACGTCATCGGGGCTGCAGCCAGTGGGTCTGGCGGCCTGCCGATGAACATCCCCTTGCGGGGTCCGCGGTCGTGCGAGGTCTGCGAACGCTACGCGATCAGCCGCCAAAGTCAAAAGCCCGCCCGATGATGCTGATTTCCCGGAGCATGGGTGAGGCCCGCGTGATGGACATTTCTCCCCGGCGGCGCGACTCCCAGGCCCGTCAGGGCTTGGTGGCCTTGTCGTCGGGCTTCTGCACCTGCACGAGTTCCCATTCGTGCTCGCCACCGCCGCTCTTCATCGTCACGCTGCTCGGCGTCTTCGTCAGGGCGTCGAGCGTGGTCTCAAACGTCGCGCCGCCCTTGCCGTCAACCTTCCAGGTCGCCTTCCGCGTGTCCCGATCGATCGAGCCGCTCACGGGCTTCGTGGTGTCGGTGATCGAGTCGTAATAGGTGCCTTTCAGTTCGCCCTGCTTGCTCACGGCGAGTTGCTGATACACGTGGGCCTGGCCAGCGTCCTTGGGGCCTGTTGCATAGACGCCCAGCGACATCCACTCGAGGTCGGATGGCGGCGCCGCGGAGGTAGCCCCGCCATCCGCCGTGGCGGTTGCGGCGGTTGTGGTGCTGCTCGTAGCGCCTGTGGCGACAGCAGTGGTGGTGGCGACAGCAGTGGTTGTCGCAACAGCAGTGGTTGTGGTGCCAGCGGACGTCGCCGGATACCCCAGCCAGTTGGAGAGCCCTACGACACCCGTGACCGCCCACACATCCGCGTGTGGGTGCGTGTACTGCCAGGCGTCGGGGTGCTCGCTGTACCAGGCCGGCGTAAAGGGCTGAGTGCGGCCCTCCATCGCGGCCTGGAACGAACTCTGGGCCGACTCGGCGCGACTCTTGGCCGTGGCCGGATCGGCTGTAGGCTTTGCGGCCGCTCCAGTCGCCGGCTTGGTATTCAGAAAGCTTTCAACGTCGCGAGTGCCGGCGGCCGGCCGGTTCGCTGCTCCACCGTCGATCCCGCGGGCCTGGCCCGGCGTAGCCGACTCGCGGGGCAGTGCACTCCCGGCGCCCGCCGGGCCAGGGGCCGGTCTCGTCGCGGCTCCGGGGCCGCCACGTCCACCGGCAGCAGGTTCAGGGCCTGAACGACCGCCAGCGCCACCGCCGCCGGGCCGTGCAAAGGCTTGGACTGGAGCGAGGAGCAACGCGCCAAGAACTGCGGCAGAGAACGCTCTGATCACACCAGCAGTGGATTTCGGGAATCGCATCGACCACCTCCTCGTAGGTTCTTCTGGGCAGGCGACCAGCCCACCGCTCCTGGGATGAGTTGTCACCGATTCGGCCCCAGGAGACAAATGCCTCAACCACCGTCCGCGAATCAGGCCGGCGGAGGACGCACTTCCAGCGAAGGCCGTCCCGTCTACCGAGAGGCACGCTCGCGTCCGTGTGTACGATGCCTGCCGCCGGACCTTGCCGGTGGCTCGACTCCTTCGCGGCGCGATCCGTGTCTCCACCAGACTTCAGCGCGTTTTCCTGCCCGGCGCCGCTGCGAGACTATCCACACGTGGTCATGGGCCACGGCGGCGGAGGAGCGCTCTCGCGAGACCTCATCGAACACGTCTTTCTGCCCGCCTTCTCGAATCCCCTGCTCGATCGCCTCGGCGACTCGACGGTGCTTGAGATCGCTGCGGAGTTCGCCGGCGGCGGTCGACTTGCCATCTCGACCGATTCCTACGTCGTTCGACCGCTCTTCTTTCCGGGGGGCTCGATCGGCAACCTCGCCGTCAACGGCACGGTGAACGACCTGGCGATGAGCGGGGCCCGGCCCCACTCGCTGACGGCGGGCTTCATCATTGAAGAGGGTTTTTCGATCGGCGGCCTGGCTGAGATCGCCAGGCAGATGGCTCGGGCGGCCGCGGCGGCTGGCGTGCGGATCGTGACCGGCGACACGAAGGTGGTGGAACGGGGGCACGGGGACGGCGTCTATATCAATACGACCGGGATCGGGATTGTGCCGCCGGGACTCAGCCTCGGAGCGGTGCCGATGTCACCGGGCGACGTCGTGATCGCCAGTGGCACGCTCGGTGATCACGGGATGGCGATCATGAGTGTCCGCGAAGGACTCGAGTTCGAGGCCGAGATCGCGAGCGACTCCGCGCCGCTCCACGGCCTGGTGGCGGCGATGCTCACCGCCTCCCCTGCGATCCGCCTCCTCCGCGACCCCACGCGGGGCGGCGCGGCCACGAGCCTCAACGAGATCGCGACCCTCGCGGGCATGGGCCTCGAGATTGACGAGCAGGCGATTCCCGTGCGGTCCGTCGTGGCCGCGGCCTGCGAGATCCTCGGCCTCGATCCGCTGCAGGTGGCGAACGAAGGCAAGCTTCTTGCGATCGTCCCGGCCGACGCGGCTGATCACGTCCTGGCTGCGATGCGAGCCCATGAATACGGCCGCGACGCCGTGGCGATCGGCCGGGTGGTCGAAAACCATCCCCGAATGGTGGTGATGCGGACCGCGATCGGAGGCACGCGCGTCATCCCGATGCCGCTCGGCGAGCAGCTGCCACGGATCTGCTGAACCGGGTGCGCGGCACGTGAAAGCCGACCGGCCGTGAGGCCGCGGACGAACCACGCTGGACACGGCGTTGGGTGGCGGTTCGCCCCACGCCTCACGGCGTTGGGCTTGGACAGATTTCGTTCTGTACAAGCCGAAGGCCGTAAGGCCTCGGGCGAACCACACCGGACGCCGCCCCACACACGCTTCGCCCCACGCCTCACGGCGTTGGGCTTGGACGGCGGCTTCTCCGTGGCTCAAAAGAGTCAGGCTGCGGGATCGGGGCGAGGATGGCGAGCCTCGGCTATCCTGCCGTTGGCGAGACAACTCGTCCCGTCCCCCAGCCGGGTTTGGCACGTTGGGGTGTTCGAGCTTTGGGCTGCTGCTGACAAGGAGTCTCTCGATGACACGTATGCTCGCGATCCTCCTCAGCCTGACGGCAGCCGCCGCGTTCGCCGACACTCCGAAGCGGCCGAACGTGCTCTTCATCTTCACCGACGACCACGCCCAGCACGCGCTCTCGTGCTACGGCTCGAAGGTGAACCAGACGCCCCACCTCGACCGCCTTGCATCCGGCGGCGCCCGGTTCGCCAACGCGTTCGTCACCAACTCGATCTGCACGCCCAGCCGGGCCACGCTCCTCACCGGCCAGTATTCCCACACCAACGGCGTGCCGGTGTTCAACCGGTTCGACGGCAGTCGCGATCACCTCGCCAAGCGTCTGCAGGCCGGCGGCTACCACACCGGCGTGATCGGCAAGTGGCACCTGGGCAGTGACCCGACTGGCTTCGACCGGTGGATCGTGCTTCCCGGCCAGGGCGCCTACCTCGACCCCATGTTCCTCGTTCCCGGCGGGTCGCTCACGATCGACGGCCACTGCACGGAAGTGATCACCGACCTCGGCCTTGAGTTCCTGAAGACGCGGCCGGCCGACAAGCCGTTCTTTCTGATGCTCCACCACAAGGCGCCGCATCGCGAATGGACACCCGACGACCGCAACCGGGCGAAGTTCGCCGGTGCCGTGATTCCGGAGCCAGCCACGCTGTTCGACGACTACGCCACCCGCCCGACCGCGCTCCCTGAGAACGAGCAGACCGTCGCCCGCGACCTCACCCGCCGAGACCTGAAGCTTGAACCGCCCGCGGGGCTTGAGCCGAAGGAACGGCAGCGGTGGCTGAACGTGACGCCAATGGAGGTGGAGGTGGACGGAAAACTTCTCACCGGCACCGATCTCGTTCGCTGGAAGTATCAGCGGTTCATGCAGGACTACCTCGCCTGCGTGCAAGGCGTGGACGATGGCGTCGGCAGGGTGCTCGACTGGCTGGACCACGAAGGTCTCGCCGACGAAACGATCGTGATCTATACCACCGACAACGGCTGGTATCTCGGTGACCTCGGCCTCTACGACAAGCGGTTCATGTATGAGCCGGGGCTCCGCGTGCCCCTGCTGGCCCGCGGTCCTGGCATCAAGGCGGGCGTCACGCCCGACCAGTTCGTCGCCAACATCGACTTCGCCCCTACGATTCTCGACCTCGCGGGGCTGCCGGTGCCGGCGTCGATGCAGGGGCGGAGCGTCGCCCCGCTCCTCCGCGGCGAGCGGCCGGCCGACTGGCGAAGAAGCGTCTACTACCGCTATTACCACGACCCTGGCAACCACAACACGCGGGCCCACTACGGCGTCCGCACGGCGACCCACAAGCTGATCCACTACTGGACGAAAAACGCCTGGGAACTCTACGACCTCGTCCAGGATCCGACGGAGCAGCACAACCTGCTGTTTGACGAGGCCGAGGCGAAGTCTCCGGCGGTGGCGGCGGTGTTTGGCGAGTTGAAGGCCGAGATTGGCCGCCTGCAGCAGCAGTATGGCGACGACGGCCGCTACGCCGACCCGCAGACCTGGCCTGCAGGCGGGGTCGATGGAGGCGCGGGCGACGGTAAGAAACCGCTCGGCAGGACGACGGCAGCCGAGGCAATCGCCGTGTCAGGCGTCCTCGGGCGTTGATCCGAGGACGATGTCGAATCGCGCGGTCAGTTCCCCGATCCGTGAGCCTTTGAACGGCTGATGAGATTCATGACCGCGCGGCAGTGGGCTTCGAGCCCCCCCCCAGAGGGGCGCACGCATGCCGGCACTGCCGTTGGAACTTCGCGGGCGTCATGCCGGTGAGGTCGCTGAACAGTCGCGTGAAGTGGCTCTGCGACGAGAACCCGAGATCGAGGGCGATTTGTGCCAGCGGTGTCGAATCGTTTTGGAGCGTGCGCATCGCTGCCGCTAGGCGTCGCCGGTTGATGAATCGACCGAGACTCAGCCCCTCCGTGTGGCGAAACTTTCTCGCAAAGTGGCTCGGCGAGCAGCCAACGAGTGAGGCTAGTTCCTGGAGGCAGAACTGGTGATGCAGCAGTGTGTCGAGGTATTCGACGATCTGCTTCATGACCGGGGGTGTAAAGCCGCTGTGGTCGTCGTGCCAGTCCGGCTTTTTTCCACCGAGGAGTTCGACGAGTCGCAACACAAGCTTGCGAGCCACGATCTCGGATCCGATCTCCAGGCTGACCCCGTGGCCCAGCTTCCCTCGAAGCCGGATCGTGCACTCTCGCAATACAGCATCTTCGCGAGGGAGGAAGTCACACCACTCACTCGGCACCCCCCCTCCATCAGACTCGACACAGGCGTTCAGTTGATGGTCGGGTATTTGAAGGACATAGCTGTTCGATGGAGTCGCTGCTGACCGGATCACATGGACATGGGCTGCGTTGTGGCGAGCAAAGAAGGCTACCTGGTCGACGGCGTGTTGATAGGACGTCTCACGACCCCTGCACGTCCACCGAACGTCGACTGCCCCAGCAGTCCCGAGTACGAGTTCGTGACTCACTGACCGATGCTCAATGACAGCAGTCGATGCCGACGGTAGATCAACCGAAAAACCGAACCACGAGTGGTGCGGAAACGGTGAGAGTGGAGAACCGTCCATGCAGCATGCCAAGGATTACTGGACCGTGACCCGGACCCGCTCCCCAACCCCCCGTAGAATGCGTCACTCCCTCCACCATAGAAACCTCACGGCGGCTTGGATACGCCGTCGGCGAGCCTGAAGGGCCGCGTTTATGTTCACTTCGATGGTGACGATTCATCGACACCGCCATGACACACACGACACTGTCGGCCGTAGTTGTGTCGTGAACAAGGGTTACCCACCTATAAAACACTGCTTCTTAAATCATGTTAGCGAAGAGCCCGACATTGAATGGACGCCGACGTTGCCTCCATCAGGTGCCGACTGTTTCTGGACCGTGTCGTGAAAGACGTGGAGCGACCGACCTTGTCTAGTGCCTCGCATGCCCGGCACGGATGCTGTGGCGTGTACGCACCGTGTATTCACAAGGAGAGGCGCATGAACACGGAGAAACCAAGTCCGCTCGCGAAGTCCGCCATCCACACGATGGCCGAGATCAAGGCCGTAACAGAGGCTTTTGACCGCGGCGAGACTAATGTGTCTGATGCCCTGGATGCCGTCATGTTGGCCATTGCGGCATACCGAGCAGCGCCGACGTAAAGCCGCGTAGGCTGCACGAGCGGCTCAAACCCTGCCTCTGGAAGTGAACGTGAACGGCGATTCTGCCGATTGAAAGGACGGCAAGGCCCGCAGGGGGCCGACTCGCGAACACGACCTCAGGAGAGCGTCACAATGGGCAAGGGCAACAACTCGCAGAAGAACGACAAGAAGAGCATGAAGCCGAAGCAGGACAAGTCGAAGCCTGCGGTCAAGAAGTAACGCGGCGGGCTGTGCTGGGGTTGTGGGTGAACCGCGCAGGAACCCGCCCTGGGCTTCACTCTGGGAGTGAGGAGTGGGCGGCGAGGGACTCGAACCCCCAACCCCCTCGGTGTAAGCGAGGTGCTCTGACCAATTGAGCTAGCCGCCCTGGCGTGCCGTCGAAAAATCGATCCGTGGCCTTTGTCGTCGGCCTCGCATGGCACGGCGAGCACCCGAGTCTAACCGAGATTCGTGTCGAGGCGACGGGGCGAGGAAGCGTGCGGCCCGATGGCGATTCCGGCCGGCATAACCAGCGCCAAGGGCGAGGCTCGTGGCGTCACCGCCGTTCGGTTCCCCGAGTCCGCGTTGCCACGGCACAGGTTGAAAACCTGTGCTACTTAGAGCAGGGCAGTGCAGATCGGCACACAGGTTGACAACCTGTGCTACGGAGAGGCAGCGAGTCAGGCGGGCTTCGGTGGCGGCACGATCACGCGGACGCCAAGTTCCACGAGCTGCTTCGTCTCGACCGACGACGGGGCTCCCGTCATCAGGTCGCTCGCCTTCTGCGTCTTCGGAAACGCGATCACGTCGCGGATGCTGTCGAGCTTACCGAACAGCATCACCCAGCGGTCGATGCCCAAAGCGATGCCCCCGTGCGGCGGGGCCCCGCTCCGCAGGGCGTCGAGCAGGAAGCCAAACCGTTCACGGGCCACCTCCGGCGTGATGCCGAGCAGACTGAAGATCTTTTCCTGCGTCACGCCGTCGTGAATTCGGATCGTGCCGCCGCCGGCCTCCGAGCCGTTGATCACGAGGTCGTAGGCGACGGCGCGGCAGGCGGCCGGGTCGCTCTCCAGGAGATCGATGTCGGACGGCCGCGGAGCCGTGAACGGATGGTGCATCGACGCCCAGCCGCCGCTCTCGGTGTCTTTCGCGAACATCGGGAAGTCGACCACCCACGAAAAGTGCATCGCGTTCTGGTCATAGAGGCCGAGCGAGGCGCCGAGCCTCTTGCGGAGCATGTGCAGCGCCTTGCAGGTGACGTCGAACGAGTCGGCCACGATGAGGGCCAGGTCGCCGGGCTCGCAGCCGAGCGTCGCCTTCAGTGAGTCAGCCACGTTCACGAGGTTCTTGGCGACAGGCCCCGAGAACGAGCCGTCGGCCTCCACCTTCAGCCAGACGAGGCCCTTGGCGCCCCCCTCGACGGCCACGGCCGTGAGATCGTCGAGATCCTTGCGGGAAAACTTTGCTGCCGCTCCGGGCACGCGGAGCCCGCGAACCCGGCCGGCGCTCTCGACCGCCCCGCGGAACACGCGGAAGTCGCTCTCGCCGGCGATCGCGGTGAGATCGACGATCTCCAGGCCGTAGCGGAGGTCAGGGGCGTCGTGACCGAATCGCTCCATCGCCTCGTCCCACGACAGCCGCGGCAGCGGCAGCGGCACGTCGATCCCGAGAATCTCCCGGGCGGTTCGCTGCACGAGCCCCTCGATCACACCCATCACGTCGTCGGCCTCGACGAACGACATCTCGACATCGAGCTGCGTGAACTCGGGCTGCCGGTCGGCGCGGAGATCCTCGTCGCGGAAGCACTTCGCGACCTGCACGTAGCGGTCGAACCCGGCCATCATCAGGAGTTGCTTGTAGAGCTGCGGCGACTGCGGCAGGGCGAAGAACGCACCGTGGTCGAGCCGGCTCGGCACGAGGTAGTCGCGGGCCCCCTCGGGCGTGCTGCGGCCGAGCATCGGCGTCTCGACGTCGATGAAGCCGAGCGTGTCGAAGTGGTCGCGCATGATCTTCACCATCCGGCTCCGCAGGAACATGTTCTCCTGCATGGCGGGACGCCGGAGGTCGAGCCAGCGGTGCTGAAGGCGAACCTCCTCGCCGGGGAGCTCCGTGGCCCCCGGCTGAAAGACGGGCGTCTCCGCCTCGTTGAGCACGTCGAGTTCGCGACACGCCACCTCGACATCACCGGTGATGAGTTTTGGATTGGTCGTGCCCGCGGGCCGGGCACCGACGGCCCCGCGGACGCGGATCACCCACTCCGGCCGCACCACCTTGGCCGCCTCGAGGGTGCCAGCAGGGCTCTCCGGACCGATCACCACCTGCGTTCGGCCCCAGCGATCACGGAGATCGATGAAGATCACGCCCTTGTGGTCGCGGACGCGGTCCACCCAGCCGCAGAGCACGACCTCTGTGCCGAGGTGGCTCGAGCGAAGTTCACCGCAGGTATGGGTTCGAAGCACGGATGCACCTTTCTACGATCCCCGGCCCCGCCGACACTCGCGGGCGGTGCTGGGCGGTCGCGACTTACGTGTGAGATGAGAATGCGGACGTGATCAGGAGCACGACCGCCAGGAGGATGCCCAGCCCCAGCAGCGGAACAGCGCCCCAGTAGACGATCAGGGGGGCCGCGTCGCCGAGCGACGAGCGGGCAAAGATCGCTGTCAGCATCAGCACGACGAACAGCAGGGCGGAGGCGAGGGCCGACCAGGCGAGCACTTTGGGAAGCATGGCCGGAATCTACCTTGCGACCCGCGGAGCCGCCAGCGCGGCAGCACGGCCCGCGGCATCCCGCTCGAACTCGAGCTGCAGTTGCTGTGAGGCCTCGCCGTCGCTCGCAAACTCACGGTAGAGGAGGCTCGGCTGGATGTCGCGGTTGTGCTGGTATTTCTCGCTGGAGTATTCGGTGATGGCACCGTGGATCTGGTGGAAGAAGATCTGGCAGATCGGCACACCCGGATAGATCTTCACGGGCTGCACGGCAAACATCTCCAGCGTCCAGTAGCCGCAGAAGCCGACGTCGCCGAATCCGGCGGTCACGTGAACGAAGAGCCCGAGCCGGCCGATCGAACTCCGGCCCTCGATCATCGGCACCAGGTTGTGTGTCTCCGTCCGCTCGACGGTGCGGCCGAGATAGAGCTGGTTGGGCGTGAGCACGAGCCCATCTTCGGGAATCGTGATCCGCTCGACGCGGTTGCTCTTCCGCATGTCGAGCACGACTTCCTCATAGACGAGCAACTCGTCGTGCAACGAAAGGTTGTAGCTGTTGGGATTCAGCCGGCTGTCGTCGAACGGCTCGATGACGACATTGCGGCCGAGTTGCTGCCGGATCTCGTTGCCAGAGAGAATCATGATGGGCTCCCGTACGCAGGCGGAGGTGGAACGCACGAACGGGTGAAAGACGCCGAGCGGAAGTCTACGCGGCCGACCACAGTCCTGCCCATGGGGTGCGTGGCCGCGGCCTGCAAACGCTTCCGACAGCTCAGCGGGAGCCCGGCAACTTCACGCTGACACGCGGACAGAGGTCGAGGAGTGAGCAGTCATCGCAGACCGGACGGCGGGCCGAACAAACGCCTCGGCCGTGTTCAATGAGCCAGTGACTGAACTGGATCCAGTTTTCACGGGGCACTACCCGCACGAGATCGCGTTCGGCCCGGACGGCGTCGGCGGCCCGCGTCAGGCCGAGCCGCCGCGAAATCCGGCCCACATGGGTGTCCACAACCACCCCCGACGCGATCCCGAAGGCCGTCCCAAGCACGACGTTGGCGGTTTTTCGCCCCACGCCGGGGAGGCGGACGAGTTCTTCGATCGTGCGGGGAACCTCGCCACCGTGGCGGTCCACGAGCGCCCGGGCGCAGCCGAGCAGGCTCTTCGCCTTGGCGCGAAAGAAGCCCGTGCTGCGGATCACGGCCTCCAGATCACGCTGCTTCGCCCCGGCGAGAGTCGCCGCGTCGGGCCAGCGACGAAACAGCTCCGGAGTCACCATGTTGACCCGCTTATCGGTGCACTGGGCCGAGAGAATCGTGGCGATCACGAGCTGAAACGGCGAGGCGAAATCGAGCGAGCAGTGGGCGTCGGGGTAGGCCTCACGAAGCCGCTGGACGAGCGTCTTCGCCCGGGAGGAGCGGGCCGAGGCCGACTCCCGCCGGGCGGCCGCCGTCGGGCGGGCCAAACCAGATGTCTGCCCCTTCTGGGGGCGGGTGTTACGATTCACGGCGTGCCTCCGGCCAGAACGTGGGGCGACACGGCAAGACACTTCGGATTCGGATCGGGATGCACATGGCCTTGGAAACGAACGACTACGAGCCGCTCTATCTTGCGGGCATCGAGAAGTTCAACGAATGTGATTACTACGAGAGCCACGAGGTCTGGGAGGAACTCTGGACCGAATACCGCGGCCCCTCCCGCAAGTTCTACCAAGGACTGATCCAGGCGGCCGTCGCTCTTTACCATTTCGGCAATGGCAACATCCGTGGGGCGAGAAAGCTCCACGGCAGCGTCCACGGCTACCTTGAGCCCTACGCTCCGAAGCACCTCGGGCTCGACCTTGTCGTGTTCCTGGCCGACTTCGACCGCTGCCTTGCCGACGTCGCGAAGAGCACCGAGGATTTCCCCGACATCACGCTC
>Ga0164292_10003734_pt1 | contig 12426 bp, 7 predicted proteins | sample GEODES117metaG_FD_111486 | JGI IMG/M metagenome (GOLD analysis project Ga0164292, IMG submission 111486) | Eutrophic lake water microbial communities from Lake Mendota, Wisconsin, USA - GEODES117 metaG | ecosystem: Environmental > Aquatic > Freshwater > Lake | place: USA: Lake Mendota, Wisconsin... | reverse complement strand
TACTATGACCGGCTATCACGCTATTCCGATCATAGCGGATGCCATCTTAAAAAACATCCCTGGCTTCGACCACAAACGGGCCTATGAGGCCATGACGAAAAGCGCGCATCAGCAACAGCGGGGCACACCCGAGTACATTCGATTTGGATACCTGCCGCAGGATAAGCATGGCTGGAGTGTGACCATCACGCTCGAGTATGCATTCGATGATTGGTGCATCGCGCAGGTGGCTAAGAAGATGGGGAAGATGGCCGATTATGATCACTATAACGCCCGCGCGATGAGTTACAAGAAGTTATTCGATCCGGTCTCGGGCTTCATGCGCGCTAAGGACAGTACCGGCAAATTCATCGAACCTTTTGATCCGTTATTGTCGGAGCACGGCTTCGAAGGCCAATACATTGAAGGCACGGCCTGGCAGCACAGTTTCTTCGTTCCGCACGATGTAGAAGGTTTCGCTGCGCTCTACGGCGGCAAACCGCAGCTGGTGAAGAAACTGGATGAGCTCTTCAATTCGCCATCGGTATTGCACGGAACAAATACTTCGGATGATGTGTCTGGCTTGATCGGTCAGTACGCTCATGGCAACGAGCCATCGCACCATATCATTTACATGTACACAACAGCGGGCCATCCGGAAAAAGCGGCGCAGAAGATTCGGGTGGTGGTGGATAGCCTATATAAAACGGGCCCTGATGGCTTGTCGGGCAACGACGACTGCGGGCAGATGAGTGCCTGGCTGGTATGGTCGGCCTTAGGCATGTATCCGATGAATCCAGCTTCCGGAACCTATGTTTTCGGTTATCCATTGGTGAACAACGCCGTCATTCAACTGCCGGGCGGAAAGAAGATGACGATTAAAACAAAGGGTGATTTGGTGAAAGATCCCGCCAGGAAAAGTTATATCAGCAAGGTATTCCTCAATGGGAAGGAAATTCCGGTGAAGCAGCTAAGTCATCAACAACTCCTGAATGGGGGTGAGTTGATTTATCAATTGGCGGATTAACGAATTAGCGAATTAGCGGATTCTGATAGTTTAGCGGATTGTCGGACCTCTTTGGTAGATAGATGGGAATCCGCCCTTGAATAATTCGCCAATCCGTCAATCCGTCAATCAACCTTATCTTCAAGGCATGAGACCCTTCCTTTTTTTCATGCTTGTTGCCCTGTCAGTTTGCGCCCGCGCACAAATGCCCGCTATTCCATGGGATAAGTACATGGATGAGCAAAGTTTGTACTGGGACAGCCTTAGCACCAACTTTTACACTGGCATACAACTCGGCAATGGAAGACTGGGTACCCTGATCTATAAAGAAAACAGCAAGGCCTTACGCTTCAACGTGGGTCGATCCGATGTGACCGATAACCGGCCACACTACCCGGACTCTATGTTCACGGAGCAATTGGTGTCAAGGCCAAGGCTTCCCATCGGCAGATTTATCCTTAACACCAGGGGTGAGATCCTATCTTCTTCCATCAAATTGGATATCTATAAAGCCGAAGCTTCTGGCACGGTCACCACCACCCAGGGTAAGATCAAACTCCATGCCTTTGTCCCCACCGGCGAACAGGTGATCCATATCAAGGCGGAAGGATCTGGTGGAGAAAAAGAACTGGTATGGCAATGGGTGCCCGAGAAAAGTGTCTCCCCCAGATTCAGTTCAGGTCGGGTTAATGTAGAACAGTATCGTTACACCTACAATCCCGAACCCGTACAGAAAGACACAGCAGGCGTTAAGGTCTCCCGCCAAAAGCTCCTGAATGGCGGCGGCTATACCACGGCCTGGCTACTAAAAGAGAAGAATCTCACCATCGCAGTGGGCTATGGCCCCGAAGTGACAGACGGCTCAACGGCCGAAGCAGTCGGCGATTTGAAAGAATATGGTTCAAAAAAACCGGCCGATGTGTTCGCCACCCACCAAACATGGTGGAGCAACTATTTTCAAAAAAGTTTTATCTCCGTTCCCGATGCGCGGATGCAATCTTATTACTGGCTACAACTCTATAATCTCGCTTCGGCTACCCGTAAGGGTGAGCCTATGGTAGACTTGATGGGTCCATGGTTCACGAGCGCTACACCCTGGCCCGCGATCTGGTGGAACCTAAATACGCAGTTATCATACTCCAATATCTTCGTCACCAATCATCTGGAAACGGGTTTTTCCTTGTTCGATCACCTCAACAGGAATGTCCAAAACCTGATCAACAATGTGCCGCCCCAATGGCGTTCAGATGCAGCAGCCATAGGTAGGATAACGGGGTACGACCTGTTCAGCCCGCTCGACCAAAACGATCTCAAGGCCGGCCGTTTTGAACCCGGTGATCTTACCTGGACGCTTTACTATTATCATCGTTATTTTCTCTATTCGGGCGACACTGCGGAACTGACGAAAAAAATCTATCCAATGCTTAAACGTTCAGTGACCTATCTGACCCATCTATTGAAACTGGGCAGTGACGGGAAATACCATCTTCCTACATCTCACTCTCCCGAATATGCAGATGCAGAAGATGCACATTATACCCTAACGGCATTGAAGTGGGGACTTCAAGCATTGATGGATACCGACAGTATGCTCGACCGTCATGATACCGAAAGAACGAAGTGGAAATATCTCCTGAATAAACTTCCAGATTACTACGTGAACGAAACAGGATACATGATCGGGAAAAATGTGGCACTTACTTCATCCCATCGTCACTATTCCCATCTGATGATGATCTATCCTTACAAGGAAGTAGATCCGGACGATGCAGCCAGCAGGGCCCTAATGGAAAAATCAATCAAGCACTGGCTTTCTATGCCTTCTGCGCTGGCCGGCTATTCTTACACGGGGTCGGCATCTATGTATGCCTATTTGAGGAAAGGAGATTCGGCAAGGAATCAGCTCGACAGGTTTTTGACTCGACATGGTGAGATCAACGGCCTGTATAAAGAAGCCGGACCTTGTTTCGAATCCCCACAGTCATGGGTAACTGCATTTGCTGAAATGCTTCTGCAAAGCCATAATGGAGTGGTATCCGTATTCCCCGCCATGCCCGCATCGTGGGCAAATGCAAGCTTCAGGAACCTGAGGGCCGAAGGTGCGTTTCGGTTGAACGCGGTTCGTGCAGGTGGACAAACATCCATGATCCGGGTGATCAGTGAAAAAGGGGGGCAATGTGTTCTTGAAACCGATATTCCAATCTCGGCTATCGAGATGGGGATGAAGCCAAACGCTTTTGTATACCATGGTCGAACAAGGATCACGATCGACATGAGCCCCGGCGAACAGGTATTGATTAGAAATACCAAGGTGCCCAGCGTCAACTCGGGCCCTGTTGCCATAACCAACTATGCAGATTTTAGGTGGGGACTGAATAAGAAAAACGATTACTCCAGCGAGCAGCAGTTCAATTGGTAGTGAGCCTGAGCGGCTTGCACGCAACGTTCGCGCTGGCGGGAGCAGCCGCATTAAGAATTTCAGGAAAAAAAATTAAATTGATCATCGATGATCGGTTTGATATTCCACAGATCCGACAATTTTCAGTCTATTGGTTTAATTTAGAACAGTGAAGTATATGATCTCTTTAAAGTATAAGCAACTGTTGGTGGTGGGATTCATCCTGGCAGCCATCGTATGCAGTAATCTTTTCTTCACGAAGAAGCCCGATCCGCCCGGTCCATACGGAACAGATATGGTAGGATCCAAAGCTTGTCAGTCTTGCCACGCCGATATCTATAAATCCCATATTGAAACGGCCCATTATCGCGATTCGAGGCCGGCGGAAACGAAATATATAAAAGGAAGTTTTCAGGAAGGAAAGAATGTGTTTAACTATAATCCGTTCATGAGCGTAGCGATGCTCAAGGACGGGAAGAGATTGGTGCAATCGGCTCAGGTGAGTGGCACGGAAGTACAACGGGCTTACTTCGACATTGTCATCGGGTCTGGCAGGAAGGGCCAAAGTTATTTGTCGTGGATGGACAATAGTCTATACCAGCTGCCGATCTCTTACTATGCCGAAACCAACACCTGGTGTAATAGTCCCGGGTTTCCAAAGATGTTCAAATTCGACCGGGGCATTAACCTGGCCTGTTTGGAATGTCATACTACCTATGCGAAAGCGGTTGGGAAAGTGGGGAACGATGATGTCTATGATAAAGCGGCCTTGGTGCTGGGTATTGATTGTGAAAGATGTCATGGTGGCGGCGGTAAGCATGTGAGTTATCACCTGGCCAATGTGAAAGATACGGTGGGAAGATATATTGTGAATACGGCGCGGATGGAAAGAGGCATTCGGGTAGATGGCTGCGCGCTCTGCCATTCAGGGATAAGAAAAGGCATTGAACCGCCATTCACGTTCCAGGTTGGAGATACGCTAAGTAAGTATTCCCAAGGGAATCCGATTTCCGATAAAGCCGATACACTGGATGTCCATGGCAATCAGTTTGGTTTAATGGCCGCGAGTAAGTGTTATATCAAGTCGGCCGAGATGGACTGTTCTTCCTGCCATAATGTGCACAAGGATGAGTTCAATAAACCCAAAATATTCAATGCGAAATGCATGACCTGCCATGGTGGGAAGAACCAGGTGCATTGCAGCCTGAAACCCGAAGCGGGACTGGTGTTGGAGAACAAATGCATTGATTGCCATATGCCCATCTTGTCGTCCAACGCCATCCGTTTAGATGTAAATGGCAAGGAGACCCTGATGCCGGACAGGATCAGGACGCATTATATCAGCATTTATAAAAATTTGAACGGATCTGCCAGCCGATAAATGAAGCTGATCCTTTTACGCACAAAACCATAACATGAAGAAATTTAGGTTTCTCTCGCTTGCTTTGATCCTCGTGATCAGTATGTTAGACCTGGCTGCACAGAAACTTTCTTCCGTGGAAGATCGGATGAATGGGATGAAGAAATTGCCCGGCTATTTTAATCTCTATTGGGATGATGCGTATGGCAGGATCTATCTCGAGATCGACAAATGGAACCATGAGTTTCTGTATGCAACATCTTTGCCGGGAGGATTGGGGTCAAATGATATTGGGCTCGACAGGGGCAGAAGCAGTGGGGGCATTATTGTCAGCTTCAACCGGGTGGGAAGGAAAGTTTTTATGGTACAGCCCAATTATGATTTTCGGGCCGTGACAAATAATGCACTCGAGAAGGAAGCGGTTGAGGAGTCTTTTGCCAAGTCGACCATCTGGGGTTTCAGCACGGTAGCGGAATCAGACAACAGGGTGATCGTAGATGCAACGGCCTTCTTCCTGCGCGATGCTGTAGGCGCTGCGCTGCAGATCAAGAGACTGCAGCAGGGTACTTTCATGGTAGACAGTTCAAGGTCGGCCATCTATCTTCCTACTACAAAAAATTTTCCGCTGAATACAGAAGTGGAGGCAACAATTACGCTCGTCAATAACGACGGTATAGTAGGTAATTATGTGCAGTCTGTGACGCCCACACCAAACTCGATCACGCTGCGCATGCATCATTCTTTTGTACAGTTACCGGATGATGGCTACAAGGTGAGGGTTTTTGATCCCCGTTCCAGTTTCATACCTATAATGTATCAAGATTACAGTACGCCGGTGCCGGAACCCATTCAAAAATTGCTGGTCACCAGGCATAGGCTGCAAAAAAAGGACCCTTTGGCCGCGAGATCTGAAGCGGTTAAACCGATCGTGTATTATCTCGATAATGGAACACCGGAACCCATACGTTCTGCGTTGCTGGAAGGGGCCAGCTGGTGGAACCAGGCCTTTGAAGCGGCAGGGTATATCAATGCCTTTCAGGTGAAGCTTTTGCCGGATACCGCAGACCCCATGGATATCAGGTATAATATGATCAATTGGGTGCACCGGTCTACCCGCGGATGGAGTTATGGCATGTCGGTTGTGGATCCGCGTACGGGAGAGATCATCAAGGGGCAGGTGAGTTTGGGCTCCCTGCGCGTTCGGCAGGATTACCTTATCGCACAGGGGCTCTTGGCTCCATTTGAGAACGGCATGCCGGCAGACGATAAGATGTTGAAGATGGCCTTGGACAGATTAAAGCAGTTGTCCGCACACGAAGTAGGACATACCCTGGGTCTGATGCATAACTATGCATCCAGCGTGAATGACCGCGCCAGTGTAATGGATTATCCGCATCCTATGGTGAGGCTGGGATCCGACGGCAAGATCGATATGAGTCGGGCTTACGACAACAAGATTGGCGAGTGGGATAACATTGCGATCAACTGGGGCTATCGTGAGTTTGCTTCGGAAGGGGAACAGAAGCTGGGCCTTGATAAAATATTGGACGATGCCGTTGCGAAAGGAATGCAATTCATCAGCGACCAGGATGCACGCGCTGCAGGAGGCATGCATCCCACAGCGCATTTATGGGATAACGGAAAAGAGCCGGTATCGGAATTAAAGGAAGTGATCCGTGTGAGAGCGAAAGCACTCGAACAGTTTGGCACCAACAGCGTGAGGCCCGGCGTTCCCATGGCCATGTTGGAAGATGTATTGGTGCCGATATACTTTTACCACAGGTACCAGGTTGAAGCGGCTTGCAAACTGGTGGGTGGGCAAGACTATACGTACGCATTGAATGGAAAAGCGTTTAAACCCATCTCCCCATTGCCCATGCAAACACAGCAGCAAGCACTGGATGTTATACTGCGCACACTTGAACCGGAGTTTTTGAAAGTGCCGGATCATATTGTAAAACTCATCCCGCCTCGTCCGGAAGGATATGCTTATGGCAATGAATTGTTCCGTAAGAACACCGGTCTTTCGTTCGATCCCCTGGCACCCGCTGAAACAGCAGCAGATCTGCCTTTATCATTCCTGTATCATCGGGAAAGATTGAGCAGAATGGCGCAAGATACCGGCGTGGGCATGAAGTTGAGCGACATGAATAAACAGATCATCAAGGCTACCTGGAAAGCGCCACGGCGTAAAGGATTTGCGGCACTCGTGCAGCAGCAGACCGAGCAGGTATTGCTTACTTATTTACTCGTGTCTTCGGTAGACGAAAGGTCTTCATTTGCCGTTCGCGCCGTGATGCGCAAAACATTAGATGATCTTAAAGCGTATATCGATACGCAAAAGAAAATCGCCGTGGATGAACAGCTCGCAGGTCATTATGCATTGGCCCTTGAGCGGATGAAAGCACCGGATAAAGCCAGGCCAACGTTACATGCCCCTATCCCGCCCGGTGCTCCAATTGGGTGCATGGAGTAAAAAAGTCAAATCGCTTCTCATGAAAAAACGTTTTTTAATTATGCTTACAGTGGCCTCAGCTATTGGATTTAACGCGGCGGGGCAGTACCCTAAAGCAGTGAAAGTGGAACAGGCGGATAATTTCTTTGGCACTCAAGTCAGTGATCCGTATCGTTGGATGGAGAACGAGAACAGTGATACGCTGAGGTCGTGGATCAGCGAAGAGAATGCCGTTACCGAGAAGTATTTGTCGGCCATTCCCTATCGGAAGGCGATCAGAAAAAGACTGGAGGAATTATTCAATTACCCGAAGTACGGTGCGCCTTCTAAAAGGGGCTCGTTTTATATTTTCAGCAAGAACAATGGGTTGCAAAATCAGTCGGTATTATATCGCCAAAAAGGCCTGACTGGCGAACCTGAACAATTGTTGGACCCCAATACCTTGTCAACGGACGGTACCGTGGCACTGGCGGGAGTCAGCTTTCCCTTTTCTGGCAAGTACATGGGGTATACGGTTTCCCGCTCGGGGAGCGACTGGCAGGAAGCGCAGATCATGAACGTGGCAGATGGGAAGTTGTTGGAAGACCGATTGGTGGATCTGAAATTCACAGGCTTGGACTGGAAGGGAGAAGAAGGATTTTATTATTGCCGATATCCCAAGCCCGATGAATCAAAAAAGCTGACCAACCAGAACGAGCACATGAAAGTGTATTTTCACAAGTTGGGCGACAAGCAGGAAAATGATCAATTGATCTATGAAGATCCTGCTCACCCAAAGAGATTTTTCAGTGCTGGCATTACCGAGGATGAACGCTTTCTGATTATCTCCAGTTCGGAAGGCACGAGTGGATCTGAGTTGTTGTATAAAGACCTTAAAGATCCTTCACAAAAAACGTTCAACGTGTTATTACCGGGCTTTGAACATCAACACAGTTTTATTGATAATACCGGTGATCAATTGCTGGTGCTGACCAATGTCAACGCACCTAATTTCCGTTTGGTGCTCATCGATCCAAAAACTCCTGCCGCTAATTGGAAAGATATTATTCCTGAACAGAAAGACGTGTTGCTTTCAGTAGGCACAGCAGGTGGATATCTGTTTGCCCAATATTTGAAAGATGCTTATTCTCTCGTGAAACAGTTTGATTATTCGGGGAAGTTGGTGAGAACCATTTCGTTGCCGGGCATAGGTACAGCTTCTGGATTTTCAGGTATGAAAACAGACACAGAGCTTTTCTACACCTATACATCGTTCAATTATCCACCAACGATTTTTAGATACGATATTAAATCGGGCAAGTCAACGGAATTTAGGAGACCCGAAGTGACATTCGATCCAACAGCCTATGAAGTGAAGCAGGAGTTCTTCACGTCTAAGGATGGTGCCAAAGTGCCCATGTTCATCACCTATAAGAAAGGGTTGAAACTCGATGGCAACAATACGGCATTGTTGTATGGGTACGGCGGCTTCAATGCACCCACCACACCTGGATTTAGCGTATCCAATATCTTTTTCCTGGAACAGGGTGGCATTTATGTAGCCGTTAATCTGAGGGGTGGGAACGAGTATGGGGAAGCATGGCATAAGGCAGGCATGCTGATGAACAAGCAGAATGTATTCAACGATATGATCGCAGCGGCGGAATGGATGGCGGCGAATAAATACAGCAAGCCTTCGCGCATGGCCTTGCGGGGTGGGAGCAACGGCGGACTATTGGTAGGCGCAGTGGTGAACCAGCGGGCCGACTTGTTTGCTGTTTCGATACCGCAGGTAGGCGTGATGGATATGTTGAGGTATCATCGTTTCACCATTGGATACGCCTGGGCAACCGAATACGGGAACGCGGATAAGTCGGAATCCGAATTCAAAAATCTCTATGCCTACTCACCCTTGCATAATATCAAATCAGGCACCTGTTATCCGGCTACACTGGTTACTACTGCAGATCACGACGACCGTGTGGTGCCGGCACATTCATTCAAGTACACAGCAGCCCTGCAGGCCGCCCAAGGTTGTGAGAAGCCCGTGTTGATCCGGATTGAAACCAAGGCGGGGCATGGCGCCGGAAAACCCATCAGCAAAGTGTTGGATGAGGCGGCGGACATCTGGAGTTTTGTTATGTTCCATACGGGGATGGTGTTTAGGTAGGGGCGTCTGGAATGGTTAACAGAGCAGCGTTAAACCATTTGCTGTGTTTTCAGTCCAATAGGTATACAACCAACCCTTATGCAAAAGACCCTCCTGATCTTGTCATTGGTGACCGCTATTGCCATCATAAGTTGTTCAAAATCAACTTCTGTAGATACGGTTTCCAAGATTTATCCTGCCATTACCGCGGCCTTTGGAAGCAATATTGATCCAAACAACCTGATCGATTATGCGGGTCAGGCGGTGCCTGCTTATATCACTAAAGACAATGCGCGGGGCATACCCACCAACAATGCAAAAGCCACCTTGGGCCGCGTGCTGTTTTACGACAAAGCCCTTAGTATCGACAATAGTATCTCCTGCGCGAGCTGTCATAAGCAGAAGTTTGCTTTCAGTGATACAGCAGTGAGCAGCGCGGGGGTGGCAGGTGGCTTAACCGGCCGGCATTCGATGCGTTTGATCAATACGCGTTTTGCCGGGGAAGCGAAGTTTTTCTGGGATGAAAGGGCCGCTAATTTAGAGGCACAAACCACCATGCCCATTCAGGATCATGCGGAGATGGGATTCAGCGGGCAGAGTGGGAGGCCGGGGATCGCCCAGCTGCTGGTGAAGTTGCAGGGGATCGGGTATTATAAGGAGCTTTTCCAATTCGTGTACGGCGATCAGAATATCACGGAAGGGAGGATGCAGGAAAGCATGGCTAATTTTATCCGGACCATTCAGAGTTTTGATTCAAAATACGATGTGGGCAGGGCCCAGGTACCAAGTGATGGGCCACCGTTTCCCAATTTTACTGCCGAGGAGAACATGGGGAAGCAGTTATGGAGAATGCCGCCGCAGTTTGATGCGCAGGGCGTGAGGATCGGTGGTGGTCTGGGCTGTAATGCCTGTCATGCTGCGCCCGAATTTGACATTAATCCCAATTCGAGGAATAACGGCATCATCGGAATCATCAATAAAACAGGCATCGATGTGTTGAATACGCGGGCGCCATCGCTGAGGGATTTGGTGCAAACAGATGGCACTTCAAATGGTCCACTCATGCATACGGCTGCGATCCGCGACATTCAGACTGCCATCGGGCATTATGGCGCCATCAACAGGGCACCGGGAAATAACAATCTGGATCCGAGGTTAACGCCCAACGGATTTGGGCAACGACTGAACCTGAATGCCCAGGAGGTTAATGCCACTATTGCATTTCTTAGAACCCTCTCGGGCACCAAAGTGTACACCGATCCGAGGTGGGGAGATCCGTTTAGGTAGGGGTGAGAGTCTTTTCACGCAAAATTATCAAATAACCCTCCATTAGTTTGGATGTAAACACGGTATCAATTCCTACCGGTGCTCATAACAGCGAGGGGTAAACAACTGCACCGCAACGTGAAGCCGCCCTTCCGAGAGATGATAAATAACGGTCATATTAACAATAGGTTCGTTAATTTTATGATACTTAAATTCTCTGTAATTGAAAATGGCAGCTACTGGAAATATAGATTTTAAACGTACTCCAAGCCTTGGAGAAGGTATTTATTTTGCTGACGACGTTGCCGCTATACTTGGTTTAAAATATCACAAAGTTCACCATTTGATGAACACGTTTTGGAACTGCAACACATTTGGCGGCAATAGAAATAAGGCGATTAATTTCTTTGGACTAATTGAGTTTTATACATACTACCATTTGAGAGAAAACGGATTTTCGGCACAGCACATAAAATCATTTCATCGTCAGCTTGCAAAGACACTACAGACCGAGTATCCGTTTGCGTCAATTAGAGTTGCTGATCGAGATAAGACATCTAGTTCAAGTAAAATTTGGTATGAGTACTTAGGCGAGATCATGCGGGATGATCGAGTGGCTCAGCCTTCAATTAGCTCATTTATTAAGCCATTTATTAACCATATTGAATATGGAGAAGATTTGATTGCAAAAAGATTTTTCCCATTAGGCAAATCAAAACATGTTGTAGTTGATCCAAATCATCAATTTGGCCAACCCGTTATTAATGGCACGAACCTGCAAACACAAACCGTTTTTTCTTTATTTATCGCCGGGGAAAGCAAAGTCAATATATGCAGACTCTACGATATCAATGAGAAAGATGTCGATGAGGCCATACAGTTTCATGAGTCAAAAGCAGCATAATGACTTTCGTGTTCGATGAGAATTTCTCAAAAAATTTGGCAAAAGGACTTGATTTACTGGAGAAAAGTAATACTTCCAGCAAGCTTCCTGTACATGTAATTTCTGCAGAAGAATTGATGGGAAGACGCGGCGCCACTGATCAGGAGATCATTTTAGCAGCAGGGCCTGAAGCGATTGTTTTCACTAAAGACAAAGACTTTAGGCAGATCAAGCTTTATGGGAAAATAATAGAACAAACTGGCGTCAAGATATTGTTCTTTAAATCATCGAGTAAATTGATTTTTTATTGGGATATCTTAATTGCTATTGTCAAAGACTGGGAGAATATTAAAGAGTGCTTGAATCAGGATGTTCCGCCATATGTTTTTGAATTTGATATTCGAAAAGGGATAAAGGAATGTCATTTGTAGACCATTATTGCTTCGCTTTCTCCGGAACTACCTGATCTCGTTACCCCGGAATTTTACCCATTCATCTCAGGCTCGACAATTCAAACGCCTTAACATTTTCATTCATCCTATTGATGTTGTAACGGGAGATTACCCAGTTCATGGGATATGGAATGGTATCCGTGTCTGGATTGACAGGCAAATTAATCGGACGCAGCTCCTTCTTTCTACTGAACGGGCTTTCGCGCTGGTATTTCTCCAGTTTCTTGTTGGAGAAAGTGGTCTGCATACCGTAAGTATTGAGTATTGTTAGCAGCGGCGCAGCAAGATCATTCACAAGGGGATGCAGGGTTTTAAATGTCGATGATGCATTGCCGTTAGAGATATAGATCACCTGGAACTCGATCTTGTCTCTAAAAGTATGTAGGCTGCTAAGGGGATCCTTCAATGCTTTCTCCATGTATTCGAGGATCTCCAGGGTGATGCCCGCCCCGCTGTTATCAAAATATCCCCCATCTACAAAGTATCGTCCATTGATCTC
>Ga0164292_10003733_pt1 | contig 12426 bp, 13 predicted proteins | sample GEODES117metaG_FD_111486 | JGI IMG/M metagenome (GOLD analysis project Ga0164292, IMG submission 111486) | Eutrophic lake water microbial communities from Lake Mendota, Wisconsin, USA - GEODES117 metaG | ecosystem: Environmental > Aquatic > Freshwater > Lake | place: USA: Lake Mendota... | reverse complement strand
ATGCTTCAAAACAATCAAAAAGCAAGGGTGCTCCAAAGTCGCAACCTCTCTTTTTTGCTTTTTTTCCGTTGTCAAAGCTGTTTAACGCTTAGTTATGAGAGATTACTCGCTAGCGCTCGTGAACCCGGGAAGGGGTATGCTTCAAAACAATCAAAAAGCAAGGGTGCTCCAAAGTCGCAACCTCTCTTTTTTGCTTTTTTTCCGTTGTCAAAGCGAGCTTTCCCACCGTTCTAAAAGCAAAAAAGCCAGCCTTTCGGCTAGCTTTTTAATTGTTTTGGCGGAGAGTGAGGGTCCGCATAACCCTCAATTCACCCACCCCATCAAAACCCCATAAAAACACCAATTTATCAATAATATCAATACTTTATAGGGTTGTTATAAATAATTTATAGTGGTATGTTATTGTATGAAATCGAAATAAATGGTAACTTTATGGACTAAATATGGACTAAAAAAATATTATGCCAACCATCAATTTCTACCTTCAAGGTAACAAGAATCCATCGGGAATTTATGTTAGACTTCGAGACGGGATTACCATTGACGCCAAAGCACGTACGAAATTTGCCATCAATCCAACGGGCTGGAGCAAAGCCAAACGTTACTTAAAACATACAAAAGATGAAGAACTCAAGAAATTAGATAATGAATTGCAAGAATTGAAAGTGATTATTCTTAACGCTTTCAATCGTTCAGTGGGAGATAAAACGATAAATTCGGATTGGTTAAAATCAATTATTGACCCCATTAAACATAGTGCAATACCAATAACACTTGTTGATTATTTTGATTTTTATCGTGAAAAACAAAAAGCCAACTTAGCGAAGAGTTCGTACAATAAATTAGCCGTTGTCAAAAACTTCTTAATTCGCCTTGAAAAGCAATTGAAAAGTAAAATCTTAATCAGTGAGGTAAATGATGATTTTAAACAGCGGTATTTGGAATTAGGGTTTAAGGAAAATTACAGTCAGAATTATTTGGCAAGAAATTTCAAGTTCATCAAAACCATTTGTTATGACGCCGAAATGAGAGGAATTAAAATTGACGCTCAATTAAGGAAACTAAAAATCAAGGAGAACCCAACAAATATCATCTACCTATCAAAAGAAGAAATCGAATTAATTCAGAAGGTTGAATTGAAACGTGAAGCTCTCTTGAACGCGAGAGATTGGTTATTGATTAGTTGCGAAACAGCACAAAGGGTAAGTGATTTTCTCGGCTATAAAAAAGAAGATATTCGTTATCAAAAAAATAATAGCGGTAAGGAAATTCCTTTTTTGGAGATTGTGCAAAAGAAAACTAAAACCGCAATATCCATTCCATTGAGTAGTAAAGTAATATCGATACTGAGTAAACGCAACGGTAATTTTCCGAGACGAATAAGCGACCAAAAGTACAATGAACACATAAAAGAAATTGCCAAGGAAGCGGGTTTAATTTATTTGGTTTCTGGATCAAAGCAGAACCTTTCATTAAAGCGAAAAGAAATTGCCGAGTTTCCGAAGTGGCAATTGGTAACCTCGCATATTGGTAGAAGAAGTTATGCTACCAATAACTTTGGAAAAATACCTACACGATTAATTATGACAATGACGGGTCACAAAACGGAACGAGAGTTTTTAAAGTACATTGGCAAATCAGAAACATCAATGGCAATGCAACTTGCCGAGTATGTTGATTAAAATGTTAGAATGAGGAAGAAATATACCTTTGACGATTGGTGGAATGGTGATGTAACGCTTATCTATGCCTCAACAGTTAGTCAAATAGGGGAAGAAATAACGAGAGTTGATTGGTCTGATTTTATCGATTCTGATGTCGTTCGAATAAAGGCCAAACAACAAGAAATTTTCGAGAAAAAGGTACAAGACTTAATGAATAGGTACGTCAACGAATTTAAACGTAGATATAAGGCTTCCAAAACGAAAAAACGACTACTTCATATTCACCGTAGAATCTGTAAACAAATAATGTTCACAACTGCACCCCCACAAGATGTGGTTTTCTTTCCTCATTGGACGCAGGGATTCGAATATGCCTATTTAACGGATATTCAACAATGGGTATCCGAATCCTATGTAAACGGTCAGCCAATGGAACTTGGTTTTATTCACAGCCCTCTATCGAAATTTGAGGATGACAAATTGCCCGATAGCAGAGTTTACGCAAGTTTTGTGTGGGAATATGCCAATTGGCTAAATAACTGGTTAAAATCAGAAACGAACGATTCATTAAACATCCAAAGGATAGACGAAGAAAAGTTGTGGTTCAAGGTCGGGTTATTGTTTGCTAATGGTAAAATGGATGTGCTGTTCGAAGAACATAAGGTAGGGGATAAAAATGCACCAAATTGTACTGAGGTAGCAAAACAACTTGGAAATCCAAAATCTTTAAGACCATACATTTCAGAATCGTATGCCAATACCAACATAGGAGATAAGAATATCTTTTCGCAGCAAAAGAAGATTGATGCAATAATTGCATACTGTAATAAACATAATATTACCATCGTCGAAAGTTTTCATCAAAGGATAAATAAAGCTCCTAAAACGCTGAAAATCAAAAAATAATTTAGTACTGATAATAGTACGGTACCGCCATTGAGTACCAAAGATTAAGGTTGAATTTTGATCATCTAAAACGATGAACAATGGAAAAACAACCTTTAAAACCGTTAACCTTTGATAGTATGCCAAATGCTGTTCAAGAGGTTATTCAAAGAGTTTCTATTATGCAAGACCAAATAATAGAACTAAAAAGTGCATTACAGCCAAAACCAAAAAACGAGTTGCTTACACGCAACGAAGTGGCTGAATTACTTAAATGCGACCTTTCAACGATCCATAATTGGACAAAAAAAGGCAAACTTAAAAAGTACTGTCTTGGCGACAGAATTTATTACAAATTATCGGAAATTGAATCTTCCTTAATTGCCATTTAAAATGGAAAGGAAAAATAATACGTCCGGCAAAGAGCAATCTCTCAACCTTCATAGGCTCGGTAATTGGGTGAATCGTGAGTATATGAAACGTTTTTTTAATTATGGAGACACGCAAATTTTAGCATTGTCGAAAGAAAAGAAAATTAAAACTTCTCGATACAAAAATCGCCTGTTTTTTGACATAGATTCAGTGTTGCAAATCTTGGAGGAAAATGTTGAAAGAAAAAAAAACTAAGGTCGGTTAAAATACCAAATTCCCTATCCGTTTTTATTGTTCAAAAAGGGATCATTAGGGAGGCTAAAGTATATTTTGCCCTTAAAACGATGTTCCCTCAAGGAAATACAAAGTTGACCCTTGAGCAACAAAAAGAAATACTGAGCATTTGTGGTATTAAAGACACTCGAACTTTAAGCACACGAATTGAATGCTTAAAAAAGGAATGGAATTGGTTATGGTATGACGCAAGAACAAAAAACTATAATTTAAGGTCGTTCTCAAAAATTTGTGAGCATCACGATTTGGAATGGAATTATGGACACCTAATTACTGAAAAGGAAATAGAAAAGTTAGACGGTTGGTTAGGAGGAATTCTGTTCAGCATTTGCCATCGTGCATATTGGAGAAAGAACATTGAAAAATTCAATACGGGGCAAAAAGAACTAAGGATAGGTAAAAACATCTACTACAATATATCTGGAAAGGGTAAGGGCTGCGTTCAACACAAGGAAGGAACCAATAAAGCCCTTTCCTTTCCTAAATTATACTTTGAGGCAGCTCCAATTGCATTGAATGGTGTATCAAAATATTTATCCATCGATAAATCAAAAATAAATCGACTTAAAAATGCTGCTGAAAGATCAGGGTATCTTGAGGTTGAACATTCTTTTGAAAAAGTCGAAATACCCGTTAAAGACGTAAAAAATTACAATTTTTACGCCGAAGAGAAGTATGCGAAGATCAAAAAAGGCAAGGTGTTTACTGTGGAAATCGATATTGTTTTACCCACGAATTTGACCAAAAAACAACTCAAAAACAACAAAAAAAAAACCATAAGATAAAGGAAGTTGAGAAACAAGATTATTCAATTTGCATTAAAGCGCAGTAATACGTTGTAAAAGTAAATGGCCGTATATGAATACGTTTTAATGTAACGTGAATATGCTAAGCACCCTCGAAATAGCACGGAATTAAACGAAAGTCAAGTATTTCTTGAATAAGTAAAAAGATGAAATTAAATTCACAAAAAAACTTAATAATAATAAAATTCGTTAGAATTTTTAAACGCAAAATATGGCATTAGCAACTGACCCATTAACTGAAGAATTGTTTATTAAGTCGCGAAATAACCAAAGGTTTGCGTGCGCTGACAATAGAATTTCTTACCACAATAAAAAGGCAAACGCAGAGCGAAAGAAAATGCGTGTCTGCAATCGTCCACTCTTTGTGAATTACAAAATTCTATCCGAAATAATGAACGGTATTTCAAGAAAATCATTCCACAAGGAATTTCTACTGGGCAAGGGTTTTTCATTTGCCGTTTTTACGGGTTATTCAGAGTTTGAAGGAAAATCGCACCCCACAATGTACAATTACATTCTTATTCCAAAGGAGAATGATTTTATACTCGTTATTAATAAAAATGAATTAAATGATTGACTTTACCAAAATCCAAACCACCCCCGTTCCTCCGCCGATCAAAACGCTTCAAAATACGAACGTCCAATTGACCAAGGAAAATAAAATGATGCGCAATATTATGCTTATTACGGTTGGGATGGGGATAATACTCTACGGATATTACCACTTCAAAAAACAAAAAAATGAATCCAACAAAAAAAATCAACCTCCAAGAGGTTAAGCAGTATTTGAAAGAAAATCCGCCCATTAAGACCATTGTCTATATTGGATTGGGAATTGCTGGGCTGTATCTTGCTGGGAAAGTATTTTCCGTTCTTGCCTCATCTTTAAGAGGATTCAATGAATTTCGGTCAGCACTGAAAGGAAATAACCCCTCGTAATACTTTTCGAATGAAAAAGAAAAAAGCCTATTTTTCACATAGCAAAATGAAGTATAACACCCTGGAAGAAACCGCGGAGTTAAATTTTATCAAAAAGCACTTCGGAGGGGAGGTTATCTGCCCTAACAATAATTTAGCCTCAATTGGTGGTATTGAGAACAATTTCAAAACAATAAATTCTTGCGATTGCCTATATGCAACGGAGTACCAAGGTTTAATTGGCCGAGGTGTATATGATGAGTGCCGCTATGCTCTTAACGCTGGAAAAACGGTTTATGTGGTTCGCAAAGACTTGAAAGGAAATTACTTTGTTCAAAGCGTTAAGAATACTTCGGAAACACTAACGTCCAATTTTGTGCAATTTGGCTGTTTGATTGCTTAAAAATCAGGCAATGTTATAATTTTATTGAGGATCCAATGGGCAGCCATCAGTTCCACACCATTCATCCATTTGACAAATTTTACATTCAACCCCATTATTATTGAAGTTGTATTTAGGGCGTTCATATCTGTTCAAGGAGGTATTACGTTTATCATTAACAGGTTTTTTAAATGGGTTGGGTAATTCTATTAATCTAACGTCGTGATTTACATCATCATAAACATTAGACTCCTTTATTTTATTGATGCCCGATACTTGATATTCTGAAGTGACTTCCAATTCCACAAAACAGAATTTTTTCTTGAACACCTCTTTTTGAATTTCTACTGGTAAAATTTTAGAAAACGCATACAACGGAATAAACCTTTTTAATGGATAGAATGAATAGCAGTAAATATTTTCAATAATTTCTTCAATAGGTCCATTTCGCGTTGGCCTTAAAATACAATGTAATGTCAAATTTTCAGATTTTCCGTAAAGAAATTGATAGTTTTCTACAATTGACTTAATTGCATTGATACGTAAGGGATTTTTAACGAATGCTTTATGTTTTCCTTGTTCCAAAATATATTGAATTTTACAATCAACAACATCCCCAATTTTATACACAAATTCATTATCAATTTCAAAATTTATTCTGTCCCAATCATTGAAAACAGTGGCTGTGATTACTGTTCCATTTTTTTCATCCAAAGAAGTGATTATTCCCTTTGTAAAAAGTGTTTTTTTGTAGGGTCTTTGACTTAATAAATTGGCAAACTTATAATCTTGAATGAGCGTCTGCCGTATGTTATTTGCCTCATTTTTACGATTTGCTAAAAAAAGCACACGGCCATAACGATATTTATAATCTTTATTCATTTTTAATGCTTCTTCCATAAAGGCGATTGACTTGTCAAATTTACCGAGTAATTCATAGATTTTACTTGCAGCAGTGTAATATAACTCAAATTCGGTACAACAATCTGGGAAAAAAAATATTACGTTAGATTCTTCATATTCCCTAATCGTTAAGTTTATTTTTTCTTCTAATTTATTCAAATCATTGTTGCGATATAAATCAAGCAGAACGCGTAAAAAAATGAATTCGTTAGTTAAGTTTGGTATTGCTGGGTTTGTTATTGTACTTTTTTCAACATCGTTAACAAAATTCTCATAGTTATTCATTACAAAATGTAATCTGGCCCTTCTAGCGTACAGAAAATCGATTCTCGCCTCTGCATACCAATTTGAATCTTGATTTAGAATCGTTGAATCGTTTTCAATTATTTTAAGACATTTTTCAATTTGTTGTAATGCAATTTCATATAAACCTAAATCAAAATAAATGGATGCCGCATTATTTCGAACAATTACCTCTACGGCCTTATTTTTATTCAATTTCAATATTGAGGAATGCAATACAAGGGCATTATAGTAGTTACCCTTTTTTTGAATGTTATATGCCTTTTTTATTTCAAAACTCATAAAACCCGAAGTTTTAAGATCAAATATCGGTAACGCAGTAATGATTTCCAAAGAAACTCACATTTTTAAACCATTAGTGTCTGCAGCCGATTAACGCACTATTTCGCTTTGAACGAAGTATTAACATTAGTTCATTTTTTGCCATATCTCAATAGTTTAAATAGGGTGTGTTATATTTGTTCTTTATCATAATCACTATGGATGGAGAACAACTTAAACAATTAGAACAACGACTTTGGAAAACAGCAGACGATCTCCGAGCAAACAGTAAACTAACAGCAACCGAATACAGTTTCCCTATTTTGGGGCTGATTTTTCTTCGACACGCTTACAACCGATTTGTTATTGCAAGCAATGAAATAGAAGCCACGCTACCAATTCATCCAATACGAGGAAAACGCCCCATAGAGAAAAACGATTTCTTAACGGCTAAGGCCATTTATTTGCCCGAAAACGCTCGCTGGGATAGCATTTGTAACTTACCCGAAAGCGTTGATGTAGGTGAGTATATCAACGAGGCAATGCGCTCCATAGAAAATGAATACGAAGCACTGCTTGGGGTATTGCCGAAAGAATATAACCTTTTCGATAAAGACCTATTACAACGTGCTATTCGAGTTTTCAATGATGAAGCCTTAGATGATGTCCGAGGCGACGTTTTTGGTCGAATTTATGAGTTCTTCCTCAACAAGTTTGCAATGAGTGGCGCACAAGAGGGCGGTGAGTTCTTTACACCCCCTTCGTTGGTAAACACCATTGTAAAAATCATTGAACCAAATCACGGAATTGTAGCGGATTTGGCAGTTGGTTCTGCTGGTATGTTTGTGCAAACGGCTCACTTTATAGAAGATGAAGGGGCAGATGCTTCTCAAAAAGTTACGTTCTACGGACAAGAAAAAACTGATACGAACACCCGATTAGCCAAGATGAATATGGCTGTCCACGGATTGGAAGGTAGTATTTTGTTAGGAAATACTTTCTACGAGGACAAGCACGAACTTGTTGGTAAGTGCGACTTTATTATGGCCAATCCTCCATTTAACGTGGACGGAATTGATAAAAGCAAAGACGGTGTAAAAAAGGACCCAAGATTGCCATTTGGTTTACCGAAAAACGACAACGGTAACTACTTATGGATTCAATACTTCTATTCTTGCTTGAATGAAAATGGAAGATCTGGATTTGTAATGGCCTCCTCTGCCTCAGACGCTGGTCATTCCGAAAAAGATATTCGTCAAAAATTAGTAGAAACCGGTGCTGTAGATGTAATGGTTTCCATTGGAACGAAATTCTTCTACACACGCTCTTTGCCTTGCACCTTGTGGTTCTATGACCGAGGAAAGGAAAAAGACGCTCACAGAGCCGATAAAACGCTTATGCTTGATTTGAGAGATGTTTACCGCAAGGTTTCTTCTAATCTGCACGATTTTACCCCCGAACAATTGAATAATATTCAATCCATTGTTGGTCTGTATAGAGGCAACAAATCCGTCTTTAACAAAACAGTTGAGGGTTATTTTACCACCGTAAATGAACACTTGACCGAATTAACGGCTATAGCACAAAATTTAATTGACGATTACAGAACAACCATCCTTCCAACGTTTGAAACTGCCTTACCAAAAACCTGGTGGAACAAATGGAACGAAACGATTGACCAAGACGATATTACATTTACGGAGCAAGTGGCGGATGAATTAGCAAAAACCCGCTTGACCTACAACGAATCGAACCTTGTAACCCTTGATAAAACGGTTACCGACCATTTGAAAAAAGCAAAACGTGGCTACAACAACTTCTTGAAAGCCATCAACGCTTTTGTGAAAGAAGCGGGGAAAGAAGACGATTTGCGCAAAAACAAAGAGTGGAAAACCAATGTACTGGAGAAACTCAAAGCAATGGAAAATGACTTTTCTGCTTACAGCCATTGCATTGACCAAATTCTTTATTTCAATAAAGAAGCCAATTGGTTGTTGAGCCGTTTCCCGAAAGGCGAATATGCTGACATTGCAGGTTTGTGTAAAGTAGTGACCAAAGACGAAATAGCGCAAAACGATTACAGCCTAACCGCAGGTCGATATGTTGGCGTTGCACCACAAATAGATGATGATTTTGATTACGAAGAACGTATGGCTGAAATTAAAGTAGAATTGCAAAGTTTGAATGAAGAAGCCATTACATTGGCAGAACAAATTCAGGTTAATCTTAATGAATTGGGCTTATGAGTTGGGAGTTAAAAAGTCTTGAGAATGTTTGTTCTCTAATTACTGATGGAGCGCATTGGAGTCCAATTGACATTGGAGTTGGGTTTCCTATGCCATCAGTAAAAGATATGACTGATAACGGGTTTGATTACACAAATTGCAAAAAAATTTCAGAGAGTGATTTTTTAAAATTAAAAAACAGTAACTGTTCACCTATATTAGGCGACGTATTAATCGCAAAAGATGGAAGTTATTTAAAACACTGCTTCTCTTTCAAAGGTGAAGAAGAAATTGCAATTCTATCTTCTATTGCAATCTTCAGACCTAATTTAAGCATTATTGATTCAATTTTTTTAGAATATTTATTCAAAAGTCCTGAAATTAAAAGTTTAGCAACAGGATACGTTTCAGGAGTAGCCGTCCCAAGAATAGTATTAAAAGATTTTAAAAAAATTCAACTTCCAATCCCTCCACTCCAAACCCAAAAACGCATTGCCTCCATACTTTCAGCCTACGACGACCTAATCGAAACCAACCTTAAGCGCATCAAGTTATTGGAAGAAACAGCGCAAAGCATCTACAAAGAATGGTTTGTGAATTTCCGTTTCCCGAATTTTGAGAACACGCCCATTAACCAAGAAACAGGATTGCCGAAGGGGTGGGAGGTGAAGAAAGTTGAGGAATTAAATAAAAAAATAACAGATGGAACTCACGACAGTCCTAAACCAACTGACTATGGTTTTCATTTGATTACGGGTAAAAATCTTTTGAATGGGTTTGTTGATTTTTCAAATTCATATTTTATTAGTCAAGAAGACCACCAAAAAATAAAATCAAGAAGTTATTTGGATTTAGGTGATATTCTGTATTCTAACATTGGGACTGTTGGGAGTACCGCTATAGTTTTTGAAAATTTCGAGTATAGTTGTAAAAATGTAATAATCTTTAAGCCATTACCTGAGCACACAAATTTTTTGTATTGTTTTTTAACGAACGATTTAAACAAAAAATTATTTCTGCAGGGTTTACTTGGCTCAAATCAAAAGTTTATAAGTTTGAAATATGCACGTGATTACAAGGTTTTATTTCCACCTACTTTTTTAATAACAAATTTTAATAAAACAACGAAAGCAATTTTTGATAATAAGCGTTGCTTATTTGAAATGAACCAAAAACTCAAAGAAGCCCGAGATATTTTGTTGCCAAGATTGATGAATAGAACGATAGAGGAATAGAACAAAAAGAAAGTAGTCTCGTAAAGTAAGTAATGGAAGAAAAATACTTCATCATTGACGTTAAAAATAGAGAATGTGGTGCTTTTACCGAAGCAGAGTTAAACGATATTGGGTTATTTGAAGATAGTTTAATTTTTTGCGCTGATTGGAGTGAAAGAAAGCCATTGAACCAAATACCCGAACTATCCCATATTAAAAGAAAACCCGAATCCATAAAACCGTATAACTCGAATTACGGTAAGAACCTTATTTTAATTACACGATCCATTAGTGAAACTAATGAAAATGAAGCATTCGTTAACCCTTATTCATTCAAAAGGAAAAAAGTAAGAATAGTGGTGGTCTCCTGGTTGTTTTTTCACGTAATGGCTCTATTTAACAATTCAATACTTAATAATTATGAGAGAGTAACTACTTATTCAGCCGTGAATTATTTTAAGGTTGATGCGAAAGAAATTATATGGCCATTTGGAACTATTTACAAGCACTATCACGATTTAGATTTCTCCCTTTTGAGAGGGTATGATAAAACAGAATTTTTTGGTTACAACCTAATTTTTTGTTTCATTTGGTTTTTGCTCTACACTATTAAACAAAAGTCATAATGGTATACAAATATTCAGAGGACCAACTCATAGAGCAAACGTGCATTGATATTTTCAAAAGTCAATTGCACTGGGAAATTGCGAATGTGTATCAAGGGGAAACCTTTGGTACGAATGGAACACTTGGAAGAGATAGCGAAGCGGATGTTTTACTTAAAAGCCGTTTTATTGAAGCCATTAAACACCTAAATCCCGGACTTCCTTTTAAAGTCTATGAAACGGCTTTTGAAATCATAAACAGCGATGATTCTACCAAAGGTTTGGCGGAGATCAATCACGAAAAACATTTGTTTCTCAAGGAGGGAATCCCCGTTGATTTTAAAAATGAAAAAGGAGAAATTGTCCGCAACAAAAAAATCAAGGTATTTGACTTTGACAATGTGGAGAATAATAATTTTTTGGCGGTTCAGCAACTTTGGATTGAGGGAAAATCAAAGCGTAAAAAACGACCTGATATTGTTGGCTTTGTTAATGGTATTCCTTTACTCTTCATTGAATTAAAAAACTTTTACCGCAACCTAAGGGTAGCGTACGAAACCAATTACAACGACTACAAAAGCACCATTCCTAAATTATTTTACTGCAATGCTTTTGTAATCTTAAGCAATGGTATAGAAAGCAAGATTGGGGCTATTACTTCGAAGTTTGAGCATTTCCACGATTGGAAACGCATAACCGAAGAACAAGAAGGAATAATTAGTTTGGATACCATTTTAAAAGGAATTTGTGATAAAACTCGAATGTTGGATTTGTTCGAGAATTACATTTTGTTCGACTCATCCATTGGATCAGTTATAAAATTAATTGCTCGAAATCATCAATTCATCGGCGTAAACAAGGCCATTGATCACTATAACAACGTACAAGCGAAAGCATCAGAAGGGCTTATAACTAAAGAGGAAGCACAAAAATTAGGCGTCTTTTGGCATACTCAAGGTTCGGGCAAATCCTATTCAATGGTTTTCCTTTGTCAAAAGATTTTACGGCGTGTGGGAGGTGGATATACGTTTTTGTTGGTTACGGACAGAAATGAATTAGACACGCAAATCTATAATACATTCACTGGGGTTGGAGTAGTACAAGATGTGAATGTAAAGGCAACAAGCGGAGAAAACCTCAAGGAATTACTTAAAACGGAGCAACGCTACATTTTCTCGTTGATTCATAAATTCAATTTTGAAGAAACCATTACGGAACGAGAAAACATCATAGTAATTAGCGATGAAGCCCATCGAACACAAGGTGGTACCCTTGCTCTAAATTTAAGAAGGGCTTTGCCGAATGCATCCTTCATCGGGTTTACTGGAACTCCACTTTTCAAAGACGATGAACTAACAAGGCGCATTTTTGGCGATTATGTTTCCAAGTACGATTTCAAAAGGTCTATCGAAGATGGCGCAACAGTTCCGTTGTATTATGAAAACCGTGGGGAAAAACTGAAGTTGAATAATCCTCTTATCAATGAGCAAATAAGAGAAGCCATAGAATCTGAAGAATTAGACAGCGACCAAAAAGATAAACTCAATAAACTTTTTGCCCGAGAATACCCAATTTTAACCGCTGAAAAGCGATT
>Ga0164292_10003729_pt1 | contig 12432 bp, 16 predicted proteins | sample GEODES117metaG_FD_111486 | JGI IMG/M metagenome (GOLD analysis project Ga0164292, IMG submission 111486) | Eutrophic lake water microbial communities from Lake Mendota, Wisconsin, USA - GEODES117 metaG | ecosystem: Environmental > Aquatic > Freshwater > Lake | place: USA: Lake Mendota... | reverse complement strand
CAAGACTGATTGCTTTACCCAAAGCAGGAAGCAGCTCAAGCAAACCTTCAACTCGGTTAAAAATGTTTTCTTTGAGGGCGTTGCCAAAGTCAATCAATGCTTGCTTCGGGTCGCTGAAGGTCTTAAATAATGCTTCTCCAAGCTTAACAAGTACATCTGTAAGTTTGCCAACGACTGCGCCAAGTGCGCCAAGAACAACCGCTAATGCATCACCACCACGTTCGGTGTTCTTAAAGTAAGTGACAAGCGATGTTACTGCGACAAGCAGCGCACCCAAGCCCGTTGCGATGATTGCACCCTTGAGCGTACCAAAGGACTTTACCGCCCCACCAATACCACTCTGTAAGCTCTTGAATGCTGAGACGGCTCCGCCTGTTCGCTTGTCAAGTGCCTCAAGACCATCTTTGATGGCATCGTTGCTCTCTTTGGCTTTGGCCTGCGTCTTGTCAGCCTCTATCCCTACGGCCTTAAGCGCAGCGATTGCTTGACTTGCATCACCTTTAATCTCAATTATTTCAACTGCCGCCATTGTAGCTTAATATATTCTTTCCATCCTTCAGGTAGTTTGTTCTTGCCTTTGGCGATTTCAACGCAATCACCTGCTCCAAGCCACTCATCCGAGTTTAGTATTTCAATTAAATAACTTAAATATCCTGTCTTCATACTACGTTGAGGAGTTCAAATGATGCTTTGCCTGTAGTCATATTTAGACTCACGTTGTTTATGATGTACTTGGTGTTGTTCCAAATGATTGCATTCTGAAGGTTCAGCGTGATAATCTTACCGATGGGCAACACCGCATCTACGTTGTACACCCTTCTTGCTTTCGCGTATAGGTCGGTGATGTAGTTACTCCACTCGTTGTTGTACAGGCTGCGGTTTACCGATTGCAGGTGAAAGGGGTCTATGTCTGCGCCAAACGTGATAGCGTGTGATGCTCCTGCACTTTGATAGCGGTTTGACGTATTAGCATACCACGCAACGATGACCTCCTCGCTTGTGTCATTATCAGCATTTACAAATGCCACCGAGTTATCCGACAAGTCGTAGTCATTAAAGTAGCCGTAAAATAAGATAGGCGCACCCAAGTATGGGTTGAACGTACCATCCTCGTTTGCTTCGCTTGTGATGCTTTTGTACACGAGTACGTTGGTAAGTGCGCTTGTATCTTGGTCGGTCAGCCTCTCAAACAATGGGCATTCAAATGGAACTTCAATTAGGAACTGCTCCCCATCAAAGGTGAAGTCAACATTCAAATCACCAAAGCCTACATTGTTTGTCTGTAAGTATTGGAATCCAAGTATCTGCTCTGTCTCTTGGTACTTAAATTCAATCTCCCTGTATAGGGGTGGGCGGTTTACCACGTACTCGGTGATGTCTAAATACTCTTGGTAGTCTTTGTCGCTTCCTGCTGCGTACCAATCTTCCAATGGCTGAAGCAAGAAGCTCGTAGATGTAGTCGGCACGATTACCATATTGTACATTTTCAGAATCCCTGCCAAGAAGTCTTTGACCTTAATCTCGGGCATTATGTCTTGCACCACCAACTGAAAGGAGTAGGAGGCAGATAAGGTTTGGTCTACAGAGAACTCGCTCGTAGCAGTTATAGAATCAATCCCTGAGTAGTCAGTAACCTGATACGTCATTGACGTAGCCGCTTGGGGTCGGATAAACAACTGCACTTGTGCGCCTGTATTAAATATCAGACTCGGTATCGTTAATGTAAGCGATGATGCGGGATGAGCATTCTGAAGAAGTGATGCCTCAAAGGCTCCGTTTGAGAATACACCAATCTCATAGTTTTCCGATGCGTTTGCAATCGTGATTTGTAAGTCGTATGGCGCATCGTCAGGAACAGTCCAAGTGTCTGTACTTAAATTAAACTGCGAACCGCTTCCTGTGTTGCGATTCATATTTATTAACTGATAAGCAATATCATTGCCTGCTGCAAATAGATACCCCTCAAAGCGGTGCAGCCATAGCGACAAATCAACAAACGGAGTAGCAGCCAAGAACGCTCCTGTAAACGTGATGCCGTATTTTGCTTCCATCGCATCAAGGATAGCCGTTACCTTTAGCGCAGGCTTTAACTCGTAGTAGTGTATGCCGTGTTGCTCGTTAGCATTGTGAAAGCTGATGTTGCTATCATTGTGATTGCTATTGTCTGAATCATAAAACCAATTCTTTACAGGACTGCAAAGCGGATAAAACAACGGAGCATAGGTGTCGGTAGTCAGCCTATCAAATACCGCAGTATCGGAGTATTGGTGGTTGTATGCGCTGAAGTTAAGGTCGTACAAATAGTCCTCGCCAAACAAATCAGTAAGCGTTACCACATCCCCATAGAATGTCAGCGTGTAAGCATACGGCTCTGTGCCTTTGAGCTGCACGTTCTCTACCTCAATAACCCCTGTGCGGAAGGGTAAGGAGTTTATTTCAATTCTTGCTTCCTGTCGTAGCCTTCCATCAAACGTATTGGCAACGCTCGTGCTTGTTGCGCCTGCGTTCCAAACCGTGTTAAAGGTATTCCAAGTGATGCCTATGCTATTCCATACGGGGCTGCCGCCTGTCTCGGTAGTGATAACGGAACTTGTGATATTAGCGTTGTAGTAGTGCTGAAGTATCTCGTTGTTTCGTGGGCTTGCAGGAATGGTAAATCCCTGCGTAAAGTCCGTGAACACCTTTGAGATGTCCTGCACGTTCTGCACCGATAAGTTGATGCTAATCTCCTCATCGTCAAAAATGTCAAGGCGGAAGCCATTGACGTAAATATCAACCTTGTTCATCGTACCAAACTGCGCTCATCAAATCCGAAGTCAAAGGACATTGTGTAATTGATAAGCTTTGTATTCACGCTCTTTTGGTATTCTATGGTTCCACGATTAGGAACTACACTCACCCAATTACTATTGGTATAAACCGCGACATACTCGCTCATCAGAATGTCCTCAATCGTTTCATCGTAGTCTTGGTCAACGAACCCTGTGTTTAGAGTTAGGGTGTTGCGAGAGTTGACATTGAAGGATTGATACTTGCCTATCTCCAAAGACGGGGTGGTAAAGCCATCGTTGTAGATGCTCTTTTGGTAGGAGTCCTGCGTGAAGTTACCACGCTCATCGCTGCGCTTGAAGAACGTGATGAAGTCAGCAACGCCAAAGCGATTGATGAACGCCACCTGCACAGGGTCGTACTTGGGTTCGCAGATTAGATAGTAGCGTACTGATGTAATTGTATCGCCACCTGAATCTTTTAGAATGACATCGTAGTAGTCCCCTGCTTCGTGAGTAGAGGGCTTAATGGTGTTATCTATGTAGGGATTGTTCTCAAGGTTTGCGGGGCCGACTCCTGCGTAAATCACAAGGTTTTGTGAGTTGTTGGTTGTTGGGTCGGGAGGCGATAAACTACTAACAGTTGTGTAGAAGCCATCGCCATCGCCATTGTTCCAAACAATCTCAATCTCACTCAAGTCGTTTGCTACGCTGTTGTTAATCGCAAGGGATTCGTAGTTACCGATAAGCACCTGCCTATCTCTGCTCGTTGCAAGCACGGCCTGCGATACCGCAACAGGGGCTATGTTATCACGGGTAGCCCATCCATCGGTAGTTATGTAGGCGAAGGTTACGCCTGTTGCGAAAGGAAATGTTTCGGGGGCGGTTCCTGCGTTAGAGTAAGTCCAACTGCCCGTAGGGCGAACCCACAATACCTCCGCAGGGGGGCTTTGCGTGTAGCCTATGTCATTCCATACGCTGAAGTCGTGGTTGAACTCCGAGCGTACAAGGTCGCTGATTTCAAAATTGATTACCTCGTTGATTGAGTAGTTTTTGGTCAGGTTGTAGTTGTTCGTTACGGATGCTGATTTTAAGCCTGAATAAATAGCTACTCCCAAAGTCATCGCATCAAGCGAATCGTTTGAAAGTGCGTTGTTCTTGCCCGTTACGAACTGCGGGCTTCTTGCCATAGCAAGGCTGCTCGGTGTGGATAATACAGGTGTACTCATTTTTTAGAAACTATTTTTTATTGCGTTAGCAATTTCGGGTGGCAGCTTATTGATTGCGATATTAAATGGAGTGCTAAAGAACTTAGTTGGAGTGATACCCTGCCGAAATACGGACTCACGGACTGCAAACGGATTCAGCCCCTTGCTCTCTGCCCAAGCCTTGAATGCAGATACAGGAGGCTTCTTGTCCTTGTAGGCAAATGGACTGTTGGGTGCTTTCTGCCTCCATATCTTGCCCTTGTTGTTTCTCCTGTTGAATGCGCTTGTACTCTTTCTCGTGCCCCCTGCTCCCTTTACTCCCTTGTCTTGGAACTCACCATAATCCTCCATAAAGAAACTCATTGAGAACTTATCATTTGAGTAGTACACGCTATACCGAAGTGAATTGTAAAGGGTCTTGTTAAAGTTGTGCTTGCCTTTGGTGAGATTACTCCTCGCCTGTTGAATGACATATTTGCCAAACTTAATAAGTACCGCAGCAATCAAGTCCTCCCGTGCCATCTTAGCAGATGCTTATCTCGGTGTTTGCAAGCAGCACGTCAAACGTAGCAGTCCACCCTGCAAGCAGGTTCTCAAACCTCTCGCTAAAGGGAACGCAAGATGCGGTGCCATCCAACTGATAAAGGTCGGTGTACAGAGTACCCCTGCGCAGTTCTGTCACCACATCGTTGATTACTGCGAGTTGGGTGTTCAAGATATTCTGCTCGTTGCTCGTGCCGTAGAACGGCTCTGCCTGCAAGCGTGGGTTCTCTTTGGTCTCATCTACCAAGTCCATACAAACAATGCTCACGTTCATGCGAACTATCTGTCCCTCGAATGTTGCTTGGTTGATGATGATATGCGACAAGGGGAAGATGGTCTGCTTGTTTAGGTCTATGTCAAAAATATCCCCTGTGGTTACCACGTTGACTTGGCTATTGGCCTCAAGCGTATCTTTTAGTTTGGTGGTGATGTCGTAGAACTGTCTCATTTTATTGACTTTTTTATTAGGTCGTTTTCAACCTCTTGCTTTTGCTTTTCAAAGGTGAGGAAGTGTAGGCACTCGTGGAGTTGTAGTTGTGTAATTTCTGCAAACTGCCTAATGTCTCCTTTAGCAAGTTGATAGATTGTTGCATACCATCCCCATCGTTTAGAGAACTGCCCTTGCTTGGAGTATTCGTTTGATTCTTCGCCTCCAAAGAGGTCAGCATAGCTTGCAGTAACTCGTTCCCTAAATGCCAAAAAAAAAGCGTTGCGCCCATAGCAACACTCATCGGGGCTTGCTTCATCTGCTCGGCATACTTGCCTGCGCCCTCATACGGCTCTATCAGATACCGATGCTTGACCTCGCTTGTGATAGGGCGATACAATACCGCCATCGCTTTGTGCAGGTCTTGTACGTCTTGCAGGTAGCCATCAAGGTCAACGAACTCACCATAGGTGATATTGTCAAGTTCAGGGATAAACCCGTACTTCGTGTCCCCCATCGTGAAGGTTGGCGTGAGGCTTGGCTTCTCGTTTATCATCGCACTAATGTGCTTGCTGATATGGCTCACATCTTTGATGCGTACGTTTGGAAGATTGGCAAGAGGCACTCCGCAGAATATCTCAAGCATCTTGTGGGTCAAAAACTCCTCATCGCCCTCAAGCCTCGCAAAGCGTTGGTATTGGTCAAGAGTTATCTCCGACAGGGAGGTGGGTACAATTACCTTTAGTTCCATTATTAAAATAACCTTTTAGTTTTAGCGTATGGCATACCTGCCAAAGTTAGGTCTGCTTAGTTTGTTGTAGGTTGCATAGCGAAGCGCATCTATGGCGTGGTTGAATGCATCAATCGGTTTGTTGAGCAGGTTGCCGTTCTTATCTTCTACCCATTTGTAGTTTTGCAATTCTTTGATTAGGTTGCTGCTTCGTGGGGTAACGAATAGCTTGTGCCGCTTCAGCACATCAATACCCACGATAACGCTATCTGCGCCCTTCTGCGTGGGTTTCACGTTCCATCCCATACGATGCAGCTCCTCGATGCTTTTAGGTTCAGCAGAGTCAGCAAACACCTCTGTGCGCCTATCAAGGTTTAGGGACTTCAATACGTTACTGATGTCGGGGTTGGTCATACCCGTGCGGTAGATAAGCTCATCCACATAAAGATTGTCCCCCGACTTGTAAACTGCCACAAGTGCGGTTGGGTCATTCGTGTACCCGAAGTCCATCCCGTGACATAGGAGCGTGGCATCCGTTGGTATCTCTGCCTGCCCGTATTGGAAGATGGTGGCTCGGCTCATACCACGTTCTCCGAGTCCGTAGATTCTCCAATAGTCGCTATCGGTATCACGCAAGCGTTCTATTTCATTTCGGATGCTGCTATCAAGGAACGGGTTGTCAAGGTAGGTGGTCTGATGGAACTCGCAGTCATCACGGGTCACCACCTTATCGTATATCCAATGGAACGCATCGGAGGGGTTGTAGTCAAGGATTGCCCTGTCTTCGGTTCGCATTATTAGCTGCTGCCAATCCTCAAAGGTCAGCTCGTTGGCTTCGTTAATGTACAGGAGGTTGCGCTTGCGCCCTCGTATTTTCTGCGGTTGGTCAAGGCTTATGAACTCTACAAGGTTGCCATTCAGATAATACTCGTGGCTTGACCTGTTATGGTAACTCTCGTTGTACAGGTCGTTGTTGCGCAGTATCTCGAAGAAGTCACGCATCACCGATGCCCGAAGCGAAGGGAACGTCTTACGACATATCGTGATGGTCTTGTTGGTTTCTCGGGTACTATAATAGAAAATGACCCATAGCAGGATGTTGTACGTCTTCCCACTACGAGTACCGCCCTGCTCAACGACTATCTTCTTGTCGCTGCGCTTTAGGTGGTTATATACTTTATTGGTCTGAATCTTCTCCAAGCACTTCAATTTGAAATAGCTTGCCCGAAGATACGTCTACCTCTTGCCTCTCTATGTACCCACGCTTCTTGCCTTTGGTCTTTAGAAAAAAGATAGTAGCGGTGGAGTTGCCCTCCTTTATCTGCTTGTGCAGTTGGCTCTCTGCAAAGTCAATGGCTACGTCTGATAGTTCTTCGACTGCTGCTTTGTATTCTTTGTCCTCTTGCATCCATCGGTAATGTGTTTGCCGTGATAAGTCAACGCTCTTGCAAGCAGACGTAACTACTCCTAACGATTTCTCTAACGCATCAAGCATTGCCTTTTTATGGATGTCACTACTTGTCATTTTAACTTATTGTATAATTGCAATGCACTATGAATTGCTTGGTCCATATTAAAATATTTATATTCAGCCAACCTTCCTATAAAATAAATATTTTTCTTTTCTAATTCTTTTGCTGCTTTTTGGTATTTTGAATAAATCTCTTTGTTCTTACTTGTAGGCATTGGATAATACTCCTCACCATTATTGGTGCTATATTCTTTTGCTATTATACTATAATCAGATTCGGTGCCATAGAATTTTTTGTAATCTATTTTTCTCGTGTATGGATATTTAAGCGAAGGATAGTTAACCACTGCAGAAGGTTGATAATTCTTTACTTCGTGTGTTTCATAGTCAAATTCTAATGACCTGTATTCTAATTTGCCAAACCTATCTGAAAAATAAGAATCTATTTTGCCTGTAAAAAAGAGCCTATTAGATTTGTGGTGTTTATTATCGTATTCTTCGTTGAGTCGTACTTCAATGTTTTTGTGGTCTAACATATTTTTTACAAATTCAGTATAACCATTTTTTGGTAATGCCTCATATTTGTCTGAAAAGTATTTGTCGTTAAAGTTTTCCCTAACAGGTATTCGTTCTAAAACTGATGCATCTAACTCTATTGGGTCTACATCCCATTGTTTCTTTGTATAGTTTTCAAACATTAATTCGTATAATTCCTTACCCACACGAGATAAAGCGGCATCTTTAGAATTTTTTACATCTCCCTTTATTTGATTATTATAGAGCCATTCCTTCATTTCGTCTTCATTCTTTATGTTTAAATTAAATAACACATTTACAGTGGTAATATTTACAGGAACAGGAACAAATTTATCGTTAACAAATGATAAGACACGATGTTCATAAGGTAACCATTCAGAGAATCTATTGACAAACTCCCAAACGTCTTCGTTAGATGTGTGAAAGATATGTGCGCCATACTTACTTAATCTTATATTAGTTTTTTCATCAATGTAATCATAAACATTGCCCCCTATATGGTTTCTCTTATCTATAACCAACACATTGTGTCCATCATCAGCTAATTTTCTCGCTAAAGTGGCGCCTGATAATCCTGCACCTACAACAATGTTATTCGTCATTAGATTCTCTTTTTTTAATTTGTTCTATGGTTTTTTTAATTTCAGATACTACGTTATTGTTTAATATTAAATCAGTATCCCACTCCTTTGGCTTTTTAAGTTTATGTTTATGTTGTAAAAATGGTTCTTTTTGAATTGTACTTGATTTTACCATATAGCTGACTTTTCTTGTGTAGATATTTGGATACATACTTTCGGCATACTCACCTCTTTTATTATCCTTCAGCATAGCATTATAGATTTTACGATTCCCATCCATTGATGTTTTTTTACCTGTCTTGCCATATCGCAAGGCATTTCTAACAACACAACTTGGTTTTTTATTTATGCCATTATAGATGCTCATAAGTATGTCATCTTCTGTTGAATTCTCAAATTGAAAATTCTTGTCTACACGATGAACAAAAAAACTATATGGGAATCCTGCAGTAATTTTTATTGTCTCTAAACTTGGATATGCTGCCATCTCAAAACCAACTGCCCCTGTATTTGAATTTTCAGCTATAAAAAACAATAATTTTATTAAATCAAAAAATGCTTGTGGTTTATTTTTCTTTACACTGATATTTTTTTTATTTATTTGATAAAACAATTGAGTAATGTTATCATCTAAATGCAGAGCATAATCATAATTGTTTTCAATAGCATATTGATTTATGGTCTCTCTTGTTTCAGCACCAAGATTAGTTTTGGTTTCTCTTTGTCTTAATACAAACTCATTGTGCAAAGCTTCACTTGTCTCTATAGTGACTATATCTTTGATTTTTCTAAAATCCTTTGCGGCATTGGGATTGTTTGTTGCGATGATAAAATCAATCCCTTCTTTTTTTAGCCTTTCTCTAACAGGTGGGATAAGAAATCTTCGTAATGTAATGTTATCAATATATGGTCTACCACCAAGTATTGCAACGAGTTTTTTACTTTTTAAAGACATACATCTTTCTTTGAGTTCCTATTTGACCTTTAATGCTTTCAGTTATATCTGTACTACTTAATTCATATAAAGAAGTTATTTTATCTAAATCTTCTACATTTTCATAAGCAACAATTACTATTGCCATTAGTTGGCTACTATCTACATCTTTAGAATCCATTATTATATCTTCATTTCCCCAACTTGTAGGCAAGTCCAATCCCCAATTAGTAAGAGCATCAGGCTCCCACTCATTAGCAAGCAAGTCCCAATCCCATTCTCCGAAGCCTACGTTGTCTTTAATGATAAACTCATCCTTCTGCGCATCGGTTAGTTGATCGGCAACGATAATAGGCACCTCTTTAAGTCCTGCCGCAATACACGCCTTTAAGCGCATATTACCTCCAAGCACTACCATATTGCTATCTACCACGATTGGACGCAACTCAAGCATCTGTGGGAACTCCTGTATGGACTTTACAAGCTTCTTGAACTTGTCATCCTTTATGATTCTTGGATTTTTTGGGTTTGGTATAATTGTACCGATTGTTGCTCTTTGCATAACTAAATAACTCTTTTTGATAAATGGTGGTTGTGAACTTCGTAAAGGTAGTCCTTCTTTAGTTTAGTTCCGAAGTCAGCCTCGTGGTGGCAAGACCTGCATAATGCCATCAGGTTTTCTATGGTATCAGCAATTTTGCTTCCACCCATTCCTCTTGGTTCTATGTGGTGGATGTCTACGGCTTTGCCTTGACATACCTCGCAGGGGATGAAGTCGGTTGTGGAGTAGCCCATCCCTTTAAGGTAGACCTTTGTGTGGTTCTTCACTTTTGGTAAATCCAACAGTCATCAATGAACGTAGCACGGGGCAGCAGTTCATCAACGGCTTGGATTACACCCTTCCAATGTTCGTGGTAGTCATCTCCTGCGATGAAGCCTCCCTTCTTTACTTTGGGGAGCCATAGCTTGATGTCCTCCTTTACCGCCTCATAGGTATGGGTGAGGTCTATGAATACCACGTCTAACGATTCGTTGGCAAACTTCTTTGATGCTACTTTGGATGTTGCTCTTATGGCCTTGTACTTACGGGTTCCCATATTCTCCACAAAGAGCTTGTATATGTCTACCTCCGTTGCGAGCTTGTGGGTGGTGGTTAGTTCGTTTGGTGAACCCTTCCAAGAATCAATGATTGTGATGTTTTGGGATGTTGCTTTGTCGCATAGGTAAGCTGATGACTTACCGAGCCAAGCCCCCAACTCTACGAACGTGCCGTCTTCGGGCATATTATCAAGGAGGTAGTCGTATGCTGCTTGGTGGTTAAACCACCCGTCTATTTGTTTGCTCGTTTTCATTTTAGTGCGTTGTAATAACAAAGGTACTGCTCTACGCAGATAAGTGTTCCTTGCTCGGATGCTGCTTGGGCAAAGATGCCGTCTGCCTCATAGGCCATCTCAAAGCGTAGGTTGGGCAGGTCGTATGGCTTAAACATATAGCAAGCGGTATCTATGTTGCCGACTCTTGGTTGGTCGGTAGGGCGTAGCCTACCTGCTTGCCCCCACGTTACGATTGAGCAGTCAAGTCCGTTTAGGTTGTTCCACTCCTCAAGGAACTTTGGGTGCAAGATATTGTCATCATCCAAATAGTAAACCCAATCCTCTTTGGTAAAGGAGTCAGCATACAATTCAAGGAACTCATTGCGTAGGGGGTTGCCCATATCTCCCGTGCGTGTAGAGTAGTGGGTTATGTTTGCGCCTGTTGCTCCCTTGAAGTCGCAATTTGCGTCTATCATCACCACCCACGTTGCATAGGCAGGGATGTGTTGTTTTAGCCTTACGAGGTTATGAGGGCGTGAGCAGGGAGTGACTATGTAAAGCATCGGAGTTCGTTTATTTTCTCCATTGTGAAGTCCTGCACAAACTCGTATAACGATTCCGTTAGGTCAGCCACTTGGTTGGGGTTTTCTTTGAGCCTCTTGATTGCTGCTGCCCATTCGCTTGGGTGTTTGATAGCAATGCAGTTGTCCTTTGTGATGTAGGGTGAATAGGGTTGCGTGTTGCTCACTATCAAGGCGCATTTGCTAAAGCCTGCCTCCAACATCTTTAGGTGCGACTTGCACTTGGCAAACTCAGATGTCGTAAGCGGTACGAGGCTGACATCAAAGAACTCATAGAGTTTATAGTAGTGTGTTGGTGGCATAGTGGGCAGCCTATGGCTTGCCTTCATAATATCGGGGTAGCCATCTACCTCTGCCACATACCCTTGATAGCCTTCAAGGTTGATTGTGGAATCCTTTACGTCTGCTGCGTGGTGATTGCCTCCGATATACCCAAAGCGCACTTCTTCGCTTGGCTTTCTCTCTACCTGCCACGTTGCTACGCTGATTGCATTGGGGATGATTCGGATGTTGGTATTGTACTTCTTGACCTTTGAGGCAAGGTGCTTGTTGGTCACCCATACCTCATCTGCTGCTTTCATAGAGCGCACGATACGAGTTCTCATCTGCTCAACGTACAAGCCTTGCAGGGGATGCGTAGGAGGCAGCACCCACCAATCATCGTTATCAACGATTAGCTTGATGCCTTCCTTACGGCAGAGCTTTACAAAGTCATCAAACGGCTCAACAGGGAATGCACGGCTTGCAAAGATGTGAGTGACTTTAGGCCACATCTCGGGGTCAATGTCCGTTATCTTCTCAATAAAAAAGACATCGGCATCCTTGTGGCATATCAAGGGTGCAAATGTCCTGTGGTGTGATACACCCGAGTTCTGCTTGTGGAAGGCAAGCACAAAGGGTCTAATCATAAATTAGCCTCTTGGTCTTTGAACCATTGCGACATCGCTTTGCGGTCTAAATACTTTACCCACATCCGAGCAGCTACTGCTCTGCGTTGGGGCTTGAAGGGGTAGGTTCTGCGGAGCTGCGCCATCGCTATCCTCATAAATTGGTCTCGCATTACTCTTTGGTGTTAAAGGTTTCTTTTAATTGCTCGTATGTTGATTGTGAGGCTTCGCCCCAATACATTTCACACTTGCCGTTCTTGATTGGTACTCCAAAGAAAAACGATTGATACATTCCCGTTGGGGCGGTGTAGCGGTAGCAGGTTTCTTTAAGGGCGCAGCCCTCTCCTGTGCATTTAGTTATATCGGTCATAAAGTTCCTACTATTGTGTACGAGTCCAAGTCCTCACCCAAGATAAAGAACTGCTTGTACATTTCAATAGCCTCTAAAGTCT
>Ga0164292_10003728_pt1 | contig 12437 bp, 10 predicted proteins | sample GEODES117metaG_FD_111486 | JGI IMG/M metagenome (GOLD analysis project Ga0164292, IMG submission 111486) | Eutrophic lake water microbial communities from Lake Mendota, Wisconsin, USA - GEODES117 metaG | ecosystem: Environmental > Aquatic > Freshwater > Lake | place: USA: Lake Mendota... | reverse complement strand
GTCGGCGCGGGTCTTGGCGGCCAATGGAAACCTCACCGGATCGGGTCGTCAGGACCGGAGCCTACAGCAGGTTTGGCTCGTGGCGGAGAGGGTGGGATTCGAGCGATCGCCTTATCCAATTGTTTTATATAGCCCGTCCGATCCGAAATGATCGATTGTGCCCCCTGCACTGCCCCCAAAATTGTTGGCTTGATCCGGACGGATATGGACAAGAATTGAAGTCCCATCGACGATATAGCTTCGGCAGCTCCCGACCCAGACCTAGTCGTTCCCAATCATCAGGATGAGCGTCTGCTTTCGCCTAAAGCCGCTATGCGGCTTTAGGGATTGTGCCGCGACCCCGCTCACGTCTGCAACTGGGTGGAAAGTCGAAGTCTTGGAGTCAGACTCGTCGACCGTTCCCGATTTTCCGCTACTCTTTTTCATTCTCTATCTCGTCTGGCGGCCTGCCCTCACGCCCTATAGACTGGAATGATGAAGAATATCGCTGACACGCAGGCTTACACAGTGTTCGACCATGTGTTCGTCCACACAGTCAGGGCTTTGTCGAGCGTCGTCGGCCTGAAGCGGATCACCCAGCCGTTCTGGAATCGCTGGTTCGCCTCGGGCGTGGACGAGGATGTGATCCTGCAATTCCTTGATGAGCTGGGCACGATCGACAACTGGGCCAACACTGCCGAAGCCGTGATCGCGCGAAAGGTGGCGGCTTATAAGCGCGAGGTCGGCGCCATGAGCCCCGCCCAACGGGTCACGGCGCTGCGCAAGCTCAGCTATCTAGGCCACATGGCGCAATGGGGTTGCCTACCAATCACGCCGCAGCGTGTCGGCCTGTACCGCATGGCCCGTGACCGCTATCTCGAGGCCGAAGCGCTTGCCTTCGGGCCAGCCTTTCGCCGCCAGGTATTCGAGTGGCGCGGGAACGCCTATCACGGCAACCTCCATCTGCAACCTGATCCGGCGCCGCTCATCGTGATCGTGCACGGGATCGATGGCTGCAAGGAAGAACACCTGTCGACTGAACTGGCGCTGCATGCCGCAGGGTTTTCAACCATGTGCCTTGACGGGCCCGGACAGGGCGAGGCACTGCTCATCGACGGACTGCTTTGGCACTCGGAGTTTCACGCTTTTCTCTCGGACGCGCTCGATCAGTTGGACGGCGCTGCCGGGATCGATACCGCCCGCGTCGGCCTGCTCGGCATCAGCATCGGCGGGATGTGGTGTTACCAGACCGCGGCCGACGATCAGCGGATAAGGGCGATCTTTGACCTTGGGGCACCGCTACACACGCGCAAGTTCCCCTCGCTCCCGTTTCTCATCAAGACCCGGCTTTGCCAGGTCACCGGTGCACGCCGCGAAGAAGAAATCGCGCAAGTGCTCGCGCAGAACAATATCGAGGACCCCGTCTTGCTGGCCGCAGTGATGGCGCACGTGCGAATGGTGCATGGCGAGCGCGACCGGGTGGTGAGCACCGCCGACAAACACCACCTGCTCGCGGCCCTGCAAGCCGCCGCGCATGACCGCGAGGCCAGCCTGCGGGTGATCGCCGGGGGCGACCATTGCTGCACCGGGCATTATGGTGCGGTGCGCGACGATGCGGTCGGCTTTTTTAGCCGGGTCTTGCCGCCTCGGGCGTGAAGTCCGCCTCCAGCCGGACCAGCGTGCGGATCAGCAAGGGGTAGGCCACCGCCATCGTCGCCGCCGCAAGCAGCGCGCCGCCCGCCACATCCAGCAGCCAGTGCTGGCGGATCAGCCAGGTCGATGCGCAGACCGCGCCCGCCCAGCTCCACATACCAGCACGCATCGGCCAGGACAGGCGCGGGCTTGCCGCCCAGGCGGCCGAAATGGCGAAGGCGACATGCAGGCTCGGCATCATATTGCCATCGAGATTGATCCCGTCAGCCATTGCGAACACAACGGCTTCCAGATCGGTCATGGCAACCGGCGGGATCGGCATGACAGCGACCGGAAAGGCGAGAAAACAGAGCGTCCCGGCCACCAGTTGCAGCAGCAGCACCGCCAGAAACGGCAGGGTCCGCGCCGGGATGCGCAACACCAAGGCGGCAGCAGCCAGCAAAGGACCGATCGAGATATAGGCGAGCGACCACAGCGGCCAGAACGGTGCATAGGCATCGATCGGCAGAGCGACCTCGTGGAACACGGTGCGAGCGTTGAAGTCTGCGCTAGCGAAGCCGTAAAGTAGCTGAAACGCCGCTGCGAACACCGCCATGTGGCAGGCCAGCACGGTCCATTCGAGCTGCCTTTGCCGCACCGCGCTTTGGACGGTGCCCGGCAACAGGCGCGGTCCGCGCCACATCAGATAGAGCATCGCCAGCCAGCCGCGTTTGGGCACGTTGCCGGCAGCGCGGGGCAGATCCTGCCAGCGCACTTTGACATCGCGATGGTGTTCCAGATGATCGTGATAATTCAGGAACATCGCGTGGGTGAACCGGCTGACCTTGAGGTTCCACGCGCCTTCGTGCTGGTCCAGCACTGAAAAGGCGTGGTCGGCATATTGCAGCGAACTCCACATCAGTCCGAAGGCGATATAGCATGCCAGCCAGCTCACCCATGTGAGATCAAGCATCAGGAATAGCCCCGCCTGAACCGCCAGGCTGGCGGCCAGTTCGATCCTGATGCGGCCAATCGGCAATGCGCGCGCGCTGTCCAGAAACGCGCCCGCGCTGGTCTGGCGGGCGAACCGCCCCTCGCTCGGCATCAGCCGTTCCCACGGGATCAGCGAACCGAAAAAGCAGTAGAACACCCAGAACAGCGGGATCGACAGCCAATAAAGGCCCGTCAGGATGGTGAACCATTGAACCGTCTTGAGCGGCACGTTCTCATCCGACCCGATGTAGTCGAACCGTTCGACGTCGCTGCGATTATTGCGATGGTGGGTCAGATGCAGCACTGTCTGGAGGGTGAAGCTGGTCGGGAAGAACGTAGCTGCGGCGTGTCCTGCCAAACGGTTGCGCGAGGGGTCGCGGTCAAACTTGCCGTGGACTGCTTCGTGCAGCAGGCTGAACGTGGTGTTGCCAAGGAAGGCGAACCCAGTCGCCGCGCCGATCGCCGCCAAAGTGCTGGCAGCGTGCGCGGCGAGCCACAGCAGGCAGGCATTGCCGATCACGGCGAACCCGAGGATCGCCCAGTTCTGAACATCCCGCAGCGCTGCGCGCCGCGTATCGGCCGCAGAACCGATCGCACCGGCGCCCATATCATTCATGCGGCAACCCCCTGAAAAAATCGCACAATTCGCGCGTAAAGCGGTCTCCGATACCATCTGCGCGCGCAGGCTCGTGCCACGCCAGACCTTCGAGCACGGCGAGATCCTTGTAGAGGAACGCCTTGAACAGCCGCGCGGCAAGGCGAGCCTGCAGTCCGGTCCACGGCCCGCGCGGCTGCTCGGTCCCGACGATCCCGCGCACGCAGGTTCCCCCGGCAGCAGTGGGCACGAACGACAGCAGGATGAAGTTGCGTCGCTGGCCCACCCGGCTGCGCACCAGCATCATCGCACCGTTGCGGCTCATAATCTCGCCATGGACGCCGTCAGGGCCGATGAGACGGGTGACCCGGTCTGCGAACCCCCTGCCGGTCGGTTGCGTGTGGTACCTGAGGACAATACTGGCAGGCCCCGCGCGTTCGAGCGTTGGCTGCGCCAGCAAGCGGCGTTCATGCACCGAGGCGAGGTGTTCGCTATCAAACCCGTTGGCCACCAGCGCCTGCCACGGCAGCGGGAAATGATGCTCGCCCGCATAACACGCGGCGTAGCCGTCGAGGCCGAGCGCCGCCAGCGGCGGCACCGCCGCCTCCCCGCCAATGCGCACCCACAACCCGCCGCAGTATTCTGCAATTCCCAGCGTTGCCTGCCGCAACCCCGAAGCGCCGAAATGACCATAGCTGTCGATCATCCGGTGGTGGAGGCCGCAGCGCAGCCGGTTGCCCACCACCTCGCCGCGGGCAAGATGGCAGCCCATGTGCGCGCAATGCGCCGCAAAAGCGGTCGGCGCGCCGCTGTCCTGCCCGCGCCACACCACCACTTCGCGGGTGCCTATGGTGTGAGCCTGCACCGCGCCCCTTCGCAGACCATCGGCATGCCCGAGCAGATACCAGTTGGCCGGAACCGCCGGCCCCAGATTGGTCATGCCTTCTTGCGCCGCCGCCCGAACAGCCAACCAATCACAAGCCCCAGAAGCCCCAGCCCGCCAGCGATCCCATAGGCGAACGTCTGGAAGCCGCTCATCAAGGGATTGTCGAACATATTGGCCGAAAAATGGATTGAGGCGACTTTCCAGCCATCCGGGGTGTTGTCGAGCGTTGCGGTCCAGCGCAGCGGCACTTGGAAACTGTCGCCCACCATCATGTCGAAATTGGCAACCGAACTGCCGGCAGCCATCGCGACCTCGCCATCGGCGAGCAGGATCGACAGGTCATCCACGTCGACTGTGAGGGACATATCCTCCACGATCCGCTGGGAGCCGACCAGCATTTTGGCATAGTAGGTGCGCGCCTCCTCCTTGCCGTGGACAACTTCGTTGTTCATCGCGGTGAACAGGATGTCATCGTCGAGATCGGCAAGGATCGCGTCGGGGTCCTTGGCATTGACTGCCGCCACCAGCCGGTCCCGCAAGCCGCGCAGGCCATCGTGGGCGGCGGCCTCCTTAGAAGTCATGCCGGCCTGCGCAGTGGCGGCAGGAGTGGTGGTCTCGGCCGGCACGGGCGCGGGCGCCGTCTGCGCGAGCACCGGGCTCGCGATCAGCAGAATCAGGGCAGCAAGTAGTTTGCGCATAGGTCCCTCCCAATCAATGTAAGCAGGTGCGTCATAACAGGCCGATCTCTGGAAATACCCTCTCCGGATTGATCTGCCGAATAAAGTTATCATTGCCGGGCCACGCTGAAGCGAACAGGCTGGTACGGTATTCGATGGCGCGCATCGCGTTGCGTAGAGCCGCGCGCCAGGGATGTGCCGATGGCACGCCCGCCATGACTGCGCCTACGCCCAGCCGCCGCGCCACGCTCAGCCCTGCATGCACGAGACGGATGAGGCGGTGCGGACAATCGCTCAGGGTCGCGGCGATTGAGAGGAAGACCTGATCAATCGCCCGGCCCACTTCGGGCACCGCGGGCAGCCGGGCGATCCGGAAGGCGAGGTTGGCCGGTGCGTGCCACTGGCGCAGCCAGCGCGGGCAATCGATCAGCAGCGCCTGCCGGCTGGCTCGCTGATCCCACAGCGCGATGCAACCGGTGATCATCCCGCCTTCGCGCAGCACCAGCACCCGCAAACCCGGCGCCGTGCGCAGCGCTTCGGCGGTCCAAACCGGGGCACAGTCCCGCCCGGAAAGATGTTCGGCCAGAAAGCGAGCAAGCGGCACGAAGTCGGCCTCGCCCGCGGCTGCAATCGCGGGATCGGCCGGAGTGCGCCGCGGTCGCAGAGCGAAGGTCGAATAGTCGCACAGCGGCGTATAGCACGGCATCCCACGCAGCCCCGCCGTGAGCACCCGGCGGGCCGGGTCATTGTCGGTGGTGATTGAGGTCAGCGCTGCCGGAAAATCGCCGGGCCGCTCGCATTGCTCCCGCAAGGCTTCAAACCCGCCGCGCAGGATTGCAATACGGTGGCGGTGCGACGGCACGATCCGCAGCGCCCCGAGGTAAGGAAGATCGACCACCCGCCCGCCGATATAGGACGGGCGCACCACCCTTTCGCACAGTCCGACTGCCGCGCCGCTGGCGGGGTCGCGCGCGATGATCATGTCCTGTCGCTCGCCCGGCAGATGCGGGCCGCCGAACCCATCGGGCTCCCGCGCCAGAGCGATCGACCATTCACCGCCCAGCGCTACTTCGCGCAGGATCGCCCGCACTTCGTGTTCCTGCGCGGGGCCTGCCCGCTCGAAGGTGATGGCGGCGCTCACGCCACTTCCAGCAATTCCCCCTGCCATTCCGGGTCGCCCAGCGGAAAGCCATCCCGCTGGCCCAGTTCGGCACGGTGCATGTAGTTGATCGGCAGGAAATTACGCGCCAGCACGCCCTCGCCGCGATTGAGCGGATCGGCGAAGCGCTTGAAAATGCTCGGCCAGCCATAGAATTTGCGCCGCGCGGAAAGGCAGCCCAGCCTGACATCGTCAGGCTTCCCGCTCTCCGGACGGAAGGGTAGATCATTGTAGCGATAGCGCGGGTCGAGCCACCATTGGTCGTAGATCAACCGCCCCTCGTCCTCGAGCCGTTTGTAGAGCGGCGTACCGGGGAAGGGTGTGAGGTGGTTGAAAGCGGCGATGTAGAAGCTGTGCTCGATCGCGAATTCAGCCGCCGCAAGGTAATCTTCGGGGCCGCTGGTGCCATAGCCGAACACGAAGGTGCCATAGACCCGGATGTTGTGCTTGCGCAGGTTGGCGAGTGCGCCCGCATAGCCACCGCGCATCCGGTTGAAGTTCTTGCGCATCGAACGCAGCACCTCATCGTCGAGGCTTTCGAACCCGATCAGCACCCCGGCGCATCCGGCCCGTGCGAGCTTGGCGACCAGTTCCTCGTCATGCGCCGCGTTGACGCTCATCTGGGTGATCCAGCGCACCCCCAGCGGCGCGATCGCGTCGGCGAATTCGCCGGTCGACCCGATATCGGCGGCAAAGTTGTCGTCGACGAAGAAGAACATCTTCGCGCCCCGCTTGAGCGCGGCCAGCTCCTCGGTCAGCGCACCGATCGGGCGGCGCCGCGCTGTGCGGTCAAAGAAGCTCTGGATGGCGCAGAATTCGCACGGGAACTTGCAGCCGCGCCCGGTCTCGACCAACCGGATCGGCAGGTAACGCTTTCCCGCGAACACCCGGCGGTCATAGCGGATCTGCGACAGGCATGGCTGCGAGGCGGTGCGGTATCGCGGTTTGAGCTGGCCGCGTCGGGCATCGTCGATCACCAGCGGCCAGGTCGTCTCCGCCTCGCCCTCGACCACGCAGTCGGCGTAGCGAGACACCTCGTCCGGCGCGAGCGTGGCGTGAAAGCCCCCCATCACAACCGGCACCCGTCGGCGGCGGTATTCGCTGGCAATCTGATAGGCGCGCCGCGCGGTGTAAGTTTCCACCGGGATCGCCACCAGATCGGCGGGCGCATCGAAATCGATGTTCTCCATCCGGTCGTCGAAAAAGCGGATCGCGACATCGGGCGGGGTCAACCCGGCCAGCGCGGCGATCGGCAAGGGCTCCATCTGCCATGACCGGATGTAGCTTTCCCCCGGACGCCGTCCGATCGCCGGGTGGATCAGGGTGAGACGCACAGGCGTTCCCCCTGGTCGGCGACTTGCGGGAAGTCGCAGGTGTAGTGGGTGTGCAAATGATGCGCGTAAAAGCGGTAGCCGATATTGGCCGCCAGCGAGAGCGGCACCTGCGAACCAGCATGGCGCATCCGCGACAGGATCGGCCTCCAGCGATAGACCTCCTTCCATGCGCGTTCGTGCCCTTCGAGCAATTGCGCGGCGGTCATATGGTGCGGGCGGAACACCACGTGCTGACCGTCATACAGCTCCCAGTCGCGGGTCGTGATCCGCCCCTCGGCCTCGAGCCGTTTGAACAGCGGCGTGGCGGGGAACGGTGTGAGGATCGCGAAGCGCGGCAGATCGATCCGGGTCTTGATGACGAATTCGGTTGTCGCATCGAAAGTGTCGAGCGTGTCCTCGTCATTGCCGAAGACGAAGCACCCCTGGATGGTGATTCCACGCTTGTGCAGGTCGCGGATCAGTTCGGCGTAAAGCGAGGGGTCGTTGAACTTCTTGTCGATCGTCTCCAGCCCGCTGCTCGAGATCGATTCAAAACCGATCAGCAGCCCGGTGCAGCCGCTTTGCGCCATCAGATCCATCAGCGCCGGATCGCGCCCGATCAGGCTGGTGGACAGGCCGAACCAGCGCACCTTGAGCGGGATCAGCGCGGTGAACAGCGCGCGGGCATAGGCCACGTCGGAAATCAGGTTGAGGTCGATAAACAGGATCCGGCGGCTGCCGACCCGCTTGATGTCCTCGACCACGTGTTCGATCGGCTTCTGGAACTGCTTGCGGCCCCATGCGGTGGGCGAGACGCAGAATTCGCATTTGTGCGCGCATGCGCGGGTCGCCTCGAACACCGCCTGCGTGAGGTAGTCGCGCTTGTCGAGCAGCTCGCGCCGGGCAAAGGGCAGGTTTACCAGCGCGAAATCCGCCCCCTGCTCATAACGCGGCTTGAGGCAGCCGGCGGCATGATCGCGCAGCAGCTGCGGCCAGCTTTCCTCGGCATAGCCGACGCAGATCGCATCGGCGTGGCGCTGAGCCTCTTCGGGCACCAGCGTGACATGAGGCCCGCCGAGCACCACGGTGCGCCCGCGGCGGCGGTATTCGTCGGCGAGCTCGTAGGCGCGCGGCGCGCTGCCGGTGAGCACTGTGAGGCCGATGATGTCGGCATCGATATCAAGTGGTACGTCGCCAGTGCCTTCATCATAGAGCACGAATTCGGGATTGAGTTCCGGCGGCACAAGCGCGGCCAGCGTCGTCAGGGTCAGCGGCTGGTAGCGCAGCGACTTCTTGAACACCCCGCCGCGGCTGCGATAAAGCGGCCCCTTGGGCGAAACGAGCGCGATCCTCACTGGCGTGACCCCTCTGTCAGCGGCGCAAGCAGCAAGCCGCTGGTCTTGATATCACCCATCACTCGCCCCGCAGCAATCCCGGATGCGATCAATTTGCGCGGCAGGTTGTTGATTTTTCGTAGCGCGAGCGGAGCAAGCTGGCCGATTTTGCGCGCATAGGCATATTGCGGGTTCGCATCGAGACCGCGTTCAATCGCGGCCAGATCGACTGGGCTGGCGTGCCGCGCATCGATCAGCACCTCATACCCCGTCGCATCCCGGCGCGGGGCCAAGACCGCCGGCAGACCGGCGAGCACGCTGGCAACGAAGCCGTCCTCCAGCTTTTCCCCCACGAGGTCGCTGGTCAGCCCGGCGCGGCCCACGAATTCAAGCTCCGGCACGCCGCCATCAATTGCCCGGCACCGGAACACATCGCCCATGTCATAGCGGTAAAGCCCGCCCGGCGTGGTGATGACTGCGCGGTAGGTCTCGCCGACCGCCAGTTCGTCACACAGATGCGCGGTATCATCGGCAGCGACAAACTCGGTGAAGCACTGGCTCAACGCGGGCACCCGGCGCGCCACGGGACCATAGGTCAGCGTGATCGGTGCTTCGGTGGCGAGCACGCCTTTGGGGTCGATCGCGGCGTGCGGGAACCTTGCGGCAAGGCCTTGCGCAAAGGCGGCCGAAGCGCCGTCCGTCCAGCACGAGATGCACGTCAGCATCGGCCACAGGCGAGCGGTGTCGATGTCGCTGCCGGCCAAGGCCGCGGCCAGTCGCAATCGGTCTGGCGGCGGCAACCGCGCCGCCACTGCGTCGGCGAGCTGCGGCAGGGCATCGATCAGCGCGAGCAGGAAAGTCGGGCTCCACAGCGAGACAAAAGTCAGATCCTCCGCCGCGATCAGCGCCGCCAGCGTCGCAATGCGCCATTCCTCCGGATCGGCGATCAGGCCCAGTTGCGGCGGGACGGCGAGCAACGCGAGAAAGTGCCCGGCGAGCGCCTCGCCCAGATAGGCCGCGTCCGACCCCAGCCCGATCGGCAGGCCGGATGCCGTCACCTCCGGCGCGCGAGTGGCGGGGCTGATCGTGGCGTAGAACCGGCCGCGAGTGACCGCCGGAAACCGCGTGAAGACCCCATCCAGCCACGCCAGCGTGGCACTGCGAAAGGCGGCGAGCAGCGCAGGGTTGTAAGCGACCAGCTTTGCCCCGCCGCTCGATCCGCCGGTGCGCTCGAACGCTAGCGGTGCGGCGCTGGTCAGCCGGACTGTACCATCTCGCGCGGTGGCAGCAATTTCTGATGCAAACCAGGCGTCGTCCCGGATAGGCACCCGGGCGCGGAACGCGGCGATGTCGCGGATCGCGCCGAATTCATGCGCCGCGCCGAAGGCACAATCGCGGTTCGAGACGACAATCTCGGCGAGAAGGTTCAGCTGGGCGCAGCGGGGATCTGCCAGCGCTGTGCGGAAGGCCATGCCCTCCAGCCGAGCTGCGTCCCGCAGCGCGCGCCATGCGGCGTCAGGCGTCCCCATCGGCAAACCACCGCCGCGCCCGCGGGCGCATATTGTCAGCCGATAGCGCGCACAGGCAGGCCAGTTCATCTCCGTTGCGGAACCCCGGATTGGCCTCGAGGAAAAAGCGCACGTGCGGATTGCTCCGCTCGCGCGGTAGCGGGTCGGCGATATCGGGGTGCAGCCGCCCGCGCGGCTCGGCAAAGCGGATGACGCCTGTCACCGGATCAAAGGCGCTCCCGAACCGCTCGGCAGCGACCGCGTTGCGCAGTGCGATCAGCTCGGGATTGTCGCTCCCACCGGCTGACGGGACATAATTGAGCGCAAAGGCAGGCAGGTAGCGATAGGTGCGATGGCCCTTGACGATCAGCAGCCAATACAGCGCGCGCCCCTCGCTGCGCGCGGTGACCCGTCCGATTTCCTGCAGCCAGGTGCGTGCCAGTTCCTGCTCGCCCCAGAAGGCGGGATCAACAATTGTGTCGCCGGAAAACAGGATTCCGATATCGTGACCGGCAAACGCAAAGGTGCTGTAGGCTGCTGTGGTAAAGCCGATCACCACGCCTCCGCTATGCAGCAGGATCGCCGTGTCCTTGGCAGCAAGATCAGCCTCGAACTGATCTCGGGAGACGTCGTTGTAGTGACGTTCGAACAGGGCGAACATCGCTATTCGCATGGGTTCATCTATGGCTTGGGGAGCGATAGTGGTGGCCATGATCCGGCCGCGGCCAAGGGTCTCGTCGTCCACGGGCTTTGTCTAAAGCGTGTTTCGGAACCTGTCCATCGGCCAAACCTCCGCGCAGTCAATGCGGCCCAGAAGGTAAAGCGGCCGACCCCAATTCGTTCGCTCGACAGTTGAAGCGGACGAATGCGGTTCGCTCGAATTCCGCATAGGTCCGACGAAGGGAAGATATCGAGCCAATGATCAGCTTCTACGGCGGCAATGGGTCGCTTGCTGAATGTCGGCTGCTGGCGAGAAACCCGTTGAAGAGCTGCCCGGCGGCTATCGGGGCTGCGCATCAGCCCCGCGCATGGCCGGTCGTGGGTGGTTTTGCGACTGTCAGCTTGTGCCCTCGGAATGCCTCGCCGCTCTGCTCCCGCCTCGCGTTGCGGTGAGCTGATACGGACATGGAAGGCTTCGGCGAAAATTTAAGCCTTGATTAAAGTGGAAGTCTGAGATTTAAGTCAGACTTAAACTTTGATGGAGGCGCACAATGTTCATTGATGCAAGCCGGGCTCGCTTAGCCACCCGCGCGGTTCTGTTGCTTACCTTGCTCGCGATCGGCCTGAACAGCATCGGTCTGTTCAGTCCCGTTGTTTCTGCGAGCGCCAAGTTAGAGGGAATTATCAAGCTCTTCCCATCGTTGTTTTTCGTCGCGGGCATCTGGATGGTCGAGCGGGCGTTTAAGGCGATCTCGATCGGTGAGGCGGTGGAAATTGCTCTCGGTGATCTGATGAAACGGCTAGGTATTTGCCTGTTTTTGGGCGGCATCTCCTTCGTCTTTCTCCAGCCACTCTTGCTAAGGCTCGTGCTTCCCAACTATTTCGCCGTCGCTTGGTTTGATGTTCCGTCGATCACGCTCGGGTGCCTTGGCCTGCTGCTGTATTTTATGGCGCGGCACCTGAAAGATGCAGGCCTACTGCGCGCGGAAATGGAAGATATCCTCTGATGCCGGTTCAGGTGAATCTAGATGCGTGCCTCAAGGCACGCGGCCTTTCGGCCAAGGAGTTAGCCCAAAAGGTCGGTCTAAGCGAAACTCAAGTCTCGCTGTTTCGATCGGGCAAGGTTCGAGGAATACGATTCTCGACGCTGGCACGCCTTTGCTATGCCTTGGACTGCGAGCTCGGCGATCTACTGATCTACGCACGTGCCGATTTAGATTTGCCAGAGCTTCAGCCGACTGAATTTTGACCGTTCAGGGGTCGTTTGCGGACTGTCGACTTTTGGCAGAGCCCGGGCCGAAGCTGACTGACCGGTTTTGTCAAACCCAGTAATTCAAAACTCGATTAGGAACGGCAGAAATGTCCCAGGTCCGGCCGCTGAGATGAGTTGGCAAGGATGTCTGCTCGCAAGCGTTCTGCAGGCGATCCGATAATGCCTGCGCACGGCAATCCCATGGAGCCGACGTACAGTTTTCTAATGCAATTTCAGATGTTTGACCTCATCAGTCAGCTTGGGAGTGCATCAGGTTCTACAAAGTATTTTAGCGGCGGAACCGCTCGGATTCGAACCCACAGGAGGCGAGAGAGCCCAGAAAATTCAGGTGGCGAACAGTATTGACCGTGAATCATCGCTGTGCCCCCAGATTTGTCGATCTGTGCCCCCAGATGTGCCCCCAATCGGTATCGACACAAATGAGATTT
>Ga0164292_10003727_pt1 | contig 12446 bp, 12 predicted proteins | sample GEODES117metaG_FD_111486 | JGI IMG/M metagenome (GOLD analysis project Ga0164292, IMG submission 111486) | Eutrophic lake water microbial communities from Lake Mendota, Wisconsin, USA - GEODES117 metaG | ecosystem: Environmental > Aquatic > Freshwater > Lake | place: USA: Lake Mendota... | reverse complement strand
TCGCGGGCCAGCAGGATCGCCAGCAGCGACGCGCGCTCCGGCAGGCTGTCCGGCCAGACATACTCGTCCAGGCGATGCAGGTTTCCGCCCCGCACGCCAAGTCCGTCCAGCGTGGGTGGGCCCGCGTGCTGGATCAGGTTGGCGTCGCTCACGCCACCGGTCGACGCAAGCCCCACGCGGAAGCCGAGGTCCGCGGCCACCGCCTGCGCGCGCTCGGCCATCGCGCGGACGGCATCGGTGCACGGCTTCGCCGGGCGATTGTGCACGCGCCGCACGCGCACGCGGGGCACCGCGTCGTCATCACCGGCTGCAAGCGCGTCGAGCGCCGCGCCAAGATGGGCGCCCTCGGCCTCGTCACGGTAGCGCAGGTTGCCCCACGCGCGTGCACGATCAGGAACGATGTTCGTCGCCACACCACCCTCGAGGGGACCGATGTTCACGATGCGGCCGCGTGCGACATCGGCCAGCGTGCCCGCTGCCACCACCGCCTTCGCAAGCGCCTGCACGGCGCTCACGCCCTTCGCGAAGTCTCGACCCGCGTGCGCGGCCCGGCCCGTCGCCTCCAGCATGAACTGGCCACTGCCGGGCCGCTCCACCACGAGGTCGCCGTCGCCCGCCGCGGGTTCGACCACGAATGCACGGTCATGCCCCCGCGCCACCTGCGCGAGGGCGCGCGCCGAGCCGAAACTGCCGCTTTCCTCATCGGTCACGATCACCACGGTCCACGCGACCTGCATGCCGGAGGCCTCGAGCGCCTCCAGCGCGGAAAGCAACACCTCGATGCCACCCTTCATGTCGACGGCACCTGGTCCGGTCATCGCGCCATCCGCGCGCGGCTCCAGGCGCTGGAACGGCCCGGCCGGATCGTGCACCGTGTCGACATGCCCGCACAGCAGCATGCGCGGGCCCACGCGGCCCTCCAGCCTGCGCGCCACCAATGTGGCCACGCGCGCATCGGTCGCCGGGCGCGGATCGATCCAGGTCGGGCGCGGCTCCGCGGGCACCCTCTCGATCACGGCGCCAAGCGCGGCCAGTCGCGCCGCGATCATCGACTGCAATCGCTCCAGCCCCTCGCGGTGACCGTGTCCGGATGGAATCGCGACCATTTCCGCCACGCGCGCGACCATCGCGTCACGCGCGGCGTGCAGGCGGTCGCGGATCGCGCGCTCCTTCGCGTCAAGCGCCATCAGCCTGCCTCCCCCACCAGCGCGGGCGCCAGCGCACCGTCGGCCACGAACTCCGCGGGACCGGTCATTCGCACGCTCGCGCCGCCGCCCTCCCACGCGATGTCCAGCGCGCCACCCAGCAGCGCAATCCGCATCGGCGAGCGTGCCCGCGCCAGACGCACCGCCGTCACGCCCACGGCGCTCGCGCCCGTGCCGCAGGCCAAGGTCACGCCGCTGCCACGCTCCCAGGTTCGCGTGCGCAGCGAACCATCCGTCTCCGCGTGCACGAAGTGCACGTTGATCCGCTCGGGGAACCACGCATGACGCTCGACGAACGGCCCCACGACCTCCAGCGGAACCGCCCCGACGTCGCGGCACCACAGGACCACGTGCGGGTTGCCCATGCTCACCAGTGACAGCGTTCCTTCCAGTCCGCAGGCCCGCTGCCACGCCGCGTCGATCGCGAGGCCGGTCCAGAAGTCCGCGGGAATCGCCCAGCCGATCGCCTCCGCATCGGGCGCCACGCCCGGCAGTCGCGCCGGCACGCGAGCGCACGCGGTGACCGGCGCACCCATGTCCACCGTCGCCTCGAACGCCGGCACGGCGCGCCACGACACCGCCAGCGTCCCGCGGCCGGTCTGCACCCGCATGGGGTTCGCCGTGCTGATGCCGCGCTCGGCCGCGAAGCGCACGACGCAGCGGATGCCGTTGCCGCACATCTGCGCCTCGCTGCCGTCCGCGTTGAAGATGCGCATGCGCACGTCCGCGCCCGCATCGGACGGCCCCACCAGGATCAGGCCATCACTGCCCACGCCACGGTGCCGGTCGCTCACGGCGCGAGCCAGGCGGGCCGGATCCGCCACGCGCTCGCGATGCGCGTCGATGTAGACGTAGTCGTTGCCGAGCCCGTGCATCTTCGCGAAGCGCACGGTCATTCCCCCGCATCCGGCCGCGCCACGCTGCCCAGGTCCACCACCACCGGCCCGTGCCGGTAGTAGTCCACGTTGAGTTCGCGGCGCTTCAGGAACGTGAACACCAGGCAGTTCGCTCGGGTGCTGTCGGCGTACGTGAAGTCGCCGATGTGCGGCCCCGCGTACCGCTCGTTGTCGTAGCTCTGTGCGTGCAGGTGGAAATGGAAGAGGCCGGTGTAACCCTGATCGAACATCACCTGCGGCGCCTCGAAGCGCACGTCGCTTCCCTTGACCTTCGGGATGCACTCGACCAGTTCCGCCGAGCCGTCGCGCTTCACCGAGAGGAGCCCGCCGTACTCGGTGGAGCGGTCCTCCAGATCCCGGTCGGCGAGCTCGAAGAGTCGCGAACGGACCGCCTGGTCCTCCAGCAGGTCCATTGCCAGCGTCATCGCGGCCAGATCACCCCACCGCAGCTTGCCACGCTGCGCGTAGAGCGTCTCTTGATGATCGGTCATGTAGCCCTCGAGCGAGGCCATCGCGATGCGGCTGCCGTTGGCGCTGCGGCGCGCCTCCACGCGCGCGTACAGCTCGGGCGCGCTGGCCTGCAGCAACTCCGGCTTGCGTCGCGCCGCGGCCACCGCGATCGGAAGTTCGCGGATCTCCAGCGCCTCGCGCGTCTGCGCCGGAAGCCTTGACACGGCCTGGCGCGCCTCGTCCCAGAAGATCGCGTTGGCGGTCGTCAGGAGCGCCTGCAACCAGAGGATCTCCTCGCGCGTGGTGGGCAGGATTCCCATCTCCTTCGCGCAGCGACGAAGGTCGCGCAGCAGCGGATCGTCGGCCTGCGTCTCGCCACTGGCCAGCAGGGAGACCAGACGCTCCCGCTGCCCCTGCCGCTGCAGCAGTTCCCAGCAGCGCATGCGCAGGTTGCGATCCTTCATCGGATCCGACTTCACCAGCAGATCCACCAGCACGTCGGTCAGCCTGTCCTCGCCATGCAGCGCCACCAGCGCCTTTCGCTCCGGCCGGTCCTCGGGCCGATCGACCCACCCTGGAAACGGCACGGCCCAAGCGCGCACCAGCGTGGGCGTGAGGTCGGTCCAGCGCTCCGCGGCGATGCGCTCGCAGAGCCACTGCCGCCACGCCAGCGCGTCCAGCTTCGGCAGATTCAGGGCGAGCGCGTCCTTCAGTCCCTGCAGGTCCCGCGCCTGCAGTCGAAGGAAGGCCTGCTCACGCACGCCCTGCGTGTAGCCGGGCTGCGCGATCAGCTTGCGAAGCTGCTTGTCGTAGGCCTGGGCCTGTTCGCCACCCGTGACACCGTCCAGCGCCTGCATCGCGGCTTCCTGTTCCGTGGGAAGCGCACCCGGGCGCGCGAGCGTGGCCAGCGGATCCTTGGGGCGCGGTGCACCACAGGCCACGCAGGCCAGCAGGACCACGCGCATGCACCAACTTGCCCACGCGTCGGCGCGGCTCATGCAACGAGTCTACGGGGATTCGGAGACCGCGCGCCGCGGCTCAGGCGTTCTCGCCACCCGCCGCCGGCCGGATCTGGCCCGCGACTGGATTGCCGTCCTTCTCGGCCGCACTGATCTGGTCGGCGACCTCACGGCGATGCACGTCGACCTCCCGCGGGAACTCGAAGGCAAGACGCACACGGTCACCCTTGATGGCGGCAATGCGGACGATGCCCAACGGCGCGGACGGGTTGCCGATGATGACCTCTTCGCCTTCGCGTCGGGTGATGACGAGCATCGTCGGACCTCCTGCCCGACCTGTCGCGCCGCGGTGCTCCAAGCCTCCGCGAATCCATGCGCCACCAGATCGTGAGCCAACGGGCTCAGGGTCCTTCAAGGTAGCCGGAACCGAGGCCCGACCCAAGCCCCTTGTTTTCAGGGGTTTCCGCAGCAAAAGGCAAATGCCCCCGCAGCAGCGTCCCGCTGCGGGGGCATCGACGGATGGACGCGGAGGCGTCCTTGGGCATCTGTCGCCGTCCTTGGCGGGCAGATTCCCCGACAGAGGCGGGCCGTCCGTGGCCCGAGTGATCTTCGCGGCGCGGGTGGCTCGTGGGGGCCGTCCATGGCCCGCTCGTCGCCAACCGTCCGCCTACGACCTGCCGAGGACCGTCCGTGGCCCGGGGCAGGTCTTCGCTGGCTCCACCGCCAATCCTGCGGTGGGGTCGGAAGTCCCATGCAAGGCGTCGCGCTCAACCGACTGCGCGGTTGCGGAGCGCCTCGCGAGCCTTGCGCCACACGTCGGTGGTCGAAGGCTCCAATCGATCGCGTTCCCCCTTCCATTGCTGGGGCGTGCAGAGCTCGAGGTGATCGCGCACCCCGAGAATGACGATGGTGCCCGCAAGCCCGAAGCGCTCGAGCATGCGGTCTGGAATGCGGATGCGGCCCGCCTTGTCGAGCGGCGTGCGTGCGGATTGGCTGAAGACGAGTCGCTCGAAGCTCTGCAGCGAGTCATCGCCGACGAGCGAGCCACCAAGCGACTTCGCGAGTTCGGCGAACGTGTCCTCAGGCCAGAGCCAGAGAAATCCGTTGGGACCTGGTGCCGCGACGAAGACCGAGTCCTCGCCGTCGCTCGGCATGCACGCGCGAAGTTCGCTTGGCACAGCCAAGCGCTGCTTCGCATCGAGGGCATGTTCGAATTCACCGAGGAAGAGCATGGGAGCACCGTGCACGGCACTCTAAATCCTCTCGCCCCACTTTGCAACACTTCGCCCCACAATTCGTCTCATCCACACACTTTCAACCAACTTTCCGGTCCACCGGCTCTTGGAATCATGGTCCCATATTCCGCAAGTTCAGTATTTACAGGTACTTGTGCTCGCATACCGACGGATTCGGTTTAGGGTGCTTTCGTGACGTCGCGACGCGATTGGCCAGCGATCGACCGTTCTCAGGTCGCAGACCTGCTGGATTCCATTCCAAGCGGGCGCTTTCTCATCACAAGCCGGTTCGGGGAGGCCCGATCGGCGGCGATCGTGCGGTGGGTCCAGCAGTGCGCGACGCACCCACCGATGGTGATGGTGGCGATCGAGAAGGGCCAGGCGCTCAGTCCGATCATCCGCGACGCGCGCAACTTCGCGCTCTGCCGCGTGAACGACGACGATCCCCTGATCGATCGGATCTTCCAGGCGATGCCGGACCATGGACGTGATCCGTTCCTCGGCCTGCCGCACCTGAGCACGCCAAGCCTCTGCCCCGTGCCTTCGCGCGCGCTGTGGTGGATCGATTGCGAGATGGTGCGTCACATGGACATCGAGAGCGACCACGAGATGTGGATCGCGGGCGTGCACCACTTCGGACGGCTCCAGCCCGATCGCGTGGCCCCACGAAGCGTCTCGCGCGCGCCCGCCAAGAAGGCCAGCAGCAAGCGCCCCGTGAAGCGTCGCGCACGCTGAGCCCCCTACCATCGCGGCGTGCCGCGCAATCCGAGCAACCTGCATGACCGCGACTATCGCGCCGAGGCGAGAGGCTTCGCCACGCTGCCCCATCCGATCATCGACGCGCACGCGCACGTGAACGGCGCGCGCGCCGCCGTGCTGTTGCGAGAGGCGATGGACCTGTACGGCGTGCGCGACATCTGGTCGATGACCGCGCTGGAGCAGGCGCCCGTGGTGCGCGAGGCTCTGGGAGATCGACTTCGCCTGATCGCCATGCCGGACTTCGCGTCGAAGGATCGCCGGCATGCGCATGGACACGGCTTTCTGGAGCGCATCGAGGGCTATCACCGCGCGGGCGCGCGGATCTGCAAGTTCTGGGCGGCCCCGCGCATCACCGACTTCGCGATCGAGCTGGGCGATCCCGCCATGTTCCGCCTCGACGCACCCGCACGCCTGGAGGCCATGCAACTGGCGGAGCGCCTGGGCATGTCCTTCATGACGCATGTGGCCGATCCCGACACCTGGTTCGCCACGCGTTACGCCGATGCCTCGCGTTACGGCACCAAGCGCGACCACTACCTGCCGCTCGAACGCCTGCTCGACCGATTCCATGTCCCGTGGATCGCCGCCCACATGGGAGGCTGGCCCGAGGACCTCGCGTTCCTGAGCGGCCTGCTGGACCGGCATCCAAACCTGCATCTCGATGCCAGTGCGACCAAGTGGATGGTGCGCGAACTCTCGCGGCACGACCGCCACGCGCTGGTGGACTTCCTGCGCCGCTTCCGAGGGCGCATCCTGTTCGGAAGCGACATCGTGACCACCGACGACCATCTGGTGCAGGCCGAGGGCAAGACGGAGATGGCCGCGAAGGCGAGCGCGCCCGAGGACGCGTTCGACCTGTACGCGAGCCGGTACTGGGCGCTTCGCACGCTGTGGGAGACCGATCACGACGGACCAAGCCCGATCGCGGACCCGGACCTGGCCATGGTGCATCCGGATCGCCACGGCCCGATGGACGCCCCGCCGCTGCGCGGCAAGCGACTGCCGGCCGACCTGTTGCGCGATCTCTACTTCGACGCCGCCAGCGCGCTGGCCGCCCGAATCGACGCGCGCGCCTCGAACGCCTGAACCGCACCCATGAAGGCCTCGCGACGCGAGGTCGACGCATGGCGCACGCGCGCCGCCACCGCGAGATCCCTCCGGCGATCGTCGTGCTCCAGCAGGTCGATCAGTCGCGCGGCCAGATCGTTCGGCGGCCGCGCAAGAAGCCCATCCACGCCGCGCTCGATCAGGGAGGCCGCGAGCGAACCCTCGGCGGCGATCAGCGGCGCGAAGGCGCCGGCAGCGACCGCAGGATCCAGGGCCGTTCCATCGCGCGCACCGCCCGGCAGCGAGAGCCAGACGTCGATCGCGGGCGCGGCCCCGGTCAGATCCGCACCAAGGTCGGTGAAGTGCACAGCGTTCCGCATGCCGATCGAGCGCGCGAACACCTGCGTCGGGCCGGCGTCCGCCGTCGACGCGTCGAGCACCAGCGCGGCGTCGAGCCCCGCCATGCGCACGCGCCCCACGGCATGCAGCGCGGACCACGCGTCGCCCGCCCCCGGCGCCGCGGGAAGCAGGCCGACGAGCGACGTGCCCTCCGAGATGTCGCGCGCCTGGCGCCAGGCGCGGCGTCGCGCGCCGGCCGCGTCGGGCTCGACGACCATCGGCACCGACGCCTGCACGACGCGCACGCGCATCGGCGGCCATCCCGCCGCACACACGCGGTCCGCGCACAGCTCTCCCACGCACAGCAGTTCGGCATCGAAGGCGATCGGTCCGGCGGCGGGCGCATCATCCAGCACCAGGACCCGGTCCGCGGTGTCCCGCGCCCGCACGGCCACTTCCGCGGCCCGCGCACCCCAGGCCATCACGCCCTCGACACGCCACGCCTCGGCGAGCCGCTCCAGCGCGGGCGCCGCCAGCGCCGCGGATCCTGCCGGAACGGGAATGCGCGCCCTCGCCCACGGCGTCGCTCGGCTGCCCAGCGCGACGATCGGAGCGTTCGCGACGGCCCGCGCCAGCGCACACAGCCAGCGCGACGCCCCCGGCCCATCCGGATCCACCAGATGCAGCGCCGGCGCGATCGCGTTCACTTGCGGATGCCCACGCCCTTGCCCAGCTCGTTCTTCTCGTGCTTGTAGAAGAGCTTGCCGATGCGGTCGCCCAGGTTGGTGGCCAGCTGCTCCTCGACGGACCGCCGTCCGCTGGTGCTGTTGTAGAGATCCATGCTGACCTCGCGCATGTCGCTGGTCACCTCGACGCCAGGATCCTCCACGTCGGTCGGGAACAGGCGCTGGCGATTGGTGGCGTCGATCACGCGCACGCGGGCCATCGCATTGGGCAGCGGATTGCCCCCGGGCTCGGCAAGGTTGAAGCTGATCACGCGAACGTAGATCACCACCTCGGCGCCGACCTTCTCGCCGATCTCCGACGTGGAGAGCGACTTGCCCGCGGACTCGTCGCGGCGGGCCACCGCCAGCGCGTCGCGCGAGGCGATCGCCTCGGGCACCAGCTCCTGCGCCAGCAGGTCGCTGGCGACCTTGTCGCCGATCACGGTGCGGAGTTGGGTGCGGCTGAGCAGGTTCTTTCGGTCGTCCACGAACACCACGACCTTGCGATCCGGCAGCGTGTACTGCGCGTCGTTGCTCGGCGGGCCCTCGATGATGTAGGCCGCCGGCACGATGATGTTGCAGCCCTCCACCGCCAGCGTGGCGAGGGCGAGCAGCAGTCCCAGGATCCGGGTGGCGGCCGTGCTCACTTGCGGATGTCCGGGTACTTGTCCTCGATGTGGTCGTAGAACACCCAGGCGCAGTTGCGCACGAAGGTCGACACGAGGCCGTTCTGCACCAGCACCTGACTGAGCTGGTCGCGCGCGGTGCCCTCCTGCGGCGGGAACTTCGCGGTGACGTTCCACTGCTCGATCATCTCGTCGGGCTCGATGCCGTCGCGCTCCACCACGCCGATGTGCGCGCCACAGACGCCCTCCCACATCCAGCGGTTGCCCGGCGGATTCAGGCGATATTCGTAGATGTCGACCACCACGATGCGGTCCACGTCGAGCTCCTCGGCGACCTGACCCATCGGCATCGCCGCCCACGAGGGACGCTGGTACTGGAAGTTCAGCACCGTGCGCGGATCGAGCACCTTGATGCCGGAGACGTTCTCGTGCAGCCGCTGGGAAAGGTTGGCGGACACGTTCGGCATGAGCGTGGGGTGCTCGTAGAGCACGCCCATGTCCGCCTTCACCATGATGGCCACGCGCTTGTTGTCAAGACCGGTGTACTTGGCCAGCACCTCGATCTTCTTCTCGCGTTCGATGTTGTGGCCGATGGCCCCCATGATGCCCGGCAGCTGGCAGGCCGCCAGCGCGAGCGTCGCGGCGATCAGGAGCGTACGCGTCATCATGCGGCACCTCCTCGCGCCACCAGGATCTTCCAGCCCCAGGCCGCGGCCAGCACCACGCCCGCGACGATCGCGGCGCGCCCGCGCACGAGCGGACGGAACAGTCGATGCACCGGCTGCCCCAGGAGTCCGCACCAGCCCGCGACCACGGCCACCAGCGCGCACGACACCGCCAGCAGGAAGCCGCCGGGCTGCACCCACATGGCGGCGAGCCAATCGCCTCGCACCGTGTGGGCGAAGGCGGTGGTCATGCCGCAGGTGAAGCACGGAATGCCGAAGAACATGGGCCAGGTGCATGAGGGCAGTCCGAGCTGCCGATGCGTGCCCATGCCAGCCGCGGCGGGCACCAGCGTGGTGGCGACCACCAGCGGCGCCAGACCGGCGCACGCGACCAGCAGCGCAGCGATTCTCTGCATCGGGGGCATGGTTGCGGCGGAAGCCATCGAGGTCGAGATTCTACTCCACGCGCTCCACCCAACCGCTCCGAGCACGAATGGCCGGGGCTCGACACAATCCCGGCATGACCGCGCTCGCGCAACCGTGGATCGATGGCCACCTCGACCTCGCGTACCTGTCCCAGCACGGCGTGGATCTTCGTGTGCCCAGCGTGCAGCCGGATCGTTTCGGCGTGAGCCTGCCGGCCCTCGCGAGAGGCGGCGTGGGGCTCGTGCTGGGCACGATCTTCACCGAGCGCGGCAGCGCGGACGCGTGGGGCTATCCCGCGGACGACGATGGAAGCGTGGCGGAGCGTGCAGGCCGACTGCAGCTTGAGATCTACGAGCGACTCGAGGCAGACGGCCACATCAGGATCGTGCGGCGTCTCGGCGATCTGGATGGCGCTGGCGAGGCCGGTCCGCTCCGCGTGGTCATCCTGATGGAATGCGCCGACCCGATCCGCACGCCCGCGCACGCGCGCTGGTGGTTCGACCACGGGGTGCGCGTGGTGGGCATGGCGTGGGCCCATGGTTCGCGCTTCTGCGGAGGCAACGCGCAGGATGGCCCCCTGACCGCGCAGGGGCGCGACCTGGTGGAGGCCTTCGACGCGCTCGGCATGCTGCATGACGCGAGCCACCTGAGCCGCCGGAGCTTCGACGACCTGATGCAGATGACGGATCGTCGCGTGGTGGCCAGCCACTCGAACTGCGCGTCGATCACCGCCGATGTTCCGCGCCACCTCACCGACGCGCAGGTGCGCGCCATCGCGGCGCGCGGCGGATTGTGTGGGCTGAACCTGTACGGCAAGTTCCTGGCGAAGGATCGTGCGGCCACCCTCGACGACGCCGTGCGCCATGTGCTTCACGTGCGTGCGCTGGCCGGCGACGGCGCGATCGCGCTTGGCAGCGACTTCGACGGCGGCTTCACGCCGCTCGACTGCCCGGTGGGCGTGCAGCGTCCGGAGGAACTGCCGCGACTTGGCGAGGCCCTCGAGCGCGCGGGCGTGACCGGTGCGGCGCTCGAAGGCTTCCGAAGCGCCAACTGGCTGCGCGTGCTGCGGCAGTCGCTCCCCGTCTGAGCCGGTCGCCGATCTTCAGGGCTGCATCGACCGCTCGTCGTTGAGCGGCACGTGCGTCCAACCCGCGGCGGCGCGAACCAGCAGATCGAGGCGCACGCCGGTGTGGTGCCACTCGATCGCTCGGGTGGCGTCGGTGAAGACGAGTCGCTCCACCAGCGGCAGCGGATCGGCGGCCAAGCCCGGGAAGCCTGCGCGAAGGATCGCCGCGTGACGCTGCGCCCACGCTCGAGCAGGTCGCAGCGATGCGGCCTGATCGATCCACGCGAGGAGGTGCAGTCGACCGGACTCGTCCGTGGCGAACTCGATCTGCGGATGACCCGGGCAGCGAATCGCGACGGGCCACAGGCCGGGCATGCACGGCGCGATGGCTTCCGGCAGTCCCGCCGCCACCAGCGGTGCCGAAACCGCTGGGAGCACAGGCGCAGGTGCCGAGGCGGCGACGGAAGGCGTCGCCTCGGCGAAGGCTGGAGCCGCGGGCGGCGTGGGTGCGGGCCGCAGGACCGATGGGGCCACGGGCCGTGACACTGCCTGCGCGGGCTGTGGAGCGCCGGGTGCCGCGCCGCGGGCCCATGCCGCGGCACCCGCAGTCCGGATCGCGGCGAGCAGTTCTGCCGGCTGCACCACCTCACCGTAGAAGCGCTGCTCGCTCACGGCCGTGCGCTCGAGCCGCGGAAACGCACCAGCCAAGGGAACAGGCTGCTGCAGGAAAGCCTGCGACGCGGTGCTCACGGTGGCTGCCGCCTCCTTGGCGGCACCCTCCTCGCATCCCACGATCGCGATCGGCGTGAGCGGCGCACTTCGGCCCGCGTTCTTCGCCGACTCCACCAGGCGACGCACCCACTGGTACGCCGCCACCGTTGCGGCCTCGTCGCCACCCGACACCACCACGGCCTCGTCGGCCTCGAGCGCCGACACCGTGTCGATCTCACCACCCGATCGCGGAACCACGAACCAGCGGCGCGCAACGGTGGCGGCCTGCAACAGCCACGCAGCCAGGTCACCACATGCACTCTCGGCGACGCCGGTCGCGTTGAGCATCGCCACCTGCACGCCGTCGCCGGCCATGCGGATGAGCGCGCTTGGTCGCGCGTCCAGGCGCGCCGCCACATGCCAGATCCACGGATGCGCGAGCACCGGCAGGTTGCCCGGCACCAGCGGCGTGATCACGGCGGCGCCCTCCCTCGACGCCGACGAGGCCGCGCGACTGATGACGGCTTCCATGCCACCCGTGGAGGTCGGCTCGTGATCGCCCAGGAAGAGCGAGGCGAGCCGATCGAAACGATCGTCGATCATGCGTGCCCCTCCGCCTTCGCGGGCTCGGAGGGCGTGTCCTGCGGCGGCGCCGACGCGTCGATCTCGGCGCTGAAGCCCGCGTGCGCACGCATGCGCGCCAGCAGGTCGGCGACGCGCGGACTCGGCGCCTCGGGGGGTTCGGTCGCGAGCGACGGCACCGGCAGCGCGATCGTGTTGCCCGCGCTGGCGCGCGTGCACGCGGTCGGATGCTCCATCAGCCAGTCGACCAGGCGCACGAAGTCCTCGCAGGCGGGCGAGCCCGGCGCATACTCGGTGATGGGCTGGCCAAATCCCGCGGCCTCGCGCAGCACCTCATGCTCGCGAATCGAGAGCGGCAGCGTGGTCGCGCCGTGACGACGCTGGATCGCCGCGTGCAGATCGCTCGCCAGCTTGGCGTCGGGGCGGTGCAAGGTGGGAAGGATGTGCAGCGGAAGCGGGCGGCCCAGACGCGCGGCCATCGCCTCGATGGTGGCCACCTGTCGCTCGGAACCCTTCAGCGCGAAGTAGCCCGTCTCGACCGGGACGAGCGCCTCGTCCGCGGCGCGCAGCGCGTTGAACGTCAGCAGGCCGATGGTCGGCGGGCAGTCGATGATGCACCAGTCGAAGCGGTCCACCAGTCGATCGAGCAACTTGGCAAGTCGCGCGTCGCGATCCGCCACGATCGCGAGTCCGCCGCGCGCGGCCTCAAGTCCGGCCAGCGCCACCGTGCTCGGCGCCAGGCGGAGGTTGCGCGC
>Ga0164292_10003726_pt1 | contig 12447 bp, 10 predicted proteins | sample GEODES117metaG_FD_111486 | JGI IMG/M metagenome (GOLD analysis project Ga0164292, IMG submission 111486) | Eutrophic lake water microbial communities from Lake Mendota, Wisconsin, USA - GEODES117 metaG | ecosystem: Environmental > Aquatic > Freshwater > Lake | place: USA: Lake Mendota... | reverse complement strand
TTTAACTTCACGACCAGCATCAGTTGCCGCACTCTTAATCTTTTTTATATTTACTTCAGGAGAATCCATAATCTCTAATACACCCGCTGTTGATTCCGAAGACTTACTCATCTTGGACGTTGGATCTTGCAGGTCATAAATCTTTGCACCAGCTTTTAAAATACGTCCTTCGGGAACTCTAAAAGTTACGCCAAATTTGGAGTTAAAGCGAGTAGCTAAATCTCGAGTAAGTTCGATATGTTGGCGTTGATCTTCTCCCACGGGAACAAAGTGAGCTTGGTATAAAAGAATGTCCGCTGCTTGAAGCATTGGATATGTAAAGAGGCCAACACGCGCTGAGTCTGCGCCAGCTTTTGATGACTTGTCTTTGAATTGAACCATACGACTTGCTTCACCAAAACCGGCAATACATTCCATTACCCAGCCCAATTGATTGTGTTGGGGAACATGTGACTGAACAAAAAGTGTAGATTTTTCAGGAGAGATACCAATTGCCATCAACTGCGCAGCAGAAGCTAAGGTGCGCTCCCGCAATAATTTAGGTTCGATCTCACCAGTTAAAGCATGCAGATCAACTATGCAGTAAAAAGCATCATGTGCTTCTTGTAGCTCCACCCACTGCTTGAGTGCGCCAAGATAATTGCCTAGATGAAATGAGTTGCTCGTAGGTTGGATACCTGAAAGAACTCTTTTATCGGTCATAGCTCTAATTCTTTCACACAGAAGTGTTGGGAGTGATCAACAACTGACCCGCGCGTTTGCCTTCCATGGTTAAAACCTTGATTTTGATGCCGTTTACATTAACTACATCGTTTTCATGTGGAATTCTGCCTAAGAAGTGCATTACAAATCCGCTTGCAGTTTCATAAGGACCTTCAGGAATTTCAAGACGTGTTTGCTCAATTAAATCCTCAATAGAGATAAGTCCATCAACTTCAAAATCACCGGCGTGATCTTCTATTGCAACCTCTTGATTATGGTCATCATATTCATCACGAATATCGCCAATCAAAACCTCTACGAGATCTTCCAAAGTCACGATTCCATCGGTGCCACCATACTCATCTAAAACAATTGCAAGGTGTTGACCTTGTGTGCGCATTTCAGAGAGAGCGGGCAAAATTCCTTTTGTACCTGGTAGGTACATAATGTTTCGAACGAGTTCGACAATTTTTGTGCCTTTAGTTGCAAGAGACGTGTCCAAAAGATCGCGAACGTGAATGAAACCAACGACTTCATCTGATGAACCTCGAACAACTGGGTAACGCGAATGCGCTTTATCGACTGCTAACTCGATTGCTTTTCCGACAGTAAGGGATGCGTCCATGAAGTCTACTTCTGTGCGCGGAACCATCACCTCGTGGACGGCGCGCTCTGATGCGTTAAAGACTTCTTCAACGATATCGCGCTCTTCATCAGTTAATGCAGCATGGCCGGTAACAAGATCGAGTAACTCTTCTTCTGACATTTGGGTTCTCGCCTCTTTTGGATCGACTCCAAATCCTCGGACAACAAAATCTGTTGACTTTGAAAGGAGCCAAATAATTGGACGAAAAACTCGAGCAACAATGTCAATGATTCCAGCGGTTTTCATGGCAATTTCTTCTGCTTTAAAATATGCAATTCGCTTTGGTACTAACTCACCAAATACAAGTGAGAAATAAGCAATAACAAGAGTTACACCGATCAGTGAAATTGTTGTACTCCAACCATTGGAGATACCAAGAGATTCCAACCAAGGAATTACGTAGTTACCTAATTGATCTGCACCTAAAGCCGCAGAGAGAAATCCACTGACAGTTACACCGATTTGAACCGCAGCTAATAACCTGTTGGGGTGTTGGGCAAGGGCTGCAACGCGAGCGCCACGTTTTCCACGAGTAGCTACTTGTTTAATTTGGCTATCGCGCATGGAGATAAGAGCAATCTCAGCGGCTACGAAAAATGATGCAATAAGAATAAGTAAGGCGATTACACCAAGGTCAAACAGAAGTGAAGTAAACGATTCAGGCTCCATTATGTTCTAAGTATAGGAGATAGCAATTAGATCATGCGCACAGTTACTCATCTGCTCATGGCTCGGAATGCGAGTTGAAGACAAAGGCGTGCCACCTGCGTCTTTAGAGACAAATAGGCCTGGTTTTTCTCTTCCCATAGAGGGCACGATTCCCGTAATCTTCCTCCGTTGACCAACAGGTCATCACCTTCATCCACGGACCGTCGGGCACGTACCTGCCCGGAGAAGGAGAGTAATCTCATGGCATCAGTAGTTTTTGAAGCTGCATCACGTATTTATCCAGGCACCACATCCCCTGCTGTAGACAAGTTAAATCTGACAGTTAATGACGGTGAGTTTTTAGTTCTTGTCGGGCCGTCAGGTTGCGGCAAATCGACATCACTTCGTATGTTGGCTGGACTCGAAGAAGTTGATGGCGGCAGAATTTTGATTGGTGATCGCGATGTAACAAATGTTGCACCAAAAGATCGCGATATCGCAATGGTGTTTCAGTCATATGCCTTATATCCGCACATGAGCGTTGCAGAAAATATGGGCTTTGCGTTAAAGATTGCAGGAACACCAAAAGAAGAGCGAGAGCGACGTGTTCTCGAAGCAGCAAAACTGCTCGATCTGGAACCATATTTAGAGCGAAAGCCAAAAGCTCTGTCTGGTGGACAGCGTCAGCGTGTAGCGATGGGGCGTGCAATAGTTCGTGAGCCTCAAGTTTTCCTCATGGATGAGCCACTATCGAATTTAGATGCAAAGTTGCGTGTTGCTACTCGCACACAGATTGCTGCATTACAACGCCGCCTTGGTATTACAACAGTTTATGTAACACACGATCAAGTTGAAGCTATGACTATGGGTGATCGAGTTGCTGTACTCAAAGATGGATTGCTCCAGCAAGTTGATACACCTCGAAATCTCTACGATCGTCCAATTAATGCATTTGTCGCTGGATTTATTGGATCACCTGCAATGAACTTGCTCAATGCACCAGTGCTAAATGGAAAAGCAATGCTTGGAGATCTCGCAATTGATGTTCCAGCATCGGCTGGAAACTCAGTAACAGTGGGGGTTAGACCAGAGGGATTCAAACCTTCTTCACATGGTTTCCACGTGCTAGTTGAAGTTGTCGAAGAGCTGGGCTCTGATGCCTTTGTATATGGAAAGCCGGCTGATCCTTCAGTTAAGTTTGCAAACTCATATGATGAAGGCGCACAAGTAATTGTTCGTTGGGATCCAAAAAATCCACCTAAGCCTGGAGACAAGGTAACGGTAGAGGCAAAGATCGAATCCGTTCACTTATTCAATGCCACAACAGGAGAACGAATCTAATTCAACTAAAAAACCCGCCGAATGAATTCGGCGGGTTTTTTCACTGTAAATCGAATTTAGCCCATCGCGACTTTAAGGTTGGCATCGATTGAATTTAGGAATTCCTGCGTAGTTTGATACGGGGCATCCTTAGAGATCAAAAGTGCAAGATCCTTTGTCATTTTTCCTTCTTCGACAGTTTGGATGCAGACGCGCTCAAGAGTTGTGCAGAACTTTGCTAATTCAGAGTTGTTATCAAGTAATGCTCTGTGCGCCAAGCCTTGTGTCCAAGCAAAAATTGAAGCAATTGGATTTGTTGAGGTTGCTTTACCTGCTTGGTGATCACGATAATGACGAGTGACAGTTCCATGTGCTGCCTCTGATTCGCAAATCTTTCCATCTGGTGTCATTAAGACCGATGTCATCAGACCCAGTGAACCGTAACCCTGTGCAACTGTGTCAGATTGAACATCGCCGTCGTAGTTCTTGCATGCCCACACATAACCGCCTTCTAAGCGAAGTGACATTGCAACCATGTCATCGATAAGTCGGTGTTCATACCAAATGCCTGCAGCATCAAATTTTGCTTTGAATTCTGCTTGGAAAAGCTCTTCAAAAATATCTTTAAAGCGTCCATCGTATGCCTTAAGAATTGTATTCTTCGTTGAAAGATACACAGGAAACTTTCGAAGTAATCCATAGTTAAGCGATGCGCGAGCAAAGTCTCGAATCGAATCATCAACGTTGTACATAGCCATGGCTACACCTGAGGATTCAAAGTTAAACACCTCATGAGTAGTTGGGGCAGAACCATCTTCTGGCACAAATGAAATTGTTAGCTTTCCTGGACCTGGAACTTTAAAATCGGTGGCACGGTATTGATCTCCAAATGCATGGCGGCCAATAACAATTGGTTTTGACCAGTGAGGCACTAACCGTGGAACATTGCTAATGATGATTGGTTCACGGAAAATTACGCCACCAAGAATATTTCGAATTGTTCCATTCGGTGACTTCCACATCTTTTTAAGACCAAACTCTTCAACACGTGCCTCGTCAGGTGTGATTGTCGCGCACTTGATTCCAACGCCATGCTTTTGAATTGCTCGGGCTGAGTCGATTGTTACCTGATCATCTGTTGCATCTCTATTTTCCATACCTAAGTCGTAGTACTCAAGATTTACATCCAAGTAAGGCAATATCAGTGAATCTTTAATAAATTGCCAGATGATTCTGGTCATTTCATCGCCATCTAATTCAACGACGGTACCTGTCACCTTAATCTTAGACATGATTTCTCCTTAGTATTCTCTTCGACTAATCAAACTAAACTTTTTACTGTCTTACCTTTCTTACGGATACTTACTTCCCTCAACTGCTCTTAAAGCGTCTGAACATCTGCTTGTTTTGCACGAACTGCCTCTGCTGCATCCTTTAGGGCTACAACTTCAGAATCTGTAAGTGAGCCCTCTACAATTTTTACAACTCCCGTGCGGCCGATCTGTGCTTCAACTCCAAGATAGACGCCAGAGATTCCATACTCTCCATCAACCCAAGCACACACTGGCATTACTGCGCCTGAATCCTCAATGACCGCTTTTGCCATACGTGCAGCAGCTGCAGATGGCGCGTAATAAGCAGATCCAGTTTTTAATAAAGCGACAACTTCTGCTCCACCATTACGTGTGCGATCAACCAGTTCTGCGATCTCACTTTCGGAAAGAAGCTCTGTCAGTTGCTTACCGTTAACCGTGCATCGACTTGGCACTGGAACCATGGTGTCACCGTGTGAACCCAAAGTTAAAGTCTTAACTGCGCCGACCTTTACGCCAAGTTTTTCTGCCACAAAATTTGTGAAGCGCGCTGTATCCAACATTCCAGCTTGACCCATTACGCGGTTCTTTGGAAACTTTGTTGCGATCTGAGCAAGGGCTGTCATTTCATCTAGTGGATTTGAAACAACAATAATGACTGCATTTGGCGAGTGCTTAGCAATATTTTCTGCTACACCGCGCACGATTCCAGCATTTACTCCGATTAAATCCATACGGCTCATGCCAGGTTTACGGGGAAGGCCTGCAGTAATTACTACAACATCTGAGTTTGCTGTTGCTTCATAACCAGCACCATCGGGGGTAGTTGTTGCTCCAATTATTTTGGTCTCAAATCCTTCAATAGAGCGAGACTGGTTCATATCTAAAGCCAAACCTTCTGACTTACCCTCAAGAATATCTGTTAAAACAACGGTATCGAAAATGTCGTACTCAGCTAAACGAAGAGCTGTTGTTGAACCATAAAATCCTGCACCAACTACTGTGACTTTCCCAGCCATCCTGACCCCGTTCATGTGAATCTGCGAATGGGTGAACTCTACCGCCCGCGAGGAAGTGCAATTGCCACAACAAATAGAGCGATAGCGATTGCAAGCGGAATATAAAACTCGAGAGTTCGAAAATGCCGGGATTTAAGTGCAATACCTGCTGTACCTAGGGCAATAAAGAGTGACCCGCCTCGCACTAATCCAAAGGCTCCAAGAGCTATACCCAAGGTGACGGCGCCGTAACTCAAGAGTGAAATGAGGCGTTCATTTAGCTGCATGCATCAACCACATTTTTCAGTAGCATCGCACGAGTCATTGGCCCCACACCTCCTGGCATAGGTGCAAAAAAAGAGGATTTCGCAGTTGCACTTGGATCAACATCTCCGACCAATCCAGATTTAAGCCGCGAAATTCCAACATCAATAACAATTGCGCCTTCTTTAATCATTTCGGCCTTAAGAAAATTCGCTTGTCCAATCGCAGCAATCACAATGTCAGCTGATTGAGTGTGCATAATCAACTCTTTGGTTCCAGTGTGAGTAAGAGTAACCGTTGCATTTTCTTTTTTACGAGTGAGTAAAAGTCCAAGTGGGCGACCAACTGTGATACCTCGACCTATTACCGTGATCTTTGCACCTTGCGTCGGGATTGAATAATGATCAAGAAGTTCAACAATTGCCCTAGGCGTACATGGGATTGGACCATCAAAGCCTGCAACTAAGCGCCCTAGATTTAGGGGGTGTAATCCATCGGCATCCTTTTTTGGGTCGATCGCTTCTAGTACTTTTTGTGTGTTAATCCCCATTGGCAATGGCAGTTGAACAATGAATCCAGTGCACTCTTTTGAGTTATTTAAATCAGAAATCGCTGCAAGAACTTCTTTTTCAGATGCATTAGCCGGTAGATCGATACGAATGGATTTAATACCAACATCTTGGCAATCGCGATGTTTTCCTGAGACATAAGAAAGAGAACCAGGATCTTGGCCCACCAATATTGTTGCTAGACCTGGAAAAATACCTTCTGATTTTAACTTCGATACGCGAATGGAGAGATCGGCTTTGATGGTGGCAGCTAACGCCTTGCCATCTAATAACTGTGCGCTCATGGCACTATCGTATCGACTCAGGCGTGTGAGAAATGTCGAACATCTCTGATGTACCTGGCGATCTCACCGGCTTTTGCGCCATAAAGTAGCGATTTTCTCATGTTGTTTTCGGATCCAAGGTTTCTTAACTCCGTTTGAACAATCTAGGTACGTAGATTGCTAAAAGAGCCCCCAATCCCAGTTGAAGAGTGATTGCGGTGGTGAACTTCCATGGTGATGTTCCAACCGCCGACATTGCTTCGGTAATTAAGGCTCCACTTGCGCAGTAGCCTATAAAAGCTGAAATCAAAATCGCCACAATCAAACTTTGCGTTAACACTTTTTGCTTGAGATCTACCGTCCATGTCACAAGTAATGCACCTGCAAAGATAATGACAGCTACACCGAATAGCGAAATTAAAGATTCATCTTTAGGCAAGGCTCCTAAAATTGGTATCGCTGGGATTTTATCTAAATCGAAAGAAATTGGAGAGACCATCGTTTGCGATCCTACGGCAAAGCCCGCTCCAGAAAAATATGACAGTGTCGATACAATTGCATTTGGAAGATAAAGAATATTGAGCAATAGAAGTAGGAAGCCACCAAAGATTCCAGGCTGAAGTACTACCGTCAAATTCTTTACTAGATCTAAATTAAGAAAGAGTGCGATACCAAGTGCTATTGCACTTATCCCAAGTAAGAGCGCAATAATGCGGGATCCAAATAAAAATCCTTGCCCTAGTGAAGTACGACGAGCAACTGTTGCTGATGTAATGAGCATGAATGGAAGCACATATATCAATGCAAAATACCAAACTGGAATTACTTCATCGGTTTTTGACAAAATCGAAGCTAATAAAGCAAAACTTGTATAGAGAATTGAGAAAACAACTCGGGCTGGTGCGATCAATGATGTATCGCCATCAAGGCGATCTACCGTACGGGATATTCCATTTCGAATAGCAAGTATGGGGAAAACCAGCGCTCCCAGTGGAAGATACGAGAGATGACCTGCCAATGCCGATGATCCCAAAGTTAAATCAAATGGTATTTGGTGGGCACCAATCCAAATCCATAATGCTGCACGTAGTGGATCGCCTGTGTTTCCCGTTGCACTTCCAGCTGTTGACCAAGCAATTAGTGCAATAAATGCTGTTGGCAGTAACAACCACGCAATACTGCGCAAAACTTGGGGGAAAGCCGCTCCAAGTATGCGCAACACCATTGTTAACGACCCAATATTGCCCGTAACAAACGGGCTGTTTCACTTGGTGTTTGACCAACTTTTACGCCAACTGCTTCTAACGCATCTTTTTTACCTTGCGCGGTACCAGATGAACCAGAAACGATTGCTCCAGCATGTCCCATTGTTTTGCCTTCTGGTGCAGTAAATCCTGCGATGTATCCAACAACTGGCTTTGTTACATACTCAGAAATAAATGCGGCCGCACGCTCTTCTGCATCTCCACCAATCTCACCAATCATCACAATTGCTTTTGTATTTGGATCATCTTGAAAGGCGCGTAAACAATCAATGTGAGTTGTGCCAATAACAGGATCGCCGCCGATTCCAACTGCTGTGCTAAATCCAATGTCGCGAAGTTCGTACATCATTTGATAGGTCAAGGTTCCTGATTTTGAGACTAGACCAATTGGTCCTGCGCCCGTAATGTCTGCAGGAATAATTCCTACATTTGATATTCCTGGACTGATCAATCCAGGACAGTTTGGGCCAATGATCTGGGTGGTTCCTAAGCTTTGTGCATAGGTGTAAAAACTTGCCGTGTCATGAACTGGAATACCTTCAGTGATAACAACTGCTAAAGGCATTTTGGCATTAATTGCATCAATTACTGCTGCCTTAGCAAATTTAGGTGGAACAAAAATTACGGAAACATTTGCACCAGTTGCAGCCATTGCCTCAGCCACAGTATTAAACACAGGAAGATTGTGGCCTTCAATTTCTACAACCTGGCCACCTTTTCCTGGAGTGACTCCACCAACGATATTGGTGCCAGATACCAACATTCGGCGGGTGTGCTTTGTGCCTTCCGAACCTGTCATACCTTGGACGATTACTTTGCTGGATTCATTGATAAAGATCGTCATTACTTTGCCGCCAATTCTGCAGCACGATTTGCTGCGCCATCCATCGTGTCAGCCTGTTCTACAAGAGGGTGGGCTGCTGCTTTAAGAATTGCACGACCTTCTAGAACATTGTTGCCATCTAAGCGAACAACTATTGGTTTAGTAGCTTTTGGACCAAGTAATTCAAGTGCCTGAACAATTCCATTTGCTACTGAATCACAGGCAGTAATTCCTCCAAAAACATTGACGAAGACACTCTTAACATCTTTATCACCGAGAATAATTGAAAGCCCATCTGCCATGATTTGAGCGGATGCACCACCACCAATATCCAAGAAATTAGCTGGTCGTACTCCCCCGTGTTTTTCACCTGCATATGCAACAACATCTAATGTGCTCATAACTAAACCAGCACCATTACCGATAATTCCTACTTCACCTTCTAGTTTGACGTAGTTAAGACCTTTTTCTTTTGCAGCTGCCTCGAGAGGATTTTCACCGGCCTCATCAACTAAACCTTGATGATCTGGTTGCCTAAAATCTGCATTTTCATCGAGAGTAACCTTGCCATCTAAAGCAATGATCTTTCCATCAGTTGTTTTCACTAATGGATTAACTTCAACCAGAGTTGCATCTTCACTTTGGAAAACCTCCCACAGCTTAAGCAAGGCCTCTGCTACTTGATCTGCAACATCTACAGGAAATTTGGCTGCTGCAACTATCTCTTTTGCTTTTGCAATTGAAATTCCATCAACAGCTGAAACTGGAATCTTTGCTAATTTTTCAGGAGCAGTGTGGGCCACCTCTTCGATATCCATACCGCCAGAGACAGATGCCATAACAAGAAATGTTCTGTTGGATCGATCAAGAAGTATTGCTAAATAGTATTCAGCCTCAATTGGTGCTGCCGCTGCAATCATTACAGTACGAACTGTGTGACCTTTTATATCCATCCCAAGAATTGCCCCGGCTTTTTCACGTGCATCTTTTGGATTTTCAGCCAGCTTTACTCCGCCGGCTTTTCCGCGTCCACCAACTTTTACTTGTGCCTTTACAACAACTTTTCCACCGATACTCTCTGCAGCTTTTTCTGCTTCATCAGCAGTTGTTGCAATCGCTGCGGCCAGAACTGGAACGCCATACTTTTCAAAAATATCGCGGGCTTGGTATTCAAAAAGATCCACTAAATTTTCCAATCAGTTGTAATGGGCCAATCAGTTGGTGCTGGCTAATCCTAGAGCTTCTCAACCGGTGCATAACGCAGAAGTAAACGCTTCTCTCCGTATTGACCGAAATTAATTGTCGCTTCTGCTTTGTCACCTGCTCCTGCAACTGCGACAACTGTACCTAATCCAAATGTGTCATGTGACACACGCTCACCTACAGCCAACTCCATCGCCATGCTCTTCTTTCCTGTCGCTCTTGGTGGAGGAGCAGTTGCGATCCTAGATTTTTTTGTCATTGATGAGATGAGCGAATCGGAAGATTGATTGCGCCATACGATCACATCTTCTGGAATTTCATCAAGGAAGCGAGATGGTGGGTTGTAATTTGGGGCTCCCCAGGTTGATCGATACTCTGCCCGTGAAATATAAAGTCTTTCTCGCGCGCGAGTTAAACCAACGTATGCCAATCGTCGTTCTTCCTCAATCTCATCTTTATCATCAAAAGTTCTAGAGTGTGGAAAAATTCCATCCTCCATACCAGTTAAAAATACTGTTGGAAATTCCAATCCTTTTGCGGTGTGTAACGTCATCATTGTGACAACTCCGCCATGGTCTTCGCCTTCTGGAATTTCATCTGCATCGGCTACCAATGAGACTTTTTCTAAAAATCCTGCAAGAGAAATCTCTTCATCTTCGCCTAACTCTTCAAAAGAGCGCTCTTCATACTCCATTGAAACAGCTACAAGTTCCTTTAAGTTTTCAACTCTAACCTCATCTTGCGGATCAGTACTATCTGCCAACTCTTTTAAAAGACCTGACTGTTCTAATGCCGCCTCGACAATTACTGAAGGTTTAACTCTTGCCTCCACTAAAACGCTTAGTGCTGAAATCATTGATGTGAATTCGCTGATTGCCTGTGCTGCTCGAGCTGGTAGCGAAGTAATTTCATTACAACGAAGGAGTCCTTGCCAAAATGAAATTCCATAACTATTTGCAAATTGATCCACATAATCCAAAGAAGTATCACCAATACCTCGCTTTGGAATGTTGATGATTCTACGAAGAGATATTTCATCTTCGCAGTTTGCAAGTACTCGAAGATATGCCAACAGATCCTTTACTTCTCGACGTTCATAGAATCGAAGCCCACCTACGACTTTATATGGCAACGCCATCCGCATAAATACTTCTTCAAATACGCGTGACTGAGCATTGGTGCGATAGAAAATTGCTGTTTCTCCGGGAGTTGAATTTCCATCTCTCTGAAGTGATCTAATCTCATCTGCAATAAAATTGGCTTCGTCATGTTCACTTTCTGCCACATATCCAGTTAGTGGCGATCCATCACCGACATCTGACCATAGATTTTTCTCTTTTCGACTTTCATTTTTTGTTATGACTGCATTTGCCGCGTTTAGTATGTTTTGAGTAGATCGGTAGTTTTGCTCCAGCAAGACTGTCGTTGCATTTGGATAGTCCATTTCAAACTGCAAAATGTTTCGAATTGTCGCCCCGCGGAATCCATAGATTGATTGGTCGGCATCTCCAACAACACACAATTCGGCTGGGGAGGTACCCTCCAACTCTGTACCAACGAGCTCTTTAACCAAGATGTACTGTGCGTGATTTGTATCTTGATATTCATCAATTAATACATGTCGAAATCGAGATCTAAACCTTGCTTTTGCTTCAGGAAATCGCTGTAGAACTTCTACAGTTTTTAAAATCAGGTCATCAAAATCCATTGCATTGGCTCTCATTAACCGACCCTGATAGATCGTGTAGACATCTGCGACAACTTGTTCAAATTGATTGGAAGCGGCCTTCACATAATCCTGGGGGGAAAGCAGTTCATTTTTTGCATTTGAAATAACCGACTGAAACGCTCGGGCTGGATAACGCTTTGGATCAAGGTTTAGTTCTTTTGCCACAATTGTGATGAGGCGCTGAGAGTCTGCAGAGTCGTAGATGCTAAATGTATTGTTGTATCCAAGACGATTAGCTTCTTGTCTCAAAATTCGCACACATGCCGAGTGAAATGTAGAGACCCACATTGACTTTGCGACAGGGCCGACTAATTCACCAACTCGTTCCTTCATTTCACCGGCGGCTTTATTTGTAAAAGTAATTGCCAAAATCTCATATGGTGCAACGTTTCGACGTGCCATCAAATATGCGATTCGACGAGTTAATACCCTGGTTTTTCCAGAGCCAGCACCAGCAACAACTAAAAGTGGGCCACCAGCATGTGTAACCGCCGCGCTTTGTTGAGGGTTCAGTCCCTCTAGCAACGGATCGATTTCATTCATAGGAGGCATTCTATTAGGGTTCAACTATGGAACCGATTGCCGATAGTGAAATTGAGCGCGTCTTAGTTATTAGCGCTCACCCAGATGATTCAGACTTTGGTGCATCAGGAACAATTGCGCAATGGGTAAAAAAAGGGATTGAAGTCTCTTACGTTTTTTGC
>Ga0164292_10003725_pt1 | contig 12448 bp, 9 predicted proteins | sample GEODES117metaG_FD_111486 | JGI IMG/M metagenome (GOLD analysis project Ga0164292, IMG submission 111486) | Eutrophic lake water microbial communities from Lake Mendota, Wisconsin, USA - GEODES117 metaG | ecosystem: Environmental > Aquatic > Freshwater > Lake | place: USA: Lake Mendota, Wisconsin... | reverse complement strand
CGAAGGCATGCTGGACACGCTCCGGCCCGATTTCGTCCTGGTGGCGACCCCACCCTCCATGCATGCGCCGATGAGCATCGCGGCGATGAAGCGCGGAGCCTGGGTCCTCTGCGAGAAACCCCTGTGTGGCTCGCTCGCGGAGCTGGATCAGATCCAGGCGGCGGAGGATCAGACGGGCTGCTACACCGCGTGCATCTTCCAGATGCGCTTCGCCAGCTCGACGGCGCATGTCCGTCGCCTCGCCGACGCCGGCCTCCTCGGCCGCCCGCTGGTCGGCGTGTGCAACACGCTCTGGTACCGGGACACCGCGTACTACGCGGTGCCGTGGCGTGGACGCTGGGCGACGGAGCTCGGCGGCCCGACGATGGGCCACGGAATTCACGCGATGGATCACTTCCTTCACATCATGGGTGACTGGAAGGAAGTGCGAGCCCTTGCGACCACCCTTGACCGCGACATCGAGGTCGAGGACGTCTCGATGGCGATGGTCAAGTTCGCGAATGGTTCTGTCGGCTCGATCGTCAACAGCGTGCTCAGTCCCCGCCAGGAGACCTACCTCCGCTTTGATTATCAAAAGGCGACGCTCGAGCTCACGCACCTGTACAGCTACACGAAGGACAATTGGAAGATGACGCCGGTACAACCGGCGCAGGATGACAGCCTCGTGCAGGCCTGGCAGAGCTTCCCGCCGGACGTAGGTTCGACTCACGGCGCCCAGCTCTGCGCCCTAGTGGCGGATCGCGACCAAGGCCGGCGCCCGTTGACCTCGGGCTTCGAGGCGCGCAAGACCCTTGAGTTCCTGACCGCGATCTACAAGTCGGCCTTCACCGGCGAGACCGTGGCGCGCGGATCAATCCGACCGGACGACTCCTTCTACCGCGCGATCCACGGCGGCCGCACGCTTGAGCGCCGCAAAGCCTCCGCCTGAGTCGGTGCCGGTCCCGATGAAACGCGAGGCCCTGGCATCGCGGACGCTGACCGGCTACCTCTGGGCGAGTCGTCGCGTCCTGCTGCCCGGGCTGGCGCTGGCGTTGCTGCGTTCGCTCGCGGTGGCGCCTTGCCCGTGGCTCTTCCAGCGCATGATCGACGTGTGCGTGCCGGCAGGTGACGTCGAGGGCGTGCTGCTGCTCGCGGGCGTGTTCGTGGGGCTGCTGGGGTTGCATTACTTCTTCTCGGTCTGGGGCGCGCACGAGATCGCCAAGGGCATGGCCCAGATGCTGGTGGAGCTGCGCAGCCGCATCTTCTTCAAGCTACAGTTCCTCAGCTTCGGCTACCTCGACCAGCAGCGGACGGGCCGCCTGCTGTCCAAGTACGCCTTCGACACGCAGAAGGTCGAGGCGCTGCTGTACAACATCCTCAATCAATTCCTGCCGAACGTCCTCTACGGCGGGAGCATTCTGCTCATCCTCGCCTGGCTCGACTGGCGGCTCGCGCTGATTCTGGCGCTGGTCCTGCCCGTCTATGGGGTAGCGAAGCTGAAGTTCTCAGAGCGCATCCAGGGCACCAATCGTGATGCCCGTCTCGCGCAGGAGCGCCTGACGGGGACCGCGAGCGAGTACATCTCCGCACTGCGCCTCGTGCGCAGCTTCGGGGAGGAGCGGCAGGCCGAGGCGGATCTCGACCGCAGCAGCCTCGACTTCGCCCGGAGCCGCGTTGAGCAGAGCTACGTCAACGCGGTGTTCGGGACTTTCTGGTACGTCAGCACGCAGGTCATCGCGCTGGTCGTGATGGCCGGCGGAGCCTACTTCGCCATCCGCGGGGGCCTGTCGCTCGGCACGCTCTTCGCGTTTGTCGCCGGACTTCCCATCGTGCTCGGTCCGATTCAGGCATTCATCGGTTTGACCGAGCAGTACTTCACTGGGCGCGAGAGTTTTCACAGCATCAAGGAACTGATCGACTCGACCTACGTGGAGTCGTGGCACGGCACGCGGCGCACTGAGCGGCTGCGCGGCGAGATCCAGTTTGAATCCGTCGCGTTTGCGTATCCGACCGCGCCAGAGCGACGCGTCCTCGAACCCTTCTCGCTCCACATCAAGCCCGGCGAGCACATCGCGTTTGTCGGTCCCTCGGGCTCCGGCAAGAGTACACTGGCGAATCTTCTCCTCGGCCTCTACGCGCCAAACGAAGGCCGTATCTTGATCGATGGCGTGCCGCAGTCGGAGTGGGACATGCGCTGGATCCGCCGCCAGCTGGCCGTGGTACTCCAGGATAGCATCCTTCTCTCGGGCACGGTCCGGGAGAACCTCCGTTTCGCCAAGGCGGACGCGACGGACGTCGAAATCCGCGCGGCGGCGCGTCAGGCCAACGCCGATGAGTTCATCCAGCGGCTTCCCCAAGGCTACGATACGCGCGTCGGCGAGCGCGGCACCACCCTTTCGGGTGGCCAGCGCCAGAGGTTGGCGATCGCGCGCGCGGTGCTACGGAATCCACCCGTGCTGATCCTCGACGAGGCGACCTCGGCCCTCGATTACGAGAGCGAGCGACTGATCCAGGAGGCGATTGATCGGCTTTCGGCGGGCCGGACGGTGATCACGATCGCGCACCGACTAAGCACGATCCGGAACGCCTCCCGGATCGTGGTCCTCGACGCCGGCCGCCTGATCGAGGAAGGAAACTTCGCCACCCTGCTGGCTCGAAACGGCGCCTTCGCCCGACTTGTCGCCGCGCAGGAAGTACCCCAAACTGCTTCTACTCCGGAACCCCCTCTCAGCCCATGAAACGACTCGCTTCCCTCGCCCTCGGCTTCGCCTGCCTGCTGTCTACCCTGTCCGCCCAGAACGCCAGCCCGGGCTTGCGCGCAATCCTGACGGACGCGGAGTGGCGCCGGGCGGGGCTGGATCGACTCACGCCCGATCAGATCGGCGTGATCGACGCCGCCTTGATTCGGCACTCGCAAGGCTCCACTCAGGCCCTGAAGACCGAGTTGGAAACCGCCAAACGGGAGATTGCCGCCGTCAATGACGTGAAGCGCGAACGGACGATCCTCGAGCGCTTCGGTCTGCCGATTCTGAGCGACGTGGACTGGCGCTCCCTCCCGCCGCTCCGGGCCAAGGTGGTCGAGTGGCAAACCGCCAATCGCTTCAAGCTGGACAACGGCCAGATCTGGGAGGGACTCGAGCCGATCCCCTACGAACTGGCTGGTCAGGATGTGGAAATCACCGCCCGCCCCGCGGGACGCTTTCAGCTCACGGTCGCCGGTCGCAGCACCGGCCTGCGCGTCATTCGCCTGCGCTGATCCCGTGATCACCCTCGCCAACGCCGAGCTCTCAGTTCAGCTGCTCGACCCGGTCGCTGACCGCGAACGCCTCGGCAGCCGCTACTGCTGGGGTGGTTACATCTGGCAGGTCTTCGATGCCACGGGCCACCCTCTCGTCACCGGCCCCGAGTGGCCCCATCCCACCCCGCGACCCTTCAATGGACAGGGCCTGCCGGAGTCATTCCGATTTCGCCGACGCAGCGGAGAAGCGCTCACGTGGAACGGCCGCGAAGGCGTGCATCTCGGCGGTGGCCGCCTTGGGCTGGATGAGAAAGGGGAGCCGGTGGTGGTCGAGCCTTGCTCGTGGACCGTGGAGCGCACGGCGGACTCCGTCACTTACCGCACCGACCAGCGCACGCTCGGCTACGACACTACGCTGATACGGGAAATGCGACTGACGGGCCGGACCCTACACTCCGTGTCCCGCCTCACCCACCGCGCGGCGCAGCCCCTGTCGCTCGAGTGGTTCCCCCACCCCTTCTTTGCGTTGACCGATCGCCTCATCGAGGCGGAAGTTCCGCCCGCTTGCCGACTGGCTGAAAATCCGGGTTTCTCACTGGAGGGCCGACGCCTGGCGTCCCGCAAGCGGTTCGATGGCGAAAGAGACGGGCACATGGACTTTCTGCTCCTGCCCCCGGGGGTATCGGTGCGCGCGCGCCTGAGCCATCCGCGGCTCCAGTACGTCGATTTCGTGACCAGCTATGCGCCGTCGGAATGCGTGATCTGGGGCAACGGGAACACCTTCTCGATCGAACCATACCTCGCCGCCGTGCTCACCACCGGGGAAACCAAGGAGTGGTCGGTAAGCACGGCATTCGGCCCGGCCCGCTCCACCTGAACCCAACCCTTCCATGTCGCGTCCGCTCGTCGCCATTCTCTGCCCGCGCGAATTCACCTTCAGCGAGGATGCGGCGCTGATTGAGACCGCAGAACTCAGTGCGGTCGCCGAGGTTCGGACCTTCCGGCTCGATTTCAACGCTCCGCTGCCGGCGGAGGTACGGGCCGCCGAAGCGCTCATCCTCTGGCACAATGTCGCCTGCACCGCTGAGGTCATCGCGTCGCTCGCAAACTGCCGGGTGCTCATCCGCAACGGCGTGGGCTACGACAGCGTCGACACCGGGGCGGCCGCCCGCCGCGGCATCCCGGTGTGCAACGTGCCGGACTACGGCACCGAGGAAGTCGCTGACCACACGATCGCGCTCACGCTGGCCCTCTGCCGCCAGCTTTTCCCGCTGGACGCGGAGGCCAAGCGACTTGGCTGGCGGATCGAAGTCGCGCCGAAGTTGCGCCGCCTGAGCTCGCTCACCTTCGGGCTGATCGGCCTCGGACGCATCGGCACGGCCACCGCGCTGCGCGCCAAGGCGCTCGGCTTCCGTGTCATCTTCCACGATCCGTTTCTCGCGAACGGCGCGCACAAGGCGCTCGGGATCCAGCGCGCAACCTCGCTCGAGGAGTTGCTGGAAAAAACGGACGTGCTCTCGCTCCACTGCCCCTCGGCACCCGCCACGCGCGGGATGATCGGAGACGCTGAACTCGCGCGGCTGCGGCCGACGTCGTTCCTCGTGAACACCGCCCGCGGAGACCTCGTGCAGAAGGAGCCGCTTTTCCGCGCTCTCCGCGAAGGCCGTCTCGCCGGCGCGGGTCTCGATGTCGTCCAGGACGAACCGCTCCGGTCGGCGGCGGAAGCCGCGACGCCGAACCTGATCGTCACTTGCCACGCCGCGTTCTGCAGTCCGGAGGGCATGATCGAGATGCGAACGACCTCCGCGCGGATCGCACGCGCCGCGCTGCTCGGCCAGCCGGTCTGGAATCGCGTCAACTGATCGCGCCAGTCGCGCGTCCGGCCTCAGTCATCCTGCGGTCGCCAATCCAGCTCCTCGGCCAGCTGGCTCAGATCAACCAAAGCGCGGAGCGGACCGTCGCCCGCGACCGGTACGTTCGGGAAGTAACGCTCCCGGATCCGCTCCAGCGGCCAGTCGAGCCACGGTCGAGCGCTGGCAGGCAAGTAGCAGCGATAGCCCGTCAACGGACGCCGCAGCGCCTGACCGACCGCGCGGGCGGCATCAGCATAGGTCAACCACGCGAAGGCCTCGTCCAGCGGCACCTGCGGCACCACCTCAGTGATGCCGCGCGGGCGCGGTTGCGGGAACAACGCAGGAAAGCGAAACGCGATGCCCGTGATGCCATGGCAGCCGACGAAGTAACGGAGTTGTTCTTCGCCCAGTGCCTTGGAGAGCGCATACGGGTTGGTCGGCGTCGCGGGCAAGGCGCCGCTCAACGGCAACACCCGAACTTGGCTCGGCTGATCGTCATGCGAAAATCGCTCCACACGCATCGCCTGAACCGAACTGGCAAAGATGAACCGAGGCACGCCCCCCAGCCGAGCCCGCTCGAGCACGTGGTAGTTCATGGTGACGTTCTCCGTGAAAACCATCCGGCCATCGAGGCCGTACGACGTCGCGTGGTTCGCGAGATGCACCACCGCGTCGGCGCCACGCCAGGTGGCGTCCACCGTCCTCGGATCAAGCAGGTTCTCCACGCGGACCGGTCCGGGCGTGTCCGCGGACGCAGGGACCGCGTCGTAGGCTTCGACCCGATCACCCGCGTCCAGTAACTGACGCATCACCTCCCGACCAAGCCGACCTGCTGCTCCGGTAAGAACGATGTGCATCGCGAAAGAATCGATAAATCGGTCGAACTCAGGCCGGCCCGACCACGGCGATGTCATCGGCGTGCACGCCGCACCACACCGCATCGCCGGCGTGAATCGCCTCGCGCAGCGCGCTCTCGTTGGCGACGAGTGCGGTGAGGCGGGTGCCCGATTCCGTCTGCAGATGCAGGCGATCGAGCGCCCCTTGGAACAGCTCATCCGTCACCCGGGCAGTGAAGATCGCCTCGGCTTCCAGCGGACGTTTCGACACCAAGATCTTCTCCGGGCGCAGCGAAATCACCACTTTGGAACCGCCCGCGGGCCAACGGTCCGTCGGGATCTCGAGCTCGAGTCCGCCTTCGACCCGAAGGCGGGTCATGGTACCGCTCCGCGCGATTGCCTCCGCGGTCAGCAGGTTCGCTTCCCCGATGAAGTCCGCCACGAATGCGGTCCTCGGTTGGTGGTAGATCGCGCTCGCCGAGCCCAGTTGCTCGAGACGGCCCTGATTGAAGACGGCGATCCGGTCGCTCATGGTCAGCGCCTCCTCCTGGTCGTGCGTGACGAACACGAAGGTCATGCCGAGGTGTTTCTGGAGGCGCTTGAGCTCGAGCTGCATTTGCTGCCGTAGCTTGGCATCGAGGGCGGAGAGAGGTTCGTCGAGGAGGAGTACCTTCGGGCGAGGCACGATCGCGCGCGCGAGGGCCACGCGCTGGCGCTGCCCCCCGGAAAGCTCGTGCGGTCGGCGGGAGGCGAAGCCCGTGAGCGCCACCAACTCGACTACCTCGTCGACCCGTCGCGTGATCTCCGGGGCCGGCACTTTCTGCATCCGGAGGCCGAACGCGATATTGTCCGCAACGGTGAGGTGCGGGAAAAGCGCGTAGCTCTGGAACACCTGATTCACATTGCGGCGGTAGGGTGCGAGGTGAGTGACCTCCTCGCCATCGATTCGCAGCGTGCCGCTGGTCGGGGTCTCGAACCCGGAGAGCATCCGCAGGAGCGTGGTCTTCCCGCAGCCGGAAGGCCCCAACAGCGTGAGGAATTCACCCTCGGCGATATCGAGACTCACGTCATTCACCGCCGTGAAGGAGCCGAAGCGCTTGGTCACGGAGCGAATTTCAATCATCGACGGCATGGCGGGGATGAACGGAGTGGTGCCGCTTCACGCGGTCGTGGCGCGACGCCGTCGGTGGGCCAGCGCGTAGGTCAGGATGAACAGGAGGGTGAACACCACGCCAAGCGCGGCGCCGAACGGCGCGTTGCGAGCGCGGAAGAACTGGTTCTGGATCACGTTTCCAATCAAGGGCACCTGCGCCCCGCCCATCAGATCGGTGATCGCGAACATCCCGATTGCTGGCACGAACACCAGCATGATCCCGGCCGCGATTCCCGGCCAAGTCAGCGGGATGATCACGTGGGAGAACGCACGGATCGGTCCGGCGCCCAGATCGTGGGCGGCCTCCACGAGGGCGTTATCCAGCTTCTCGGCGCTGCCGTAGATCGGCAGGATCATGAACGGCAGGTACGCGTACACGAGACCGATGACCACGGCCGTCGGCGTGTACAACAGCGACAACGGTGCCGTGACGACCCCGGAGAACTGCAGCAGCCCATTCAGCAGTCCCTCGCTCTTGAGGATGGCGATCCACGCGTAGGTCCGGATCAGGAAGCTCGTCCAGAAAGGGATCATCACCAGCAGCAGGAGTCGCTCCCGCAGGGGCGAGCGCTGCCGTGCGATGTACCATGCCACCGGATAGCCGATGACGATACAGATAACCGTGGTCAGAGCGGCGTAGCCGATCGAGCGTCCGAGGATCTTGAGGTAGATCGGATCGAAGACGCGCGCGTAGTTCTCCCAGCTGAAGTCGTAGACCACCCGGCCCAGATCGTCGCGCTGGCAGAAGCTGTACACCACGAGGCCGGCCATCGGCACGACCACGAAGAGCAGCAGCCAAAGCGCGAGCGGCGCCAGCAGCAGCCAAGCCACCACGCCGGCACGGCGCCCGCCGTGGGCTGGCGCGGTGTCGGCGAGGGCGTGCATGCAGGCGGCGGGGCGGGCGCGAACGCGCTCAGCGGGCGTTCTTCAGGTCCGTGATCAACTCGTCGATCATCGCCCCAGTCTCGCCGAGGTGCCGGAATGTGCCGAACTTCCGGTCCCCCGGCGGGTAGCTCGCGGGATTAGCCCGTTGCTCCGGCGTGAGGAGCTGGCGCGCCGCGCCGTTTGGATTCGTGTAGGGGAATTCGTCCGAGATCGCCTTGCTGACCTCTGGGCGAAGCAGGTATTCGAGGAATCGGTGCGCCGCCTCGACATTCTTGGCGCCCTGCGGGATCGCCATCACATCGACAAACTGATGGGCGCCTTCCTTCGGGATCACGTAAGCAAACTTCGGGTTTTCGGCCCAGAGGCGGGCCGCCTCACCACCCCAGACATAGCCAAGGTCGACATCGCCGTTTAGCAGCGCGGTCTTCGGGCTGTCGGAATCGTAAAGCTTGATCCGCTTCATCCACTGCGCGAGGAGCGGGCGGGCCTCCGCGAGGTTCTTCGTATTGATCTCGTTGAGCGGATATCCCAGCACGTAGAGCGCGGCGGTGACCAGCTCGCGGGCATCATCTACGACCACGATCCGCCCGGCATAGCGCGGCGAGAACAGATCGACCAGGCCCGTGATCGGCTCCTTGACGCGCTCGGTGTTCACGACAATGCCGACCGTGCTCACCATGTACGGCAGCGTGTACCGCTGCTCCGGATCATGCGCCATGTTGAGGTATTCCGGCAGGATGTTCTTCACGCCGGGCAGCTTCGTGTAGTCGAGCGGCACCAAGAGCCGGTTCTTGATCAGTGCCTCGGCGATGTAGTCCGGAGGCTGGACAAGATCGTAGGCGGTGCCTCCGGCCAGCATCTTGGCGAGCATCTCCTCGCCCGACGCGAAGGTCTCGTAGTTGATGCGAATGCCGGTTTCCTTCGTGAAGCCCTCGAGGACCGACTGCGGGAAGTACTCAGACCAGGCGAACAGGTTGATCTCCTTGTTGGCGGCACGAAGCGGCGCCAGGGCGAGACCCAGCACGGCGAGGAGGAGGATGATGACTCGGGAACCAGGGAGTGGGATCATGGCGGTAAAGGTTAAGGAGCGCGGCGACCCAGCCGACGCAAGTGCTCCGAAAAAAGTACGAACGCGACCGTCGCAACGATGAACAGGGCGGACAGCGCATTCAACATCGGGTTGAGTCCGACCTTAGCCATCCCGAACACCAGCAACGGCAAGGTCGCCACCTGGGCGCTCGCAGTGAAAAAGGTCACGATCAGTTCATCGAGCGAGAGCGTAAACGCCATGAGTGCGCCGGAAAGGATCGCCGGGCGGAGGTACGGCACGACAACCAAGAAAAATGCCCGGACCGGTGTCGCCCCGAGATCGAGAGCGGCCTCCTCCAGCGCGGGATCCATCCCCTGCAACCGCGCCTGCACCGCGATCAACACGAAGGGAAAGCAGAAGGTCGTGTGCGCCACGATGACCGTGAAGAATCCCAGCTTGAGACCGGCAGTGGTGAACAGGATCAGCAGACTGATCCCCATCACGATCTCCGGCATGATCATGGGAACCGCAATCAACGTCTGAAGGGTCGATCCAAACCGGTAACGATACCGGTGCAGCAACCACGCACCCACGGTTCCCAGAACGACGGAAAGGACCGTGGTAAAGCCGGCCACGACCAGACTGTTCTTCAGCGCGCGCGCGATCCGGGTGTTGTCCCACAGCCGACCATACCAGTCCAAGGTGAAACCCTCCCACACGACGTTCAACCGCGACTCGTTGAAGGAATACACCACCAGCACGAGAATCGGCAGGTAAAGAAACAGAAACACCAACCCGGTCCAGATTCCGAGGCCCGCATCCAGCAGGCGCAGGCCCGACCAGCGATCCCAAAACGAGGGCAGTAGAGGCGGCGGCCGCATGCGACAACCCTTTCTCGCGTTTCCTTCCCGCGACGCAAGCGGGGAAACGCCTCGCCCGCTACTTGAGCTGAGCCACGAGCGAGAGCAGCACGGCCGGATCGCCCGCCCTCAGGCGCTGCACGTCCGCCGCCGTCAGGGAAACTCCGAGCACGCGGTCCGCCACCGCCGCGATCATCTTCGAGGCGTCCAACCCGTTGGGCGTACCCTCAAGCGCGAACTCCAATGAAAACGGCGCATAGCCGAGGGTGTCGATCGTGTTGCCGAGGAGATTGACCCGTCTCAGCGCGTCAGCCGAGCGTCCCCTCGCCCCACCCGTCATACTCACGCTCAGAGGCCGGCGCCAGAACGGCTGGCCCGGGGCCGCCAGCAGGGAACCCTGACCGACGAAGCGGAGTTCCGGGCTCGTGATCGTCAGATCCCGCAGCGACGCCGACAGGTTCGGCGAAACGCCCACGTCCAAGGTGAGTTGGTCAAAGCGAATCTCTCCGAACAAGCGCAGCACCGTCTCGAGGTCAGCCAGCCGGGTGGTGAGTTGCTGTGTCTTCGAGGCCACGCCGCCCAACGACGACGGGAGCCTCGCCCCCAAGGCGCCCGCAAGTGCACCGAGCGTTCCCGCCTGCTCGCCTCGCCGCTGCAGCTGCTCCCTCGCCGTCGTGACGGCGCTGAGGTAGCTCGGGGGCAAGGGTCGGATGACCCCACCGCGGCTCACCATCCGCAGATCGCCTTGCAGCTGGCCCGCGAGGTCGCCTAGCGAGGCCGCGCCTCCGCTCACGCGCGACCGGAGATCGAAACGCCCCTCAATGGCCGACGGGCCACTGGAGGGCAGAAACGCCTTGAGCGCGGGTCCGGAGTCCAACTCCAGCGCGGTCACGTTCCCCTCCAACGCATAGGCCGTCGCTGCCGTCGTCGATGAATACGATAGCTTGCCAGACGCCTCCACGCGCCCACCCGTCGCCAAGATCGCCTTCAGGGTCTCCAGCACCACCCCCATCTGATCCAGCGCCACGGTGCCGCTGATCTCGCGCGCGATCAGCTCCGGGGAATAGACGACTTCCCCCAAGGCGAGCGCGACCTTGCCCGACAGACCGGCCCACGCCGGTGCCGGCGATTTCGAGCCTGGCGCACCGGCCGGCGAAGCGGGAGCGGCGGCCCACGGTGCGGCCAGGATCCGGGCATCCGCCACGAAGACGCGTGCACCCGTGATCTGACCATCGACCCGCCAGCCCGCCGACTCCGGAGCGAGCTGCCCAGCCAGCACGACATCACTCACCCGGCCGGAAGCCTCCAGCCGCACGGGGATGCGGACGGTAAGCGCGCCACTCGCCGCCCGATCTCCCCGGATCTCGACCGCTACATCCGGCAACGCACCACCCGCGGAATCGACCAACCGCGTCGCCTGCAAGTCGACTGCCACCTGCTGAACCTCGCCCAGACTCGCAGAGCCGGACACGCGAAGAAGACCGGACTGGAGGCGGCCTGCCGCGTTGACGAGGGGTTGCGCCAGCATCCCCGGTAAATCCAGGTCCAGCGCGCCGGTGAGCTTGATCGCCTGATCCGAGCCCACGCTCCGGCCCGCCCGAATGGCACCACGAGCTAAGACTGCGTTGCCTCCACGCACCACCAGTTCCGCCGCCTCTCCCTGCCAGCCGCGGGGCGTGAAGTCAGCCGACGGACGCACTTCCAACTGCACGTCGCGCAGCATCTCCGACTTCCCCTGTCGCACCGAGAAACGTGAAACCGCCATCGGCTCCGTGCTCCGCACCGCGATGCCACCGGACGACGCCCGCAGGCTCCAGCCTCCGGTGACGATTCCGCCTTCGATCCGGCCATCCGGCCACGCCGCCTGCAGCGCAGGCAAAGGCAGACCACGAAGGCGCACGGTCAGTAGGTCGGCGGCCGGATCCGCCACCTCCACCTCGCCGGAAACTGGATTCCAGATGAAAGGCTGCCGCAGTTCGATCCCGAGGACCGGCGCCTTTTCTACGGCCTCCGCGCGGAGGGACGCCACCCGAATGCGGTCGCCCTCCCGCGCCAAGCCAAAATCCGACGTGAGACGAACCGCTCCCAGCGCGGCGAGCTCAGGCGAGAGGCGTTCCCAACGCGCCGCCTCCACCGCGATCTTGCCAGCCACCTCGACAGCCTCAAACGCACGGCCCGCTGTGAACACATTCTCCACCTGGAGGGAGAACTCCGGCAGGGGGCGCCCCGGGAGGACCGGCGCAATATCCCGATCGCTGAACGCGATCTTCAGGGTTCCCCGGATGATCCCGGTCGCCCCCGAGCGTTCCGCCTGCCCATCGAGCCAGCGCACGCCCTCGCGACGCACGACCAAGAGGTAGCTTTCCCCCGCGGTCGCTCCCAACGCCCGCTCCACCGCGCTCTCCACGGCGACCGACGCTCCCGCCGGCAGTCCCGCGACCTGCACCGAAAGCGTGCCCTTCGTTCTCACGGCATCGAGGCGCGAACGGGGACCCACTGCGACCTCCACCCGGGTGGTCGCCTGCAAACGATCCGGACTACCTTCCCGGGCGCCATCGGCGGTGAGGTCAAGGACACCAACCGCACCCGCCTTCAGGCCCCCACCCTTGAGCTG
>Ga0164292_10003724_pt1 | contig 12450 bp, 13 predicted proteins | sample GEODES117metaG_FD_111486 | JGI IMG/M metagenome (GOLD analysis project Ga0164292, IMG submission 111486) | Eutrophic lake water microbial communities from Lake Mendota, Wisconsin, USA - GEODES117 metaG | ecosystem: Environmental > Aquatic > Freshwater > Lake | place: USA: Lake Mendota... | reverse complement strand
CCTTACAAATAAAATCACCATACCATTGGTTTTCTCCTGATTCATATACGCAAATAAAATCCATATAAATAAAACCTACTTCTGGACTGATATCAAATAAATTAGCAGCATCTTGTAAAACATCAGGCAAAATCTCATCATCATGATCCATTTCTAAAACATATTTCCCCCTACATAAACTAACAGCTTCATTTTTTACATTGCCTATACTACCATTATTTTGCGAATGTCTATAAAATCGTATACGATTATCATGTTGAAAATTTTTTCTTAAAAACTGAAAATGGTTGTCATCTGGTGAATCATCAATAATAATCCATTCCCAATCCTTTAAAGTTTGTGATTTTAAACTATCATACACCCGCAAAATTTTATGATATGAATTATATGAAGGTGTAAAAAGAGAAAAAGTTGGTCTTAAAAACTCTCTTGATAAAGAGCAATTCGCAATATATTTCATATTAACATATTTATTGAATGTTTCAATGACAGGCAATTGAGTTAAATGAAGTCGTTTAACAAACATTTTTTCAGAAATAACTTGTAACAAATCATCATTATATTCTTTATCAGATGATCCATAAGTAATTAATAAATGGTAATTCGCATTATGAAGTTTTTCAACCTTTTTTACATTATCAGTAATATAAATACTACAATCAAGTTTTTTTTCATTTTCTGTAAAAAATTGATCAATGTAACTATATTTATTATGACGAAAAAATATAATAAATGGAAATTTCATTTGTTATATATTTATTTTGAAATATATTTAAATAATAATAAATAATAAATAATAATTGTATATTAAAATTCTGGAGTATGTTTTTTAAATATACATCCTTGAGGTATTAATCCTTTTACTTCTGTTGTTACTGATGCTGGATTTTGAAAATCACAATTACTCATCCAAATTTTTATAATACAAAAATTCTTTTTAGGTGAAATTGTTATTCCTGTTACACAATTAACAAATGAAGTTTCCGGGCTAATTGTTTCACCAACAAGTACATAATTTAGTTCTCTCCAAACATCACATACATTTTTATTTGATACTTTGTATGAAAAGCATCCGCCATTTCTATTTTTTGAATCTTCCCACATTGGAGTAATCCCTTCTCTCATTACGAATAACATGCTGGATTTTATTAATGGATCAGGAGTTATATCAGTTATCACAATAGCATCTTCAAGAGTTTTAAACTCATGTATCTTTTTATAACTTTTAAATGTCCAATCTGAGTCTTGAGGTAGATGTGCCCACAAAACCCATTTATTTTGTAATTTATGACTGCTTCCAATATCATTGGAACTAATATTATTTTTCATTATTTTGGTATTGCCTTTAGTATCCATTGTTTGTGGAGTAGCCATTATACATATATTAAATCAATTTTTTTAAATTATTTTAATAATATTATTTAATATAATTTAAATGTCATTAATTATTTGTTTTTAATTCAGTTATACCCTTTTCTTCTGTTATTTTTTCATTATTTATACGATACCCATTTTTTTCAATAACAATAAATTGGGTTATATCTAAATAAATCATATTTACTTCGTGATCCATTAATTCCAAACTATATGATTTTTCATCGTCTATAACAAAATTAATATTATTCAATATTACATTTATATAGTACTGTAAAAAAAGTTTGTTAATTACATTTCCTACTAAATAATAATTATATTTATCTGTTTTCAAATTTATGTGATATCGTACATCATTATAATTTAAATATAACGCAATAAATGCGATATCTGATGGCTCAAATTTACATATTTCTGGTTCAATATCATATAATATTTTTTTATTTATGTTAGATGGTTCTGAAATTAAAATAACAACTGGGTTTAAAATTTCCATTTTTAAAAAATCTTCATCATATTCTCTTTTTAAAACTATTTTGTTAGTTGTAATATTGAAAATCTCAACTTCTGTTTTTGGTTCATCTTTTATGGATGAACAAATATTATATTTTTTAAAAAATGGAAATATATAATTATATATTTGATTACATTTTATTTGACATACACCATAAAAATAAATAATATTATATGCTGTTTTAATACCAATATTTTGTAATGTATTTTTTATTAAATTTAATTGGTTAGGAAAATATACATATACATATAAATATAAAAATATAGTTAAAAATAAATATATTATTTTCATTAACATAGAATATATTGATTGTGCTATAATTTTTAAATGGTTTTATATATTTTAATATTTCATTATTCATTATTCATTATTTTCAAAACTTTCATATTGTGGATCTGATGATCCTGTAGGAACATTATTATAACTTGTTGTTTCTTCACTAGGAGTATCCGAATAAGATGTATCTACATATACATGTTTTACGGTTGTATTTGTTTTAGGTCTATTATATGTCGTAGAAGAATATATCAAGTTGCCCGTATTTTGTTCTTCACATTCATCGCATTTAAAATTTAATTTTCCTGTTGCGGCATCTAATCCAAAAACGTACAAAAGTATTGCAACTATAACTGACATAAAAATAAATGGAATAAATACAATTATCCATGATACAATTGTCATACCTGTTTGGCATAATGCGTTAAGCAAAAATGTAATGATAATCATTACAATAAATTTAAAAAAAGCTGTATTATATAATCCTTTAAAAGTATCTATTACTATTTGAGTTAATGAAAATGCGATATAAATTAAAGCGGGTGGGCATAAATTAATCATATTTACTTATATTATATTACGAAAAAATTGGTTCGCCATCTTTTATAATTCCTACTTTTTTCCCTACTTCTCCATCTTTATCAACTTCATATAATATTCCATTTTCTTCATCTGTAGCAAAATAAGTTACATCGTCTATTTCAATTTCAAAAACTTCCTCATCTTCATCTTCTAAAATTTCATCTTCTAAAACTTCTTCTTTTACAACTTCTTCTTTTAAAACTTCTTCTTCAGAAACAGCTTCTTCTAAAACAGCTTCTTCAGAAACAACTTCTTCTTCTAAAACAGCTTCTTCAGAAACAGCTTCTTCAGAAACAGCTTCTTCTAAAACAGCTTCTTCATCAGAAACAACTTCTTCTTCAGAAACAACTTCTTCTTCAGAAACAACTTCTTCTTCAGAAACAACTTCTTCTTCAGAAACAACTTCTTCTTCAGAAACAGCTTCATCTTCTTCATCATTTATTATTTCTAAATCTATATTGTTATTTTCTCTTTCAGGTTCAGTTTCTTCAATATTTAATTTAATATTTTCTTTTTCTAAGCATTGAGGCAAGTCTTCCGTATATTTTTCAAGCTCTTCAAGTACATTTGAATAATGAAAAAAACCAGGATAAGAATATAATTTAGATTGATTTTTATCATTTTCATGTTTCATTGGTTCCGATTTATTTTCTATTGTTTCAGTTTTTTTTTCCATCAAAGATAATAATTCATCTAATTTATTTTCTATTCTCTGAAATCTACTATTATGACATTGTACTTGATTTAAAATATTATCTAATAAATTAGTATAATCTTTACAGTTACAAGAAGACGTGCCTTCTTTATTTTTGATTTCATCTTCATAAGCCTGAATAACTTTTTTAACAATAGGTAAAGATAAAACATCCTTAGGTTCATTATAAGATGTCTGTTTACTCATTTGTTGAATAATGATATTTAATTGCTCAAGAGTAGCCATTTGCATTAATTTATCGATATTAGACATTACTATGTATAATATATTATAACATGATTCGTTTAATATGGTTTAAAAAATATTTAAGGTAAATATATATGGAAGATACATATGTTAAGCAAATTATGTCACAAACTACTTATAGTGAACAAGAAGCGCGAGATAAACTACAAGAATTCAATAACGATTTTATGAAAGTCTTAAAAAATTACATGGGAATTCCTGAAAAAAAAAAGAATAACCAAATAAAATCAGTAAATCAAGAAATTTATAAACAAATTAGACATAGTTTAGATCAAACAATGAAAGAATATCGTGAAAAAAATCCGGTAAATATTGATCAAGTAATAACAAATTTACAAGAATCTGAAGAAAGAGAAAGAGAAAAAAAATAAAAATAATAATATTTTATTTATATTATAAAAATATTATTAATCCAAATATATGTACATTACATGTGATCATAACTCATAAAATTATCATTATCGTTATCATTATCGTTACTATTACAAATCATTTTATTATTTGTTGTTGTTATATTTATGCCAAATTTTTCATTTACTATGGTATTTTTATCTGCCTTTCTTTTTTGCATACGAGATTTTAACTGATAATTATTATTTGATGGAATAATTTTACTATTTAAAATAAATTCATCATTGTCATCAAGTAATTCAGGCAATATTCTGGTTAATGGCTTATCTACAATAATAAATAATCTTTCATTCCTAAGTAATGATCTATATTCTTGTATAGATAAATTTCCATAAAATTTTTCCAACATATAGTGTGGATTAGGTGAAGGCTTAATATTCTTTTTATAATCAAAGATTTTTGAATAAATATGATTAAACAAATGATATCGTTCAAACTTAGTTGAACTGTCGATATTTTCATTCATTAAATATGCTACTCCGCATTCAGGACTACAAAAACAACCATATACATGATATGTTCCGTTTATAAAATGTTTTGGAATATAAATAGGTGGATTATCAAAATCGCAAGAATCCCAAAAACATGCTGACTTTTTATTATTAACATTATTTACATGTAAATTGTGCTCTAATTGTTTAAGTTTTCTCCAAGTTTCTTTATTTGTATCTTTAGTTGGTTCATAATCTTCATCGTCTTCGTCATCTTCATATTTATTGTAATAATTATTTGTACTATTATTATTATTTAAAGAATTATTATTTCCATTGTTATATGTATTTATAGAATTAATATTTTCACTACCAATAACATCATAGCACAAATTTTTTGTATTAAATGTATATGATTCTACATTATTAGCATTACTAGTATTTTGTAAATCCTTCATAGAACATTTTAAATGTAGGATGACATTTGGTTTGTCATTTGCCGGAATTTCAGTAGAAACAACTTGTTGTATTATTTTACCACCTTTTGGTTTTCTGCCCCTCTTTTTCATTGGTTGTTTAGTATCAGTTATATTATCAGTTTCATCTAATAAAATATCATTTGTTATTTCTAGTTCTAAATGAGGATTTGGAATTATTATAACATTATTATTATTATTATTATTATTATTATTAAAAGAAAGTTCAGTAATATTTAATGTAACATTATCAGAAGGCAACTTTACAATAGGATCGACAACTCCTAATGCGGCCATAAGCTCCTTTTTAGATTTTCTGCCTCTTTTTCCCTTTACAGGTACTAAAGTTGATGCGTCTGAAATAGATGTATCTAATGGTTCTAAAACTACGGTTGACTCTAAAACTACGGTTGAATCTAAAACAGGTTCTAAACCAGCAGTTGTAGCATTTACATTTTTATCAATTTTCTTAGTTCGTGCCATTATATGTTATATAATTAATTGTAATGATTAATTTAAATGGTTTTAATAAATATTTAAGGATAATACCAAATATATTTAAACAATATGATTTAAATATATTATTTATTATTTAGTAAATGACAGTAAATGTACATAATTATAAAAGACATGATTTATTTATTGATACAGGAAATATAGATATGCCTTTTATAAATAATAATCAAAATGTAAATGTAAATATAAATATAAATAATAATGTAAATCTGAATAACTATACCTTCAAGGATTTTATTTCAAGCATAATAAAAATACATACAATGACACCCAGAGCAATTAGAATTCAAATGATAGTATTAACAATATTTTTTAGTATTCCACAATTATTTTTTGATTGTTTAAATATAAATACAAATATAAACACAAATAATTTATCAGACACTTATTTGTTAGTTGCGATTATTCAAAAACAAACATTTTCATTAATCTTTTGTTATTATATTGTTACCGAAGATTTACAAAATATATATAAATTCCCAAATGGAAATAAATGTTTTACAATGCTTTGTAAAATAGATACATATTGGTGCGAATATTATTCAATATTAGGAATAATATTAGTAAGCTACTATTATTTTATAAATAGATGGATTAATACAACTAACATATATATTTTATTCATTTCTATTTTAAAAATAGCAATAGTTAAATATGTTTTAAAAAAATAAAAAGAATTAAATCAAATATATAAAATTATAATTTGTAGCAAGATCGGCAAACAGGTATATAATTATCAGAACCAACAACAGTTTGTTCCTTTTCTGAAGAAATTCGTTTTGAAAAGATACCATGTGTACCATTTTTACATATTCCACATAAAGATGTCATTTTTGTAACTTTATCGCATAATGGAATAAGTTCTAAAATTTGGCCGAATTTTTTGCGTTCAAAATCGCCATCTAATCCACCAACATATATTTTTTTATTATGTTTTAACATATGTTCTACAGCTGGCAATAAATCTTCAAAAAATTGCCCTTCATTAATGATAATAACATCGGCATTTATTAATTTAACGGAATCATCTATATAAGGCAATATAATATCACTTTCATTAATTGTTTCTTCATATTGCCAAATATCCTTAATTTTGTTAGTTTGAATACAAGGGATCATTACTTTGTCATGAGTAGATAAAAGATTGTTATGATATCTTGTATCTATAGAATGATTAATAACAGCAACAGGAATGCTACAGAACAAACATTGCTTATATATTTCAACAAGTTTAGATGTTTTCCCACTAAACATGGGACCAATAAATAGCTCTAAATAAGACGTAAATTGATTAGAATTAGTTGTCATTGTTTTTTTGTTAGATGAGTATATATTAAATGACATAATCTATCTTTATATTTTTATAGTTGAAATTTATTTTATTTATATTTTAAAAATATAAATAATATTATAATACATTTTAAAATTTAAATGTAATAGATTATTTAATATATAAATGAGCAGTATACCTTGGACAGAAGCATACAGACCTACTAATTTTGACGAAATTGTTTTAGAACCTCTAAATAAAAGAGTACTAACAAATATAATTGAAACTAGTTATTTTCCTAATTTATTATTTTTTGGACCACCAGGCACAGGTAAAACGACAACAATAATCAATTTAATTAACGCATATCAAGAAAATCATGGTCAAAAAAATAAAGGATTAATGATACATTTAAACGCATCAGATGAGCGCGGTATAGATATTATTCGTAATCAAATAAATCAATTTGTAAATTCTAAATCATTATTCAACACAGGTATGAAATTTGTTATACTAGATGAGGTAGATTATATGACAAAAAATGCGCAACAAGCCTTGAGATATTTATTACAAAATTATACTATTGGAGTACGTTTTTGTCTAATATGTAATTACATTAGTCGTATAGATGAAGGATTACAAAATGAATTTATACGGTTACGATTTAATCAATTACCCGAACAAGATATAATTACATTTTTATCAAGCATATCTAAAGCCGAAAAATTGAGTTTAACTGAAAAATCATTAAATCTTATTCAAAAATTATATAAATCAGATATTAGAAGCATGATTAATTTTATGCAGTCTAATCAAAATGTAAACTTTGAAGATATTAATATAATAGATATAGATGTATGGGAAAATTTATATAAGTCAATAGAAAACAAAAAAGAATTAAATATGATCATAACTAACATAAATAATATCAGTGTAAAATATAATATTGATAAAAAAAACATAATAAAAGATTTTTTAAACTATATTATTCGTAATAAACATCAAGAAATTGGTAAAAAAATGCCTAAATATTTGAATTTTATAGAAAATATTATGCATTTTGAAGATTGTAAAAACAGTTATTATGTAAATTATTCAATTTCACGATTATCGTCTTTAATAAATGAAAATGTAGATGGCAATGATGACGGTGAATATGAGTTATAAATATTCATACGTTGCTGTAATTTTTTCATAAACTCATTGGGAGGTGAACTTTTTGATGGATCAAAAAAATTTTCCTTAAGGCTATATTCATTTACTAAATATTTGTTAGTAGGTGAAGAAGGAGAATTAGGGATAATATAGCTCCTTTCATTGTTCAAGCAACTTTTCATTTATATTCTATATTAAAAGAAAATAATTGAAATAAAATAATTTAAAGAATATAAAGATATTCATATAATTCATATAACTATACAACAATGTCTTCAATATTAAATATCGACGATGAATGGGCAAATTTCCTATCAAAAAAAGGAAAAGATGATTATTCTGATTGTGATAAAAATATTATTAATGAAAGTGATGATGAATTTGAAATTGATATTGAACCAACTCCTAAATCTAAAAATTTTGGGCTAGTAATTCCAGAACCAACCCCTATATACATATCAACTAAATCAAAAATTGCTTATCTTCAGGATCCTGTTGATTTATCTGTATTCTGGGATATTCCTGTTATTCCTTATAGTACACCAAGCAATGGTGTTATAAAAAAACAAATAAAATTTAATTCCAAAACAGCGGAAGAATTAAATGTTATTCAAGAGAAGTTACAAAAAGAAATATATTACGATGAACATGTCATAACTCACATTGACAATCCAAATGGTCGCATAAAATTTAAAGATATTCGCAAAATAACAGTTGGTATATCAAAAAAAGATATAATGAGCTATCGTGGTAAAAAGAAACAAGCATTTTACAACTGTTTTGTCATGATTATTCGTATCAAGTTTGATGATTTATTTAGAGAATTTCATATAAAAGTATTCAATACAGGAAAATTAGAAATCCCGGGTGTACAAAGTGACATAATGTTTGAAATTGTTTTACAAAATATTATTAGCATTCTTCAACCACATGTTAGCAATCAGCTGTTGTACAATCAAAAAAGTGACACAGTATTGATTAATTCAAATTTTAATTGTGGGTTTTATATCAATCGCGAGGCCTTATATGATATTTTAAAATATAAATATAATATTCAAGCTATTTATGATCCTTGTTGTTCTTATCCTGGTATACAATGTAAATTTTATTATAATTATGATTTAAATCATAATAAGCAAAATGGTATGCAATTATCTGCGGTCAATACCAATATAAAGGACAAAAAAGAAAAAGCAAAAGCGAATGCGCAAGCAAATATAAATGTGATAGAGGTATCTTTTATGATTTTTAGAACAGGTAGTGTTCTTATTGTAGGAATGTGTGAAGAAAATATATTATATGATATTTATGATTTTCTTACAAATTTACTTAAAACAGAATTTAAAAATATTTGTCAAGGCATAATAAATAATGATCATAGTAGCTTAAAGGATAAGAAAAAGAAGATTAGAAGAAAGACTGTCATGATTACAACTACCACAAATGAAAATAATATTCTTCCAGATCCTACTCAGGAGTCCGGTTATATTTCTCAAAAAGAGCACATTGATTTATCAAATCAGGTTGAAGTAAAAGTCAAACGAAGCTATAAAAAGAAGAATAAAAAAGAAGAATAAATTATTCTGTAAAAATATATTCAATCAATGAAGATGTACCATATTCGTTTATATAATTATTACTAGAACAATCATATATTTTATTAATCAAGTTTTTTTCCTTATTTGCCCTTTTATTTATTTGAAGTTTTGATTTTATTATAAATTCTTCTAATAATTTAAAGAATTGACAAATAAAAATAGGGGATTTTAAATTTTTATTTTCCAACAAATTAATAAAAAGATAAATACTTTCTTTTTTGGTATATCTATTTAAAATAATAGTTAAATCTTGTATTTTATCACAGCAGATATTAATATATTCTAATTTATTTTCATATTTGAAATCTTTATGAGCAAGCATGAAACTAACAATTTTTTTATATATAGACATATTATCATCTATATAAGATATAATTTTTTGCTCATCTTTTGTTAAAGATATACATTTTTTTTTGATATCATTATTAATTTCAAAAATTGTTTTTTTATATACAAACATCAAGGCATCTCTTGAACTTAATTGTAAAAATGTAATAGTATCATCCGAAATTTGTTCAATAAATTCAATATAAAAATAGTAAGCTTTTTGAGTATGATAAAATGATAATTCTAGGTTTTTCGTGTAATAAAATATCATAGAGAAAATATGAATTAAAGTTTCTATACCTCGTTCAAAAATAAAAATATAATATTGTTTATTTTTTATATTATTTTTTTCAGAAATTAATCTCATATATTCAATTAAAACCTTAGTTATTTTTGTTAGTATTTCACATGGTGTATTTTGAATAATATTTTTATAATTACTTACATTATTTAATAAATATTGTGAATATTCCACAGTTACCAATTTCATTATAGTTAAATAAAATATTTAAAATATATTATTTAATTTCAAATTTAATTATTAAAGTATTTAATTTAATAAGTATTTAAAGACATTTAAATTAGTTTTAAATATAATGTCTACTACTGAACAAAAAAAGCCTGTGACCGCTGCTCCTTCTACCGACAGTCATTCCGTTACTTCAAATAACTCAACTTATCGTCTTCCATCTGATACTAGTCTTCAACATGCCAGCAAGTTATCTATTGTTGAAGACAAACCTATTATGTTAGATTATTGGACTGCTTCTGTGGATAAGAAGGCTCTTGTTGGGGTGCGTGAAACTGGTGAGAAATTATTGGTGAAGAGTGCTGAAGAGTATACTAGTCCTATTGCTAAGTTTTACAAGTCCGGAACTGAGTACATTATTATTACTGAGAATTCTATTTATTTGGTATCTAGCGATATTCCTACTAGAAAGATCTCCTAATTCCACCTTTTTTTTCCGATAGGGCTTCACCCTATCCAAAGCAAAGGTGGAGCCAAAGTTTATTTAAAAGTTTATCCACAAAATATTTTTATATTTAGGAAAATATTTTGTTTATAAGTTTCACGAAAGTTTCGCAAAACCTTTTTTGAAAGGTGAATTTTTAAAAGTGGATATATATATAAATGTCAGCTTTTGGTTCAGGTCCCTCAAATGGTCAATTTTGGTTCGGTGGGTCATCCTTTCCAGGCTTTTTATATAAAAAAAATTTAGGTGTTGGTGGCAGACGTAGCACTAAAATGAATCCGGGTGGTAATATCACATGTAATTCCGCTACATATTTATACAACAAGTACACTCCAGGTGGTTCGGGAGTTGGTGCTTCAAGCATGTCAAATCGTCGTGCTAAAAATAGACTTGCAACTGTTTGCCGAAGCGGAGATGGATCTAATACATCCAATTGTTTCCCATGTCAACCAACTTTAGGACAATATAGCAACTATACACACAATCCTAATGGATTTATACCATGTCCATCAATAACCACTAATATTATTAGTTCTGTTATACCTACACCTACGCCTCCTACGCCTCCTACGCCTCCTGGTGGACCATATACTGTTACATATTTAGGTAATACAAATACTGGTGGTTCTGCTCCTACAGATGGATCATCGCCTTACAATTCTGGCACTTCAGTAACAATTTTAGGAAATTCAGGTTCCTTAACCAAAAGTGGGGTTGCTGTATTTGCTGGATGGAATACAGCAGCTGATGGCAGTGGAACAAACTATGTTGGTGGTGATACTTTTAATATTACACAAAATACAAATTTATATGCTCGTTGGATAACCGCAGGTTCTCGTCTTAGATATAATGCGGGTACAGGAGGTTTTGGAACTGCTCCATCAAGTTCTGGAACATATTATACACCATTTAGCAGTGCTAATATAGTTGGTAACACAGGTTCATTTACAAATACAACTTCACCTGTGTTTGCTGGATGGAATACTTTAGCAAATGGAACCGGAACTAGTTATCCAGTTGGTTCAAATATTACTATGCCTTCTTCAGGAAACGTTGATTTATACGCTCAATGGATTCCTGTTGGCGGTCCATTTATATTAACATATAATGCTGGAACTGGAGGAACAGGAACACCGCCATCAAGTTCTGGCAATTCTTACTCTGCCGGTTCGCCAGCAAATGTAGTTGGTAATACAGGTTCATTTACAAACGCAACTTCCCCTGTTTTTAATGGCTGGAATACTCTTGCTAATGGAACGGGAACAAGTTATCCTGCTGGTTCTAAAATAACAATGACCACAAATACTACATTGTATGCTCAATGGGGAAGTAGTCCACCTGTTACAGTAACATATAATGGTAATGGCGCTACTGGAACAATTCCAACTCAAACTTATCCAACAGGAGCACAAGCAACTATTTTAGGTCAATCTTCTCTTACAAGACCTGGCTATTCATTTTTAGGATGGAATAGTGCTGCTAATGGAACAGGTTCTGTATATATACCAACCAGTTCTGTAGTGATAAATTCTAGTATTACATTATACGCACAATGGGCTCCAGGAACAGCAATTAAAGATTGTGG
>Ga0164292_10003721_pt1 | contig 12451 bp, 8 predicted proteins | sample GEODES117metaG_FD_111486 | JGI IMG/M metagenome (GOLD analysis project Ga0164292, IMG submission 111486) | Eutrophic lake water microbial communities from Lake Mendota, Wisconsin, USA - GEODES117 metaG | ecosystem: Environmental > Aquatic > Freshwater > Lake | place: USA: Lake Mendota, Wisconsin... | reverse complement strand
CTTTACTGCGGGCGACCAGATCGGCGAACTGCTGGAACGCCACGAAGGCCTCACGCGGGCTCAGGCGCTCAACCGCGCCCGCGAATTGCTCGCCCTGACCCATGTCGATGATCCGCTGCGCTGTGCCGCGGCCTATCCGCACGAGTTGTCGGGCGGACAACGCCAGCGGGTGCTGATCGCGATGGCGATCGCCTGCCGGCCCAAGCTTCTGATCGCGGATGAACCAACGACAGCTCTCGATGTGACGATTCAGCGCGAGATTGTCGCCTTGCTCGACAGCCTTCAGCGCGAATTCGGCATGGCGGTGCTACTGATCACCCATGATCTGCCGCTCGTGCGGCGATTTGCCGATCGGGTCGCGGTGATGCAATCGGGTCGGATCGTCGAGACCGGGCCGACCGCGCAGATCTTCTCGGCACCCCAGCACGATTACACGCGGCACCTGATCGAGAGCCGGCCCACGCGTGTGGCGACCGAGGTTGTGGAGGGCGCGCCTATCCTGATGACGGCGCGCGATATCACCTGTCGCTTTGAGCGGCCGTCCGGCTGGTTTCGCAAGAGCAGCTTCGATGCCGTGCGCGATGCCCGACTCGAGTTACGTCAGGGCGAGACGCTCGGCATCGTCGGCGAGTCGGGATCGGGGAAAACGACGCTCGGTATGAGCCTGCTGCGCTTGTCGAGTGCAGTGGTCGAGGGTGAGATCACTTTTCTGGGTGAGCGAGTCGATCAACTGTCGCGCTCAGCCTTGAGGTCGCGCAGGCGTGCCATGCAGGTCGTGTTTCAGGACCCGTTCACGGCGCTCTCGCCCAGGATGACGGTCGATGCGATCATCGGAGAGGGGCTGTCGCTACACCGTCCGGACCTCGATCCGGCGGCTCGCGGGCACGAGATTGCCGAGGTGCTGCGGGAAGTGGGGCTCGACCCGGCCATGCGCGAGCGCTATCCACATGAGTTTTCAGGCGGTCAGCGGCAGCGGATCGCGATCGCCCGGGCGGTTGTGCTCAGACCCGCGTTGATGCTCTTGGACGAGCCGACCTCCGCGCTCGATGTCTCAGTTCAAAAACAGGTGCTCGAGCTGCTTGCTCGGTTGCAGCAGCGCCATGGCATGAGCTATCTCTTCATCACCCACGACCTCGAGGTAATCCGTGCGATGGCGCACCGCGTGATCGTGATGCAAGGCGGTCAAATCGTCGAGGCGGGTGAGACCGAACGGATTTTCGAGGCACCGGAGCATAGATACACCCGGCAATTGATCGAGCCGCGAGAGGGCTGACAGGGGGTGTTCGGGGTGAGACCGCGAGCGATGGGCTTGCATCGCTCCGGGAAATCCGAACCCCCAATTACATCGTCCCGGCAGAGACCGCAGGCGATCGCTGGCGAGACTCGTCTCGAGGTGTTTGGGTTGCGGGGGCGGCCTGACTGCGGGTGCGGGTTACCCCTCCCGTGTCGGGGGACGCGCTCGGTTTGGGCTTTTGCGTCGCGGTTGCTGAGGGCTTTTGCTCAGGTCTCGCGGGCGCGGCCGTCTGAGGTTTGGGTCCGGATGGAGCGGGCTTTGCAGCGGCTGGCCGCGCCGCGGGCGCTGCGTTGGCAGGCTTGGGCGGCGTGGCCGCAGGGGCAGGGGGGCGGGCCACCACAGGAACGGCTTTGGGCGGTGCTTCGGGCCGAGGCGCTGCGACGACGGAACGCCTCCCCTCCTCGGTGATCATGATGGTCTGAGTGCCTGCCGGACGGACCAGCAGTCGCCGACCGACAGGGGGCTCGCCCTGGAGATTGTTGAGCTTGGTCAGCGTCGCGGGCGCGACGCCGTATCGTTTCCCGATCACCGCGAGCGATTCGCTGGCGTTGCGCTTGGTGTGGTAGACGGCGGGCACGTCGACCTGTTCGATGATCCGGGGTGCGACGAAGGTCTCGACCTGCCGGTCATCGACCGAACCGAACTGGGGCAGCAACAGCCGTGTGCCGGCCAGCACCCGGCTGTCCGGCCTGAGCCCATTGGCCCGGCGCAGCTCGGCCGGTGTGATGCGCGCCCGCGCGGACAGGTTTTCGATTGTGTCGCCGGTCTTGAGCGTGTAAGGCTGCCAGGTGGTGAACGAGCGATTTTCCTCGCCGTGCTGAGCCACTGCGGCGAGAAAGCTCTGGGCCCGGTCGGCTGGCAGCTTGATGCCGTTGTTGCGGCTGGCAGCGATCACCGGCCGGTTGTGCGCAGGGTTGAGCTCGAGAAACTCCGCCACCGTCATGCCCGCGAACTGCGCGGCGAGCTTCAGATCGATCGGTCGGGTTTTTTCGACGGTGACGAAATAAGGGCGATTGGCCAGCGGGGGCAGGCGTAGCCCGAGTTCTTCGGCGCGCTGGAGGATGTTCTTGAGTGCGATCAAGCGAGGCACGTACTGACGTGTCTCATTGGGCATATTGAGCGACAGGTAGTCCGCCGGTCGACCCCGCGCGCGATTGGCCTTGACCGCCCGTCCGACCGCGCCTTCCCCCCAGTTGTAGGAGGCGAGCGCCAGGAACCAGTCGCGGTCGTTGAGCTCGTAAATCTTTTGCAGATAGTCCAGCGCGGCCTGCGTCGATTTGACGACATCGCGACGGTTGTCGACCCACCAGTCCTGCTCGAGGTTGTACGCTCGACCTGTCGACGGAATGAATTGCCAGAGCCCGGAGGCCTGAGCGGGCGACATGGCGGTCGGGTTCATCGCGCTTTCGACGAAGGGCAGCAGCGCGAGTTCCATGGGCATGCCGCGCTTGTCGATCTCTTCGACGATATGGAACAGGTAGCGCGAGCCCCGTTCCATCATTCTGACCAGGTGGTCCGGGCGATCGATGTAGAAGCGCTCCATCCGGGCGACCAGCGGCGACTTGAGCTCCGGCATCGCAAAGCCCGCGCGGATGCGCTGCCAGAGATCGGCGTAGCGCGGATCGGGCTCATCCGCCTGAAGGCGTCCCAGCGTCAGGTCGTCGCGGTCGACGACCTCCTCGAACTGATGACGGGCTGCGGCGAATGCGAGCTTCTGATCGGCGGTGAGCGGAATCGCCGGACGATCGGCCATCCAGTGACTGTCCGGGGTATCGACCGACGATGACACGACGGCCCGCGTCTCAGGTGTCTGGCCGGGCTGAAAGCCCGCGCAGCCTGACAGGATGAGCGTGCCGAGGGTTGCCAGTCCAGCGGCGAACCGGACTCCTGGCGGGCGATCGCGAACACGAACCACGCCAAGGGCTTTCGGTCGTATAAAAGCGACAGACGGTGAGCAGAGGGTTGACAATTCGTGTCACCGTTCTAGGGGTCAGGGTGCCCGAGGGCACCAAAACCCGAATTTAGGTCAATTCCGCTGGGGCGGTCAAATCCTCGGTTTTCATCGGAACGCGTTTTTCCATTCCCGCAGTGCTGCAAAACACGCCAGCCTGTCCGCGGGGGGGGTGCCCAGATGGGCCCGAACGCCCGCCCGCACACCGGGCTCGCCCGCTCTGAGAAATGGGTTGCTCTGCCGTTCGATTCCGATGCTGCTGGGCAGGGTTGGCAGGCCCGCTGATCTGAGCGTCAGAGCTTCTCCGAGGCGGGCCCTGACCGACTGGCTGTCGGGCTCGGCAGCCAGCGCAAATCGAAGATTGCCCACGGTGTACTCGTGCGCGCAGTAGACGAGCGTCTCGGGGGCAAGCCCGGCCAGCCGATCGAGGGAGTCGAGCATTTGCGCCGGAGTACCCTCGAAGACCCTGCCGCAGCCCGCAGCGAAAAGCGTGTCGCCGCAGAAGAGCAGCGGGCGCGGGTCCGGGCCGATCGGATCGAGGCAGTAGGCGATATGACCGCTGGTGTGGCCGGGGATCTCGATGATTTTTGCGATCGGGCCATCGTTCCAGATCGGGGTCGCGTCACCGTCGACGAGACGCTGGTCCAGCCCGGCGATCGCCTCGGCCGACGGCCCGAAGACCCGCGCGCCCAGCCGGCGTACGAGCATCTCGATGCCGCCGGTATGGTCGCGATGGTGGTGGGTGATCAGAATCGAGCTGAGTGTCAGTGCGCGTTGCTCGAGTGCAAGGAGAACGGGTTCGGCATCGCCAGGGTCGACGACGGCCGCCTCGCGACTCTCCGGATCGTGCAGCAGCCAGATATAGTTGTCATTGAATGCGGGGATCGCCTCGACCTGGGGGTGGTCGGCTGCACGGAACTGCCACTGGGCGGAGTCGAGATACATCGGAGACCTGCGACGGATGTCGAGCCGGGGTGAAGACGATCGGATTATAGGCGCCCGGCAGGCGCAGGCCTGGCGGCGCTGGCTCGCCTCGCCTCCTGGCCTCTACATGCGGCATTGGCAGGAAAGCGCTTGTGAGCGAGTGGTCGCTGACCTGTTCGGTTATCACGCCATCCAGTGCGGCAATCCGGCAATTGACTGCCTGCGGGCCAATCGGATGCCCAACCGGGTCTGGGTGAGCGACGCCACCGAGCCCCTGTCTGAGGCTGCTTTCCTGGCCTCGTCCGCGACGCTCGATTCCTTGCAGCGGGACGACGCCGCGTCAGGTTCGCTGCTCGCGCTTCCTCCGCGTCCGACGCTTCTGATCGACCACTTCGGCCATCTTCCATTTGCCCCCCAATCGCTCGATCTGGTGGTGTTGCCCCATGTGCTCGAGTTTGCCGACGAGCCGCACGAGATCCTGCGCGAAGTCGACCGTGTACTGAGACCCGAGGGCCGGCTGGTCGTGACGGGCTTCAATCCCGTGAGCCTCTGGGGCCTGCGTCAGTCGGCCGGCCGGTTGATCGGACGCGAGTGGCTGCCCGAGCCCGCGCAGATGATCACCATTGCTCGTCTGAGGGACTGGTTGAAACTGCTGGGGCTGTCGGTCGAAGAGGTATTGCACGGGTGTTACCGACCTGCGTTTGACCGCGCGAAATGGCTGGAACGTTTCGCGTTCATGGAGCGGGCGGGCGATCGCTGGTGGCCCATTCTCGGAGCGGTCTACCTGCTCTCGGCGGTCAAGAGAATACCGGGCATGCGCCTCCAGGGCCCTGCGCTTCGCAAGCGTTTCAGCCGCCGGATGGCCGCTTCGGTTGCCAGTCATCGCGATACATATAGTCGCGCGACCACGGCAGCGGACTCATCTGACCGTCCGGATGCGCCAGGGGCTTGACTGCGAGCAGTTGGTAGATATTGACCCAACCGTGCGCAAACGCGTGCGCACAGCCGGCAAGATAGACCCGCCAGATCCGGGTGCGCTGCTCGCCGGCGAGTTCGACCAATTCGGGCAGCCTGCGTTCGAAGGCATCCGACCAGGCCCGCAAGGTCATCGCGTAGTGTCGTCGCAGCGACTCGGCGTCGGCGAGTTCGAGCCCAGAGGAGGAGAGTTCGCGGATGGCCAGCGAGACATGAGGCAACTCGCCGTCCGGGAAAACGTATTTGTCGATGAATTCACCCGCCCCCAGACCCACCTCCCGGCTGTCCGCGTCACTGGAGGTGATACCGTGATTCATTGCGATGCCGCCTGGTTTGAGCAGTCGCCAGACTTGATCGAAGTAGGCCCGGAGGTTTTTGAGCCCGACGTGCTCGGACATGCCAATTGACGAGATCCGCTCGAAACCCTCGATCTCGGGAATGTCTCGATAGTCCTGCAAGCGGATATCGATCTGGTCATCCAGACCCGCGCGTTCGACGCGCTCCCGAGCGAGCTCGTATTGATTCTGTGAAAGTGTGACGCCCACCGCACGGACGCCATAGCGCTGCGCGGCATGGATCACCATTGCGCCCCAGCCGCAGCCGATGTCGAGCAGGCGTTGGCCCGGCGCGAGCATCAGCTTGCGGCAGATGTGGTCGAGTTTCTGAAGCTGGGCGGCCTCGAGGTCCTCGCTGCCCGTCCGGAAATAGGCGCACGAGTACACCATCCGGGGGTCGAGGAAGCGCTGGTAAAAGTCATTCGAGACGTCGTAGTGGTATTCGATGGCCTTGCGATCGCTGCGGCGGGTATGGCGCCCGAGCCACGAGGGGATCCGACCCCGAAGGCGGCTGACCGGGGTGCTCCTGGACAGGCGGTCAGCCACGGCAATGATGTCGCTTATGGCGCCATCGACGTCGATGAGGCGCTCCACGTAAGCTTCGCCCAGCGCATTGAGGCTCGGCTTGAGCAATCGGCGGGCCGCCTCAGGCGATCGGAGCAGCAGCGTCACCGAAGGCTCGTCGGCCAGGCTGACCTCAGAGCCCTGCCAGAGCCGCACCTTCAGCGGCATGGGCGCGCTGCCTCGCAGATTTTCCAGTTGCTTCAGGATTCGTTTCTCGAGCACCTGAACCTCCAGTCGAAACGCAGATTAGAATCGACTGCTGTGCAGGGCCGCCCCGACGCAGCGCAACTTCCTTCCAACTTTTCGCTGATATTTTTCCGGATGTCCACCCGAGTTGAGATCTTTACCGATGGTGCCTGCAAGGGAAACCCGGGTCCGGGCGGCTGGGGGGCCATCCTTCGCTACGGTGATCGCGAGCGTGAGTTGTACGGTGGCGAACCTCACACCACCAACAACCGCATGGAGTTGACGGCGGTGATCCGGGCCCTCGAGGCCTTGACACGGCGGGTGCCGGTCGTGGTCCACACCGATTCCCAGTACGTGCAAAAGGGCATCAGCGAGTGGATCCGCGCCTGGAAGGCCCGCGGCTGGAAGACCGCTGATCGAAAGCCGGTCAGCAACGTCGATCTCTGGCAGCGACTCGATACGCTTGCGGCCCAGCATGAGGTGGAATGGCGCTGGGTCCGTGGTCATGCCGGTCATCCTGAGAATGAGCGGGCCGACGCACTCGCCAACCGGGGCGTGGCCGAGTTGCGGTAGGCCGTTTTCGTACTCAACACGCACACCAGGCCAAACGCACCGCCACCGAGCAGCCAATCGGCGAGTGTTGCCTAGGGGTAACACCTGCCCAGTCGTTCAAGATGGTATCTTGGCGGGTGGTATCGACCGTATGCCGGCGGTTTGCGACCGAAAACCTACCGGATGCTGACTCCTCGATCGTGGCGGTTCCGATGCACGCCAGGAAGCTTTCATGAAAAAAATGATGGTTTACGGGCTGGCTGCAGCCTGTCTCGCTGTGCTGGGCTGGTGGATGTACACGCAGGAGCGCAGCGGCCCCTCGCCTGTGGAGATTGCCGCGCGTTCGGGCACCAGCCAAGCGGGCGGGGGGGGTGCAGGTGCGCAGACGGGGCACGCCGGTGCGGGCGGCGGAGGGGCCCAAACCTCCGGCGGGGCCGCGAAAGGCAGCGGCCCGCCTGCAGCGAGTAGCCCGCAGGGTGGTTCTCCGGGGGCGTCGCAGGGCGGCGCTCCGGGGGGGCAGGCCGGGCCCCGTGGGCCACGAGGCCCGGTTCAGGTCGAGGCCGAGAAGGCGCAAACCATGGCGCTCGCCGATGAAGTGTTCGCGGTGGGCACGCTTCGCGCCAACGAATCCGTCATGATCCGGCCCGAAACGTCCGGCCGGGTGGTCCGTGTCGGTTTCGCGGATGCGGCCCAGGTCCGCCAGGGCGCCTTGCTGGTCGAACTCGACGGTTCGGTGCTTGCCGCCCAGGCCGAGCAGACCCGCGCCGAACTGGCCCTCTCCCGGGCCAATCACGAGCGCACGACCGACCTCGCGCAGCGTAATTTCGTCAGCCAGAGCGCGCGTGACCAGACGGCGGCCAGCCTGAGCGTCCAGGAAGCGCGACTCAGGCTCGCTGAGGCGCAACTCGCCAAGACCCGCATCAACGCTCCCTTTTCCGGGCGGCTGGGTCTGCGCAATTTCAGCGTGGGCGATTTCGTCAAGGAGGGCAGCGATCTGGTGCTGATCGAGGATCTCTCGAGCATGAAGGTCGACCTCAAGCTGCCGGAGCGCTTTCTCGGGCTCCTGCGTCGTGGCCTCGATGTCGAGGTCACCGTTGATGCTTTCGAGGGTCGGAATTTCCGGGCGGTACTCGATGCGATCGACGTGCAGGTCGATGCCAACGGGCGTTCGGTGGTCGCCCGCGGCCTGATCGCCAATCCTGACGCGGCGCTGCGCAGCGGGATGTTTGCGAAGGCCCGGATCGTGTTGCGCGACAAGCCCTTGGCGGTCGTGATTCCCGAGGAGGCAATCACTCCGGTCGGCGGTGAGCTGTTCGTCTACCGGGTCGTGGAAGGCAAGGCGAGGATGACCCGGGTCAGCGGCGGCCAGCGCCGCGATGGCAAGGTCGAGATCACCGCGGGGCTTGCCGCGGGCGATCTGATCGTCACGGCCGGGCAACTGAAGATCCAGCGGGACGGTCAGGAGGTCCGGGTGGTCAACGCGGGTGGCGCGGGCCCTGCGGGTGCGGGTCAAGGTCCGGCCCGATCGGGCGGGCCCGCCGACCCGACCCGTCGTCCGCCAGCAGGTTGAGCAGGGGAATCGACGATGGTCTTATCCGAAATTTGCATACGCAGGCCGGTACTCGCCACCGTCCTGTCCTTGGTCCTGATCCTGCTGGGCGTGGTCAGCTTCGACCGGCTGTCGGTGCGCGAGTACCCCAAGATTGACGAGCCGGTGGTGACTGTCACCACGCTCTACCGGGGCGCTTCGGCCGAGATCATCGAATCCCAAGTGACCAAGCCGCTCGAGGACTCGATCGCCGGTATCGAGGGGATCGATACCCTGACGTCCTATTCCCGGCCCGAGCGCAGCCTGATCATGGTCCGCTTCAGGCTGGATCGGGACGCTGACGGCGCGGCCGCAGACGTTCGGGATCGCGTGTCGCGTGTGCGGCAGCGCCTGCCCCTTGGTGTCGACGAGCCGACCATTGCGAAGGTCGAGGCTGATGCCAACCCGATCATCTGGCTCTCCTTCTCGAGCCAGAGTGCTTCGCCGATGGAAATCACCGATGTCGCCAATCGGTTCATCAGGACCCGGCTCCAGACCCTTCCCGGCGCGGCCGAGGTGCGAGTGTTCGGCGAGCGGAAGTTCTCGATGAGGATCTGGCTCGATCGGGAGCGCCTGGCGGGCTACCGATTGACCGTCCAGGATGTCGAGGATGCGCTTCGCCGCCAGAACATCGATGTGCCGTCCGGGCGGATCGAGAGCGAGCAGCGGGAGTTCACCGTCGTGTCCGAAACTGATCTCAAGTCGGTGGCGGAGTTCGACAACATGGTGATCCGCACGGTGGGCGGATACCCGGTGCGATTACGCGATATCGGCCGGGCGACGATCGCGCCGCTCGACGATCGGGTTTCGGTCAGTTTTCGGGGCGAGTCGGGGGTATCGGTCGGGCTGATCAAGCAGGCAACGGCCAACCCTCTGGTGCTTGCGCGGGCGCTCCGGGAGGAGTTGCCCAAGATCCGGGCAGAGATTCCGGCCGGCTACCAGCTCAACATCGCCTACGACTCGACCCTCTTCATCGACCGGTCGATCGAATCGGTTTACAAGACGATTGCCGAAGCCGTCGTGCTGGTCGCGCTGGTGATCTTCTTTTTCCTGCGATCGGTTCGGGCATCGCTGATCCCGATGGTGACGATCCCCGTCTGCCTGGTCGGTGCGTTTTCGGTCATGTATTTCGCCGGTTTCTCGGTCAACACGCTCACGCTGCTGTCGCTGGTGCTCGCGATCGGCCTCGTCGTCGACGATGCCATCGTTGTCCTCGAGAACATCTATCGGCACATCGAGGAGGGCATGCAGCCGGTCGCGGCAGCCTTCCGCGGCATCAAGGAGGTCGGTTTTGCTGTCGTGGCGATGACGCTCACGCTCGCGGCGGTCTATGCGCCGATGGCCTTCACCACCGGCCGCACGGGGCGATTGTTCATCGAGTTTGCCCTCACGCTCGCCGGCGCGGTGCTGATCTCGGGTTTCGTCGCGCTGACGCTCTCGCCGATGATGTGCTCGAGACTGCTGAAGCACGACGCCAATCCCGGCCCGATCAACCGCGCCATCGAATCGATGCTGGTCGGCATGACGCGTGGTTACCAGAGGCTGCTATCGGCGGTCCTGTCCTTGTCCTTCTGGGTCCGACTGCTGTCGATGGTCGTCACCTTCGGTCTGGTCGGCCTGGCGCTGTTCCATCTCTGGAACACGACCAAGAAGGAACTCTCGCCGGTCGAGGATCGCGGCGTCATCCTGGGCATATTCACGTCGCCGGAAGGGGCTTCGGTGTCCTACACCGACCGACATGCCCAGCGGATCCAGTCGCTGTCCTCCGCGATCCCCGAGGCCGACCGGATCATGGCAGTTTCGGGTACTCCCACTGCGACACAGGGCATCGTCTTTTTCCGGTTGTCAGACTGGAGCGACCGAAATCGCAAGGCACAGGACATCCTGCGCGAACTGCAGCCCAAGATGCTTGGCATTCCCGGGGTGACGGCGTTCGGGACCATGCCGCCCTCGCTGGGCCAGAGCCCGCGTGCCCGTCCGATCAACATGGTGATCCTGAGTTCCGAGCCCTACGAGCAGATTCAGGCGACGCTCAAGCCGCTGATGGCCGAGTTGCAGGCCTGGCCGGGCGCTCAGGGGGTCGATTCGGATCTGCGCCTCAACAAGCCCGAGATCCGGGTGACGATCGACCGCGACCGTGCCGCTGACGCCGGGGTTCAGATCGAGGTCATCGGACGCACGCTCGAGACCATGCTCGGGGGCCGGCAGGTCACCCGATTCAAGCGCGATGGCGAGCAGTACGACGTGGTGGTTCAACTGGAGGCTGCGAGTCGCAATTCTCCCCAGGACATCTCCAACATTTTCGTGCGGGGGCGGAACGACTCGATGGTGCCGTTTTCCAGTCTGGTCCGCACCACCGAGACCGTGTCAGCGCGTGAGCTCAACCACTTTGGCCAGCGGCGTGCGGTCTTCATCACCGGCAATCTGGCCCCGGGGACCTCGCTGGGCGAGGCGCTCGACTTTTTCGAGGAGGCCGCCCGCCGTCACCTCAAGCCCGGCTATGCGATCGATTACAACGGGACCTCGCGTGAATTCAAGCAGTCTTCGTCCACCCTGTTCGTGACTTTCATCCTGGCGCTGGCCTTCATCTTTCTGGTTCTGGCCGCTCAGTTCGAGAGCTTCATCGACCCGCTGATCATCATCCTTTCGGTGCCACTATCGATGGCCGGTGCGCTCTGGCTCCTGCAGTATGGAGGGGGAACGATCAACGTCTACAGCCAGATCGGGCTCATCACGCTGGTGGGGCTCATCACCAAGCACGGCATCCTGATCGTCGAGTTCGCCAATCAGGTGCGTGACCGTGGGGTGGCGTTGATACCGGCAACCGTCGAAGCCGCGAGCATGCGCCTGCGTCCGATCCTGATGACCACGGGTGCGATGGTGCTGGGCGCCGTGCCGCTCGCGCTTGCCACGGGCGCTGGTGCAGAGAGTCGCGTGCAGATTGGTCTCGTGATCGTAGGCGGCATGTCGCTGGGGACGCTGCTGACCCTGATCGTGGTGCCGGTGGTCTACACGCTCATGGCGCGTGGCCGGCAGGTATTGCCGTCGGAAGACGACTCGCATCGTGATGCCTCGGGCCCTTCCGGGACTCGGGCGCCCGAGCCGTCAGCGCCCCTGCCTCAGGCGCCGGGCGGCTTACCCGCACCGGGTCCCGCGGCCACGGCGCTCTGACGGGCCGATTGGGGGGCGTTTTCTGATGTCAGTGCCTCGCCAGGTCGTTCTCGACACCGAAACCACGGGTTTGAGCGCAGCCGACGGTCATCGGATCATCGAAGTCGGCTGTATCGAGATGATCGAAAGGCGCGTGACCGGTCGCACGCTGCACCTGTACATCAACCCCGAGCGGGAGATCGACGAAGGGGCTCTGGCAGTACACGGCATTTCGCTCGATCGGCTCCGTGATGAGCCCCGATTCGAGCAGATCGCCCAGCGCCTGATCGAGTTCGTGGACGGCGCTGAGGTGTTGATTCACAACGCTCCGTTCGATCTCGGCTTTCTGGATGCCGAGTTCTCGCGATTGTCGTTGCAGACGTTCCGGGGCCACGTGCATGCCGTGACCGACACCTTGATCATGGCCCGCTCGATGCACCCGGGCAAACGAAATTCGCTCGATGCCCTGTGCGAGCGATACGGCGTGTCGAATGCGAAGCGCGTGTTGCACGGCGCGCTGCTCGACGCGCAGTTGCTCGCCGAGGTGTATCTGGCGATGACGCGCGGCCAGGATAGTCTGGAGATCCAGATCGGCACCGGCGCTGCGGGCAAGGGTAGTGCCTCGGGTTGTTCGCTGGACTGGCCACCTGTTGGCCTTGTCGTCGCTTGCGCTGACGACGAGGAGCGGGCGGCGCACGATGCGCTGCTCGCAGCGATCGCCAAGGACTGCCGCGGTCCGGCGCTCTGGAGCCTGATCGAGGCCGGTGATCCGTCCGCCCGCGCAGGCTCAGCCTGATTCGACTACACTTTGCCCGTTTGAAGGGCCCGAAATGAAAGAACACCGCACCGCGCGCGGCCGCGACCGCAAGCCTCATCTGTCACCGGATGCCGAGCGACTCGTCTCGCTCGCGCTGGGCTTGGCCAATGCAGGG
>Ga0164292_10003720_pt1 | contig 12452 bp, 7 predicted proteins | sample GEODES117metaG_FD_111486 | JGI IMG/M metagenome (GOLD analysis project Ga0164292, IMG submission 111486) | Eutrophic lake water microbial communities from Lake Mendota, Wisconsin, USA - GEODES117 metaG | ecosystem: Environmental > Aquatic > Freshwater > Lake | place: USA: Lake Mendota, Wisconsin... | reverse complement strand
TCAAAGCAACAATTACAACGGGTGGACAAAGGGGATTGAGTATTGCAGCAGTATCAACATCATTCACTGCTAATATATCATCAACATTTGGATTTACGGGTGGAGGTGCGGGTTCTTCCACAAACGGATTCTCTGTTACAACAACACCGAGTAATTCTTTATTTAATTATGGTTTTAATACCGAGGGCGATGGTTCAACTTATATTATAAACGATAGAACAAATAATAGAGTTTATCGTATTACAAAAATGATTGGGTTTAGTTTTAACAACAACTTCATTTCAATAGAAAGATTATTTTAACGATATTTATAACTAAATAAACAAAAACAAAATGGGAATAGAATTTTCAAACGGATTTACGATAATAGCAAATTCAACTACTACCGGAAGTACATTTACAAATACAGCAGCGATTTATTACGACCCAGGTAATGCTGCAAGTTATAATACTTCATTAAAAACCTTAACAAATATAGGTACGGAAGGTTCAAGTGAACCTGCTCTTTATGGTACATTGGATAATACACTTCCATATGATGGTAGTACTGCAGGTGGTATATTTAAATTTAATGGATTAACCAAAATTAATTTCAATACTGGCGGTTATAGTTTTGGAAATACAATTACTCTAAATGTTTGGGTTAAACCAAATAGTCAATATAATATGCAAATATTAATGGCAAACACATATTTTGGTGCTACTACTGCAGGATTTAAAATGGGTTGGAATAATCAATCTACTCAAAATAGAAAAATGTTTTTTGAATCCGGTATAGGTGATGCAGGAACAACGGTAGTTACTGCAGAAAATACTATAACGTATGATTCATGGCAAATGCTTAGTTATGTATTTGATAATACAAATCATACTATTAAATTCTTTAGGAATGGAACGGAAATTGCAACCGAAAGTGGAGGAACACCACCTGCACCAAGTCCATCCAATCCAGCTGGAGTTTTAGTAGCTACTCCATGGATGATTGGTTCTATTTTGGGAAATGGATATTACTTAAATTCTGATATGGGTGAATTTAAAATTTACAAATCATTAAAAAATTCAAGTGATTTAACTACCGAATACAACGCAACAAAATCTAGATACGGGTTATAAAAATATAAGATATTAATAACTAATGGCAAATTTAATAAGATTAAAACAAATAGAGAGTGGTTCTTCATTAATAAATGCAGCAAACATAGGTGTAGATGTGAGTGCTTCCGTTATTAGTGTTATTAGTTCATCATTAAGTGGTGCTTTATCTATATTGGCAACCGATGTAGAAGTAGCAGCAGTAAGTGCATCAATTGCAGCAACCGGAAGAGGATTTGTAACAACTGCATCTTTCAATTCTTACACCGCATCGTTGGGAGATATATTTGCAACCGACTTGGAAGTTTATCTTACTTCATCGAACATTATTGACCAGGGAGAGTTTTAATTAAAAAGTTATATTTATACATAATAAAGTAAATTAAGAATAGTATATAGATGGCTCAATTAATACAACATAAAAGGGGTGCCTTAGAAAGATTAACATCAATTACAGGCTCACTCAAAAAAGGTGAAATCTTAATTGTAACTGGTTCATCTAATATTACATCTTCAAATGGTTCATCTATTGTATTTGCAGCAACCGAAAGTGGTTCAGTTCAAGCTACCAATAGATTTATAATAGGTAGTTCGGCACCAAATGTTTTTTCATCATCTGTTTATGGTGGTTTAGTAAATGGGGTTCCTTATTACGATAGTGGTAGTGGAACTTTATATTTGTTAGGTAGTGATGGTAATACTGCAATCAACCTAACAGGTAACATTAGTACATTTAGTGCATCGGTTGCAACATCATTTAGTGCAAGTAATGCAAGTATAGCAAGTATAACGGGAGATTTTAGTTCGTCAGTTGCAACTTCATTTAGTGCAAGTAATTCAAATTTAAATACTTTAAGTTCTTCAATTTCTCAATCCATCGTTGATATTGTAAGTGCATCATTGAGTAGTTCGTTATCAGTAATAGCAACGGATATAGAAGTTGCAATTGTTAGTGCATCATTATCATCGTCACAAGTTTTAATATCATCTTCGATTAGTACATCAATTGCAGAAACTTTAAGTGGTAGTGTGGCATCATTAACAACTTTAAGTTCATCGGTATCTGCTTCATTAGCAAGTTTAAGTGCAAGTAGTGGTTTCATTAACTATGTAACAAATAGTGTTCAAAACCTAACAGGAATAGAAGTTGCAGATTATAGTTCGGATGTTGCAGTGACATTTGTAAACGGAACATTGAAATTTATTTTTGGAACACCATTGGTACCAACGTCAGTTGCAACATCTTTAAGTGGATTTGAAACTAATAGATTTAATAATGTAACCGATACTTATTCAGTTAATGGAACTTGGAATAATCAAGGATATACATTAGTAAGTGCATCATTATACGAAGGTGTAACTCTATTAACACAAGTTGGTAGTGGAACATCTTTAACATATAGTACGACAACATCAGGTTCTCATACATATAGATTAGAATATACGGCAAGTTCACCATTAGATGGTACAATATATAAGACATCAACTACAACAACAGGAACAGTATCTAAATCAAATCCCGCAGTACCTACATTGACACCAACTGCAACAATTCAATTAGGAACTACTTCAAATCAAATTGAACAAGGTGCAACCGGTAGTATTTCATTTACATCATCATCTGCAAATCCATCTAATAATTGGAATTTGACAAGTGTGACAACAGATGTGGCATCACCTTATTATGTAACAGGTTCTGCAACCGGTTCTACTTCAATTAGTATAACTGCAACTGCAAACTACGCATCTCCAACGGGTGATAATATTCCTGATACTACAACTACATCAACTGCAACTACTACTTATACAAAAATTAGAAGTTTAAGACATGGTGCAAGTGCAGCAACATCATTTACTGCCGGAGAATTGGAAAACATTGGTGCATGGGATACTACAATTGGTGGAACGATAGGAACAATTGTAAAAGGAACAACAACTGCAAGTGGACAGAGTGTAACAATTGCATGGACAGGAGACAAATACCATTATATAGTATTCAATAGTTCTCTATCAAACTTAACAAGTATTACGACAAGTGGATTTGGAGTATTAGGACAATTTACATTAAGTACGGTTGGACAATACAAAGTTTATAAAACAACTACTTTGCAAGCAGGTGGTGCAGGAAGTAGTATAACATATATATTAACATAAATAGAACAATAAGAAATGGCAATTATATTACCTGGTGGGTTTAACATAACGAATAGTGAGCCTGTTGATGCAAGATTTGCATTAGCTAATCAGTCAGCTCGTTATGCTTTATCTGCTGCTAATATTTATAAGGGATTGGTTGTATTTCAACAAGATGACTCTACTATGTTTGTATTAACTGATACTGCAAATGTAGGAAACTCAAATGGTTGGACACAGATTCAAATTGGTACAATAACATCAAATTTGCCATCGGGTGTAATATCATCATCACAACAAGTGATTGATATATTTAATGCAAACTTTACATCGGGTTCTACAATGGCATCAACGGTAGATACTACCTTCGCAACGGATACGGAGTTATTTGTTACATCTTCAAACTTGGATGCAGGAGAATTTTAATATAATAAAATAAAATATATCGAATAAAATCAGTAATTCGTATTAAAAATAATATTTATTACCGAATAACCTTAATTAAGAGAATAACAAAAAAATATGGCACAAATCATTAGACACAGACGTGGTAGTTTAGAAGCCCTTTCGGCAGCAACCTCATCGTTTCAAAAAGGTGAATTAATAATCGTATCAGGTTCGTCAAACCTTACCACAACCAATGGTTCTGGTATGGTGTTTGCAGCCGTAGAAAGTGGTTCAATCCAAGCAGTAAATAGATTTATGATTGGTGATAATGCACCAAATACATTCCCTGCTGGAACCTATAACGGATTATTAAAAGGTGTACCTTACTACGCAAGTGGAAGTTCAACTTTATATTTATTAGGAGAAGGTGCAAATAGTATTCCAGATTTAACGGGTAACATTAGTAATTTCAGTTCATCTGTTGTAACTTCTTTTTCAGCAAGTAATGCAAGTATCACTTCATTATCAGCATCAGTTGCATCAGTAACAGGAGACTTTAGTTCTTCAGTTGCACAAACATTTACAACTCAAAGCCAAAGAATTACTTCATTAGAATCATTTAGTGGTTCTTATGCAACAACCGGAAGTAATACTTTTAGAGGTCAACAAATAATAAGTTCTTCTTTAATCGTAACTAATGAAATTAAAGGTGTTGGAAATATATTTTTACAACCTGATGTTAATGATGCAAGATATTTCCAAATTTATAATACCGCGGCACCTTCGGGTAATGATATTCACTTTAAAGGTAATGCAGATTTCAACTACTTTGGTGACGATACAAATTACTTAAAAATAGATGATAGTGCACAAACAGTTTCTATTGTTGGTGTAAATGGTGTTTATGTACAAGGAATAGATGGAACGGTAAGTGCATTCTCTCAATCGGTAGATAGTAGATTTAGTGCAAGTGTAGCTAGTGTTACATCATTATCTGCATCAGTTGCATCAGTAACCGGAGATTTTAGTTCATCAGTAGCAACATCGTTTAGTGCAAGTGCGGCATCACAAACTGCTTTATCTGCATCAGTTGCATCGGTAACTGGTAATTTTAGTTCTTCGGTTGCACAAACATTTACAACTCAAAGCCAAAGAATTACTTCATTAGAATCATTTAGTGGTTCTCAATTAACTCAAAATAGTGCATTAGCGACTATTACGGGTTCATTGATTAGTTCTGCATCAACTGCAAAAACAACAAATGACACACAAGATGGTAGATTAAATAATTTAGAATCAACATCGGCAAGTGTAAATACTTCACTTTCAGAATTAAACTCATATTCATCTTCATTAAAACAAGCATTTACTGCAAGTGGTGCTAATGTAACATTTAGTGGTGATGTAACTATTCCTGGTAACTTTACAGTTAGAGGTACTCAAACTATTGTAGATTCTACAACTGTTCAATTGGGTGATAATATTATTGAATTAAACGGAAGTGCAGCTGCAAATGGTGGATTGTATGTAAAAGATGTAACTAATCCAAACACCGCAACCGGTTCAATAATTTGGGATTCTACAAATGACTACTGGAAAGCAGGAGCTAAAGATTCTGAATCAAAAGTTCTTTTAGCAGGTGGAGATAGTGTAGTAAGTGGTTCATCTCAAATTACCATTTCATCAACAACTGGATTTGATACATATAGTGGTTCAGTTTCAGCATCATTTGCAGAAGTTATTGCAAATGTTGGTAGTGGTGTTGGAGTTTCTATAACAAACTTAAACTCATTCAGTTCTTCTACATTAGGTAGATTAACTAATATTGAATCATTCAGTTCTTCGGTTGAAACTAGATTGACTGAAATTGGTGTAGTAAGTGGTTCATTGATTTTATCAGCATCGGCAGCAGCAGTTGCAAACGCAAATCAAAATTTATTTACACAATCGGCAGATGGTAGATTAAATAATTTAGAAACAACTTCTGGAAGTGTTAATATATCAATAACTAATATAAATGGTACAACTGCAAGCTTAAATGCTTCAGTATCGGCATTAAATACATCAACCGCTTCTCAACAAACTAGCATTGACGCTTTAAATGTTACATCTGCATCTTTAAATACATTTAGTGGTTCTACGTTAGGTAGATTAACAAACTTAGAAAGTACATCTGCAAGCGTTAACACATCGGTAACTGCTTTAAATAGTTCATCGGCATCTCAACAAGTTAGCATCGATGCTTTAAATACAGTAAGTGCATCAAACTTAGGTAGATTAACAAACTTAGAATCAACTTCTGCAAGTGTTAATACTTCTATAACCAATATAAACTCATTTAGTTCATCTGTATTAACACAATTAACTGAAATTGGAGTTATAAGTGGTTCATTGATTGCATCGGCATCAACTGCAAAAACAACAAATGACTCACAGGGTGTTAGATTAGATAATTTAGAATCTAAATCATCAAGTGTTGATATATCAGTAGCAGCATTAAATTCATACACATCTTCCAATACTTCTACAACCGCATTAAACGCATTCACTGCATCTGCAAATGAAAGATTTACTGAAATTGGAGTTGTAAGTGGTTCATTAATTTTATCGGCATCCGCAGCAGCAGTTGCAAACGCAAATCAAAATTTATTTACTCAATCAGCAGAAACTAGATTTACTGAAATTGGTGTAGTAAGTGGTTCATTGATTGCATCGGCATCAACTGCAAAAACAACAAATGATACACAAGATGGTAGATTGACCAATATTGAATTATTTAGTGCAAGTGTTAATACTTCGATTAGTAATTTAAATACTACATCCGCAAGTGTAAATACTTCAATAGCAGCATTAAATACTTCATCTGCATCACAACAAACTCAATTAGATAGTTTAAGTAGTAAGACTGGTTCATACGCAACTACTGGTTCAAATACATTCTACGGAACTCAAACCATAAGTGGTTCAATCAATGTGAGTGGTTCTACTAACTTTGGAGGAGCAGTAGCGGTTAATGATTCTAATATGAACTTGGGAAATAGTTCATCATTAAATCTAACAGGTGGTTCTTCAATCTTTGTTAATGCTAGTGGTGTAATTAGTGGTTCAATCGTTGGTATCGGAAATGTAACTGCATTTTCAACATCGGTAGATAGTAGATTATCAAATTTACAAACTAAATCAGCAAGTGTTGATATAGCAATCGCAGCATTAAATTCTTATACTTCTTCTAATACTTCTACAACTGCATTAAATGCATTTACTGCATCTGCAAATGAAAGATTTACTGAGATAGGTGTGGTTAGTGGAAGTTTAATAACTTCGGCATCAACTGCTAAAACAACAAACGACACACAAGATGGTAGATTAAATAATTTAGAATCTAAATCATCAAGTGTTGATATATCTGTTTCAAATTTAAATTTAACGACTGCAAGTTTAAATACTTCGGTTTCTAACCTAAATACATTTAGTGCAAGTGTTAATACATCAATAACTAATATAAATTCTACAACTGCAAGCTTAAACGCATCAGTAACAGCATTAAATAGTTATTCATCTTCATTAAAATCTGCATTTGAATTAACTGGTTCTAATGTTGTAGTATTAGGTGATTTGACCGTAAAAGGTACAACAACATCGGTAGAATCAAATACAATTCAATTAGGTGATAACATCATTGAATTAAATGGTACTGGAGCTGCAAATGGTGGATTATTAGTTAAAGACCCAACTGCACCTAATACGGTAAGTGGTTCTTTACTTTGGGATTCAACAAACGACTATTGGAAGGCAGGAGCATTTGGTTCTGAATCTAAATTATTAAGAGCAGATGGTGATAACGTAGTTAGTGGTGGAGCTCAAATTGCAATTGCAGATTTAAACGGATACACTGCTTATAATGATAATATTTTAGAAGAATTTAGTGCAAGTAATGCAAGTATCACTTCATTATCAGCGAGTGTAGCAAGTGTAACTGGAAACTTTAGTTCTTCCGTAGCAACTTCATTCTCAGCAAGTAACGCTAGTATCACTGCATTATCTGCAAGTGTAGCAAGTGTAACAGGAGATTTTAGTTCATCGGTAGCAACATCGTTTAGTGCAAGTGCAGCATCTCAAACTACATTGAGTTCTTCATTCGCATCTTCACAAACTGCACAAGATACTAGATTGGGTTTATTAGAAACATCAACCGGAAGTTTAAATTTATTTACTTCTTCGATTGATACTACTATTAAAACCAAATTAAATGTTGAAGGTGTAGTAAGTGGTTCTTCACAAATTACATACGCAAGTATCTCATCTATACCAGCAGGAATAGTAAGTGGTTCATCACAAGTAACATCATTACTACCAGCGGGTACAGTAAGTGGTTCATCACAAATTGATATCGCAAACACAACTGGATATAGTACATTTAGTGGTTCAATTGCAACATCAATAAGTGCATCGGTAGCAGCAGCAAATTGGGAAAACTTAGTTGGAAAACCAGCAGGTATTGTAAGTGGTTCAATACAAGTTGATATTACAGCAACTACCGGATTTAGTACATTTAGTTCATCAATTGAAACAAGAATTTCATTAATAGACGGAGGAACTTATTAATAACAAATAGAAAGAATAAATAAAAATATATGTCAGTACCAACAAACCCAACTTCATCAATTTTATTAAAACGTTCAGGCGTCGCAGGTTCAGTACCTACCACAACATCGTTACAAGTAGGTGAAATAGCGTTAAATACCTATGATGGTAAAGCATTTTTACACAAATCAGGTTCAACCGATGAGGTAGTAGAAATCGTAGTTGCCGGAGCAAAGGTAACGGGTTCAATTAGTCTTACCGGAGCAGTTAGTGCATCAATAGTATCGGCATCATCCTTTGTGGGTTATGGTGGAGCATTAACCGGTGTTACTGCATCAATGAGACCTGATGACTTTGATTTCAACTCCGACCCGTTCGCAGGAACAATTGGATATATACAAGGTAGTGGTTCTCTTTACAAAGTTGCAACAACCGAAAACGCAATTGACTTTAGATATAACGATGTAACAATTGCAACTATAACAACTGCACAAGGATTTAGTGGTTCTCTTTACGGAATTGGTGATGTATTGGCATTTAGTGGTTCAGTTCATGGTAGATTATATCAATTAGAACTTTCAGCATCATTCGGACCAGATGCAGGTCAATTCTAAAATTCAATAAAATTATAATAGAAACCCCTCATAGTAGGGGTTTTTTATTTTATAGTATATTTATGTTTGTAGTATATACTACATTTGTTGTTAAATAACTTAAATAAAAGGCCACATGGCATCAATTGTTCAACTGAAACGCTCTGCGTTATCGGGAAAGGTACCTGGTACGGGTTCATTAGACTTAGGAGAATTAGCGGTAAATACCTACGATGGTAAGATTTACTTTAAAAAATCGGGTTCAATTGAATCGGTTGAAAGTGTAATAACAACAAATTCGGTAATAACTGGTTCTATTAGATTAGAAGGAACTGGTTCTTTTGGTTCTTTAAAAGTAAACGATACACTTACAGTCAATCATGGTGTTAGTGTAATAAGTGGTTCACTGGGAATCACATCCGATTTGACCGTATTAGGTTCGGTTAATGCTAGACAATTTAATATTACAATCATATCTTCTTCTACATTATTTGAAAGTGGTTCATCCAATTTCGGTAATAGTTTAGATGATACACATACATTTACAGGTTCGGTTAATATTACGGGTTCATTTTTAGTTAATGGAACGGAAGTTGGAGTTTCGGCAGGCCCAAACACATTTGATTTTAATTTAGACCCTGAAGCAGCTGGTACTGTAAACTTTATAGAAGATAGTACAGGCAATACAAAAGGAATAGCAAAAACAGGTTCATTTGATATTACTATTGGTAACAATACACAATTATCAATTAGTGCATCTGCTATGAATGTAACAACAGGAAGTATAACTGCAAACTTCATGCATTTGGCAAAATATATAAACACCGCAGGAGATTTGGATTTTAATATTTAATCATATTTATAAGAAACATAATACAACTAAATGGCAACATTAATATTAAATAGTACACAAACACCAGTAACTACTGCAGGTCAATTAGAATTCAATACGGACAAAAATACTTTGGTTGTAGGTAATGGTGCAGCTGAAATCAGTATGGCAACAACCGGTTCTAATACATTTACTGGAAATCAAGTAGTAAGTGGTTCAATTAATGTGACAGGAAGGATAACTGCAAATGAATTTTATGTAACATATGTAACTGCATCAGCAGCATTTACATCGGGTTCTACAAAATTTGGAGATACAAATAACGATATACACCAATTTACCGGAAGTGTTGAGATAGATGGTGATGTTAAAATAGCAACATTGCCAACCGATTCAAATACAACAGTTGTAACTTATAATACTACAACAAAACAATTAGGATATAATACAGTTGCAGGCCCACAAGGAACACAAGGTGTACAAGGTACGCAAGGTTTTCAAGGTACGCAAGGTTTTCAAGGTACGCAAGGTTTTCAAGGTACGCAAGGTTTTCAAGGATTAAAAGGTGACCAAGGTCATCAAGGGTTTCAGGGACCAACTGGAACACAAGGACATCAGGGTGACAAAGGAGACCAAGGACATCAAGGCCACCAGGGAGAAATAGGAGTACAAGGTGTACACGGTTCAACTGGTGCACAAGGTTCAACTGGTGCACAAGGTGACCAAGGCCACCAGGGTTTCCAAGGTGTACAAGGTTCAACAGGAGTACAAGGTTCAACCGGAGCTCAAGGTGACCAGGGGCATCAAGGTTTTCAAGGTGTACAAGGTTCACAAGGTGTACAAGGTTCCGTAGGTGCACAAGGAGACCAGGGACATCAGGGATTTCAGGGTGTGCAAGGTTCTGTGGGTGTGCAAGGTTCACAAGGTACACAGGGTTATCAGGGTGACCAGGGTTTTCAAGGTGTACAAGGTGACCAGGGTTCACAAGGTGCACAAGGATTTCAAGGTACACAAGGAAATCAAGGTGTTAGTGACAGATTTAGTTCAACATCTGTAACGCCAAATAATATAACAACAGGTTCAAAAACATTTACAATAGGAACTGGATTAAATTGGTCTCCTGCACAAGATATTTTAATTTCATATGATATTAGTAATTACTTAGAAGGAAAGGTTACATCTTATAATAGTGGAAACGGAACACTTATAGTAAATATAACAAATGCAATCGGTACCGGAACATTCACATCTTGGAATATAAATGTTCAAGGTATCGCAGGTCAACAAGGATTTCAAGGTTATCAAGGTGTACAAGGTTCACAGGGTGTACAAGGTTCACAGGGTGTTGTCGGTTCACAAGGAACAACTGGTTTAAAGGGTGATATTGGTACACAAGGTACACAGGGTACACAGGGTGTACAAGGTTCGGAAGGCCCACAGGGTCATCAAGGATTTCAAGGTACACAAGGTACACAAGGTTTAACGGGTGACCAGGGTTCAACGGGAGCACAAGGACATCAAGGATTTCAAGGTACACAAGGTACACAAGGTTTAACGGGTGACCAGGGTTCAACGGGAGCACAAGGACACCAGGGTTCACAAGGCGTTCAAGGTGTACAAGGTTCACAAGGTACGCAAGGATTGAAGGGAGACAAAGGTGATACAGGAGAAACCGGAGTACAAGGATATCAAGGTCTAACGGGTGACCAGGGACCAACCGGAGTGGTGACTACTATTTATGACATATTGGATTTTGCAGATTATAACGACCCCATACAGGATTCACTTACAAATCTAAATGCAGCTACCTCATCTTATGAAACGATGGGTAGAGGTATTGTATCAGGTTCCTCACAAGTATTAGGAGGTAGTGGAGTTTGGAGTGGTTCGGCACAATTACCTTCAGGAGTTGTATCAGGTTCCTCACAAGTATTAGGAGGTAGTGGATTATTTAGTTCATCGGCACAATTAGAAAATGCAAGTATTACAAATTTAAAAATAATAAATTTAACAACAATTAATCAAACTTCAAGTGTATTATTTACTAGTGGTTCTAATAAATTTGGAGATTTTGAAAACGATATACATTCATTCACCGGTTCATTACAATTATCAGGTAGTTTATCTTTAATAGTTGCAGATGGTACTACTGAAACAAATATATTAGTAGCAGATGCAAATGGTGGTATAAAGAAAAGAAGTAATTTAAGTTTAACCGGAGCACAAGGAGCACAAGGAGCACAGGGAGCACAGGGAGCAAATGGTTCGGCTGGAGTACAAGGAGCAACAGGCACAACTGGATTAAAAGGTGACCAGGGAAATCAAGGTAATCAGGGAGCAAATGGTTCCGATGGTGCACAAGGAAATCAAGGAGCAACGGGTGCACAAGGAGCAACGGGTGCACAAGGAGTAGTTGGAACAACAGGAGCACAAGGAGCAACGGGTGCACAAGGAGCAACGGGTGCACAAGGAGCAACGGGTGCACAAGGAGCAGTTGGAACAAAAGGTGATACTGGATTAAAAGGTGACCAGGGAAATCAAGGAGCAGTTGGAACAAAAGGTGATACTGGATTAAAAGGTGACCAGGGAAATCAAGGTGCACAAGGTGCTCAGGGTGCACAAGGCCCACAAGGAAATCAAGGTACTCAGGGTAATCAAGGTTTTCAGGGAACAAAAGGTGACAAAGGTGACAAAGGAGACCAGGGAAATCAAGGTTTGAAAGGAGACAAAGGTGACAAAGGTGACCAGGGAAATCAAGGTTTGAAAGGAGACAAAGGTGACAAAGGAGACCAGGGAAATCAAGGTTTGAAAGGAGACAAAGGTGACAAAGG
>Ga0164292_10003717_pt1 | contig 12454 bp, 12 predicted proteins | sample GEODES117metaG_FD_111486 | JGI IMG/M metagenome (GOLD analysis project Ga0164292, IMG submission 111486) | Eutrophic lake water microbial communities from Lake Mendota, Wisconsin, USA - GEODES117 metaG | ecosystem: Environmental > Aquatic > Freshwater > Lake | place: USA: Lake Mendota... | reverse complement strand
TTTTGATACTGCTTCACAAGTGCGTTCTTTGGCTCGGTCAGGATCTGCATGAGTGCCGGCTTATCAAGATTTTCGACACTGGTCAGAACAGGAAGGCGTCCTACGAATTCTGGAATCATTCCAAACTTAAGCAGATCTTCTGGCATGACATCAGCAAATATATCTTTGGTGTTGCGCTCTGATGCCGGTGAGATCTCGGCATTAAATCCAACTCCTGATGCACCACTGCGCGCTTCAATAATTTTATCTAAACCAGCGAACGCTCCACCAACAATAAAGAGCACATTGGTTGTATCAATTTGAATAAACTCTTGATGTGGGTGCTTACGTCCACCTTGTGGCGGTACAGATGCAACAGTTCCTTCAATAATTTTAAGTAGCGCCTGCTGAACACCCTCGCCTGAAACATCGCGAGTAATTGATGGATTCTCAGCTTTACGAGCAACCTTATCAATCTCATCAATGTAGATAATGCCGGTTTCGGCTTTCTTCACATCGTAATCAGCTGCTTGAAGAAGTTTAAGAAGAATGTTTTCAACATCCTCGCCAACGTATCCGGCCTCAGTAAGTGCCGTCGCATCTGCGATAGCAAATGGAACGTTGAGCATGCGGGCAAGTGTTTGCGCCATCAGTGTCTTGCCGCAACCAGTTGGTCCCAGCAAAAGAATGTTGGACTTAGCGAGTTCGATTCCATCTTCGCCTCGAGAGCCCGTTGATTGCACCCGCTTGTAATGATTGTAGACAGCAACAGAGAGAGACTTCTTTGCGCGGTCTTGGCCAATGACATATTGATCAAGGAATTCGAAAATCGCCTGCGGTTTAGGGAGTTCGGATAATCCCAGTGAAGTTTGCTCGGAGAGTTCTTCGACGATGATCTCATTACAGAGCTCGATGCACTCGTCGCAGATATATACGCCAGGGCCGGCAATAAGTTTCTTTACCTGTTTCTGGGTCTTTCCGCAGAAGGAGCACTTCAAGAGGTCATTTGCCTCGCCAATTCGTGTGGTCATGGGCTAAATATAGTTTTGAATGGGCGCGCAGGTGCGATTAATTAAGCTTGACCTTGTTCGCCCTGAGTGGAATCACTATCGCCAGAATGCGCTTTTGCACGACGAGGATCCCGTAATTCTTTGACCCCAGGTACAAGAAGTACGAGATAACAAATGATTACATGGAAGACAATTGCACCCAGCAGGAATGATCTCTCCCCAAAGAGCGCAACCGCCGGACCAATCAAGGCCATACCAACTGGCATTAAGCCGCCCGACCCAACCATGTCAATGCTAAATACTCGACCCTGCATATCTTGTGGAACTTCGCGCTGTACAGCAGTTACCCAGTAAGCCTCCCAGCCGCCAATCGAGAGCCCAGCGATAAAGTAACCGAAAATTACAAATTGCGGACTGATAGGAAAGGCCAAAGCAAGTGGCGCTGCGGCAAAGAGAGACCACATCGAAATTGCAAGAAGCCCTGGCCGCGAAGTTTTAATTTTGATCGCAACAATCGCACTGATGACACCGCCCAAACTAAAGGCGGCAGCGGATATCGCAAAGACAGCGTCGGTGCTGAATTCGCGCCGAGTGATGACCGGCAAAAGGACCGTCTCTGCCGCAACAATAACCATCAACTGAAAAGTCGCCATTGCAATGGAAGCGGCAATCCACTTTATTTCCCAGACCAGCTTAAGTCCTTCGCGCAGTTCGAAGAGGAATGTCGGTTTATCCTCAAGTATTTCTTGGCGAGCAGGTTCTTTAATTCCGAGCAACATCGATGTTCCAATAAGGAAAGCCACTGCCGTTACTGCAAAAGTTAGATCTGCTCCTACTGCCGCTACCGAAATTCCACCCACACCGGGGCCAACAATTGTTCCAAGTTTTCCAACGATTCCTTTGGCAACATTTCCAACTGGTAGCAAATGGTCCGGAAGTAAGCTCGGCACAATTGCAGTGCCGGCTGGTGCGCCGAATGCGTCACCTGCACCCATGAGAAAGACCAGCAAACCAATGGTCCAGAGCGGCAAATTATTTGCTGAGAAAACAACGAGAGAGAGTGCGACTAGAGCGCGAAAAGAATCAGATCCAATCATGATCCATTTACGTGGAAGTCGATCTGCCCAAACACCACCGACTAACATCAAGAGCGTTCCCGAGAGCAAACGAGCCGCAAGAATTAGGCCGAGATCGCTTGCATCGCCACCGTTATCAAGAACGCTCACAGCTAACGCAATTGGAAATGCCGATGAACCAATAACAAAAATGAGCCCAGAGATAAAGTAATTTCGGTAATCCTTATAGGAAAAGAGAGAACCGGGTGCGAAGTATTTCTTTAACATCGCACCCGGTTCTCTCTCTTTACAAATTAAATTACGCTGAAGGTTTTGCCTTACGTGAAGCCATGACCTTATCAATCAACCCGTACTCAACTGCCTCGGCAGCGGTGAGAATCTTGTCACGCTCGATATCTTGCTCAATCTGTTCGATTGTGCGATTAGAGTGCTTAGACAACATTCCTTCGAGCAGTCCACGCATACGCATTACTTCGCGAGCCTGAATCTCGATATCAGATGCCTGTCCCCCGCCTTCAGATGATGGCTGGTGAATCAAGATACGTGAATGCTCGAGGGCGTAACGCTTACCTTTAGTACCGCCAGCGAGAATGATTGCCGCCGCCGATGCCGCCTGACCCAAACAGATGGTCTGAATATCTGGGCGCACAAATTGCATAGTGTCATAAATTGCAGTCAGGGCAGTAAATGATCCCCCTGGTGAGTTGATGTAAATCTGAATATCGCGATCTGGATCAATTGATTCGAGCGTCAGCAACTGCGCCATAACATCGTTTGCAACGGTGTCATCGATTGCCTGACCAAGGAAGATGATGCGCTCCTGGAATAACTTTGTATACGGATCAAGGTGCTTGGTTCCGTATGCAGTCTTCTCTTCGATTGTTGGAAGAACGTAACGGCTTGTGAAATCTTGAATGTGCTTCATTACTTCTTTCCTCCCGCAATATCGCCTGAAATATCATTTGTTGCAATGTGATCAATGAATCCGTACTCAAGTGCCTGTGCTGCGCTAAACCAATTATCGCGATCGGAGTCTGCGATGATCTTTTCGAGAGTCTGACCAGTGTGCTTTGCATTGAGCTCAGACATAGTGCGCTTTGTAATCGCCATCTGCTCGGCCTGGATTCGAATATCAGTTGCTGTTCCGCCGATACCGCCCAGTGGTTGGTGCATCAAGATGCGTGCATGTGGAGTCGCATAACGCTTGCCCTTTGCGCCAGCTGTAAGAAGGAATTGACCCATTGATGCAGCCATTCCCATTGCCACTGTTGCAACATCGTTCTTGATGTAATGCATCGTGTCGTAAATGGCCATACCTGCAGTAACAGAGCCACCAGGTGAGTTGATGTAGAGATAGATATCTTTCTCTGAATCTTCGGCAGCAAGCAAGAGGAGCTGTGCGCAAATCGCATTTGCCATTTCGTCGCGAACTTCACCAGCAAGGAAGATAATTCGCTCGCGCAGGAGGCGACTGTAAATCTGATCACCAAGGCCCATCGGAGTATCTATTGCTGATTTGTTCTGTGGGTTAAAAACATCCACGGTACTTCCTCCACTCTTAAGCGCCCCATGAGGAGCGAACTGCATGTAGTGACCTTAACAATGTGGGCGCAAAAATGCTTCCCGATAAGTTGAAAATGGCGAAAAATTGGGCGATGTTCGCTCACGGCGGAGCGAAATCAATGGCGCAGAGTCAGCAGCTACTTATTCGGCGGCAGCTTCAGCTTTTGCGGCAGCAGGTGTACGTAGCTCTTCGAGCTCAACCTTTGCCCCAGCTTGGTCAACAACGTTGATGCGACCGAGTGCAGATGCAAGTGCCTTAGCGCGAGTGACCTCTGCGATGACCTGTGTGATCTGTCCAGCCTTTTGTAGTTCCTGAGCGAATTGCTCTGGACCCATTCCATAACGCTGTGACATGCGAACGAGGTACTCGGTTAGCTCAATCTCAGTGATCTGAACTTCTTCTGCCTTCACGATTGAGTCAAGCAGGAATTCAGACTTAATTGAGTCACGAACTTCTTTATCAACTTCGGCACGGTGTACTGCATCATCCTGGCGGCCTTCGCCCTCAAGGTGTGCGTTAACTTCTTCAAGAACGAGATCATCTGGAACTTCGATGGTCAGGTCATCAAGGAGCTTCTTCACGAGGAGATCGCGCGCTTGTCCACCCTGTTCGAGTTTCTTCAAGCGGGTGAGGCGCTCAGTAAAGTCAGCCTTGAGTTCAGCAATGGTGTCGAATTCAGATGCAAGCTTTGCAAATGCATCATCTACAGGTGGAAGCTCACGCTCTTTGACGACCTTGAGAGCAATTTCAACATCACCCTTCTCATCATCTTTCTGACCAACAAGCTGAGTCGTGAAAGTCTTTGTATCTCCTGCGCTCATTCCGATGAGTGCATCGTCGAGGCCATCAATCATGCGATTTGAGCCGACTTCGTAAGAGATGTCATTGGCATTTCCGCCATCTACTTCGGCGCCGTCAATGCGTGCCACCAAATCAACAGTGACAAAGTCACCGCTCTTTGTTGCGCGCTCGACCGTGTGAAGTGTCCCAAAGCGAGCGCGAAGCTCGTCAATCTGATCATCAAGGTCTTTATCTGTCACGACTGCGTTATCGACAGTCACTGTAATCTTTGAGAAATCAGGAAGAGTGACCTCTGGGCGGATGCTTACTTCTACTGTGAAGTTGAGGTTCTCATTGTCGTTAAATTCTTTGATATCAACTACTGGGCGACCAATCACCAGGAGTGAATGTTCGCGAGCTGCCTGTCCGTAGAATTCTGGAAGAGCTTCGTTGATTGCCTCATCAAGTACAGCTGCACGACCCACACGCTGTTCGATCATTGCTGCAGGTACTTTGCCCTTGCGAAATCCCGGAACGTTTATCTGTGACGCAAGCTTCTTGAAAGACTGTGCGATGTATGGACTGAGTTCTTCAAAGGTAACAACTACATCAAGCTTTACACGTGTTGGTGACAGTGTCTCTACAGTGCTCTTCACAAGTGCTCCTTGAATAGATTGAGATAGAAGTTAAGAACGTTGCTACTGGTAATACTGGTCGGGGCGGGGAGATTCGAACTCCCGGTCTCCTGCTCCCAAAGCAGGCGCGCTAGCCACTACGCTACGCCCCGAAGGCGCAGGGTGGAGTCTAAGGTATTTTTTTACCTTTCGTTACCGACCCTGTACGCTAACGCTCACACCCCGCGGGTGTAGCTCAATGGTAGAGTTCCAGCCTTCCAAGCTGGCTGTGCCGGTTCGATCCCGGTCACCCGCTCCAGTTATTTCTACGCGTGATTTAACGCATTTTTCTATCGAATCAACCCCACTGGTGTGATGTACGCCTTACCCGTCAGGGTTAATGGTGCGGCCCCTGAATCTCCAAGTCCATCGATTACGCGAATGCTCATTGAGGTATTTGCAGCGCCGACGACAAGTGTTGCTGTGGCTTCGAAACCGTAGAGCCACTGATTTGTTGAGTAAGTTGCATATCGGGCGTAATTACGAGAGTACGAAAAGTTGATGACGGCCCCTGGAGAAAGAAGATCAAGGCCTAAGACGAGATTGCCATTTACTGAATTGCAGGAGATAAAGATGTGAAGCAGGTAGGACTTACCGGCTTCGAAATTTCCGAATGACTGTGAATTGGTAAAGCTAAACGGCGTTGCACTCGAAAGAATCCATTGCGGAATATCTATAACGGTTACCTCTGTAACACCAGCAACGCCCTGTGCTCCTTGCGGCCCTGGAATTCCTTGCGGCCCGGCGGGACCAGAAGAACCGTTACTGCCGGGCGCACCGGCTGGTCCTGGTTGTCCGACTTCACCTACTTCCCCTTTTACTCCTTGTGGCCCCGGTGCACCTGAAATTCCTTGCGGACCTTGCGGACCCGGTGCACCTTGCGGTCCAGAGACCGTACTTGCCGAAGTAATAGTTCTGCCATCACTTCCGCTTTTTCCATCACTACCTGATGGACCAGTGGGTCCTTGAAGATTGCGAGGTGGTGGCCATTTACCTTTCTTCTTTGGTCCATAGAGCACCAGGCTGCGGGTATCAATATAGAAATCACCATCAATGCCGAGTGAGCTTTTGGGTGCGCCTTTTCCATTTCGAATTGTGTTCACTACTGGGGAAGGACTTCTCCCCGCACCCATCGCTATTGGCGGTGTGAGTGCGAGGAGAAGAGGTGCGATTGCAAGTGCTGCAAATGTGGGACGGATCCGCATTGAGACTCTCCTTGTGTGAGGAGGGTCAATTCTGAAAGATTTCTGAGAGCGTATAAATCACGCCTCCCCTGCTCGAGGATGAGCTTTGAGAGGGGTTACGCGTAGAGATTCACAGGAACACGCTTATTTTCGCAGGGCGTTCTCAGCTTCTCGGGATATCTTTCTGAGCATTGAAGTGTTTATTACTACCAGGTCAGCAAATCCGGTGTTGGCGCTTGTAAAAGGACTAGGGACAGGAGACATGCAAATGTCAACATCAACAACATCAAAGAAGAAAGTTTTCGCAGTCGCGATTACTACGGTTGCTTTGACCGCTGGATCATTCGGCGTTTCACAGGCAGCTACTAAATCAACAAAGGCAACACGAGTTTCAGTTTCAACTCCAGGTAATCCAAGTGCAACAGGCAAGATTGGTCGCGGCGAAGAAGTTGCAGCGATTCTTTCAGGCCTTGTCACTAAGGGCACAATCACACAGGCACAAGCCGATGCGATCATTGCAGCACACACTGCAGCAGAAGCAGCTCGTGATGCACTGCGTCCACCTAAAGGCCATAAAGATGGCAAAGGTGGATTAGATGCAAAGCTTGCAGTTGTGGCATCAACACTAGGAATTGATTCTGCAACTGTCATGACACGTCTTAAGGCTGGCGAAACTCTGGCAGCAATTGCTGGCGCAAAGACATCTGCACTTATTGCAGCACTTGTTGCTGATGAGACAAAGCGTATTGATGCCGCAGTAACAGCTGGAAAGTTGACTGTTGCGCAAGCAACAACACTCAAGGCTGGTCTTGTTGCACATGTAACAGAAGAAGTTAATTCTGTTGCTCCGCTTCGTGGTCCTATGGGTGGCAAGGGTGACAAAGGTGGACGTGGCGGTCACGGACCTCGCGGAGGCCACGGTGCAGACTCAGGCGCACCGGTAATTCCAGCACCAACAAACTAAGCAATAAACTTCATGTAATCCTTTCATTGGGTAGAAAACCCGCCGTGCGGCACCATCGCATGGCGGGTTTTCGCATGTGCAAATGCTTTACATGCTTGAATTACCCATGCGCATTCACATCGGCAGCGATCATGCTGGGCTTACATTTAAGAACGAGCTGATCGAGCACCTGGTCAACAATGGCCACGACGTTACTGATCACGGCCCATATGAATTCGATGCTCTTGATGACTACCCCGATTTCTGTATCCCTGCCGCAATAGCTGTTTCAAAAGATCCTGCATCTCTAGGAATAGTTCTGGGTGGATCGGGCAATGGCGAACAAATGGCTGCCAATAAGGTCAAGGGCGTGCGAGCTGCATTGGTCTGGTCGGTAGCAACAGCCAAGCTTGCTCGCGAGCACAACAATGCGAATGTTATTTCAGTTGGAGAGCGCGAACATTCGGCGGCAGAGGTAAAAGAATTTATCGATACCTTTATCGCTACCCCATTTTCTGGCGACGAGCGTCACGTAAGGCGAATTTCTAAAATTGCTAAATATGAAGAAGATGGAACTGTCGCTAGTTAATTACTTTTAAAGTATCTGAAGTCATTAACCAAATGATCTTTCGTGATTCCTTGTCCTTCAAATCGAGTGACGGGTCGCCATTCAGGGCGCTCAATTTTTCCGCCTTCGAATAAGGAAGATGCTGCGAAGACTTCTTCAATCCATTCCGCATATGGAACCCAGTCGGTAGCGATATGGATGTAACCGCCATCTTTTAACTTGGCGGCAATAAGTGAGAGGAAATCCGAATTTACGATGCGTCGTTTGTTGTGGCGTTTTTTAGGCCATGGATCAGGAAAGAAGAGGTGAATCGCATCAAATGATTTATCGGCAAACATCTCATGGAGCACCAGATGAACATCTCCCTGAATCACCCGAAGATTTGTTAATTCGTGTTCATGAATAAGGGCGAATAATTTTCCGACTCCTGGGCGATGAACGTCGACTGCAATAAATCCTTTTTCGGGAAAAGCTTTGCCGATGAGCGCGGTTGCCTCGCCCATGCCAAAACCGATCTCCATAATGACTTCTTGAGCGTTTGGAAAAAGAGCCGCCAGATCAACAAGTTTTTGGCTCTGCTCGATTCCGTAATCACCCCAATGCTTATCAAGGGCAATCTGCTGCGGGCCGGTGATGCGAGTGCCACGGATTCTGTAACTGCGTACCGTCGGCTCTTCCATGTGCGCATCCTAATCTGCCTGTGACTAAAGAGCTTCCGCATGGTTTGATTACCCCATAGGGCTCGATACAAACCGCCCACAATAGCGACCACACACAAGGAGTCAGCCGTGCCAGGAGTAAATCTCACCCGAGCAGAAGCGCAAGAACGTTCATCGATTCTCAAAGTTCATTCATATGAAGTAGACCTTGATCTGACGACCGGAAGTGAAACGTTTATCGTCAAGACTCGAGTGAAGTTCGAAGGTCTTAAGCCTGGAGCAACTACCTTTATTGACGCGGTCGGCAAGTCAGTCATTAAGGCCGAGTTCAACGGTGAAGCTTTTGATACCAAGTTCGATGGCGAGTCAATTTTCTTGCCACCTCTGGCCGCCTCCAATGAACTCTATGTTGAACTCGAAGGAATTTACTCACACTCAGGTGAAGGCCTGCACCGATTCGAAGATCCTGCAGATGGCGAGGTCTACCTCTATACCCAGCATGAAGTACCTGATGCTCGCCGGACATTTGTTTGCTTTGATCAGCCAGATCTCAAAGCGACCTTTGCCATCTCAGCAAAGGTCCCAGGCCACTGGGAAGTAATTTCAAATAACCCAGTTAAGTCCAAGGAAGATATCGGCGCAGATAAGAAGTGGACATTTACCACCACTCCCCTGCTCTCTACATACTTGACTGCTCTCGTTGCCGGTCCGTATCACAAAGTTGAGAGCGAATATAAGGGTGCGAAGGTTGTTCCGCTTGGACTCTATTGCCGTAAGTCACTTGCAGAGCACATGGACTCAGAAGAACTCTTCGATATCACTCGTCGCGGCTTTGCTGCCTTCGAAAAAGATTTCGGACTTGCTTATCCATTTGATAAGTATGACCAGATTGCAGTTGCTGAATTTAATGCCGGTGCAATGGAGAATGCTGGTTGTGTGACATTTGCCGAGAATTATTTTGTTTTCCGCTCGAAGGTAACCGATAAGGAATATAACTGGCGCGCAAATGTGATTCTGCACGAGATGGCACATATGTGGTTCGGTGACCTGGTCACGATGACTTGGTGGGATGACCTATGGCTCAACGAATCATTTGCAGAGTGGGCCTCGTATCACACACTCGCATATGCAACTCGCTTTACAAACTCATGGACAGTCTTTAATGCAGAGCGAAAGAACTGGGCCTATCGTCAAGATCAGCTCTCTTCAACTCACCCAATTGCAGTTGATATGTATGACCTGGAAGCAGTAAAGACAAACTTCGATGGAATTACATATGCAAAGGGTGCTTCGGTCCTGCAGCAACTTGTTGCCTACGTTGGCTTGGAAGCATTCATTGCTGGATTGAAAAAATACTTCGAGAAGCATGCCTGGGGTAATACAACTCTTGATGATTTGATCGTTGAACTCGAGGCTGCTTCAGGTCGCGACCTCAAGCCGTGGATTGCAACCTGGCTGCAGACATCAGGTGTAAATACCTGGCGCCCCGAGCTTGTCATTGATGGAGATACATATTCATCCGTTGCGGTGAAGCAAGAAGCTCCGCTTGTTCCTGCTGGTTCAACTGAACTTCGTCCGCACCGCATGGCCGTTGGCCTCTACGATATTGCTGGCGGAAAAGTTGTTCTTCGCAAGCGCATCGAACTCGATGTTGCTGGTGCAACAACAGTTGTTCCAGAACTTGCTGGCGAGAAGACCGCTGACCTCGTCGTTCTCACTGATGGAGATTTGTCGTACGGCACACTCCGCTTTGACGACCGAAGCATCGCAACGCTGAAATCTCACCTGGGAAATATCGAGGATTCATTGACTCGCGCACTTGCTTGGTCTGCGGTCTGGGATATGACTCGCGATGGCGAACTTGCGGCAAGTGATTATGTTCCAATGGTGCTTGCCGCCCTTGCCTCGGAATCAGATGTAGCAGTAGTTGCAACACAGTTGCTTCAACTAGGCACATCAGTCGAACTCTATGCCGCAGATAAGAATCGAGATGCTCTGCGTGCACTACTTTCAGATGGGGTTGAAAAACTTCTCGACGGATCAGCTGCAGGAAGTGACTTACAGCTTCAATATGTTCGTAGCTTTGCCTCAACAGCAAGTCTCCAGCGCAGGTTGAAAAAGTTCGTTCCATTCTTGATGGAAAAGCTGCGGGCGTTACTGTCGATGCAAATCTTCGCTGGACGCTGCTCAACTCCTTAGTCGAGCGCGGAGCAGCAACTGTCGCAGAAGTTGAGGCGGAACTCGCAAACGATAAGAGCGCTGACGGCGAGAAGGCGGCAGCGTTTGGTCGTGCAGTAGGTGCAGATGCCGCAACCAAGGCAGCAGCATGGGAACTCGCAACCACTCAAGAGATCTCAAACCATATCCAGATTCAAACAATTCAAGGATTTAATCGTCCTGGTCAACGTGAGCTGACAGCTGCCTACGTTGATAAGTACTTTGATCTCATCCTTGAATACTGGACTTCCCATACTTATGAGTTTGCAAGCAATATTGCACTGCTTGCATTCCCAAGCTATCAGGTATCTGATGCAACTTTGAAAAAGGTTGAGGGCTGGCTTGCCGGTACCGGCAAAGATGCACCGAACGGACTTCGCCGAATAGTTTCAGAGCAGCGTGACGCACTTGTGCGCGCACTGAAGGCGCAGGCTAGAGATAACTAAGCGATAAAAGTGATGAAGTCGCTATCGTCTGCGTTGCGGGTGGTAGCGACTTTTTCTTTCTTCTCTGAACCGTGCGCAAACCACGCGAGGCCGCCGATCACCACAAAGAGGATCACGGGGGCTGCAACAAAGTAGGTAAAAGTCTCTGTCGCCGTCAGGCCTTGGCCAGGCTGAACATTTCCCTCTTGAGCAATCATTGGAAAGAGGTTTGTTAGCTGAGATAGAGGCTTAATCATGGGAGTAAGTCTATCCTTACTGACTATGAGCGAGCGAACCCAGGAAATACTCGATTGGTTTAGTGGCGCACCACTGCGCGTCCTGATTGTCTTTGTCGTGGCGATAATTAGCCATAGCCTCGGCAAGCGCGCTATCAATCGCGCGGTCGCCAAATTAGCATCAGCCGATATAAAACTTGGACCCGGTCAAGTTGCCCGTCAGGCAGAGCGTGCGCGCACAATCGGAACAGTCCTGACCTCGACTTTTTCAGCCTTTGTGTGGCTCGTCGCCTTTGGAATGATTCTTGGAGAGTTCGGTTTTGATCTCGGCCCGGTCATTGCATCTGCCGGAATCGTCGGCGTTGCTATCGGTCTCGGCGCACAAACTTTAGTAAAGGACATTCTTTCTGGAATCTTCATGTTAGTTGAAGATCAATACGGTGTCGGCGATACCGTAAAGGTTGGAGATATTGAAGGTACGGTCGAGCAAGTTGGTCTGCGCATCACCACCGTCCGCGATAGCGCAGGAACGCTGTGGTATCTACGCAATGGTGAGATCTTGGTAGTTGGCAATAAATCTAAGAAGCGTTAGTTAATCTTCAAATGAATTAAGCAGGTGCTCAGCAGCACCTTCTAGATATCGCCATAACTTCGCACTCGCTTCAGCTTCCATATCCATGCCATCGACCGCTTCACGCATACATGTCAGCCAAGCTTCTTTTGCCGCTGGTCCAATTTTGAATCCGGCATGGCGCATACGTAGTCGAGGGTGGCCACGTTCTTCTTGATAGGTAGTCGGTCCGCCCCAATATTGCGCCAGGAACATCTCGAGACGCTTCGCCGCCCCTGCCATATCTCGCTCGGGATACATCGGGCGCAGAATTTCATTCGTTGCCACGCGCGCATAGAACTGCGAGACAAGATCTGCGAAGAAGGGTTCTCCCCCAAATAGCTCGTAGTAATTGGTTGTATCGCGCTCTGCCATCAGACTCTCAATTCGCTTACGGTCTTACCCTTAGCTATTTGTAGCACCATCAGCGCAGAAACGATGCACATTGCCGCTGAGAGATAGAACGCAATTGCGTAATCCCCGAATTGAACTCGAAGTACCGCTGCACCAAGCGCTGCTGTTGCTGCGC
>Ga0164292_10003716_pt1 | contig 12457 bp, 11 predicted proteins | sample GEODES117metaG_FD_111486 | JGI IMG/M metagenome (GOLD analysis project Ga0164292, IMG submission 111486) | Eutrophic lake water microbial communities from Lake Mendota, Wisconsin, USA - GEODES117 metaG | ecosystem: Environmental > Aquatic > Freshwater > Lake | place: USA: Lake Mendota... | reverse complement strand
GTCAGCTATTCGTTCAATTAACCCCAAAGTTCCTATTGTCGCCGGAAATGTTGTTACTGCTCAAGGCGTTCACGATTTAGTGAAAGCTGGCGCAAATATAATAAAAGTCGGTGTTGGACCTGGCGCAATGTGTACGACGCGTATGCAAACCGGTGTTGGCCGCCCGCAATTTTCTGCAGTTCTTGAATGTGCAACTGAGGCCAAGAAATTAGGCGCTAACGTATGGGCAGATGGTGGTGTTCGTCATCCACGCGATGTTGCACTCGCTCTAGCAGCTGGCGCATCGCAGGTAATGATTGGCTCATGGTTTGCTGGCACATATGAGTCACCGGGGGATCTACAAAGCGATGCACAAGGTCGCTTGTATAAAGAATCATTTGGAATGGCATCGGCCCGCGCAGTAGCAGCTCGTACATCGACAGAAGATGCATTTGATCGCGCTCGCAAAGCATTATTCGAAGAGGGTATTTCTACATCTCGCATGTTTTTAAATCCTGCACGACCAGGTGTTGAAGATTTACTTGACGAGATAATTGCAGGTGTTCGCTCCTCATTTACATATGCAGGCGCAAGAAACATTGCAGAGTTCGCCGAACTAGCAACAGTTGGCATTCAATCTACTGCGGGGTTTGCCGAAGGTCGCCCACTGCACTCATCGTGGGGCCAGTAATACCAACTGTAAAAATATCAGAGATAACACAGGTAAAAACAGTAGAATAGAAACATCATGAAGCTTCCAATTGTTTACTACATCAAGCGAACACCAGCTGGTCGGCTTGCGTGGAGAATTGTTATCGGGCTTATTGGTGGTGCAATTACAGTTGCAGGAGCAGTTGCATTGATCGGCCCAGGTCCGGGAATTTTGGTCCTTTTGGCTGGTCTTGGAATATTAGCCACAGAGTTTGCATGGGCTGGACGTGTAATGCACTATACAAAAGATGTTGCTAATCGAGCTGCTGCTCGTACAGGCATGAAGCCCTGGGTTAAATACTTTGTTCTTTCTGGAGGCGCAGTAATTTCAATCATTGCAATTTTTATCATTCACGCTAGCTAAAGGGATTCTCTTTCGCCATGGCGCGCAATATTGTTAATTTAGAAGAAGTTTCAAAAGCTTTTGATATTAAAGACCTTTTAATCTCTGTTTCACTTGGCGTTTCAGAAGGTGAACGCATTGGAATCGTTGGGCGAAACGGTTCTGGCAAGAGCACTCTTATGAAAGTAATCGCTGACTTTGAACCGCCAGATTCTGGACGCGTGACCAAATCTAACGCCGCAAAAATTGGACTTCTATCGCAAGTTGATTTAGCAAACCCAGAAAGCACCGTTGGAGAAGTTGTTCTAGGCAATACAGAAAAACATGAGTGGGCAAGTGATCCAAATATTCGCGAAGTCTTTACCGGTCTATTTGGAAGTTTTGATGACCACATATTTGATCGAACCTTTGGTCAACTTTCAGGCGGTGAACGCCGCCGTGTAGGCCTTGCAAAGTTGTTAATCAATGAACTTGACTTGATTTTGCTTGATGAACCAACAAATCACTTAGATGTAGAAGGTGTTGCGTGGTTAGCCCAATATTTGAATAAGAAAAAAGATTTGGCTGTTGTGGTTGTGACGCACGATCGTTGGTTTCTAGATGCAGTGACAGATCGAACATGGGAAGTGGTCGAAGGCAAAGTTGAAGAATATGACGGTGGCTACAGCGCATTTGTTTTGGCAAAAGCCGAGCGCATGCGTCAGGCATCAGCCATGGATGCCAGAAGAAACAACTTAATAAGAAAAGAACTTGCATGGCTTCGAAGAGGTGCCCCAGCTCGAACTTCAAAACCTAAGTTTCGAGTAGATGCAGCAAATGTATTAATCGCCGATGAACCAAACCCTAGAGATCAAGGTGAACTACTTAAGTTTGCTTTAAATCGTTTAGGAAACACGGTCTATGAAGCCCATCATCTGCAAGTAAAACTTGGCGAAAAAGAGTTAATCGATGATCTTTATTGGAACATAGGACCAGGTGATCGCATAGGAATTGTTGGAATAAACGGTGCTGGAAAAACTACATTAATGCGCACACTTACAGGTGAAATTATGCCTGCAGCAGGAAAGTTGGTAACCGGCGTAACCGTTAAAGCTGCTTTTTTAACCCAACATTTAGCAGAGTTAGATCCGACATGGAGAGTCTTAGAAGCAGTTGAAAAAATTGCAAACAGAGTCGAATTAGGTGGTGGACGAGAGCTCTCCGCTTCTCAATTATGCGAACGATTGGGCTTTGATCGCGAATCTCAATGGACCCCGGTTGGGGATTTATCTGGAGGTGAAAAGCGACGTTTACAGTTAACTCGATTGTTGATGGATAGTCCAAATGTATTGCTACTAGATGAACCAACAAATGATTTTGATATTGAAACATTGACTGAGCTTGAAGATCTCCTAGATAGCTATGGAGGAACACTCATCGTAATCTCACACGATAGGTATTTTCTAGAACGTGTATGTGATCGCTTTGTTGGTTTGCTTGGAGATAAAAAAGTTCGGGATTTACCTCGCGGAGTTGACGAATATTTAGAACAAAGAGCAAAAGTATTAGATTCGATTCCTCAAATACAAAAGGAGAAGAAAACTTCAAGCGCCGCAGAACAACGTCAGTTGAAGAAGGATCTGACTCGGATAGATAGACAGTTAGAAAAATGCGCATTACAGATAAAGGATTTAGAAGCACAGCAAGAAGCAGCTGCATTTGATCCAGAACAACTCGTCAGGATCGAATCAGAATTAAAGGATTTAAGGTCAGAAAAATCAAAACTTGAGGAGGATTGGCTACACACCACCCTTTCCTTGGATAACTGAGTTAAAATCTACGCATGAACAAGATCACTCATGGGATTGAATCCACTCTTTTTCGTTCACGTTATTTGTTGGCTCCCCTTTATCTTGGATTAGTTGGAGCATTAGTACTGCTTGCCTACCGATTTGTTATTGAGTTTTATCACTTAGCCATTCATATCGGTGAAGTTAACGCTCAGGAATTCACACTTGATCTTCTGGCACTGCTTGATTTAACTTTGCTTGCAAACTTGATTTTGATGGTGATATTTGCGGGATACGAGAACTTTGTATCCCGTATTGATGTTGCTACCGATTCAGAAGATCGTCCGTATTGGATGGGAACAATTGATTTCAGTGGCTTAAAAATCAAATTAATTGGCTCACTCGTTGCTATATCAGTGATCGAACTCCTCAAGGATTTCATAGAGCTCTCAGGAGAGGCTGAAGTTGGCGAAGGAACAATTTGGAGAGTAATTATTCACTTAACGTTTGTTATCTCTGGAGTTCTATTTGCTCTTATGGATTGGATTGCGGATAAACGCAAGTTTGATGGCGCTCGTAAGTAATGCGCTTAGATCTTTTGGCCGCTCTATCGGGTGGCATGATTTCGCTACAGGCGAGAGTAAATGGCGAATTATCACATCGTTTAAATAATGGACTCCAAGCGGCCTTAATCTCTTTCGGTTCGGGTTTTATAATTATCTTTATTGTTACGATGTTTAATCCAAAGATTAAAGCAGGACTTAGGAATCTGCGAAGCGCTGTTGCTCGCAAAGAGATTGCAAAATGGAAGCTCTTTGCTGGCTCACTTGGAGGATGTTTTATTGCAATACAAACACAGATTGTTCCTCTTGTTGGGGTGGCTATATTTACAGTAGCGTCCACTGCTGGACAAACTGTTATGTCATTGTTTGTTGATCGGATTGGATTTACAGGTGGTGGAAAACGCCTGATAACTAAGAGACGTATTTTGGCAGTCGTTATAACAATTGCGGCTGTTCTTGTATCAGTTTTGGATAGAATTGAAGCAAATAATTTATCGGTTTTAACTATCACCGCTGGATGTTTGGCAGGGTTAATGGTCGGTTTTCAAAGAGCACTCAATGGTCAAATTAATGAAAATACAAATCAAGGTTTCGCAACTTCGCTACTAAACTTTATGTCTGGTACCAGTTTGCTACTGACGATAGTGGTAATTGGAATTCTTTCGGGCAATTATGAACTTGTTCCACTACCGCAGGGTCCATGGTGGATTTACACCGGTGGAGTCATAGGCGTCCTTTACATTTCTTTTGCCGCAGGAATTGTCCAAAAGCTTGGAGTTTTAACGTTCACACTCTTTAGCGTTGGCGGCCAACTTCTTAGTTCATTAGTAATCGATATCGTTGCGCCGACAAAAGGAGTCAGTATTAGTCATTATTTGATTATAGGAATCTTCATGACTTACGCAGGAGTAATTGCAGGCGGAGTTAGCGGAGCACAAACTAAGCGCTCACAGATCCTTTAACAGCTGCCGCGACTGCCTTTACAACATCTGTATCAAAAACACTAGGCACTATAAATGATGAGTTGAGTTGTTCTGGAGTTACACAGTCTGCAATAGCTTCAGCAGCGGCCACTAACATTTCATCCGTGATTTTATGTGCATTAGCATCAAGTAAACCACGAAAAATTCCAGGAAATGCCAATACGTTATTAATTTGATTTGGTTGATCACTTCTACCGGTTGCAACAACAGTTGCATATTTGCGAGCGATCACCGGATCTATCTCTGGATCAGGATTCGCCAGAGCAAAGACAATCGAACCCGGAGCCATAGCAGCTACATCGGATTCAGTTAAAACATTTGGCGCACTTACGCCAATAAAAACATCGGCACCAATCATGGCTTCTGAAATTGTCCCCGCAAAGTTATCTGGATTGCTGTGATCAATAAACCACTGTTGCATCACATCATCAGACTTCATTTCACGATGGATTACCCCACTGTAATTGAAACCAATTATGTTGCTCGCCCCATTAAGGGTGAGTAACCGAGCGATTGCGTTACCGGCTGCGCCAACACCACTTAACACAATCTTTACAGATTTCAAATCTTTCTTCACAAGCTTTAGAGCATTTCGAAGTGCAGCCAACACAACAATTGCGGTGCCATGTTGGTCATCATGGAATACAGGGATATCAAGAAGCTCTCTAAGTCGCCTCTCGACTTCAAAACATCGAGGCGCGGAAATATCTTCTAAGTTAATTCCTCCATAAACTGGAGCAATTAATTGAACAGTTCGGACAATTTCATCTACATCTTGGGTATCAAGACAAACAGGCCATGCATCAACATCTGCGAACCGTTTAAAGAGTGCAGCTTTTCCCTCCATAACCGGCAATGCTGCCGCTGGCCCAATATTTCCAAGACCTAGAACTGCGGAGCCATCAGTTACAACAGCAACAGTATTTCTCTTAATTGTCAGACGCCTAGCATCGGATGGGTCTGCAACGATTGCCTGACAGATCCGAGCGACACCAGGGGTGTATGCACGAGATAAATCATCTCTAGTTTTTAGAGGTACTTTGGAAGCAATTTCAATTTTTCCTCCCAAGTGCAAGAGAAATGTTCGATCACTAACTTTTCTTACTGTCAACGTTGAGTTTTTGGAGATTGCAGCAGTTATTTCATCAGCATGATCTGAGTCAATCGTGTCACAGGTTATGTCGATAACAACACGCTCTAACTGTGATTCAACTACATCAAGTGCGGTAATAGTTGCACCTGCTCCTGTAATTACAGTCGTTGCTAGTGCAACAGGATTAGAATCAGGATCTCCTTCAACACGAATTGTGATTCCATAGCCGGGGGAAGTTGTCGCCACTTACACCACTCCGTAGAGACGGTCGCCAGCATCTCCAAGACCCGGAACTATGTATCCAAATTCATTTAACTTTTCATCGAGTGCGCCAGTAACAATTGTTATTGGAACTTTAGAACTCTTAAACTCCTTTTCAACAGCTGCAATTCCCTCTGGGGCAGACAAAATACACACGGCAGTGATGTCAGTTGCACCAAGATCAATCAAATAATGAAAGGCCATGATTAATGTTCCACCTGTTGCAAGCATTGGATCTAGTACAAATACATGCCGACCAGAAAGGTCTTCAGGTAAGCGATTTGCATAGGTACTTGCCTCTAAAGTTTTTTCATCTCTAACCATTCCGAGAAATCCCACTTCGGCTGTCGGTAACAACTTACTCATACCCTCCAGCATTCCAAGACCAGCTCGCAGAATCGGAACAACAACTGGACGAGGTTCTGCCAATCGTTGGCCTTTTGTTTTGGTTACTGGTGTGGTTATCTCTACTTCAATGGTTCGAACTTCACGTGTTGCTTCGTAGGCTAAAAGTGTTACTAGCTCTTCAACCAATCGTCTAAATGTAGGCGAGTCAGTTCGCTCATCGCGCAGCACAGTCAATTTATGGCTTACCAATGGGTGGTTAGCGACATGTACTTTCATACCCCGTACCTTACAGGGGTTTCTTTCCTTGCAAATGAGTGAAAGTATTGCCATATGTCCGCCTTCGAAAATGACCTGCCTGAAGGGCTAGACGATGTCGAGGAAATGGATGAGATCGAAGAGATTGAATCATTTGATGAGATAAAAGATGACCCGCGAGAGTTTATTAATGAAGCAGATATCGCAGTTGCTGCCTGGCATGAAGATGGGCGTTGGACCTTAGCGGAATTAACTGATCCTTACGATATTGCGCAGATAATTACGCGACTAAAGTCTCAGCAAACAAATGGTGGCTCAATTGCACTTATTGCAATTGATGAAGAGTTCTTTATTTTGATTAGAGTTTTAGGTTCCCACATTTCATTATTTCTAAGTGATGCAACTGCTGCATTAGATTATCCAGTAGCAGAAGAACTTCTTGAAATCGCAGATCTTCCTATTCCAGAAGATGATGAGGAAGCAGGGCCAACAGGTCATCTTGAAATTCTTGCCGATCTTGGTATGAGTGGAATGGAAATCACAGCGCTGTGTGATGATGAAGAGTTATTTCCTGACGAGCAACTAGAGGCGATAGCTTCAAGGCTTGGTTTCGGGGAAGAGTTTGCAGAACTTCTTGATTTATGAGCATCTGTAAGTAAAAAATGACTACGAATGAATGACTACTCATGAACGACATTGAGATGATGCGAGTTGCCCTATCAACAGCGCGCGATGCTTTAAAAAGTGGAGATGTCCCCGTTGGTGCAGCAATATTTAATGCATCCGGTGAGCTAATTTCTTCGGGACATAATGAACGAGAACTTCACAATGATCCGACTGCCCACGCAGAAATCGTTGCACTAAGAAAGGCATCACAAAAACTTGGATCATGGAGATTGGAGAACTTAACTCTTGTCGTCACTCTTGAACCTTGCGCAATGTGTGCAGGAGCTATAGCTCAGTCTCGAATTCAAACCGTGATATTTGGCGCCTGGGATGAAAAAGCTGGTGCTGTTGGATCGGTGTGGGATTTACTGCGTGATCCTCGCAGCACATTTAGAACAGAAGTACGATCAGGAATTTTAGTCCAAGAGTGTGGTGATTTGATAAAAAACTTTATACAAGAAGTTCGTAAGAAGGATTAAGGATTACCATCGAGCCTTCTTCTTCACCAACCATACCTTCAGCGCGTAATTGAGAACCAACCTCTAGTCCTGCGATTTCGCGTCTACCTAAGAATTGAAGTGAAACACCACCAGTCTCATCCCAAATTTCAACTTCTAATGCTGGCGCAGCTCCGCTAGGTGCCATGCGAATTGAAGTAACTCGGCCTTGAACTTGAGCCCTCTTTCGCCAAACTATCTGACCAATAGGTGTGACTTTTTCAGCATAGTGGCTAACTGGTTCCGTCGTTGATACAGGTACCTTAACCGAAGGCTTCTCGGCTACAGTTTTTGGAACCTTAGTTGTTGTTGGTGCAACAAAACTGGCCCCTGCAATAATTTTTTCAACATCAAATGGAACAATCGTTGCCACCACTCGTGGTAATTGTGAAATAGGAGCAGCAATCTTTTCAGCAGTTTGGTCATGTAATAAACGCCCCAAGAATCCAGAATATGAACGTCGAGGAAGCAAAAGCGTCAGTTCAACATCTGGTTTTTCTGTCATTCGAATTGCGTAATCGAGTGCAGCATTTGCTAGTCGTCGATCGGGGCAGTCAATTAACTCAAGAGTTACATCTTCCAGCGCATCTGATTCAGCCCATGCCTTTTGAATATCATCTGCTCTGCGATCATCAATAACAAAGTGAACAGCTTTTAACTTGTGAGGCTTAAGACTTCTTGCATAACGAACCGCGCCAACAGTTGCAATATCAACATTGTCTACCAAGACAGTTACATCATGGCGAGCAATTGATGTTGCTCGCTCTTGATGTTGTTTTACAGAAAGTGCTTCTTGTTCGCGAGTGTATTGGCGACGCAAACGCAAAAACGAGACAACCATTATTGGCGCTGTCACAAGAACTAACCATGCACCTTCTGTAAACTTTACGACTGAAAAGATAACAACAATAAGGGAAGAAACACTTCCTGCAAGTCCATGGATAAATACTTTAATCTTCCATGACCCAGTTCGGTTTCGAAGTGAATGTTTTAGCATTCCAAAGCCAGCTAATGCAAAACCAGTGAATACACCGAGCGCATAAAAAGCGACTAGATGTTCAACAGATCCACCAGTAATTAGGACTAAGAAAATTCCTCCGCCAGCCAGTAGAAGGATTCCATTTGAGAATGCAAGTCTGTGACCACGCTTTGTTAACTGGCGAGGTAAATAACCATCTGTTGCTACGAAATTTACCAAGATTGGGAATGCGCTATATGTAGTGTTCGCTCCTGCAAACAAAATAAGCATTGTTGCAAGCTGAACCATTACAAACATGAAAGTTCCGAAAGTACCATCACCAACAATTGTTTTGGCAATTTGAGAAATAACCGTAGGGGTACCGGATTCATATGGAACCGCATGAATCTTATGGGCAAACCATGAGACACCTAAAACTAATGTTCCAAGCAAAGTGCTCATGATGTAAAGAGTTCGACGTGCATTTACATGCTCTGGTGTTTTAAAGAGTGCGACACCATCTGAGATTGCTTCAAGTCCCGTCAATGAGGACCCACCATTAGCAAATGCACGTAGCAGGATAAATATGGCAGCAAATGTGAGTAAGCCTTGGCTTTCTCCGATTTCAATTGCTCCAGGTTGTTCAACGCTGAGCTGAACCAAGGTGCCATTAAATTGACGGTAAAGGCCCATAGAAAAGACTATGAACATTGAACCCACGAAAAAGTAGGTTGGAAATGCAAATGCCTTACCCGCTTCTTTAACTCCGCGAAGATTGCCATATGTCAACAAAGTAATCACAACAAGAATCATCGGAATTTTGTATGGGCTTAGAGATGGAAAAGTAGAGATAATTGCAGCAACTCCTGCCGCGGATTGAATCGCAACAGTTACAACGTAATCAAGAATCAGTGCAACTGCAGCAATTTGTGCAACTACTGGGCCAAAGTTATCGCGCGAGACAATGTATGCCCCACCAACTTTTGTATAAACATTGATTACATCACGATACGAAAGTGTAATGATAAGCAAAATTGCCAATACAACAGCGGTCATCGGCATCAAAATTGCAAAAGCAGCTAAACCAAAAGCTGGTAACAATGCAATCAAGATCTGCTCTGATCCGTACGCCGAAGATGAAATGCAGTCAGAGGACAAAATACCTAATGCATATCGCTTACTTAATCTTTGGTGGCCAAGCGAGTGGCGATTAAGTGGGTTGCCTAAAAAGCGACGTTTTGTTGTGTAGAAAAATGTGTCTTTAAGGTGTGCTTGATCTTTAAGCACTTCTGGGGCGGGCGCATCATCTGTCCAAGACTTTGGCACAAAAACTCCTTTTTTCGTTGCAAAAAATGCAACCGAACATGCATCACTCTACCTCAGGTCCTTCAAACTTCACTGTTTCTTGGGCTCAGCGTATGCTTGAACTATGCGCACACAGTTGTATATCAACGGTCAATGGGTTGATGGAATCGGCAAACTCCCAGTTTACGATCCAAGTGACGGGTCAGTAATTACTGAAGTTTCAATTGCCGGTGATCAACAGTGCAATGCTGCAATAGATGCAGCAGATAAAGCTGCCAAAGAGTGGGCAAAAAGCGCACCGAGATTAAGATCTGAGATTTTACGTAAAGCATTTGAGTTGATGACATCAGAAAACGAAGCAATTGCAACGATTATCTCCCGCGAAAACGGAAAAGCAATGCCAGATGCTCGTGGGGAAGCAACATATGCTGCAGAGTTTTTCCGTTGGTTTGCCGAAGAAGCCGTGCGCACACCAGGTGACTTTAGAAAATCACCTTCAGGAGATAAGCGAATTCTTGTAACTCACGAACCAATCGGTCTTTCAATTTTGATTACACCATGGAATTTTCCAGCAGGGATGGCAACTCGAAAGATAGGACCTGCCGTAGCTGCGGGGTGCACGATGATTTTAAAACCTGCAGGTGAAACACCGTTAACTGCGATGTATATCGTTGATCTAATGGAGCGTGCAGGATTACCAAAGGGAGTTCTCAATTTAATTCTGCCCGAAAAATCAGGGCCAGCGATCTCAAAAATGTTGCATGACCCACGTGTAAAGAATCTTTCTTTTACTGGCTCAACTGAAGTTGGTCGAGTACTAATTAAGGAAGCGGCAGATCGTGTGATTCGATGTTCAATGGAACTTGGTGGAAATGCTCAAGTTGTCATTCACGATGATGCTGATTTAGCAGTCACAATCCCTCAGCTCTCTCTTGCCAAGATGCGTAACGGCGGTGCAGCTTGTACCTCTGCAAATCGAATTTTTGTTCAACGTGGAATTGCAAAAGAATTTATTGCTCAGATGAGTAAGTCAATGTCGAGCTATGTAATGGGCCGGGGTACCGACAGCGCAACCACTTTGGGTGCTTATGTTTCTATGAAGGAGCGAAATAAAATTGCAGATCTTGTTGATCAAGCGATTGCTGCGGGAGGAAAAGTTGAAGTAGGTGGAGTGAAACCGGAAGGCGAAGGTGCTTTTTACCCAGCAACAGTTCTTGTTGTGCAAAAAGATAATCCAATTCTGCTTCACGAAATCTTTGGGCCAGTTGCGCCCATCGTAATTTTTGATACAGATGAAGAGGGTATTGAGTTAGCAAACGACACCGAATTTGGTTTGATTAGTTATGTGTTTTCATCAGATCTAACTCGCGCACTACGAACTGCAGAGGCGATGGAGTCTGGAATGGTTGCAATCAATAAAGGAATTATCTCGGATCCGGCAGCACCGTTTGGTGGTGTAAAGCAATCTGGGTTAGGGCGCGAAGGCGGCTTTGATGGAATTCATGAGTTCTTGCAGACTAAATATATTGGTGTTGAAATTTAAATCTGATAACCGATTGAATTCATCGTTTTTCAGGTACGTTTAACCTATGGAAAACTCACTGAATGGAATTCGCAGATTCAATGTAATTGCAGGTTTTTTGCATTTAGTTTCAATGGTAGGTGTTCTTGCCCTATCAAACTCTTTTTCTTTACCACTGAATGCAACGTACATGTCCGGACCTCCGGGCACAACATTTGAAGCACCAGTTACGATAATTGATACCCCAATAGGGTTAGTCGTTGCATTATTTCTTGGAATTTCAGCCTTCTTTCATTTCCTTGTCGCTTCACCGATGTTTTTTGCGCGATACCAATCTTCACTTCTAAAAAATCAGAATATTTTCCGCTGGGTTGAGTATTCAATTAGCTCTTCAATTATGATTATTCTTATCGCCCAAATTTGTGGGATGACAGATATTGGCGCAGCAATGGCAATCTTTGGTGTTAACGCGTCAATGATTCTTTTTGGTTGGTTGCAAGAAAAGTACACCGTCCCTGGTGATGGACAGTGGTTACCTTTCATCTTTGGCTGTATTACTGGAGCAGTACCATGGCTAGTAATTCTCTTTTATGTAATTGCCCCAGGTGCGCAATCTGGAGTTCCAACTCCTGGTTTTGTATATGGAATCGTTGCTTCACTATTTCTATTTTTCAACTCATTTGCTTGGGTTCAATACAAGCAGTACAAAAAAGCTGGAAAATGGGCCAACTATCTTCGAGGAGAGCGCGCCTACATTGTCCTTAGCCTTGTTGCTAAGACAGCCCTTGCTTGGCAGATTTTTGCCGGCACTTTGGCCGCTTAATCGCAGCGCCTTTAGGTACTGAGTAGATATCTGGCTCATAAAACAGTTCGTCTAGTCGTAACTGCGGAGGATGTCCCAGCTTGTGTTCTATTAAGAAGGCATGGGTTCCTCGTAAATTAGCGATTTAGTAATAAGTGATTCAGCCGAAGCGAGTGAAACGAGCGGAGGATGAGGGATTTGAACCCTCGAATGGTTTAACCCATTACACGCTTTCCAAGCGTGCGCACTCGGCCGCTATGCGAATCCTCCCGAGGGGGAGAACTCTATCGGTGGCTATAACTATGATTACGCCAGATCCCTCGTACGGCGTTACCGTACTGAACTCCCCCAGGGCAGGAATGCAGCAAGGGTAGGTCCGCTCTGGCGGGTGTGCGAGGGGTC
>Ga0164292_10003715_pt1 | contig 12459 bp, 11 predicted proteins | sample GEODES117metaG_FD_111486 | JGI IMG/M metagenome (GOLD analysis project Ga0164292, IMG submission 111486) | Eutrophic lake water microbial communities from Lake Mendota, Wisconsin, USA - GEODES117 metaG | ecosystem: Environmental > Aquatic > Freshwater > Lake | place: USA: Lake Mendota... | reverse complement strand
CGGGCGCCGCATCACCCCATGCAACCACGGTTGGCGGCTTGCCAACGCGGACCTCAACGTGCATTACGCACGTAACTTGATCGACGTACGCGGCGAGGGCGAGCGCTTGTTCGACGCTCTCGGTACGCCCCGTCAACCCCGACCATACGAGCGGAACAGGCACCTCGTCCCGGGCATGTTCAGCGATGGCGCGCTCGCGTTCGAAATCGCGCTCGACAAAGCATCTCTCGGTCGCGGTAGCGTACGCGAAAAGCGCAGGCCCTCGCGCGGGGGCAATCAGCGGCGCATCAGGATGAACGGAGATAAAGATTTCAATTCGCGCACGGCCCTCGGGATTCCATTCGACGCGCAAAGCCGGTGCGGGTTGGTACATCACATGGCGTCCCAACACATCGCGCGGCAATTCGGCGGCGGCCGCGGTCACAAGGCGCTCGGTCGCCTTCACGAGACGAGGAGCCTCTGCCGCTGGAAACGCGACGGACGGTCCCAGCGTGAGCGACGCGTCGACCCAGCGTCGGAGCGCAGGCGGAACAAACGCGGAAACAATGCCTCGAGGTGAAATACACCACCGAAATGCGTTGTTCGCGGACGCCGATAAGGCCGCGAGATCAATCGCACGGCCATTCACAGCAAAACGCAAGACGAACGCCTGCTCGCCATTTAATGCATCTTGCACATTCATTTTGAGGTCGCCAACGTTGATGTCGACGAGCGCCGCGTCGCCATCGAGCCCGAGGGATTCATCGCTGGCTCGCAACGTCTGAAGCTGGCCTGTGACGCGCGGATGCTGCGCAAGCAAGCGCAAGAGCTCATGGCCCTGGGGTTTGCCAAGAGGCACACGTGCCTCGTTGGAACGCTCAAGGTTGCACATTGCAACGCGCGCAATGTCTCTCTCGAGATCGGAGCACGCATGTTCATGGAGGCTTTCGAACGATTCTTTTTTATGCCTTCTCGGCTTGCTTCGAGCCCCGATGCGACGCACGTACGGCACCAATCGGAGATCGGCATTCGACGAGCTCACGGCGAGGGAAAACGACCACTCGCGTTGTTCCGACGACGACTCTGGAGGCTCATCCTCGCTACCAACCAGACCAAGCAGACGCTCCCAACCTGGTCTCGCTAGGTCAGCCTCGAGGGCGCGGACGGCGGGATCTGCTCGAGTGCACATTGCAACTAAAAGTGTCTGCAGTGCAAACAGCTCCCACACGTCGCCACTGCCGTACGTTGGCAAAACGCCTTGCCGAAACAGGGGCAGTCGGGGTTCGGAGCGCGACACGACAAATGACAGACTCAACGGTTTTGCGAAAAACGCACTCGGCCGTTCGTGCACATCAAAGACGCCCGAAGCGGGGTCGTAGCGAAACACGAACCCTGGATGCCGAAGCCCGTCGAGCGGGCCTGGCGGCGCGCGGAGCAGCTCGGCGTGGGCGACGCACGCGGAAAACCGTTCGCTCAAAGCCATGTACATCGCAACGAATGCGGGCGACGCATGAGCAAGCGAAGGCGGCTCAAATGAGCGCACGGCCGCTACGTCACGTTCGATCTCAGGGGCGTGCTTGAGGACTGCGTCACGAAGCATCGTGACATCGGGCGCTGAGTCGCGCGCGTGCCGACGCCACCAATCGACCACCGACATCCATGCGTGCCCCGTCGAGCGAAGGTCCACTCCTGCGTAAGCGCTTAGCCGCGAGAAGAACGTCGTTGCCTCGAAAACGCGGCGGAGTGCTTGCGGCACTTCTTCGGCGAAGAGGGGCGGCGAAGCGGAATCAGGACGCAATGCATCGTGCACGCGATTGCCATGAGCCGCGTGCGAGGCTGCCCGTTGGGCGTGACACACTACGGCAACCACATGATTGCACTGTGCACTTTTTGCAAATTCAGGACAGTCGCAGCTGCACGGATCGAGCATTGACAGTCCAAGCCGCAACACGACCCGATGAATCGTCTCACCTCGCACGCACGCCGTGATGGTGTTGGACGTCGTATCGTACTCGACGCGAGTCACATGCCCCTCACGCGCGACGGCTCTGCCTCGGTCAATGATTGCGACATCGAACGGTCGAACGATGTCAGCCACCACCAATCGGTCGACCATCGAGAGCGCGATTTCGCTGGGCATGGGTGACTCCAAACGGAGTCGGTAGGCGAAACCTCGCCCTCGGACAAGTCCGCGGCGCGACGCGCAGCCGATTAGTCATCGGTTGCGTCGAGAATCGAGCGCGCGGATGTGAACGCACGAACGCCAACACGTGCACAATGCAACATTATGATGCGGGTTGCGTCTCAGACGCTGCCCCGCGCACGCGCTTTCTTCGTGCCGAGTCTTTTCGGTATCTCGCCGCCGGCGAACCTTTGGTCCGCTGCTCTCGGAGGGTGAGGTTGGTATCTGGCTTCGCACGATTCGCGCTACTGCGCGTTGATTTGCGCGAGGAGCGCCCTGCTTCAGACGGCGCTTCGGCAGCATATGACGCTTTGCTGGCAGCCCGCGTGTTTTCTCGCGGCGCAGCCAGCTTGTCGGCGCGAGATTTCTTAGCTTTAGCTTTCTTCTTCGCCTTTGGGTTGGGGCCATGTCGTTGCGATTCAGCTCGAGCTCTCTCTGCGTTTGTAGCCATAATCACCTTGGTTTTATTGGGTCGCTCGTCCTTTTTTCGATACACACACTCCAAACCTTGAAGGCCACCAGCCCGAACATGCGTGCACTTTGCACGTCGGCGCACGAGGCGACCTCACCGTACAACTCGCGCGCTAAGGGCGAATCGACCGCCGAAGCGAGCGCAGCTGTTGGCCCAATCGAGCGTCGATGCGATGACGATGCGGCCGGGGCCCTTGTCGTGCCGCGTCCGCGTGGACAATTCCCTGCATCCAGACCACGATTTCATCATACATCTTCTCGTAGACGTCTTCCTCGATCAGATTCGCCCCTGAGGCGACCGCGAGCGAATGGTCTGCTCCCGCGACCTCGTAAATCTGACTTTTCGTAGGTAACGCCGAAAGCCCGGAGCGCAAGAGCTCGGGAGTGCCGAACACATCGCGTGCACCCTGCACCATCAGCACAGGGACTGGAACGTCGCGTAGGCGTCCCCACTGTGGCGCATCGGAGCGCCCAACCGCGTGCAACGGGTAGCCCACGACGACAACGCCTTGAACGGAAGCGGTTTGTTCGCCGCCTTCGGCAACAACGTCGCAGGCAATCCTCCCTCCAAGCGAACGACCGCCAACGAAGAGAGGGCTGGCAGGTCGACACTGCATCGCGGCCACGATCGCGGCTCGGCACGAGGCCTCGAGGACATCGCGAGAGTCAGGATGACGCCGCGAGAACGCGATGAACGGAAAGTCGTACGTGACAACCAACACGCCGCGATGTGCCACTTCGGTCGCCAGCTCCACGATGGGCCTGTCCCGCTGCCCACCGCGCGTTCCCGGGCCAAAAAGGAGCGTGATCCCGATGGGTTTTCTCGGTCTGTAAACCAGCGCCGTAAGCGAATGCCCCCGCGCGTCGAATGAAAAGTGTTCGGCCATGCACAGGGGGCAGACCACGTCGCGTGCCAACGCGCTCGCGCCCCTTCACAGTCCGCGCAAGTGCCGGAGGCTACGGCCGCAGGGCACCGAAGATGCACCATGCACTCAGCGCAAGTGTTCACTTTCATCGAGGGTCTTCTCATGAACAACCGCAGGGCTACACATCGACCTCCACGAACCGAACCAGACTCTGGCGCCGAAACCGAAAGCGAAGCGCTGCTGGGACGCATTGCCGCCGCCCTTGATGCGGAGCCCATGCTCGATGCGAGCCGACGCTCGCTCTGCCTCATGGTGACGTCGAACGGAGAGGTCACGCTCGAGGGCGAGGTCGACAGTTTGGAGGCTCGCGCGCGAGCGCTCGAGATCGCCCAGCAATTCGCGGACGTGCGCCGCGTTGTCGACAAGCTCGTGCTGCGAGCGCCCATCGCGATGAGCGACGGCGAGATGCGCGATGCGTTTTGCCGCGAAATCCTCGGCGAGATCGCGTTCGAAGACTGCCGTATTCTGGCGTGCGCCGAGGGCACCGAAGACCTCGCTCGCGATCCGGCAGCGCCTCGAGGAACGGTCATCGCCCACATCGATAATGCGGTCATCACGCTCGAGGGCGAAGCCCCAAGCCTTGTGCACGCACGACTTGCGGGAACGATCGCGTGGTGGGTTCCAGGAACGCGTGCAGTGCGCAACTATTTGCGAGTTATCCCGCCAGAGGAAGACAGCGACGAGGAGATCTCCGACGCTGTGCGTGTCGTCCTCGATAAGGAACCGCTCGTCGATGCCGGGCAGCTGCGCATTACCACCGCGAACGGCGAAGTTGCGCTCGCGGGCACACTGCCCAGCAGCGCCCAACGAGACATTGCAGTTCGCGACGCATGGTACGTCGCCGGCGTGCGGCGCGTGGTCGACAACATCAGCGTTCGCGCTGGCGCTCAACAAGAGGGCCGCGGGGCTATCGCGCGGTAACCGTCGGGGAAGCGGGATTCGAACCCGCGACCTCAAGCTCCCAAAGCTTGCGCACTACCAGGCTGTGCTACTCCCCGATGCCGAAGCAATGGCCCGAGCCTACCACGACTCGATTGTTTTTGTATCGGCTCTCGTGACACGCCAAAGGAAGTCGTAAACTCTCTGGGTCCCCTTTCATGCATGTATGATGGGAGTAGCCCATGAGTCAGACGGAAAAATATCGCCTTGTCACGCGCAGCGACTTCGATGGCCTCATCTGTGCGGTGCTCTTGAAGGAGCTCAACATGCTTGATGACATCAAGTTCGTTCACCCTAAAGACATGCAGGACGGCAAGATCGAGGTCAGCAGCCGTGACATCACGACCAACGTGCCCTACGTCCCGGGCGTCCACATGGCTTTTGACCATCACCTTAGCGAAACGCTGCGCGTCAAAGACCAGCCGGACAATCACATCATCGATGCCTCGGCTCCCTCGGCAGCCCGAGTAGTATACAACCATTTCGGCGGAAAAGCCCGTTTCCCCCGCATTTCTGAAGAGATGATGGCGGAGGTCGACAAGGCCGATGCGGCGCAATTCTCAAGGGAAGAAATTCTTAAGCCAAAAGGCTGGGTTCTCCTCAATTACATCATGGACCCACGCACCGGTCTCGGCCGGTTCCGAGATTTTCGGATATCAAACTATCAGCTAATGATGAATCTCATCGATGCGTGCCTCACGCTAACGATTGATGAGATTTTGCAACTACCTGATGTCAAAGAGCGCGTGGAGCTCTACACGTCGCATCAAGCGGAAGCGCAAGACCAGATGCTGTGTTGCTCGCGCGTCTTCAAAAACCTCGTTGTGCTCGACCTGCGAAGCCAGGAGGTGATCCATCCCTCCAATCGCTTCCTGATCTATGCCTTGTTCCCGAAGTGCAACATCTCGATGCACGTCATGTGGGGACTGAAAAAGCAGAACGTCGTTTTTGCGATCGGGAAATCAATTCTCGACCGCAGCTCGAAAACCAACGTGGGCGACCTCGCACTCGCGTACGGCGGCGGCGGTCATGATGCGGCGGGCACGTGTCAGATCGAAACCGAGCGAGCCGAAGGCGTCCTCAACGAACTGATCGCACGCATCAACGCCGACGGCTGATTCTACTTGGGCAATGAGCGGCGGCGATCGCGTTGAGCGGCTCCGGCCCTCTGAGCAGCGATCGCCGTCGGGGACGCTAGAGCGCCGCTAAACGTACACGCACACCGCAACGACGACGGCACTGCCAAATCGGGGCGCCTCGCGAAGCTGGACGGAACGACTTACGCGTGCGCGCGAAGACGTGCCGCAACTTCTTTGAGTCCGGCTAGGCGGGCGCGGAAAGCAACCCACACGTACGCGGAGTCCGACTCGACGGAGCGAACGCCCACGACGGGGGCCAGAAGGCTCAGAAGCGTGCGCGCGCGAGAATTCGCCGCTACCTTCGGGACCTGCATGATGTCTACAACTATTCGATCGTCGTCGGCTTCGACGATGAATGCAGGCCGGTTCGGAATGAAGTTCGCTATCTTGCCGGGCTTCGACAAGTCCAGCACGCCTGACTGAATGAGTGCAGCGACGGGTGAACCCGCAGCAGCTCCGACGATCTCGAGAGTCACATCGGATAGGCGAAAGGTGACGCGTAGCGCATCAGGCGACACAGCAACGTCGCGAATCGACACAACAGCCGAGACCCGCACCGAAGTCGCCATCACGGTTGCGACGCATCGGAAACGTAATCCGGGCGGCGCACTCTCGACCGCGATCTCCGAGACCGCACGCGCCTGCGGCAGACGTGACGCGAGCCACTGCAGCGACGCGATTGGGACTCCAAATGTCAATGCGGACGCGCGGACAACGTGACGCAGAACCTCTTCGGGGTTTTTCCGCAAGTATGAGACGGCGGCTCCAACGATGGCTCGCGTGTTTGTCATCGACCAACGCGACCTTAGCCACGATATGAGCGCCACACAACGATTGGGGCGATCTACACGATGATTTGTGGAGCAAAGGGGGATCGAACCCCTGACCTCTGCATTGCGAACGCAGCGCTCTCCCAGCTGAGCTATTGCCCCGATCATGCTTCGGCACTGAGCTGCCGCAGCGAAGGCGCAGTCTACGCATTCGAGCCGTCCAGTCAAGCGCGAAAACGGTGTATCTTGCATGCGCTAGCGGTAGCCCGCAACAAGCGCTTGGGCGAGCAGTCCCCAGCCATTCATCGCGACGAAAAGAAGGAGCTTGAATGGGATGCTGACTTGCGTGGGGCTCAACGCTGACATTCCCAAGGCAAGCAAGACATTGGCAACCACCAGATCGATCACCAGAAACGGCAAAAACAAGACGAAACCAAGGGCGAAGGCCTCTCTCAATTCAGTCACGACAAAAGCAGGTACGAGGACGGCGAGATCGTCTTGCGAGATGCGCTCGCGCTCGGCTTCGGGCCGCGCTCGGCGCGCGACATCGACGAAGCGCTTGCGTTCTTGTTCGCTTGCGTTGGCTTTGAAAAAGTCACGCAAAGGTTCGCGCACGACCGTCACGCCTCGACGCACGAGCTCGAGGGGTTGCGGTGGTGCGTCGACGGCCGCCGAGCCTCGCGGCGTCGCGGAGCGGTCAGTCTCGGGCACCGCTTGCGATGCGTGCGCGAAGAGCGGCACTGCGCCTTCGAAGATGCGCTCGCCCACAGGCGCCATCGCGGTCAACGCCAGTGCCGTCGATAGAGCGGTGATAACCGTGTTGGAGGGCACCGCACTCAAGCCAATCGCGCTTCGCACGATATGCAAAACCGTTGATATCTTTACGAACGCCGTGGCTCCCATGAACACGAACGGGAGGGCGGACACCACGGAAAGGGTGAGGAGCACCGCGAGCGAGGCCGGCGATGCAAAGGCCGGCGATGCGCTGCCCGCGGCCAATTGCGCGCCGGCAAAACCAGCGCCGGGTGGGCCGAACACAGCCCCGAAGATCATTCGCGGGTCCCCGACACGGGAGGTTGCGCGGCGTCGACGATTGCCGGCAAGGGCACTTCACCGAGTTTTGATATCCCGGCCTCCGAGCCCCCTAAGACGAAAATCTTCTTTCCCACCTGCACGAGATACACCGCGCGGCGCGCTTCGAGCGGCAAGTGCGCGATAAGCTGGATGGGCCCCCGCGGACGCCCCACCCCCATTCGCCGGCCGACGTACAACGCACCCCACGCGACGACGCTGACAATCAATAATGTCGCGATCGTTTCGGCGAGGTATCCCCAAGGGCCGCTCATTCGTTTGCGACCATCTCCCCTTCACCAAAATGCGTCAACCGAAAGTCGGAGTTCTCTATGCCAATCGTGCTCGTTGTTCACGTCGATGCGAGGTCATTGCTGCGAGTCGTTTGACGTAGGCGAGCGCGCCCCGTAAAGATTCGAGCGCCGTGGCACTTATTGTTCAAAAATTTGGGGGCACGTCGGTTGGTTCCGTCGAACGAATTCGGGCGGTAGCGCGTCGCGCGATAGCCGCCCAGCGCGAAGGGCACGACGTGGTCGTGATCGTCAGCGCGATGAGCGGAGAAACCAATCGGCTGCTCGCGCTCGCAAGCAACGTGACGCCCGTTCCGGATGCGCGCGAGCTCGATGTCATCGCCGCAACGGGCGAACAGGTGTCCGCGGCGCTTACTGCCCTTGCGATTCAAAACGAAGGCGGCCAAGCACGGTCCCTCCTTGGTCATCAAGTAAAGATCCTTACGGATGGCGCATTCACCAAGGCACGAATCAAGACCATCGAAGGTTCCAAGATATTTTCAACGGTGAAGCAAGGGCACATCGCCGTTGTGGCCGGTTTTCAGGGCGTTGATGATCAAGGGAACATAACGACGCTCGGGCGCGGCGGCTCTGACACCTCGGCTGTAGCTATCGCCGCAGCGATCGGTGCCAATGCCTGTGAAATCTACACCGATGTCGATGGCGTTTATACGACCGATCCAAACGTGTGCCCATCAGCACGCAAGATCTCGCGCATCTCTTACGAGGAGATGCTCGAACTTGCATCGCTCGGCGCAAAAGTTCTTCAAATCAGAAGCGTGGAGATTGCAATGAAGTATGGCGTTCCGGTTCACGTACGAAGCTCATTTTCCGACGCCGAAGGCACATGGGTCACCGGCGAAGATAAGGCGCTCGAAGATGTGGTTGTCGCTGGCGTCGCCTACGACAAGAACGAGGCTCGAGTGCATTGCGAGGGACTCGACGACAAGCCCGGCGTTGTGGCCGAGCTGTTCGGAGCCATGGCCGAGAAGAACATCTCTGTCGACATGATTATTCAAAACGTCTCGCGCGAGGCCGCCGGACGTACAGATGTAACCTTCACGCTTGGCAAGACCGACTTGCTTCGCGCAAAACCCTTCATCGAAGAGGTCGCCAAACGCCTCGGCAGCCTCGCTGTTCGCTACGACGAGGACATCGCCAAAGTGTCAATCGTCGGTCTCGGCATGCGATCGCACGCAGGCGTTGCCGCGCGAATGTTCCGGCTTTTGGCCAACGAGGGAATAAACATTCAGGCCATATCAACCAGCGAAATCAAGGTTTCGTGCCTCATACATGCAAAGTACACTGAGCTCGCCGTTCGGGCGCTGCACGATGGCTTTGGCCTCTCGGAGGGAACGGGCCGCATGAACGGCCCGCGCACCAGCTAGCCATCCCCCGGCGCGGGGGTGAGAAATGCTTCACGCGAGGCCGACGTAGAGATTCTGGACGTCGTCATCCTCGTCGATGGCGTCCAAAAACGTCTCCACTTCCGCGCGCTTGGTGGGATCTTCCAGACTGACCGGATTTTTCGCCTTCCAGATCAACTGCGCAGACGAAACAACCCACTTGCGGTCCGTTAGGGCTTTGCTGACGGCGTCGAGGTCGGCGGTCTCGGTGAAGAAGCGAACAATGGCGTCGTCGCCCCGCTCGAGATCTTGCGCACCACACTCGATCGCCGCCTCGTCGGCATCGACGTCGCTCGACGGCGCGGAGGCCTCGACCTGACCGATACGTGCAAAGTCCCACGAAACAGATCCCGCCGCCCCGAGCTGCCCCTTGCGAAAGAGCACGCGAATATTGGAGGAGGTGCGGTTTCGATTATCTGTGAGGCATTCAACGATCACAGGCACTTGGTGCGGCGCGAAACCCTCGTACGTCACCACCTCGTAATTGACGCCCTCATCGAGCAGCCCGGCGCCCTTCTTGATGGCGCGCTCAAGCGTATCTTTGGTCATCGACGCTTTCTTCGCGGCTTCCACGGCCATGCGAAGTCGGGGATTCATCGTTGGATCCGCCCCGGCTCGAGCGGCGACCATGATCTCTTTCGCGAGCTTCGTGAAGATGCGGCCTTTTGCCGCCGCCGAAGCCTCTCGCCCTTTTTGTTTCCATTGTGCGCCCATGGCGTCAGCGCATACCGCACCCGGCAAAAAAACGGGAGGCCCTGCGTGATTTCGCCTCGCACAATTCGATACCGCAGGCATTTCAATGCACCATACACAAACAATAAGCAATTGCATCGTACACGGAGCAACGAACGCGCGCTGGGCGCGGCCACCAGGCCAGCGCCCGCTCGCTGATGACGGAGATTTCCGTCTACGACACGACGATTTCGAAGCTTTCGGCGTAAAGATTGCGTGAATCCATCTGCAGGTCTTTGCCGGGCGCGCGCGATGGCGTGCCCTTGCGCAACACCGCACGCAGAACCTCTTGGAGGGTTATCTCAGACGCGTATCGGCCTAGGCACTTGTGACGACCAAAGCCGTGCTGCAAGTAAATCGTGCTTTGAGGAGCTTCGCCCACACGCGAATCCTGACCGCGCGCGTACACTTTCGTCGCCGCATCCCGACGAACGTCGAGCTTACGAGGCTCTTCGATCACCGCGGGATCGATCATCGCCGCCCCATGACAGGCGAAAACGAGTTGACCTTTTTTGATGGTCTGGCCGCTGACCACCGTATCAGCAACGCAGCGGCGCAAAAGGGTTTCGCCTTGCGGGTTGACGCGCAACAACTCGAGCGCGAATTTTCCAATCTCGGACATGTTCGTATCGCCGTTCGTCGCCCCCGCGACGAGCTGCTTCAGCGCAGTGAATGACGACCCCGCCCGCGCATCCAGCTCACCCGCTTTGAGCCGAATCACGCTTTGAATCACCCGGGCATTCGCTTCCTCGGGATTCGCCACTGCACCAACGATCGTTCCGAACGCGTTGGTCTGAACACGATCATCCCCAGTGCGCGCAAACAACTCGGCAGCATCTGCACAGGCAAACTTTGCGACATATTCGGCGGTCTTGGACGTTCGCGCTTCGTGTTGCAAGACGAGGAGACGCCCAATCATTGAATCAGGAACCGACGGCCCCTCCGCGACGTTACCGAGGCGCCAGCCGTTTTGCTCAAGGCGCCGCTTGTACACAGCCGTCACCTTGGCTTGCCAAATTTGAATTCGCTCGGCTGCATCAACGCCAGCCTGATCGACGGCAGGATCCCGGCTCACGTTATTGAAAATATTTTGGAATGCGGCTTTGATCCATTGATACAAGTCCTCTTTCGACGGAACTTTACTTTTTCCGCCGGTTTGAACGAACGTGAAACGGTCTCGAAGGCCTTTGAGATCGGGGTCGGTTGTCGCATCGAGCTCATCACCGGCTTTCAAACCTTCGATATCAAACTCTCTTTCACCACCCTTACCAGGCTCATACGACGGCAATCCGAGATAGAATTGAACGAGATCGACGGGCACGTACCGACACAAGCCTTTGACGACATCAAAAGACTGTCCCGGCTTCACGTTGTTCAGGTACCTCTCGCAGCTCTGCCTAATTGAGTTGCGAAGCGTCGCGAGGTCAGAGGGACGAACGACAGAGCGCACAATGAGACTGTCGGTCACGTACAGGGAATCGGAATCAGTGCCTAAAACGAAGTGGTCGTAGAAGGAAGAAGTTCCATTTGGCTTCGAACCTGCCGGCGCGGGGAAGAAGTTTCCCGCTGTTGAGGCCTTCATCATCGGAGCGTAGGGGTCGACGGTGAATGCCTCCGAGTTTGCCAACACGGACAGCACATCCTGGTGCTGGAATACCACCACCGGGCCAATACCTGGCTGGAACACGGGCTTTGTTTTTCGATTATCGAAAAGCTCTTCGAAGAGGCCTCGCCCGGTTTGACGCGTCGTGTACGGCTTCTGAGCGAGCCAAAAAGCGATGACGGAGGCCACGGCGCCCCCCAACGCCTTGGCCTGGTCGGCGAACGCGGGATCGGTCGGCGCCACCGTAATCTTCTTGGCTTCTTGCACCTTCGCGATGTCCGCGTAAAACGAGACGCCGTCGATATCGACGCCAGCCACCGAAACGGCGCCTGCCCCGGCGGCGTCAGCCTCATTGGCTTCGTTGCCACAGCCCACCGCGTGAGCGGCCATAAGCAGACCCGTGCCCACGGCCCCGGCCTTCAAAAGACCGCGACGCGACAGCTCGCTCAACACAGCGGCCGAAACGCTATCAGAGGTGTTTTCGCTTTCGGTCGACGTATTGGTCGATAACTTACGCAAGATCATGGGTCTCCTCAACGTGATGGGGTCGGGTATCGAGGCCTTTTGGTGCAACACGCAACCATCGGGCGTGCCCGAGTGTCGATTCCAGACCCTACCGGAGGCTGCAGGCGTCATGCCACCGATATCGCGCTACGATTACCCGTGGGCACGCCTGATTACGCGATGCGATGACAGGTGCAACACAGGGGACGGGCGATGAGTCCGTCGACGAAGGCGACGCCGTGAACCTGGTCGGACGATCCAGGGGTGGCTCAGCGCATGCTCATGGGAAAAAACCCGACGGCCCCCAGCGTACGCGGAACTCGCAGGGGACACTGCGTGACGCACGCGGGATAGCGAAGTAGCGTCCGGCCCGCATGCGTACCATCGTTTGGGGTGAAAACCTGACGGCCCTAGCTTCACTACCTGACGCCTTCGCATCGCTTGTTT
>Ga0164292_10003713_pt1 | contig 12462 bp, 12 predicted proteins | sample GEODES117metaG_FD_111486 | JGI IMG/M metagenome (GOLD analysis project Ga0164292, IMG submission 111486) | Eutrophic lake water microbial communities from Lake Mendota, Wisconsin, USA - GEODES117 metaG | ecosystem: Environmental > Aquatic > Freshwater > Lake | place: USA: Lake Mendota... | reverse complement strand
GCGCACCAGCGGCGAGTCTGCGGCCTCTCGCAGAAGACCGCCGAAGCGCTCGAGAATCGGTCGCGGTGTCGCGACCGGCGCAGCCAGGGTCAGCCAATCACGCAACCGGAAAACGGGCTGGTCGAAGCCCTCGTCAGCGAAGGTCGGAATGCCGGGCAGCAAGGGCGAGCGGGCCCCGGAAGTGATGGCGATCGGCCGGATCCGTTCAGCGCGAACCAGCGCAGCCGATCCTGCATAGCTGCCAACTGTGCAGTCGATCTGACCGCTGGCCAGCTCCTGAAGAGCCGGACCTGCACCCTTGTAGTGAATGACCTCGATCTGCGTGCCCAGAAGCTTGTTCATCTGGGCGCCGACCATGTGCGCCCTTGAACCGACACCGATCGACCCGATCAACATCCGCTGATTGCGCGCCCTCTCGACAAAGCCGACCAAGCCCTGGACCGGCAAGTCCTTCCTGACGAGAAAGACAGCAGGACCGGGAAAGAACCCCGCCACCATGGCAAATGTTTTGGCTGGATCTGGAACGGCCGCGTCCTTCAGCAAAAGTGGCGCCTGGGTGAGCGCCGAATTCACCGCAAAGAGGTAGGTATAGCCGTCTGCGGACGAGCTCGCCACGGCCTGGGCGGCGATCATGCTTTGGCCGCCCGGCCGGTGCTGCAACAGAACAGGCTGGCCTGTCTTCTGGGTGATGTACTCGCCGTGAGAGCGGGCGGTCGGATCAATCGCGCCGCCCGGCGCCGTCGCCGAAATCAGCCGAATGGCGCGCTCGGGCCAGCGGGTAGAGTCATCGGCAAGAACCCGGGCACCGGGGATGAATGCCGCCGAGCCCGCTCCGACACCGAGCAGCAGCGTGCGACGCCGTCCTGAGACGATGCGTCCTTTACGCTCTTCATGATCCATCAACCGTTCTCCTGAACATTAACGCCCACAGCGCTCTTCACGCCCTGATCAACGCAAAAAATCGGACACCGTCTTCCAGCGTCCACCCTGGATCTGTGCCAGCCTCACCTGCTCATTGCCCAGGCGCTGCTTTGGGCCCCAGGCGTACTCGGGATTGCCCAGGAAGCCACGCGGATAGGGCACGTCCTCCAGCGACTTCGCGAGCGTATCGCTGTTCAGTTTGGCCCCCGCGCGCTCGGCCGCACGGGCAAAGATGTCGATGATGATCCAGCCGGTAGACGCCCACAGATCGGCATCCTCGTTGAAGCGCTTCTTGTAATCGTCCATCCACTCGTTGAGCGCACGCGCATTGCCCGGGTCGTCGCGGTAGGGGTTGGGCGTCTCGGTGATCGCGTAAAGGCCCTCGACCGCCGCACCGCCCGCCTTGGCCACGGCCGGCATGTAGGCCGCCTGACTGCCGAAAAAGGTGCCGGTATAGCCCAGCCGCCGACCGGTCGCCATCGCACCGATCGTCTCGCGCACGATCGTGCCGAGCACGATCAGATCGGGATTGGCCGCACGCAGCCGCTGCATCTGGGAAGCAAAATCGGTCGCGCCGCGCTTGTAGGTCGTACGCTCGACGAGTTGCAGATTGAGATCCTTCAGACCCGCCTCAGTGCCACGGAGCACCTCGAGGCCATACTCGTCATCCTGGTAAAGGATCCCGACCCGCTTGGCGCCTGTGAGACGCACGACCTCCTTGAGGCCGAGACGGGTGCTGTCGGGATAAGGCGTCGCAAACGCGAATTTGAACTTGTGAAACGGGTCAAAATTGCCGTGATGCGCCGTCACCGGGAAGAGATGGGTGACACCCTTTTCGAGCACCAACGGGATCGTGGCGAGCGAGACCACCGAACCCAGCGATCCCACCATCGAAAAGATCCGATCCTGGGTGAGCAGTTTCTGCGCAGCCAGCACGCCTTTGCGGGGCTCATAGCCGGAATCCTCGACGACCAGGCGGATCTTGCGGCCATTGATGCCGCCCTGCTCGTTGATCTGCTCGACCCGCATCACCATACCGTTGCGAATCGGCTTGCCGAGTGTCACGAGCGGGCCGGACAGATCCTGGATGCTGCCGAGCACGATCTGGTCGCGGGTCACGCCCTGGTTGGCAAGCGCGTGGCCCGCCGGAAACATTGCCAGCGCGCCGCCTGCGGCGCCGAGTTCGAGAATCTGTCTGCGAGAGGTCATCATGGTCTCCTTGCTTGCCTCAGTGTCATGAGCGGTGGGTGTGCCACTCAGTTCGATGAACGATACATCGATTCGATCAGATCGCCGTATTTCTGATTGACGAGCTTGCGCTTGAGCTTCATCGTGGCGGTCAATTCCTCGTCTTCGGCGGTCAGTTTGTGCTCGAGCAGACGAAATTTCTTGATCTGCTCGACCCGGGCGAATTTGAGATTGACGCGATCGACTTCGCCCTGAATCAGGTCGAGGACCTCGCGGGTCCGGCACAGACTCTGGAAACTGGTAAATGGCACGCGGTTTTCCTGTGCGAAGCGTTCGACGTTTTCGTGGTCGATCATGACCAGGAGCGTCAGATAAGGCCTGCGATCGCCGATCACCACCGCATCGGTGATGTAGGGGGAAAACTTCAACTCGTTCTCGATCTCGGAGGGTGCGATGTTCTTGCCACCGGCCGTGATGAGGATGTCCTTCATCCGGTCGGTAATCCGCACGAAGCCGTCTTCATCGAGCGTGCCCACGTCACCCGTGTGCAGCCAGCCATCGGGATCGAGCGCCTCCGCGGTCTTCTCGGGCAGGTTCAGATAACCCATGAAGACGTTGGCCCCCCGGATCAGGATCTCGCCCTGATCGGAAAGCTTGATTTCGCAGAAGCGCTGAGCGCGTCCGATCGTACCGATCCGATCGGCACCGGGCTCATTGAGTGCGCCGGTGGCCGCCGTCTCGGTCATGCCCCAGCCCTCGAAAAGCGGCACGCCGAGGGCCCGGTACCAGCGGATCAGATCCGGTGAAATCGGCGCGGCGCCACTGATCGCCCAGCGCAGCCGATCGACACCGATCGCACGCCGAACGTTGTCAAGCACAAGAAACCGGCCGATTCGGTAGGTGAGCGCGAGGAGCCAGGGAACGGGCTGGCCCTTGGCTTGCCGCGCGACGATCCGCACGCCGAGCTGCAGCGCCAACCCGTAGGCCATCCGCTGAAGGGCACTCGATTCGCGAAGCCGCAGCGATACCGCTGAAAAGAATTTTTCCCAGACCCGCGGCACACATAGGATGATCGTGGGCGAGATCTCCCGAATGTTTTCGGCCACTGTGTCGGGATTTTCGACGTAGTTGAGTCGTGCACCGGTCTGAAGCGCATGGAACTGACCGATCACACGTTCGGCCACGTGGCAAAGCGGCAAGAACGTGAGCTTGTCATCGTCCGGCGTGGCATCGAAAGCAGGCGGGAACTGATCGAGCACGGCACAGATATTGCGGTGCGCAATCATCCCACCCTTGGGCGGTCCGGTCGTACCCGAGGTATAGACCAGGATTGCAAGATCATCACTTTGACGGGAGGCGACCCGGCGCTCGAGCAGCCCCGGATGGGACCGGTCCCATTCGGCCCCCCTCGCCTCAAAGGCCTCAAGACTCATCACCATCGGGTCATCCAGATCCCGAAGCCCTTTCATGTCAAAGACAACGATCCGCATGAGCCTCGGCAATCGGTCACGCACCTGCAGTACCTTGTCGAGCTGCTCGTCGTCTTCGACGAAAATCAGTCGGGTCGCCGAGTCGCTGCAGAGATAGTGGACCTGATCGGGCGAATCGGTGGGATAGACGCCGCAGCTCACGCAGCCGGCCAACAGCACCCCGTAGTCGGCGTACGTCCACTCCCGCCTGGTGTTCGACAGGATCGAAGCGGTCTCACCGGGCTCGAGTCCTTCGGCCACAAGGGCAAGCGCGATGCGTCGCGCGTGGCGACCGAGTTCGTTCCAGCTCACTTCTTCCCACAGGCCAAACGCCTTTTGGCGCAAGGCACAGGCGTCGCCGCGCAGCCTGACCGCCTCCAGAAACCGGGCGCCTATCGTCTGGCCCTGTGGACGCGCGTGGGCAAGACCTGCTGCAGAGGCAGTGGTCAGCGCCATTGTTTTTTCCTCTTCCAACGACGCTGCCCGCGCTCGGCCTCGGACTTGACACCGAGGTAGAACTCACGGATGTCCTCCTTCTGCATGAGCCGCTCGCAGGTGTCTTCCATCACCACACGCCCCACCTCGATCACATACCCGAAATCAGCGGTGGCAAGCGCAATACTGGCGTTTTGCTCGACCACCAGCATGGTCACGCCCTCCTCGCGATTGATGCGCGTGACAATCTCAAAGATCTCGCGAGTGAGCTTGGGCGAGAGGCCGAGGCTGGGCTCATCAAGGAGCAGCAGGCGCGGGCGCGACATCAAGGCTCGCGCGATGGCGAGCATCTGCTGCTGGCCACCTGAAAGCTGCCCAGCCTCCTGGCCGGCACGCTCACGAAGAATCGGGAAATAGCCGTACATGCGTTCCAGATCGGCCTCGACGCCCGCGCGATCGCTCCGGGTGTAGGCGCCCATCATGAGGTTTTCACGCACGGTCAGCAGCGGAAACACCTCTCGCCCCTCGGGCACATGGCTGATCCCTCGCCTGACGATCCAGTCAGGATCACGACAGGCGATTTCCTCGCCTTCGAACCAGACGCTGCCCTTTTGCGGGTCGACGATGCCGGAGATCGTTTTCAGAATCGTTGTCTTGCCGGCGCCGTTGGCACCGAGCACCGTCACGATCGAACCCTTCCTGACCTCGAGGCTGACCCCCCGGATTGCCTGGACCGGCCCATAGCTCGACTCGATGTTCGACAGGCGAAGCATGACCGGCGCGCCCTCGACGCCCGCCTCACGCGCGGCATCAAGCCCAGCATCGGTCAGCGGTCCCGTGGAACCCAAGGAACCGGTCATGGCGAGGCGCCCCCGAGGTAGGCTGCAATGACGTCCGGATGACTCTGCACCTGCGCTGGCGTTCCTTCAGCGAGCACACGGCCCTGGTTGACCGCGAGCACCCGGTCCGAGACCCGCGACACGAGACTCATGTCATGCTCGACCATCAGAACGGTCATGCCGAGTTCCTTGCGGATATCCTCGATCCAGAAGGCCATGTCGTCGGTCTCCTCGACATTGAGCCCGGATGAGGGTTCGTCCAGCAGCAGCAGCGTCGGTTCGGCGCAGAGCGCGCGGGCAAGTTCAACCACCTTGCGAACCCCGTAGGCCAGTCCGCCGACCATGCTGTCTCGGTAACGCTGCAGATTGAGAAACTCGATGACCTCCTCGACCTTGCGCCGTTGCTCGCCCTCGCGACGCCGCACCGAAGGCAGAAACAACAACTCATCAAGAAGGCTGGTCTGCGCGCGGGCGTGCCGGCCGATCAGCAGGTTCTGCAGCACGGTCGCGTGCTCGAAGAGCTCGATGTTCTGGAACGTACGCCCGATCCCCCGCCCGGCCACCCGGTCGGGCGCGAGTCGGGTGAGATCCTCGCCCCGGAAAATGATCCGGCCGGCGGTCGGCGCGAAAAGCAGACTGACGAGATTGAAGATCGTGGTCTTGCCCGCGCCGTTGGGCCCGATGATCGTGTAGACCTCGCCCTCGCGCACTGAGAAGCTGACCTCGTCGACCGCCCTCAAGCCCCCGAAGGATTTCGAGAGCTGCTCGACCTGAAGAAGCGCCCCCTCCATCAGCGCAACCTCTCGGATTTCTGGTAGCTCTTCTGCCGCTTGAAGAGTCCCGACTTGTATAGCGGGAAAAGCGAAAACCAGGTGCGCACCTTGACCCAGCGACCATAAAGCCCCATGGGCTCGAAAAGCACGAACAAAATCACGCACAGACCGAAGATCGTGCCCTTGAGGCCGGTCTGCTCGGCGATCACCTGCGGCAGCCAGTCCTTGGCCACTGCGATCAACTCGGGAAGCATCACGATGAAGACCGCGCCCAGCACTGCACCATGTAGCGAGCCCATGCCGCCGATCACGATCATCATCAGGAATTCGATCGAGAGAAAAATTGTGAACTGCTCAGGCGAAATGAAGCGGATCTGGTGCGCATACAGTGCGCCCGCCAGGCCGGTGATGCCGGCCGAGAGCGCAAAGCTCATGGTCTTGTAGCGTGCGAGATTCACGCCCATGCTCTGCGCCGAGATCTCCGAATCGCGGATCGCGATGAAGGCGCGACCCGTGGGCGAGCGCAATAGATTCCGTACAACCAGCGCGGTCCCCGCGATCGCGACCAGACAGACGAAATAGAAAGCCGTCTGCGAACCAATCGGCTCGACAAACAGACGCAGCGGCGCCACCATCATGCCCGAATTACCCGCCGTGACGGACTCCCAGCGCGCGAGCACCTCCTCGACGATGAAACCGAAGGCGAGCGTCGCGATCGCGAGATAGATGCCGGTCAGCCTCAGCGCAGGCAAGCCGATCACCACGCCTGCACAGGCGGACAGCGCGATCGCAATCGGAGCGCTGGCGAAAAACGGCCAGCCGCGCGCCTGCAGGATCGCCTCGGCATAGGCACCGATCGCCAGAAACGCCGCATGGCCCAGCGAGATCTGCCCGGTGAACCCGGCCAGCAGCATCAGCCCGAAACCAACGATTCCCCAGATGAAGATGAACACCAGCTGGGTGGTGTAGTACTCGGGCAGCACAAAGGGTGCCGCAAGGAGCGCAATCGCAAGCGCCGCATACCAGCCCGCGACGGTCTGGTCGCGAAACAGCCTCAGGTCCTGCTCGTAACGGGTCTTCAGAATGAAGCGCATCGTGATTGGGTGTCCCGCTCAGACCTTCTTGCGCCGCATTTCGGCAAACAGCCCGGAGGGCCGGATCATCAGCACGAGCAGGACCACCACGTAGGCCGCGACATTCTTGAAGCCCTCGGGGAGATAGAAGCCCGCAAAAGCCTCGACCAAGCCGATGATGAGGCCTCCGGCAATCGCGCCGGGAATGCTGCCGAAACCCCCCACCACCGCAGCCGGAAACGCCTTGATGCCGATGAAACCCATGTTCGAATGGACAAAGGTGATGGGCGCCAGCAGGACCGCAGCAAAAGCGGCAATTCCGGCTGCAATCGCCCAGATCAGGGTGTGCACACGCCGTACCGGTATGCCCATGTAATAGGCCGCAAGCTGGTTTTGCGACGAGGCCTGCATCGCGATGCCGATCCGCGTGCGACGAAAGAAAAAGTAGAGCAACAGACAAAGCAGCGCCGTCAGCACGATGATCGCAATGTCGTCATGGGCAATCACCACGCCGCCCAGACGCAGGACGCCCTCGGACCAGGGCGCCTTCAACGCATGGGTGTCGGTGCCCCAACCCGGCACCATCGTCGCCACACCGCGAGCGACAAACCCGGCGGCAATTGTGACCATCACAGCCGAAAACGGCGGCTGACCGATCAGGGGGCGCAGGAGCAATCGATCGAAGAGGGCACCTACCGCCGCCAGCACCAGGATCGCAAAGACCACGGCGAGCGCAAAGGGTAGCTGCCAGATGCTGGCGAAGGTGAATGCGACAAACGCACCGAGCATCATCAGATCGCCCTGTGCGAAATTGACGACCTCGGTCGCCTTGTAGATCAGGACGAATCCGAGCGCGATCAGTGCATAGATGCAGCCCATCGCCACACCCGATATCACGAGCTGCAACAGCTCCATGTCTCCTGCCGTCCGGCCGTCTGGGGCCTTTATTTTGAGGGTCGAATCGACCCACGGCAGTCTATAGGGGAGGCGATGGCTCCGTCAAAGGGTGAAGCCAAGGGCCCCGATTCAGGCGTGGGAAAAAGGGCCTAGCGTCTCGCCAATCTGGGTGGCCGTGAGCGGGCGCACGACGCGGGCAAGCTCCCGGCCCTCGCGCAACAGGATCAGGGTCGGCCAGAGCTTGACCCGGAACGAGCGGCCGAGCGCACGCCCCGGGCCGTCCTCGATCTTCAGATGCCGCAGCAGTACCTGCTGCCCGAGCCATTCGGCAATGGCCGACTGAGCCGCCTGGCAGTGTCCGCACCAACCCGTGCCGAACTCGAGCAGCGTGAGACCGGGCAGCGCATCGACGGTCTCACGCGTGGGCGACTGCAACTCGCCGAGATAGGGATCTGGAGCACTCATGCCAGGCCAAGCCTCTCAGGACGGCTCGGATGACAGCGAGGCACGCTCAGACAACCACTGCCGGAACTCAGGACCGACCTCATCATGGGCCTCGGCCAGATCGACGGTCGCCTGGAGAAATCCGAGCTTGCTGCCGCAGTCGTAGCGACGTCCCTGGTAACGGAAGGCAAATACCTTTTCCCGACGCAGGAGCTCCGCAATGCCATCGGTCAGCTGGATCTCGCCCCCCACGCCCCGCGGAATCCGCTCGAGCTCATTGAAGATGCCTGGGGTGAGGATGTAGCGCCCTGCAACCGCCAGCGTACTCGGTGCCTGATCCGGCGCGGGCTTCTCGACCATGCCCGCCACATCGACCATGGCGTCTGCGACCAGCTTGCCCGACACGATGCCATAACGGTTGGTGTGCGCTCGCGGCACATCCTGCACCGCAAGGATGCTCGCGCGCCAGTGGGCAAACTGGTCAACCATCTGAGCCATCACGGGCCGCTCACCCACCATCAGGTCGTCGGCCAGCAACACCGCAAAGGCCTCGTCACCCACGAGCTCGCGGGCGCAGAGCACCGCATGCCCCAACCCAAGCGCACGCGGCTGACGCACATAGGTGCAGATCATGTCCTCGGGCGCGATCGAGCGCGCAACCGACAACAGCGCAAATTTGCCAGCCACCTCGAGCTCGTTCTCGAGCTCGTAGGCGGTGTCGAAATGGTCTTCCACGCTGCGCTTGGTCCGTCCGGTCACAAAGATCATCTGCCGAATGCCGGCCGCATAAGCCTCCTCCACGGCATATTGAATCAGGGGCTTGTCGACGACCGGCAGCATCTCCTTGGCCGACGCCTTGGTGGCGGGCAGGAACCGGGTGCCGAGACCGGCGATGGGAAAGACCGCTTTACGGATCATGGCTTTCATCATAAGACTCGCTAAAGTGTCGGGAGGAGATGGAATCAGTCGGGCCCGATCAGACGGCCAGCTGACGCGCTCAAGTGTGCGTCGAGACTACCAGAGCCGCTGTGTCATTGACCACATAGACCTGAAAATGAACCTGCCCGAACCCCGCATCGCATCGGCTTCAAACGAGGCCGTCCAGCCCACTCCAAACGGCACAGCACCAAGTGAGCCGGGCGCATCCGCTTCGCCCGCCACGCCACCCTCGCCGGGTCCCGCACGACCGAATCGCAGCCGCGCGGTCGGACGACCGGCCCCCGAGGCGATCTTCCTCGATCTTGACGACACGCTCTGGCCGCTCGAGCCCTCAATGCGGGCGGCCGAGCAGGCCTTGAGAGACTGGCTGGCGCAGCATGCCCCGGCGACCGGCACTTTGCTGGAGAGCGGGCGCAGGGCGGAGTTGCGCGCTCAGGTGCTCATCGATCACCCCGGGCGCCGCCACGAAATGAGTTTCACCCGAGAAGAGTTGCTGCGCCGGGCACTTGTCGAAGCGGGCAACGATGAAATGCTCGCACCTCAGGCCTTTTCGGTGTTCATCGCGGCCCGCCGCCGGGTGACGCCTTACCCCGAAGTCGAGGCAGTACTCGCGCAGTGGTCGAGGCGTTATGCGATCGTTGCCGTCAGCAACGGCAATGCGGATGTGATGCAGACGCCTCTCGGCCGTTTTTTTGCAGCCGCCGTCAACCCGGAGAACGTGGGCGTCGCCAAACCGGATTCCGGTATTTTTCTGCGCGCCTGCGCGCTGGCCGGAGTGCCCCCGGAGCGGGCACTCCATATCGGCGACGATCCGGAACTCGATCTGATCGGCGCACGCCGAGCCGGCCTTCAAGGTGCCTGGCTGCTGCGGCCCGAACTCGCGCATCGCCACCCGCCCGACGCCTGCGGCGACTGGCACCCGGAACCCTTTCCGGACCTCCGCGCAATCGATCAGCTGTTGGGCACCTAGGCGTCGAGCCACTGGAGGCTTCGCGCTCCGAACCGAGCCGCGCGAGAGACTTCGCGATTCGCTCGGAATCGGTACAATCCGCACTCGACTTGTGCATTGCACCAAATCCGCCCATCCCAATCGGCTGGGTTTCCCTGCACCCACCGAACGCCCACTACCTCCAAAGATGCGCATTGAAACCACGATCGACGGGATGTGCGAGGCGCTCTCGAAACAGGGGCCAATCGGCCTCGTGCCGACCATGGGTAATCTCCACGCCGGGCACATCGCACTGATTCACGAAGCGCGGCGGCGGGTGGGACCGGATGGCACGGTGGCGGCCAGCATCTTCGTGAACCGGCTGCAATTCGGTCAGGGTGAGGATTTCGATCACTATCCTCGCACCTTCGCTCGCGACGTTGAACAGTTGAGCGCTGCGGGCTGTGATGCCTTGTTTGCGCCTGATGAGACGGTGATTTACCCCGAGCCACAAGTCTTCAAGGTCGTGCCCGACCCGCGGCTGGCATCCATTCTCGAGGGTGCCGTGCGTCCGGGTCATTTCGAGGGCGTATGCACCGTGGTGCTGAAGCTCTTCTCGATCATTCAGCCCGATGTGGCGGTATTCGGAAAAAAAGACTACCAGCAGCTGATGTTGATTCGCCGGATGACGGCGCAATTCGCGCTGCCGATCCGGATCGTCGGCCACGACACGGTCCGCGAGCCCGACGGTTTGGCAATGTCCTCGCGCAATGGTTACCTGAGCGCAACCGAACGCGGTGAAGCCATCCGCCTCAATCAGGTGCTGAGCAACTTCTGCAGTGAAGTGCGGGCTTTGCGTTCGGGCGGTCGTGCTGATGGGTCTGCAATCGCTCGACTCGAAACTGCGGCGCTTGACGAGCTCGCCGCGCAAGGCTGGGTACCCGACTATCTGACGCTGCGCCGCCAGATCGACCTCATGCCTGCAACGGACGCCGATCTGGGCGCCGACGTCCCGCTCGTGACGCTCGCAGCGGCGCGCCTGGGCACGCCGAGGCTCCTGGACAATCAGGAAGTCTGACGCCCGCGCACCTCGGCTGAACCAAGATCCGACCGGCCGCGAGGGCGCGTCAGCCGAAGAATCCCTTGACCCGGTCCATCCAGGAGCGCGCCTGGGGATTGTGTTTCGGGTCCTTGATCAGCGAGGCGTCGAGCTGGCGGAGCAAATCCTTCTGACTGTCAGTCAATCGCACCGGCGTCTCAACCAATACGTGGGCGTATAGGTCGCCCGGATAACTCGACCGGATGCCCTTGATGCCCTTGCCCCTCAGCCGAAACTGCTTGCCGGTCTGAGTACCCTCAGGAATCTCGACTTCGGCCTTGCCGCCCAGGGTCGGGATCTGGACCGTCCCGCCGATCGCCGCAGCCACCATGCTGATTGGCACTTCGCAGTGCAGATCATCGCCGTCACGCTTGAAAACCGGATGCTCGCGCACCCGCACCTCGACGTATAGATCGCCGGACGGCCCGCCGTTGACCCCGGGCTCACCATTGCCGGCTGAGCGGATCCGCATGCCGTCGTCGATCCCGGCAGGAATCTTGACCTCGAGAGTCTTGTTGCGCTTGACCCGGCCCACCCCGTCGCAGGCACGGCAGGGATCAGGAATGGTCTTGCCTGCACCACGGCAGGTCGGGCAGGTCTGCTGAATCGAGAAAAAACCCTGCTGCATCCGCACTGCGCCCTGCCCGTTGCAGCTGCGGCAGGTGACCGGGCTGGTGCCGGGCTTGGCGCCCGTGCCCTTGCAGGTGTCACACGTCTCCCAGCTGGGCACCCGAATCTCGGTTGAGTGACCGGCCGCAGCCTGCTCAAGCGAAATCTCCATCGCATAACGGAGATCCGCGCCGCGATAGACGCTGCTTCGCCCGCCTCCCCCGCCGCCGCCCCGCTGCTGCGCGCCCCCGAAGATGTCACCAAAGATGTCGCCAAAGACGTCTGAGAACCCTCCGGCTCCGCCACCCCCGCCCATCCCAGCCGCATTGGGGTCGACACCGGCATGACCGAAACGGTCATAGGCCTAGCGTTTCTTGGCGTCCGAGAGGATCTCGTAGGCCTCCTTGACCTCCTTGAACTTTTCCTCGGCCGCCTTGTCGTCTGGATTACGGTCCGGATGGAACTTCATTGCGAGCTTGCGATACGCCTTCTTCAGGTCATCGTCGCTGGCGTTCTTCGCAACGCCCAATACTTCGTAGAAGTCACGTTTCGCCATTCAGATTGCCGCCCGCTCTGGTTGTCCCACGCCGAACCCCATCAGATGTCCGCCTGCGATCAGCGCTTGACTTCCTTGAAGTCGGCATCGACCACGTCATCGTCTTTCTGACGTTTGGCCTCGGTCGCCCCGCCCGAACCGCCCGAACCGCCCGCCTGCTCGGCTGCACCAGCTGCGGCTGCGGCCGCACCACCCTGACCATACATCAGCTCACCGAGCTTCTGCGCTGCGGTGGACAAGGCTTCGCTCGCCTGATCGATCCTGTCCTTATCGTCGGTCTTGATCGCTTCCT
>Ga0164292_10003712_pt1 | contig 12462 bp, 5 predicted proteins | sample GEODES117metaG_FD_111486 | JGI IMG/M metagenome (GOLD analysis project Ga0164292, IMG submission 111486) | Eutrophic lake water microbial communities from Lake Mendota, Wisconsin, USA - GEODES117 metaG | ecosystem: Environmental > Aquatic > Freshwater > Lake | place: USA: Lake Mendota, Wisconsin... | reverse complement strand
TGGGAATTCCCCGGTGGAAAAATAGAGGCTAACGAAACTGAGCAAGAAACAATTGTGCGCGAAATTCGGGAAGAGCTCCACATGGACTTCGTGGTGGGAGAAAAGCTGATGGTGGTAGAACACAGCTATCCGGATTTCCACTTGACCATGCATACCTATCGCGGCACCTCGAACGATGAACCCCAACTCACAGAACACCTGGCTTACCGTTGGCTTGATCTAGCCTCCTTGCCTTCCTTGGACTGGGCGGAAGCGGATGTGCCCATTGTTAGGGCGCTATTGAACGAACTGCAGCTAATTCTAAGAGGCTCATTGTAGACTAACGGTATATTGACCCTCTTTTTTATATGAACAATTAAAATTCCAATCTCCTGAAATCATTAGGAAGCCCATTTCTTAGATTATTAAATTGCTCAAATAGTTGCAATCCAATTTGATATCCTTCTACATGAGTAAGCATATACTTGATTGAAGTGAATCCACCTTCTATTTTCTTGACTGCTTTGTATTGCCCGCCTAATAACACAGCAACGAATTCTTCGATTCTTGTATTTTGATGTTGAATGTAGTCAAAGGTAATAGCTATATGATATTTTTTTATAAAAATAAAATCTGAAATTATTTTTCGTAAAACGGTTTGATATCAACTTGTACAAAAGGCTCATAATGATTGTTTCTTATTAATGCACGTAATGGTTTTTGCGTAGGCAACATTGATAAAACTGCTTCTTTAGACGTTTTATCAGTTGCTCCAAAGTTTTCAGCCATATACTTTGCATCCTCACCTTCCAATTGCAAAGCAATTTTAGTGCCCATATTCTCAAAAACTACTGTAGCAAAATCTCTTACACTTTGTGATGCTAAAATAAATCCTACCCCATATTTTCTGGCTTCTCTAATTAAATCAGTTAAGGTTTGATCGTAGGATAATTTATGGGCCTCATCAATTACCACATATAATTTAATTCGTTTAGATGGTCCTTCTGCTATCATTCTATTATATACTGCCTGTAAAACAAAACGAGCAACCGATTTCATCAGTTCAGGTGTATGTAGCTTTGATAAATCTATAATAGAGTTACGGTTTAATACATTATTTATTGAAGTACCTTGACCATTAGAAACAAAAATATTATTCTCAAACAAAGGCTCAATTCTGTACTTTAAGTTTCGCACATTGGCGCCTTCAGTTTGCTCCATAAATTCAAGGATAGACCAAATATCTTGAAATTGCGGAGCTTCATTATTCCATGTATTTCTGTCATTTACAGAAAATCCTTTTTCTTGATAAGCCCTTTTAATTGCATCTTTTAATACTGGATTCTGAATATCACCAAGCCCAAATATCTGTTTTAGAATACTTGAAACTTGATAAACATTACTCATGTAACCAATTTTTTGGCCTGTATTCCCATCCAAAGAGAGTTCAAGTGGATTTATGTCCATGCCATATGATGGATCCAAAGTCATCGCATTGGTAGCTTCGGCAAAGGATTGATCATTTGAGTTTGTTAAAACACTTGATATATACTCACCCTGAAAATCTAGAATGAGGAAAGGTATGTCCTCCCTACTTAATTCGTAAAGAATACTGCTTGTAGTTTGTGATTTACCCGCACCAGACTTACCCACGATTAATAGATGTTGATTGGCCAGTTTTTTGGGGATCATTGTTACAGGGTTAAATTCTACATTTTTTCCATTGTCTACATTTAAGCCAAGTGAAATTTTAGGTTTTGCAATTAATGTAGAATTAACTTCTGGTTGATATGGTAAAACATCTACTTTCTTTGTTTCATTCGACTTTTCTTCTTGTTTATTTACATCATCACTTTTTTCTAGAGTTATCAATTCATCGTTTGAAGATTTAGATTCTGTTTCAGCGGCATTTGGTTTTTGGAAATTACTCTCATGGTTTTCTTCACTTGGAATTAAATGAACTTCAGAAATTTCCAATGTCAATTTCTCTTTATTAGTTCCTTGTTCACCTTGATTATTTAAATAGTCTATATTTTTTTCCATAAACTTATAAGATGTATCCTCTCTAAGCATTGAATCATACATTCGTCCAAAATTTGAATTTATGGAACTATCACAATCAAATATTTGATGAATTGCATTACGGGGTATTTTGTAAAAAATCCCTTCCTTTATTTGCCCAAATTCAAATTTATCTGAACCATCTATTGCAATAAGTAATGAATCATTAATTCTAAATTTATAGTCAGAATTTATTATTTGATTGAATATCTCAGAATTGTTATTATTAGAACTATTATTATCCAAATAGTAACTATACATTTCAGATAATAGAATTGATAGGGTATGTTTCCAAATATTAGTATCGTCGAATCTTTCTCTAAACAGATTAAGATTATGAAAAATTTCCTTTATTCTCTCTGTTTGATCTTTTAGAATAGCTCCAATTTCTTTACGTGTTAAGTCTTTTTCTCTATATTTTATTTCAATTAGTCTTAAGTCAATGGTATTGACATTAAATTCATCTTTGAAAAATTCAATCAAAATAAAATCTGGGAATTGTGTTCCTTCAGTGCTGTATTTGGGATTTATTTCATCTTTTATCTTCCTTAATCTTGGCTGAAATAAGTCATATGGTATAACAAAAATATTCTTGTTCTTGATTTTACAATCAAGTAATTTACGCGCTGTAACACATGCTATAAATTCTTTTAAGAAATTGCTATTAGATAGCAAATTACGTAATTGAAAGAGACCGATTTCTTTTGAGTAATTTATAAACTTCTGGAAGATTATATCATTAACATTTTGATTGATCTCTCTCAGAAATTGATAAAATCTATCTACATAGTCTTTTTGTTCGTCTGCCAATAAATAATAATCCCCTCTTCCACTATCTTGAAAAGAATGGTCTGAAATACTAAATTCCCAAAGTGATTTCCCACTATTTATTTCTTGTAGAATTTGAGAACTAGAGATTTGACTTGATATGGCTAAAAGTTGCGTATTATTAAATGTTGCCCCAATTAAATTATGTTGTATTTGTCGATTTTTACCATTTAATAAATTAGAAAAGGTTTCATTTAATTTATTTAAGACACAATCCAATTGTGAAATACAATTGTTATTCTGAAAAATAATATCTGATAGCAAGCTTCTGTGATTTTTTTTATTTAATCTAAAAGCGATCAAGTTATGATAATAGAAATTATTACTTAGTAAATTATGATCTCTCTGATTTAGAATAGATTTGTTAGATTTTTGAGATGTCACAATTGTTAAATCGATTTCTAGTTCATTTGTGTCTTCTATTGTAAACCAATTAAAATTTAGACCTAAATCATTCTTAAAATAAGAAACTTCATTACTTGCTGGAAAAGGCTCTACTTTCGAATTTCTACAATCATATATATTAATTATTATTTGATAATTCCCGATATCTTCTTTTAGCTGCTTTTGGGTTTTATCAATCCAGTCGAAAATAGCGTTGTTAGTATCCTTGTCCGCAAGTTCTCCTTTTAAGCAAATATTAAATTCTGGTTTTTTAGATAAATATTCGAAGCTTTTTGAGAGTGCACTTTGTATTTGACTATATGATAAAAACCCATCACTTTCATTACAATTAATTTCAAGGTGTTTAAGAAATCCAGAAAGATTGTTGGGTTTAAACCCAAAATCACTGTTTATGTATCCGGTAAATAATAAACTATCTGTATTTAATTGATGAAAAATTATAGTATCATCAGTTTTCGAAGATTTTATTATCCAATGAGATAATATGTTTAAATCTATTGATTGGCTAATGGAGTTTATTGTTGGAGTAATTCGTCCAGTTTTTTTTGTTCCAAATGAATTTAATGTGTTGTTAAGAAGTTCGGATTTGGATATTAATTGATTTAAAAGTAAGGGATGTAAAGGTGAGAAAAACATAGCTAATGGTACGTCATTCAATATATTGTTTTCATCATTTTCTACAATAAAATAAGTATCTATAAACTGACCTATTATATTTGATTCATCTATTATGTTTTGATAAATTAATAGTTGTTTTTGTATTAATGTCTTTAAATCAGAAGTTAGCTTGGAGAAATCTAATTCATCGAATGAATTACCAAGTATTCTCAATAATTCTAATTTAATTTTTTCTCTATTTGTCACATAGGCTATCATTTGTGGATTTGATAAATAAAAACTTTCAAAAAAGAATTTATCAGGTCTAAACTCTGTTGCTGGTACTTTTAAATATTCATTGCCAATTACAGGACAGTTATTAGATTGTGTTAGATCAATCTCAACCATATTACTTTTGAAATCATTAAATATGGTTGGTAAATAAGTTGATTTTTCTTCATATTTCTCTCCGAAATAATACTGATTTACTTCATTATTGCCTTTGGATGCTATTGTTATTTTTTTAAGTTTGTTTGAACTATCATTGAGCGCTTTTAGTTTTAAAAAAGAATTACCTACTATTAAATCTTGTTGTAACAAATTTTCTGTGATTACCTCTATCGCAATTAGTTTGAGGAAATTTTCATTTTTTACAGTAAAAAACAAATAACCATCTGATATTTCATCAATTATTATTTTTTTGTCATAAAAAGTCCCGTCTTCTTCGTTCAGGGTATTGAAATCGATTTGATTCTTATAGTTTAATCTTAAATCTGTTAACTCCTGATTACAGAAAGAAGTGTATATTACCTCGCCGGCATCATTTAAAAATCTTAAATTCAAATAAAGGTTACTATTTGAGTCTAATTCATTTTTTTTCTTTTTGAATTTATAGAAAATTGGTTCTTCTAAAAAGTTAAAATCATCTTTATCAAATTGATTATTTGATGACAATATTGCAAGATTCTTAAATTCATGATAAATTTCATAGAATCGATTTATATCACCGAAAATATCACTTGTTGTTTCTTTTAATGAAATGAGTTTCCCTTTATCGTTTCTTAAACCAAAAGCAAAATCTGTAAAATTCTCTACAACATTTATAGAGGAATAAAGAGCCAAAATAATTGATCTTTTATCTTCCTTCTTTTGAGCAACTACTGGTGTTAAAATATTACCCTGACAATTTAAATCTATTCTGAGAAGGTTATCATTTAGTTCTTTTAGTTGATTTTCAATATACCAATCTGCATTTTCTTGATTTGATAAAAATACTTCGAAACTATCTTTATTTGAAATGTTAGGTATATATATCGAATTATCTAAGTTGAAGTCAGATTTAAAAGTATTGTCATTGAAAATAACAGAATATCGATCTAATTCACTTTTTTGTTCGTATTCAATTTGTGATTTTAACTCAATTTCATCATCGTCATTCAACGCTCTAATCCATTCGTTCACATCAATTAAATTCGAATAATATTCTGTTTTACGGAAAAATACAAGATCAATATGGTTACCCAAATCACGCGCTAAATCATAAGGTTCTAACCAAAATTCTCTAATTACTAATTCAACATTAGCTACATTTTTTTCAATTAGTTTTTCTTCTAAATAGGAAATTGAAAAATTGGTTAAAATCTCCTTTATCTTTTGGATAAACAATATACGATAACGACTTTCAAAAATCGTTTTAACAGGTTTTCCATTTTTTCCTAATAAGAGATTTTCAAATGAATTTAATATTCCATAAAATTTAAATATATCCTCTTTATTGTTAGTTTCTTTAGAAAAGAATTGAAATAAATCATTTGGGAATTTCTGAAATAAAAGATTTTGCATTTCTCCTAAACTAAAAACTTCAACTTCATTCAATTGATTTCTAAATTTAGAATCCAAAACATATTCTGCAAAACGATAAATCGAGTTTTCGATAGTTTCTGAGGTACCTTTAGAACTGTCACTTGGAAGTAAATCAATTTGATTAGCATTCATTTTAGGAATCAATACTATGAAATCTTTACCCTCTGTTCTTGCGGTAACTAAATCAGAATAACCAATTGAACCAAGTTTTGAAATATCTGGATTATAGAAAACATCACTTTCTTCAAAACACCATAAAAAATATTTTGACTCGAGAAAAGTTAGGTAATTATTAGAATAATAATCTTTTAAAAGATTGATTATATCATCTTCGAAATCGTAGAAAAGATATCTTTTTCTCGTTTTTGAATCAATAATTGAAAGAATCCAAGATTCAAAATTCTGATTATTTAATTTATTTATCATTTTTAGTGAGATTAAACCCAACCCGGTTTTACAATTAATACCCCTCCTTCTGTGTCCGGGCTGTCAATAACTATTCCAAGAGATTGCATTGTTAAATTAATTTCTCCTGAACTTATATCCTGAATGTTTAAATCAATATTATAGTTTAACATCTCTTTTATGTATTCCATACCTGAAATAAAATTTTGTGCTGAGCGCTTTCGAAAAATTAAGCCTGTAAGAAGTGAAATTGTTCCAGAACCTAATTCGAACATATAAGGATTTCCTTTTATACCTTTTCTCTGTGCAAATAAAAAATTAACATCTGGGACATAGGATTTCAATTCCTTTTCTTTAACCTTTTTATTACCAATATAAATTAAACATTCTTGAATCTGCGCTAGACTTCTATCCTTAACAGAAATAAATTTTAAAATATCTTCATTCAGTCTTTTATATTCTGAAAATTTTAATTTTAAATCCTCCGCATTTGAGAAATTCTGTAATAAAATATTTGTTTTTGAGATAAACTGATTTCTCGAGTCATTTAATTGAATATTTACATTATTACTTTGAAGAATTTCATATGTAAAGTGATTGTAAAGGCAATAGAGATGAATGTTATTATCAATAAAAGCAGACCTAGTAGAAACTTTTAAATTCTTATCAATGTTTGATTTTTGATTAAAATCAAGATTAATAAATTTTTCAAACATTCGCTCATCCATTATTTTATTTGGATCATTTTCAAGAATCTCAGTTAAAATAGAAAAATATGATCTCGAAAGATTTAAAGTGTTTATAATATGATTGAAAATAAGTAAACGAAAAAATGTTTCTAATAAACTAACCCATTGTTGACGACTAATATTACTTTCCTTTTCTATTTCAATCAAAATTTTAAGATCTTTAATGACATTCTTGGAAAAGTTAGAGTCTTTCAAAACTAATTTAACTTCCGCGGATCTATACTCCTTAATAAGACTGATTAGATCAATATTATTTTGATTACATGAAATATGACCGGTTAGATTTTCATTAATTGTTTTGAATTCATTAACTAACAACAAACTCCAAGCGTCACTACCTTTATTAATATCAACTTTCAACGCTTCGTACAATTCAATTATAATTTCTTTGAATTCCTCATCATCATTACAACAGTTTGAAATAATTTGCAGAATGAATTTTCCTGCATTCCAAGATGATTGCCTTCTCATAGTTCCTCCAAATGCAGCAATCTCTGGGATTAGCGGGGAAATCAAATACTGCTTTTCATTTTTCGTGTTCCCTTTTGGGAAATTCAATGATCCCTTGATGATTTTTTTAAATTGCTCATTATTAAAAATTAATGGTAATTTTTTACTGAAGTCCATTCCAGCAAATAATACTTCAGCGTTAATTGATGCACTATCTTCGCTTAAAGTAATTAATCCAATGGACCGGTATAATGAAGATATTAGGAACTGGGTTGCTGGTACATTGGCAACCCCTCTTTCTAATTTAAAAAATCTTATTGGCTCTTTTACTTCAGTTGCTATTTGTTTAAATTCTTTCCATTGATCAGTCATTAATTCTATTTTAGTTTGTATACAAAATTTCCGCCGTCAGAACCGTTCTTAATTTCAATCAATCCTAAACCTCTTATTTCAATCTCATTAACGTTAATAGATTTCATCACCAGTTCATTTTTTTTCAGTTCTTGCCAAAGCATAAAGTTCTTATCATAACAACCTTCTAAAAGCATTTGGCTACTTCTCTTGATTTCTCTGAATAATTTATATGTGATTACTATCGGGTTAACTTTATTTAAGTAATTGTCATTGTACTGCAGAATAATTTGATCAATAGAAGGTAAAATGTTTTTAGGTGGATTCATTGCATAGATTTGTTTTGGGAATCCAAAATAAGAAACATTATTTTTAAATTGACTAGCGGTTTGTCCTATTGAAGTGGATAAGCTAATTTCGATTTTTCCGTTATTTGAAGATAGACTTTTAAGGAAAATACTTAGAGCAAAATTTTGCTTTTTGCTTAAATCTCCCTCAATTAATTCAATAAATTCATCAATATGAATTTTATCTTTGACATAATTTAAAGGGAGAAAAATTGCTCGTTTAATAAAAGATAAAATAAGAATATTTAGAAACGATTTTAATGAATCTAGGGAATTAAGTCTTTGGTAATTAATTTGATCTGTATCAATTTTTAAGCAGTATTCCTCTTTTACATTAATTAAACAATTTATTATTTCTATTTCCAGTGGTGAAATAATATTGTCAAAATCAAAAATATTTAAATTTGAGTTATATATTATTTTTTTGCTAATTTGGTCTAAACTCATACTATTACCAAACTTGTCAGTTAACGTTATGTGATCACTGCAATTAATTGGGTCAAAAAAACCAGAGTAATTTATAAAATTAGTATCAATTATATTTTCATTTTTTCCTGCTTTAATCAAAATTTCAAAGAAATTATTTAATTCTATTCTTTTTTTATCCAAATGAACATTTATACAATGATCTTTTAATTTAGATGAAGGACAAATAAACCCTCCAAAAAATCTGTATGTATATGTTTCTTTATATAAACTAAATAATATAATAAATCTTTCAATTGTTTTTTCGTTCGGAATGCTTTCATATTGAACAAGTTTTTTGTCTAAAATGTCCTTTCCTTCTTTAGAAAAATGAAATAAGTGGCCAATTAGATTGAATAATTCTCGGTAAGTAAATCTTTTACCATACAAAATTTCATAGCTTCTCAATATTTTAGAAAAATTTAAATTTAATTCGTTTGAACCTATAAATGACTTAGCAAAAAATATTGGATTAAGTTTGTTCTTTACTTTAATGAAATTTGAGTAACAATTTGCTTTATTGAAAATTTCTTGAATTAAATTATTATGAGAGTTCATTATAGACGACTTATCAAATAAACTATCGAAGTCCATGCTCCACGTATACAAATTGTAAGGCTTTATATCGCTATTTCCCCAAATCTGTTTATCCTCTAAATAAGCATCAATTGAATTGAATTTATAGATCTCAGAAATTAATTTAGAGTAATCATTTAATTTTTCGCCAATTAAATTTGAGCGTTTTTTAACCTCTTCTAAAATTCCACGATTCATACAAATTATACATAAACCTGAAGTCATTTCGTCAATTTGTCTTAGGTCATTATAAATTGCCTCACAAAAATCTTTTGAATTTATATCTCTTTGTGATGCATCTTGGGTTAAGATTAATTTTGAACCGTTAGTCAAATCAATTGATGCCTGCCGATTGTTTTCGTTGAATTTTGACAATATTTTTTTTTGCCAATATGTCCAATCTTCACTGTTTCGTAGAATGAACTGTTTGGCCGCGTATTCCATTAAATCAGTTTTTCCATTACCCGGGCCGCCAACTAAAATACAAATATATTTCCCCGGTAATTCTATATATTTTTGTACCATTGAATTAATTAATTTATGAATCCGCCCTTCGATTAATGAATCACCTAAAGGTCTTCCTGAATCGTTTTTAAACGGTCGTCTTACACCACCTTCATTTGAAGAAAACCAATTTTCAAATTGATAGGGGAATTCTAGCTTTGTATCAATAGGACTATTTTGTTTCATAATATAATCAATAAAAATTTCTTTATCTAAATTGCTACAGCCCTTCATTCCTTTTCCTTGATATCTAGGATCTATGTAAAGGAAGTTCGCCAACTTTAATGCTACGCTGTTGGGATTTCTAAATTTATCTGATATTAACGAGTACTCTTTATTGCATGCAAGGTTTCTTATTTTGGCTGATAATTCTAGAACCAATGGATGACCTTTATGCATTTCACCTGATTTCATTTTTACATAGTAACTCAATACTAGTCGAATTTCTTCCTCCGTCCATGGAACTCTCATAAGTAAGTTTTTAATGTTCGAATTATTGATTCTGCCATTAATGGGGGGACAGCATTTCCTATTTGCGAATATCTCGGTGTAGTGTATGATAATGATCCCGATGTTGCATAAATACCTTTAAATTCATACCAATCTGGAAAGGATTGTATACGCGCAAATTCACGAACTGTTAAAATTCTAGGTATTCTGTAGTGTATATAGTCAAAAGGACATGTTGTTAAAGTAGGGGATTGATTTTCGGATTTTAAAACGTTTATTATTTGTTTTTTTGAGTCCCAATTTGCTAAATCTAACTCATCTTTTGAAAAGCCAAATCCAACGCGATTACGGTTATTGTCTCTTGAAATTTCTATGAGTTTCTTATATTTCGCGGTTGTCAAGCTGCCGTGAATCCCGATTCTATGACTATCAATTTGTGTTTTATTTTCACATCCATACCTCATTAGATCTTGATAATCACTTTCACTTATTTTGTATTCAAAAGAAGTGTAGGATTTTGATTTGGCATTTTCATCGCAGTAAATAATAGGTTGCATATCGTCTCCATCTAAATCACCAATAGCTTGATTAACATTTGTTTGTGATAGATTGAATTGACGACCATAGCTTTCATACTTGGAGGAAAATTCTGTTGAATCTAATTCGATTTTCTTGAAAATGCTTTTTAAATCAATGTTTGAGTTCTTAAAATGTGATTTAGAAAAACCTAATATTATATACCTTTTTCTTTTTTGGGGTACACCGAAAATTTCAGAAGAAATTAATTGTCCATCAACGTAATATTTGGACTTAAGTTTGTTTATTATATTGTCTTTATAGGAGGCACTGCTTTGACTAAATTTAGAGGCGATACCAGCAACATTCTCAATTATCAATATTTTTGGATTTACAAGATTGATAAACGATAAATATGATTTGTATAATTGATTTCTTGGGTCATTTTCATTTCTTTTACCTGCGTTAGAGAATCCTTGACAAGGAGGTCCACCTACTACAAGATCTATTTTTCCATTTAAAGATTTTAAAAATTCTTTCTTATTTTTTAATAGTTCTTTGATATCAAAATTCGTAATTGGCAATTCCTCTGGCCATTCAAATCTTTTTATACCGTACTTAATTAATTCATCTTCTTTTCTTTCAATTAAGTTAAATTTTAATGTTTCAAAAGCGTTTTTTTGATACTCAATAGCAAATTTCCCAACAAATCCTGCTTTTATTGCACCTAATGACAATCCCCCGCAACCAGCAAATAAATCAATAAAAGTTAATTTCTTCTCCTCGTTTTTCATATTGTTATCACTGCGAAATTATTATGTCATTACAAATTTACATTCTTGCAATTTGTTTCGTTCGAAAAAATCACTTCAACATGTAAAAGTTTTACACAAATTTCACTTGTAAAATCGTATTCTATTTACGTTCAGTCTTCTTCGATTTATTTCATCATCCCCTCCACCGGCCTCAGGTCATTCACTTCTACCTCCAACACGTAGCGGTCGAGTTTGGGGTGATAGCTCGTAAAGGGTGCAATGAGGGGGTAGCGGTCTTTGAGTAGCAGAAATTCTTTAAAGGGTAGTTCCAGGCGCAGGGGGTATTTCTTTCCGGAAAAGGCAAAGCCAAACACATCGGGAATTTGCTGTTCATGGAGTGTTTCGTGTTTAAATACGGTACCGGTGTATTCCACCGAGCCAATGCGGTCGATGTTGTACGTTTTATTTTTTTGGGTAGCCGGTTCAAAGGCCATCACGGTGTGGTAGTTTTCGGTAAAGCCAAAGGGTTCAACCACGCGGTCTGTAATGCTTTCCGAATTGATGGATTGGTATTTCTTTAAGATGACTTGCTCCTTGTTCATCATGGCTTTGGTGAGGCGTTCCACGATCTTACCGTTCTTGGCATGAAGCAGGTGGGTGGCCACCATGGGAAGTTTAGAACCCATGTAGATTTTACTCAGGAGTGTATCTTTTAGTTTAGAGGATTTTCCGGTGCTTAACACAAGCGATTTGAGAAGCTGCGCTTCTTCGGGGGTGAAGTAAATGCCGTCGGTAGCTTGCTGTTCAATGTAGTAGCGTTGGTTGTGGTCTTTGTGGAGATCAAACCCACATTCCCGAAGCAGGTCGAGGTAGCGGTATACGGTCCGTTCGGTAGAATCTAGAAACGAAGCGAGTTGGTTAATGGTTTTATGGGGTGATTCTTGCAGGTAGGTAATGAGTTGCAGTACGCGGAGAATCTTATGTTGATTGAGCATAGGCAGGAATCTGGTCAACAAATAAATTTAATTTTATTGATATGCACAACTTATTGACCTGAGTTGTCATGGGAAAGTTAAATGTTCTCAGGGTGCGCCCTTCGACTAGCTCAGGGACCGCACCTGATGTATTGCAATTTAAATTTAAGCGGTCCCTGAGCTTGTC
>Ga0164292_10003711_pt1 | contig 12462 bp, 8 predicted proteins | sample GEODES117metaG_FD_111486 | JGI IMG/M metagenome (GOLD analysis project Ga0164292, IMG submission 111486) | Eutrophic lake water microbial communities from Lake Mendota, Wisconsin, USA - GEODES117 metaG | ecosystem: Environmental > Aquatic > Freshwater > Lake | place: USA: Lake Mendota, Wisconsin... | reverse complement strand
CAAAAACTTTAGCACTTTTCGTAAGCTGTTGCCAAGAATTATATTGAAAATTTCGTGAAGTATTTTCTCCCGACACTCGCCAATTATGGTTGAAATTAACTGCCATAATCAGAGCAAAGGCTAGAGCAATGCGCCTATTTCGAGCTAGATATTCGACTTTGACTGAATAGTTAATCTTTGTTGGTGATTTTCTTTCTCTTGTCATTTTCTTTGTTCGCACAGATTCAAGAGCTAAACTTGTGAATCGATTCAGGATTAAGGCAAGGATTATTGCGGTTCCGAACTCAGTAATCATTACACCTAGGTATGTGTGCTTGAGGTCCGCGCGATTCCACCAACTAGGTTGCATTGCCATCATAAAGCCTGGTGACAAAATCATTGTAAAAGAAAAGAGAATTAACAGGATTTGGTAACTCTTAAATCCCAAATACTTTTCGTCATTATTTTCTTGTTTTTCACTTTTACTAATCTGGCTACTTGTATGATACTTAAAACCAAAAAAACAAATACTTAACAGAAGTGCGCCTACCAAAATACTGAGAGGGCTGAAACTCAAATCTCCACTCCGTAGACTAATTAGTGGTAATCCCATTAGCGCCTGAGAAAAAAATACTTCGATGGAAGACAAAGATAGCCCGAGCACATAACTACCTGAAATTGCGCCTGCACGTGGCCGTAAATATCCAAAAACAAATAAGCCATAACCTATCCAAGAGATTACAATAGGAGCAAATCTAAAACTCAATACCTTTTTGACATAAAACTTTTTTGTCCGAGGTGTATCAAATTCATTTGCTAGCAAAGTACTGCCAAACAGAAACCCAATCACCAACATCGGAAAGAGAAGGAATCCAAATTCATATGTTGACATGGCTGCGAAAAAAATTATTCCGGAAATAGTTCCAAAAAGAATACCAACATGGGTTTTCCTCCTACTCCCGGCGAAGTGTGCGAAAATAACTGCCAAAAAGATCTTTATCAGCAAACTTGGAAGCATGACTGCAAATGCTAAATGCGGATCAAAGTCTCGACGGAATTGAATGGTTATCGAAAGTGATGCTAGTGTGAGAATTGCAATTGAGTGAGAGCGAGAAAATAGAAAACAGATCGCGACTAGTAGCAATCCGGCAACAAATAACATCAAAACTTGATAAGACTTATACTGCCAGAGTTCTGTCAGATAAGAGAAAACAAATCTTGATTCGATCCAGGTTAAAGGATAAAATCGACCAGCACCTTTCATCCATTGATCATTCCAAAACATCGCTTCAGTCCAAATATTCCAATTGGTCAATGCTCCATATCGCCATTGGATCCAATATGGCGTTTGGCTTATTGGCCAATCATCCCCCGCCCAACTGGAGCGAAATATCGTGGAGACATTTATTGCCCAGATTGCACTAAATCCTAGATACGCGCCCAAAAGTTTTTGCCTGGACAATTTCGAGGCGAAAATCCGCATGGTTGTATCTAATCGCAAATAAAAGCTTTCCTTTTGTTGTTTTCCCATTTTCAACTCTTCACGATTTCAAGTGATCCAATGCATATCCAATGTCTTTTTGACAAAGTTCGAAAGGATCTTTGCCTTCAAGAAGGAGACCTTTCCACCATTCCGTCGTAGCCTGTACCGCACTCCTTTGGCTCCAAACCGGGTCCCAGTTGAGTAATTCTTTGGCTAGTTGAGAACTTAACTCTAATTTGCTAGCTTCATAAACAGAATCTGTTGAACTTTCTAGCTTAACGGTTGCAGATTCCCCCCAACTTTTCATTGTGATTTCAACGACTTCACTGACAGCCAAACTTGTTTCTGACGGTCCGAAATTAATTGACTCAACATCAATTCCATTAAGGACCGTTTGTAAGGTCAACAAGTAGCCGATTAATGGATCTAAAACATGTTGCCATGGGCGAGTGCTCATGGGATTTCGAACTTGAACAACTTCCCCCATAGAAAAGCCACGAATTAGATCGGGAATTAGCCTATCTTTCGCCCAATCGCCCCCACCTATTACATTTCCAGCTCTGGTCGCTACGACTTTTGGTCCACCTGAAGATTTTGCGATTTGTTGCCAAGCGGCTATTGCAGCTTCAGAACCAACTTTACTCGCGCTGTATGGGTCCTTACCCCTAAGGGCGTCACTTTCATTGAATGCAACACCATGATTGTCATTCCGATACACCTTGTCGGTGGTGATTGCAATGAATGCTTTAACTGTGTCGGTTTGAAAAGCAGCGTCCAGGAGATTTACGGTACCCAAAACATTAGTTTCAAATGTTTCGCGTGGAGATTTGTAGGATTCGATCACCAAGGGTTGCGCTGCAAGGTGAATAACAGCTACAGGCTTTGTGCACGTAATGAAATTCTGGATAGAATGCAAATCCCTAATGTCTGCGAATTCCTCAACAATCTTACCTTCCCGACCTGTTCGGTCATAAAGGGAATTCGCTTCTGGGGGAAGTGAATAGCCCACAACTTCGACTCCTAGTTCTTGTAGTAGCAAAGTGAGCCACGTCCCTTTAAAGCCCGTGTGGCCTGTTACAAGGACTGGCCCATCTAGTAAATTCCCGAAGGAATTGAGCCTTGAATTCATGCTCTAACTGTAGTCTCTACCCATTGAACAACAAACAAGGCACCAGTTATGCGGCGCAGTCAGGGATGAAATTGAGCGAGAATTTACACTCAAAAATTGACCAGTTAGTATCTGAATCATTCGGTGAATTGCACCCTTTAAAACCTTTTGTTGCCGGAGAATCTAATATTCCTGTCACAGGTAAGGTATTTGGTCAAGAGGAGTTAAGGGCGGCAACAAAAGCAAGCTTGGATTTCTGGCTAACCTCTGGTCCATATACAGAGGAATTCGAATCCCGATTCGCTAAAACTGTCGGAATGCGTCATGCGTTCATGGTCAATTCTGGATCTTCAGCAAATCTACTTGCATTGAGTTCTCTTACAAGCCCTGCACATGGTGAACGAGCTCTAAAACCTGGTGATGAAGTAATCACTGTCGCGGCAGGCTTCCCAACGACTGTGACACCAATTCTACAAAATGGCCTGGTACCAGTTTATGTAGATGTTGATCCTGAAACATATGTGGCGATCGATGAACAAGTAGAAGCTGCAATTGGCTCAAAAACAAAAGCAATCATGATGGCTCACACCCTTGGTAATCCAATCAACTTGGATCATATTCAAGCATTAGTTAAGAAGCACAATTTGTGGTTGATTGAGGATAGTTGCGACGGATTGGGTGGAACATATCGCGGCCAGCAATTGGGAACATTTGGAGATTTGTCCACCTTCAGCTTTTATCCCGCACATCACATAACAACAGGTGAAGGTGGCGCGGTCTTAATCAAGAAAGTTGCCCACAAAAGAATTGTTGAATCATTCCGCGACTGGGGACGTGATTGTTGGTGCCCGCCTGGCTGCGATAACACCTGCTTGAAACGTTATGAGTGGACGCTGGGGGAGCTACCCGCGGGCTACGACCATAAGTACACGTATTCGCATTTGGGATACAACCTCAAGTCTGGCGACATACAAGCAGCAATCGGATTGGCACAACTGGATCGACTCGATTCATTTATCGAACTACGTAGACGGAATTGGGCATACCTCTTTGATGGCTTGAAGGGGTTGGAAGAATTCTTCATCCTTCCAAAAGCGACAGAGAACAGTGACCCTTCTTGGTTTGGATTCGCACTTACCGTCAAACTGAATTCACCTAAAACTCGAAATCAGATTGTCCAGGAGTTAAATGAAAGGAAAATCGGAACCCGACTACTGTTTGGCGGTAATTTACTACGTCAGCCAGCATTTGTTGGCACTCCTCGAAGAGTAATAGGTGATTTAATGAATACCGATAAGGTAATGAATGACACATTTTGGATTGGTGTTTGGCCAGGGCTTTCCCTAGACATGTTGGATTACATGATTGAAGTTATTCATACAATTGTTGGTGGAGCAAGATGAAAGCAATTATTCTTGCAGGTGGTTTCGGCACAAGAATCTCGGAAGAGACTGGCGACAAACCAAAGCCAATGGTGCTACTGGATGATAAGCCAATCATTTGGCATGTGATGAATATTTATGCCCGTCAGGGAATTTCGGATTTTGTCATTGCGACTGGCTACATGGGTGGAGTTATTCATGATTGGGTCAATGGTTTAGAGACCCCATGGAACATCAAGGCTTTGGATACGGGTGAAAAGACCTTAACTGGGGGTCGCATTAGACAATGTCTTGAGTTTCTGGGTCCTGAAAGATGTTTTGCTACTTATGGTGATGGGTTAGGAAATGTTGATATCAAGCAATTGCTCGATTTCCATATGAACCAAGGTAGAGCAGCGACCGTCACAGCGGTCAGGCCCCCGGCACGATTTGGATTACTTGAAAGTTCAAATGGAATGGTTACAAGTTTTACAGAAAAAAATCAAGCGCATGCTGGCTGGATAAATGGGGGATTTTTTGTTCTTGAACCAGAAGTACTTGGGTACATTCAAGAAGACATGGAGCCCTTTGAGTCAGGAGCACTGCCAAGAATGGTTTTAAACTCTGCATTGAGTGCCTACCATCATCCAAATTTTTGGCAGCCTATGGACACTTTGCGAGAGAAACAAGAGTTAGCGAAGTATGCACTTGCGGGAAATCCACCATGGTTGATTGGAATTTAAATGCCTAGTTTAGACATAATCACATCTGCATATAATGAAGAAGAATGTCTTCCAGAGCTATTTCGGCGAATTACAGATGTAATGGGTGCAGAGTCAAAATATGACTATCGATTAATAGTCATTGATAATGGTTCCATCGATAGAACTTGGGACATCATTTTGCATGAGAGTGAAAAAACTAGCAAAGTTGTTGGCATTAGAATGTCACGGAATTTTTCTTTGGATGCAGCATTTACGTGTGGTTTGGACTACGCAACTGCCGATGTTGCAATTATTATGACTTCAGATCTACAAGATCCACCGGAAGCGATTCCTCAGTTACTGCGTAAGTTTGAAGAAGGTTACGATCAAGTCCTCGCGAAAATTCTGAAGCGTGAATCTGTTCCTGTATTACGGCGACTACTGTCGAAGATTTTTTACAAGCTTGCAAATTCGATGACTTCGGGGATGTTGCCTGAGTCAGTAAGTGACTTCCGTCTTGTCAACAAGCGCACCTATGAAGCTATTCGACGTCTTCGCGAGAGTCACAGGTTTCTACGTGGCCTCGGTGCTTGGGTGGGCTTTAGGACATCGCACATCGAGATTGAAAGGCCACCTCGATTTGCCGGTGAGTCTAAATGGCTTGGCATGTCATTCTTTAGAGTGGTTGGCGTCGCCTCAAAAAGCATTTTAGCCTACAGCGCACAACCTCTTGCTTGGGTTTCAATTCTGGGTCTCTCAATGAGCATCTTGTCTATTTTCGGTTTGTTTCTACTCGTAATATTTTGGATTGTATTTGGCGTTCCTTTTGCTGGATTTGGCAGTTTGGTCGGCGTCGTGGTTTTAGGCTTCTCGCTAACCATGTTTTCTATCGGAATCCTGGCGCAATACTTAGGTTTAATATACGAGGAAGTTAAGCAAAGACCTCTTTATTTGGTAACCGAAACTTCAACACTCTTATAGATTCATTAAATCTTGAGCAATCTCCCTAATCATAGATTCCTGTCCCGCAACTAATTTCCTACTCGCCATTTCCTTCCATAGAGTATTCGTATCTAATCCCATTTCCTCTGAAATAGCTTTTACTTGGGGGGCATAGCCACTAAATACACCGGCTAAACCGCTTTGAGTACTTGAGCTTGTTGTTCTCGGCAATTTGTCTGGATAGGAATCCTCGACTAGCTTACTCATTTGCAAAAACTGATAAATCTCTGAATCTAATGAAAATTCACGGGTCCCTGCAGCCACAATGTTTTCCAGTTGTGCGTTTCCAGCACCGGCACCGAGACCCATTGAAGCGCCATCAATCAACGAGGCACCCTGCTGAATTGCAGAAAGTGCATTACCAACACCAAGACCTAGATTATTGTGTGCGTGAAAACCTACTTCGATTTCAAATTCGTTTTTGATTGCAGAGACCCTCTCGGACACATCTATAGGCGTGAAATAACCTGCGGAATCCATCAGAATTACAGCTGATGCCCCATAACTTTTCATAAGCTTCGCCTGATACAAAAGTCCAGAAATGTCAATCATGTGACTCATCATCAAGACTCCATGAACTATTACATCCTTATTCGCGAGAAACTCAATATGTTTTTTGGACACATCCGCTTCTGATACATGGGTTGCTACTCGAAAAACATCAACACCAAGATCCAAGGCTGGGACTAAATCTCGCTTGATCGTTGCAAAACCTGGAATTGAATGCACTGCTAATTTTGTATTTTTTAAGGAGTTGCGTGCCGCCGTCAAAAGCGCCTCATCCGATTCGGCTGACTTTCCCACTAAGTACGACGAAGCACCTAAACCGTTACCATGACCAACTTCAACAGCCCAGACACCTGACTTGTCTGCCTGTTCACAATAGTTTTTAACAAATTGTGAAGAAAGTGTATGGCGAAGTGCGTGATTACCATCGCGCAGAGTCACATCGTATAGGTGCATGTTACTCACTTATTCACCATATTTCGAAAAGCAGCAGCATGTAAAACTGCTGTTTCTACGGCAGCAGAATTGATAATATCTAAATTTCCTGCGTATTCTGGAAGTACGTACCCAGCACCCGTCACCTTTACTGTCGCAGAAATTGTATTCTGGGATTGCAAATGCGGTTCCACTACCAATTCATATCCAGGAACATACCTTTGAACTTCTGCAATGATAGAGTGAGCTGAAATTTTTGCTTGATCTACATCACAAGATTCGACAGAAATATTCACAGTAGTCCGCATCATTACGGGTGGTTCAGCGGGATTCAAGACAAGAATGGCTTTAACATTTTTGCATCCGCTAATTAGGGAGCTAAGCGCCTCTGTAGAATCAATATACTGATCAATATTAAGGCGGGTCGCTGGGCCCGCGGATAAGGCTGCGATTGAACTAGAAATTTCGACTTCCTTGATTCCGACCGAATTGGATGAGATTGCGTAAACTAGCGGGGCTGATGACTGTCCTCCACAAGTAACCATAGAATAATTGCTTGAGACATCTTCCTGTAAAGTCATTGACGGGATCTTGCCCAGTAGTACTGGAACGATTGGGCGTCCAATCTTTGAAGGCGTTAAATCCATCATCCATTTACGAGAATCCGCCAGTCGTTCCCAATGAACCTTATGGTCAAAAGCTGAAGTCGCATCAAAGGCTCCCTCAATTTCATCCAGAAATGGGGCAAGTCCGTCGATACCAGTCGAAATTAGGTGTTCTAGCTGATTGTTGAACATCTGCAACCCTGGACTGTCCGCGCGCCTCCCTACTAGTGCCACGACTTCAAACCGCGGATCACGCAGCATTCGGTAACAAAGGTCAGTCCCAATATTTCCTGTCCCAATAATGGCAACACGAATACGCTTCAAATCATTCATTTAAGCCCACGTGATTTGTAGGAGTTTTCATGTGCTTTGTAGCCCAATAGACTCTCTAAAAGTGAGATTTCGATCTTTGGATCCATGTCTTCTATTGGTGGAGATACAAAGGTACCGTCGTCTAGTTTGTTTGTTGCAAGTCGCGGAAAGTAACGTTGCTCCGGATCCATCACGATTTCAATTAGTTCAGCATAGTTGGATTTTAATGAGGCATCCATTTTAAAAAGGTCGTCTTTGGTTCCAATCAAAGTGTGGTTAAAACCAAAAGTTGTGGCAATTTCAGAAAAGTCAGGAAAGCTCACTCCTGAATTGGTATTTGATCCAGCCAAGCGCCCATCAAAAAGATTATCTTGAGAAATCTTAATCATTGAATATCCAAAGTTATTGAACACAAACAATTTAAGTGGGATTTTGTGCTCTTTGACAACTTGAAGCTCTTGTAAATTAAACATCAATGCGCCGTCTGTATTTAAACAAACAATTTGGCGGGAGGAATCTGCAAAATAAGCGCCGATAGATCCCGGGAGACCAAATCCCATCTCTCCGAGCCCTTGGGATGTAAAGAATCTTCGAGTACCGGATTGCTCATACATGTAGTGCCCAGTTAAGAGTGCGGCTCCGACGTCCGTTCCAATTAAAGCATCGGATGCCAGTGCCTGATTTAGGTACTCAATCACATCTCCTGAATGGATTTGTGACGTTGGGTGTTGGGGTTCAGGTCCTAACTGACCTCTTCTTGGGAAGATTCTCTTTAAGCGTGAGCACTCTTCTTGCCAATCTTGTAAATCCTGTGTTTGCACATTCGATTTGTTCAATATATTGAGAATTGATAAGGCATTACTTTGAATAACATTCCAGCCTAAGCCATCAAATTTGCGGCACTCTGTTGGGTCAATTTCTATGACCCATTTAGTTGCCAATCTTCCAAAGTCTAACTTATCATAACCAACTTGGGGGATTGCTAAGCGGGTTCCTACGGCAATAATCAAGTCTGATTTTTGTAGCAAGATGTTTGCGTGGCGATCGCCGTAGATTCCAACACGACCTACATTTAAATCATCTGCTTCAGGGAATAAGTCGATAGCACTCCATGACAAAATATATGGAATGGCTGTTTTTTCAATAAGTAATCTAGCTTGCTCAATAGTACCTGTACTTCGAATTCCATTTCCAAAATAGAATAAGGGTGCTTTAGCCTTACTAATCGCTTCATTAAGTTCGCTCAAATTAGTGGGAGTTAGCTCTATAGGTAATGACGCACCTAACTCACCCCTTAGAAATTCTTCTGAATTAACTTGCTTTCGTTGTATGTCCATCGGAAAATCGATATGCACTGGTCCCATTCTGTCGGCCAAGGCCGTATTGGCAGAGTTATGCAAAATGCTAGAAATATCTTGCACACTAGTAATTCTCGAGACCATTTTGGATACTGGTTGTAAGACAGCGCAAGAATCAAACCCCTGGACACCATAAGCCCTAAGATCGTGTGGGTTCATGCAATGAAAGGAACTTTCGTTACCTGAGATGAGTAAAACTGGGATGGAATCCAAGTGTGCACTTAAAATCCCAGTGACAGCATTTGAAGTTCCGGCGCCAGTAGTAACTAGCGCGACTCCAAGTTTATTAGTTACTCGGGAATAACCTTGTGCCTCCATAACAGCCGCTTGCTCATGATGTGAATAAATCAGAGATATGCCACCGTCACGGGCTATAGCATCAACAACCGCAAGATTTCCCGCCCCTGTGATTGCGAACATTACTTCCACGCCGAGAGACTTGAGTTCGCGAACAAGAATGTCTGCGCCACAGTAAGTTTGCTCAGAAGACGCCATGAGATTGTTTCCCTTCGACACTTATCATTTCTGCCACTGCCTGTTTCCACCTTTTGCCTTCAGCAACCCCAAGTTTATCCTTCGTTTCTTGATTATCTGGGAGATAGATGTCTCCCTCATGGGGTTTGGCTGCAAAAGAGATCGATGCTGAAGTTTCTTGAGCAATAAACTCTGCAAGTTCTTTTATCGTGACCTTCTCGCTACTGCCAATCTCGAGGCTTGTGTGCAGGTCGTTGCAAATCAGCGCTTGAAGTATCCAGTTCGCCATAGCATCTTGATGTAAATAACTCCGAACAGTATTTGGATCACCTAAAATTTTTATATTTTTAGTTGATATAGCAGATTTGATAAAATCTGAAATCGCATAGTGGCTCTTTCCCAATAAGTGGGTACCTGAGAAAGTAAAGAGTCGTCCGATAGATAGCTCAAAACCAAAATTAACGGAAGCTCTTTTAAGTGCTAACTCTGCATCAAGCCTATTCTGTTTAAAACTAGATTTTGGATTAAATTGGTCACTTGAGTTAGTTAATGGCCGAAATTCTGAGCATGCTCCACTACTAGCATGAAATATGCGTAGTGATTTTTGAAATGTTGAAACCCATGACACTAAATTTGTAACAATTGAGGTAAAAGTGTTATTTGCTGAGATTGAATAGGGATCTTTGCTTCCATCCGCTGCGAGATTGATAATGTGGGAAACTTCTTTATCAAAGTTCCATTTCTTGGTTAGGTCATGATTCAAAACTGTTGTTATAGGTATTAAATTTGTAGGCAAATCAAAGTCAAGCCCCTCGCGAGTAATAAGCAGAAGTTCATGGGGTAACTCCTGCACATCGACTTTAGCAATCTGGTCGATTATTGAGCGTCCGACAAATCCATTTGTACCTGTAATCAACAGCGACTCGACTCCACTTAGATTGAGCATAAGGTCATACTATTGTTTTCTAATCCAATAACTCAAGATTGAATTCGACCATCCTGGACCCGTCTTCAAATAATAATTGTAAATCGGACCACCATCAGCGCTCTTTTGCAAAGTGAAATTTTCTTCAATATAACTCAGTAGCTTTTCATCACATCCATTACAAGCAGTGTGAACCGCGAAGGGGCTTAGCATATTTCCAGTATATTGATCTAGGATCACACTTTGAATTTCGCCGGACTTTAGTTGCTCCAATACAACATCGTGCTCGAACTCGTAGTCAGAGATCGCAGGTATCGTGATTACACCTGAGTGGCGCCAATTGGCCCAGGGGGCTGGAGTACTAGATTTGGCTGCAAGATACATTAAGGCGTCAAACTCTGATAGAACAAGCAAATCAGCAGAAATCTTCTCCTTTTTAAACGATGCAGCGAACTCGGATCGAATTTCCCAAGCGGACTTTGCACCGGCTTCCTGCTCTGAAATCGTGACATATTGGAGCCCTCCTTCGTCTTGGTTAGCGTAGAGACCCTTTCCTGAAGTTGAATCTCCAAATTCCCAAATACGGGCCTCGCTTGTGACAGGAGTGCTCTGTTGAATGCCATGAAAACAGAGACTCAAAAATATCAACAAAAACATTGGGATTGATAACATAATCTCATGGCTTACTTTGTTTATTGTTCTAAATGATTTCGAGGTTTTGCTCAAGGAATTTTCAATTTCGATAACCCTCATGGCATCCACTGTTTTGCTCGCGACATAAGCTGACTTTTGCGAACTCTTTTTCTTTACTTTGCTCAGGCTTTTGCTGATCCTTAAGTCCACATATGAACTCGAATTTAGAATCATTCCCACAACTAAAGGAATAATCCATGCACATATTGTTAGAGTTGCGTCATGTTGATTTTCGCGAAGCAAGTGATATAACAACAATCCAAAACCCAAAAAACTCACAAAAAAGAGTAAGTCAAAACGCTTATTACTCTTCTCATCCCTTCTAACCAACGCTGTAATCAATCCAACTCCAAAGATGAAGAAAACAAGGATCCACGTTTTATTAAAAAGAAGTTGACCGCCTGCACCATAAATTAAGAGCGGGCGTACAAACAATTCAATATCAAATGAATCTTTAGATATTAGATTCAAAATGAGTACAAGAGTGGAAAAGGATAAGAGACAATAGGCTAGGTAGAGAAAAACCTCTCTAATTAGATTTTTTACCCCAGTCGAAAGGTACATAACCTGCAACAACAATGCCGCAAAAATCACCAATCCTGTTTCCAAGTTCCAGAAAACCCCCAAGATTGCGCCAGCCGAATACAGGATTAATCTAGTATTCGGCTTGAGATTTAAGGACTGGAACACTACAAAAATCATAAGCATTGGGAAGAATGTTCGAATGGGGGTGACTTGAAAATATTTCTCCCCTGGCCATAGTGCGAAGGCATATAATCCTAAATAGAGTGAACTGAAAAGAATAATGAGTGCAAAAAAATAGTTACTGAATAATCTTGTTGAAATGTGATAGAGAAGATAAAAGCCAACTCCCAATAGTATTGATAAAATCAAGGTTATCTTGAAAACGCTTGGATCAATTAATGCAAAAATTGGCTTAAAAAAGAGTCCATACCCTCCATATTGAGAATACTGATCAACAAAAATTGTCTTACCAAAAGAACTTTGAATAATTGGGTTCAGAACAACCATCCAATTCAAATAGTTACCATTGTAAGGATGTCTAAGATCAAAAATAACAAAAGTACAAACATAAGAGATCGACAAAAATGCAATTCCTCCAAAGAAATAGGATCCTATTTTTGATGGCAATAGAAATTGCTTAGCTGGCGATCTTACTATGACAGAAAGTATTAATCCCGCTAGCACAAAGTAAATCCAATTGGAATAAAGTATGGGTTTATCTGCTGCGCCATAGATAAGAATTCTTTTATCTAGGATAGCTAAATAAGAAAAGAAAACTGGAATCAAAACAAAAGACATAATGCTAGTGTTCTTTATTATTCTCTGACTTATTGGGACCAATGCAATTACAAGAACATACAAAATCATTGTAAATGCAGGGAGTTTATTGATTATTGTGTACTTGAAATAAAAACTCTCAGGGATTAGAGCCTGAGAGGGGTTGAATCTCTGCGTAACATAACCGACCAACGGGAAAAAGATTAAGAGAATT
>Ga0164292_10003710_pt1 | contig 12463 bp, 8 predicted proteins | sample GEODES117metaG_FD_111486 | JGI IMG/M metagenome (GOLD analysis project Ga0164292, IMG submission 111486) | Eutrophic lake water microbial communities from Lake Mendota, Wisconsin, USA - GEODES117 metaG | ecosystem: Environmental > Aquatic > Freshwater > Lake | place: USA: Lake Mendota, Wisconsin... | reverse complement strand
TTGGACGACCGTCTTCGACGCCTCACGATTCCCCACCAAGATCTCCGCGGAAGTCCGTGACTGGACGATTGCCGACGAGGGAGAACCGGTCGAACGCTGGCAGCACTGCGGCCGCCACACCCGGTTTGCCGCAGGTGCGGCGCTTCAGGCGATGCGCGATGCCGGCCTGCCCAACGGGCTCGAGTCCGATCCGACGCGGATGGGGGTCTATCTCGGCAGCGGCGAGGGACAGCAGGACTTCGAGTCCTTCACGAAGATGATGGCGATGTCGATCGAGGGGGACGCCCTCGACGTGGCGAAGTTCACGAAGATCGGCCTCGAGACGCTCCATCCGCTTTCCGAGGTGGAGCAGGAACCGAACATGCCGGCGGGGCACCTCGCGGCGATGTTCAACGCCAACGGCCCCAACCTCAACTGCCTCACCGCCTGCGCCGCCTCGAGCCAGGCGATCGGCGAGGCGGTCGAGCTCGTCCGTCGCGGCGAGGCCGACGTGATGCTGTCCGGCGGAACGCACAGCATGATCCATCCCTTCGGCGTCACCGGCTTCAATCTCCTCACCGCCCTGTCGACCCGCAACGACGATCCCAGGAAGGCGAGCCGCCCGTTCGACAACGAGCGAGACGGCTTCGTGCTCGGCGAGGGGGCGGCGATGGTGGTGCTCGAGGAACTCGAGCATGCCAAGCGTCGTGGTGCGAAGATCCACGGCGAGCTGCTCGGCTACGGATCGACCGCCGATGCCTACCGGATCACCGACACCCACCCGGAAGGGCGCGGCGCGAGCGCGTGCATCCGCATGGCGCTGGCCGATGCCGGCATCGGCGTCGACGCCATCGACTACATCAACGCCCACGGTACGAGCACCGACGTCAACGACAAGGTGGAGACGCTCGCCATCAAGACGGTGTTCGGCGAACGGGCCTACAAGATCCCGGTGTCGAGCACGAAGAGCATGATGGGGCACCTGATCGCCGCGGCCGGGGCGACGGAACTGATCGTCTGCCTCTTGGCGATCCGCGACGGGATCCTCCCCCCGACGATCAACTACGAAAATCCCGACCCGAACTGCGATCTCGATTACGTGCCGAACGTCGCCCGCGTCGCCCGCTGCGACCGGGCCCTCTCCAACAGCTTCGGCTTCGGTGGCCAGAACATCTCCCTCGTCGTCGGCCGTTACACCGGCTGAACGGGCAGGAGCTTGCGGTAGCGGGCCTGTTGGTGATCCTTCGGCGGGGCCGGCAAAAGTTTCGTCGTTCCTCGGAGGCACCTCGTCACTCCTCAAGCGTTCGCCGATCCCCGCCTCGCCTGAGCGCTGGCAAAAAAGTGCCACCCGAAACGCTCCACAGCGAGGGGTCGCCCGTGCTCCGAGAGCCGGCGTTGCCGGCAAGCGGAGCCATGGATGGCGGAGCGCAGGCGGCATCGAGCGAACGGAGGCCACGATGGCCGGAGTGAGCGTCCGGCGACGGGGCACGGGCGACCCCGAAGCCACCACGGGCCATTTCAGCCAGACCGGCGGCGGATCGCTGCTGTCGCCAGTCGGCGGGCGAGGGCCGGATCGGCTGCGGCTGCCTTCACCAGGGATCGTAGCGCCCCGAGCCGGTCGCCACGCGTGAGCATCCCACGGCCGGCGAGCCAGTCGCGGGTGGCCTGCCAGCGGCGGGGGTCGGCCGTGGCTGTCCAATGATCGTCGAGGAAGGCGAGCTCGCGGTCGGCGCGCTTGGGTGAGCCGGTGGCGGCGAGGACCTGCTCCGCCCGGCCGAGCGCGGCGCCTCGCACCTGCGCGACGATGTCGGCGACTCGGATACCGAGGCCTGCGGCCGTGGCCCGGTCGGCATGTCCGTGGGCGAGCGGGTCGGGGCGGCCGGCCCGGCGCTCGGCTGCGGCGGCGCGGACGACGAGCGTCGCCACCGCCACCTGCTCGTCGCGCGCCGAGGAAAACTGGCCGTCGTGGAGCCGGTAGTCGAGGAGGGCGTCGGGAAGATTGGCAAGATCGAAGCGGTCGGCAAGTCGCAGCCAGAGGTCGTAGTCTTCAACGTAGGACTGCGGCCGGTAGCCGCCGACAGCGAGAACGGCCTCGCGGCGGAGCATGACGGTGGGGTGGGCCAACGGCGGCGCGACAGGGAGGAACCGCCGGCAGGCCTCCGGGGAAAGCGGGAGCCGGCTCTCGATCGGGGTCGCTTCTCCGTCGACGAGGAGCCGCGTCTGCGTGCCGAGCGCGGCCACGGTCGGGTGACGCTCGAGGAAGTCCAGTTGGCGGGTGAGCCTGTCGGGATGGGCGACGTCGTCGGCGTTCATGAGGGCGACGATCCCCGTCCGCGACCGCTCGATTCCCTCCTGGAGCGTCGCGGCAAGGCCGCGGTTGGGGCGGCCGGTCACCACAATTCGACTGTCGCCGCGGGCGAAGTCTACGAGAACCTGCCGCGATCCGTCGGTCGAGCCGTCGTCGATGGCGAGCATTTCCCAGTCGGCGAGCGTCTGCGCCCGGATGCTCTCCACCGCGGCAGCGAGGTACTCCCCGGCATTCCAGACCGGGAGGACGACGGTGACACGCGGCGTTCGCGACGAGATGAAGGCATCCATGCCGAGAGCCTACCACCCTCCGCGCGAGGAACGCTGTGGGAGGTTCACGGCCCGCCGCCGGTGGACCGGTTCGCGACACTTGACAGGCCTCGTGTGCTTGGTGTATTAGTGAATCAATACACGTGTGAGCAGGGCCGCGGCCCGGAGTGACAATTGTCCCAGCCCGATCCGATCTTCGTGGTCCATCCCTCGTCGGGCGTGCCGATCTATCGGCAGCTCATCGACCAGGTCGAGGCACTCGTGGCGGGGGGGAGGCTCCGGCCCGGCGACGGCGTGCCGAGCGTTCGCCAACTCGCCGCGGCGCTCGGAGTCAATCCGATGACGGTCTCCAAGGCCTGGAGCCGGCTCGAAGCCGACGGGGTCCTCGACCGCGATCGGGGAAAGGGGATGGTGGTCGCCGTGCCAAGGGAACGGGAGGGCGGTGGCCTCGCCGAGCGGAAGGCGCAGGTCCGTCCGCTCGTCGATCAGGCGGTGGTCCGCGGGCTGCAACTCGGGCTCACGCCGGCACAGCTGCTTTCGGTCGTGAAAACGTCCCTCGAGGAGAAGACGCCATGAACGGAAGTGGTGCGGCTGATGACGCGATCGCCGTGTCGGGCCTCGTCAAACGATTTGGCTCGCGCGCGGTCCTCGATCGGATCGATCTGCGGGTGCCACGCGGGCAGGTGATCGGCCTCCTCGGCCTCAATGGCTCTGGGAAAAGCACGCTCATTAAATGTCTGCTGGGGTTGCTCGAGGCCGACGAGGGTAGCGCGACGGTCCTCGGCACAGATGCCTGGCATCTGGCGGATCGGGAAAAATCCCGGATCGGGTACGTGCCGCAGGAAGCGACGCTCTACCCCTGGCTCACCGTCCGCCAGACCGTCGCCTATGTGTCGAGCTTTTATGCAAGCTGGGATCGGGCCTGGGGAGAGGAACTCCTGCGCCGCTGGGATCTCCCCCTCGGCCACCGCGTCGGCCCGCTCTCGGTGGGGCAGAAGCAAAAGCTCGCCCTCGTGCTCGCCCTCGGCTACCGCCCCGAGCTCCTCATCCTCGACGAGCCGGTGGCGAGCCTCGATCCGGTCGCCCGGCGCTGGTTTCTGGAAACGGTCCTCGAGACGGCCGCCGAGGGGGCCGGCACCGTCCTCTTCTCCACCCACATCACCTCCGATCTCGAACGCGTCGCCTCGCACGTGGCGCTCCTCCGCGAGGGGAAGGTGACGTTCCACGACGAGATCGACGTCCTCAAGGACCGGGTCAAGCGATTGCGGATCGAGGCCGACGTCGATCTGCCGGTCGATCTCGGGATGCCAGGCACGCTCCGGCAGGAGGTGCGCGGTCGGCAGGCGCTCGTGACCGTCGATGGCGTCGATGGAGCGCTCGTGGCGGGCCTGCGCGAGCGGTTGGCCGCGGAGATCGTCGTCGACAATCTCAATCTCGAGGAGATCTTCCTCGAGCTCCACGACGGTGAAGCCGCCGCCATGAACCGAGCGAGGTGAGCCATGATCGCCATCCTTCGGCAATACGCGCTCGTGCTCTGGGCGATCGTGTCGAGGCCCTGGACGCTCCTCATGCTGGGAATGGGGCTCCTTTATGTGGGGCCGACCCTGGGCGGCGGAGCGTGGATGAACCGCGGCATTTCCCATGACACTTTTCCGTTGTTCCCGAACGGCTGGAGGAATCTGCCGCCGGCGATGGGACGCGATCGAGTCGTCGATGGCGGGATGGCCACGACGACCGGTTGGGATGGACGCTGGAGACAGCCGCCACCTTCAGCCAAACCGCGAGATCTGCCCTTTGACACGGATCGGGACTGGCCGATCCTCGATCAATTGCCGGCGCTCGAGTGGCTTGTGCTGAGCCATCCGAATGCCCTCTCCGCAGCAGGGTGGAAGCGGATCGGTGAGCAGGATCAACTGCGGGAATTGTCGCTGGTCGATGTCGTGACCGATGACGATGCCCCCACGGAAGCGCCCAAGGCTCTCGGCCGGCTCCATCGCCTCGAGAGGCTCGATTTCCGGCCGTCGATCGAGCCGAAGCCATTCCCGCATCCGAACAAGCCGATCGTTCTCCCACCCCTGCCGAGCCTCGAGGTCGCCGTTCTTGATTCAAGATCCCTCGAGGAGAATCTCGCCGCGCTCGCTGCCGGGGCGCCACGCCTCCACACACTCGGGCTCTACACCGGGCCGGAGGATTTCAATAAAAGGTGGTTGATCCCTACGCTGAAGCGGCTGCCGCAGTTGCGGACGCTCTACGTCGGGGGAAACCATGACGGCAAAGACGATTCACGCTACCGGGATCATCTCGCCGACCTCCGCCAGGCCCTGCCGGGGGTGGCCGTGTTTCCCGGGACCTATGCGTGGCAGCGGATCGCCGCAGCCTCGATCGGGGCCATCGGCTCGGCGTATTTCCCCTTCGTGCTCTGGTTCCAGGCCGGCATCCTCCTGGCGACACCCCTGGCCTGGATGATGCCGAGGCGGCTTTTGCCCCATCTCTTCTGGCCGCTCGCCGTCGCGGTGCTCATCGGTGGCGTCTTCGTCGCCATCGCCCGGTCGGCGGGCGTCGCATGGATGCCCGCGACCACGTTAGCCGTTTTCGTCACTGGGCTTGCGGCCTACGGACCGGTGTCGGGCGACATCGATGGCCTCGCGGCGCGGATCACGAGGCTCATCGTCCGGCTCGACATCCTCGCGGTGATCATGCTGGCGGTGATGGTCGTGTGGGCGGGACCGGTCTTCGACCGGTGGCTCTCCGGTGACATGCCGCTGCGTTCGGCGGCCCTGCTTGCCATGGTGGCGGGGACGGTCGGTTGGAAGCTCGCCCGGCTTTCACGCTTGCCGGTCATTCTTGCGGGGGCGGGAAAGTCGCTGCCCCCCGGCCTGGTCCTGGAACCTTTTCCATCGGCTCCAAGGGAGCAGGGCTCAATCGGCAGCGGTTCGTTCGATCTCAGCCGGTGGCTCAATGACGTATCGGTCGACCGTCAGCTCGGCAGGGGTGTTCCAGCGACGTTTGCTTCGATGCTCCGCCGCGCGCAGTCCCGCCATCAGATCCCGCTGATGTTGGGAGTCATGCTCATCGTCGAGTTTGCGGTGCTCTCGCTCATTCTCGGGATCATGGCACGGGGTACCGGGCAGGCCATGCCATCATTCCTAAAGCTCGCGCAGATGGCGCTCGTCGTATTTGCCTGGCAGGGGTTTGCGACGGCGCTGGCGATGACGATCGGCCTGTGGCACCAGCGCCGCGCGAGCCTTGTCGTCGACTTCCTCCGCCCCGTGTCCCGCGAGGGCTTCTGGCGGGGCTTGCGGCAGGCGATCACCCGCGACCTCTTCCTTCCGGCTGCCTTCGCGGCCATCTGTCTCGTGGTGGGGATCGTCTCGGCCGGCAACGGAGTTTGGTGGGCCTGGGTGGTTGCTGGCATGGCCTTTGTCGGCGGCGTCTCCATGGCCCATGCCCTGACGCTCCTCCTCGCCGTGACGCGCTGGCCACTCGTCGTCGGCACGCTCACGGTCGTCCTTCTCGTGGCAACGACGATCGGTTCGCTTGTCGCCATGACGCAGGTCGTGTCGATCTCGAAGCCCGCTGATCTCCATACCGCCCTGGTCGCCGCCGGGGCCGTCCTCGCCGTCGGGCTGTCGATCAGAACGGGCGTGCTCTGGCGGCTCGAGGGACGGGAGATCGGGTGAGCGGGGCCCTCGGGGACCACGGCTCCATCAATCGTGGTCCGAAAACCGATTCCCCGGCCGGAGGGGGGGCGGTAGAATCGGTGCCAAGAGTGTTCAGGGCCGATCGACAGCGGAGGACCTCGTCATGACCAGCGGTTCGTCGACGATTGCGTACGTTGTGGCGATGATCCTTGCCTGGTTCGGCTTCGCGGCCGGAAGGCCTGCGAAAGGGCCGCTGGAGCGGGTGGCGTTCGCCATCGGTGGCCTGAACGATTTCGAGGAGCAGCAGCGGAAGGAACGCGAGTCGCTCGACGAGTTCCGCTCCACCGCCCCGTACCGCGAAGCTCGGTCGATCGAGATCGATCCGGCCTACGGCAAGATCCTCGGCTTCTGTCCCCTCGGCGAAGGGCGGCTCGCCGCCGTCACCGGCCAGGCCGATGCGTACGGCGCCGTCGTCGACACCCACGATCCCTCGACCGTCGGCAACCGGCTCGTGTGGCTCTCGGCCGATGGCCGTGAGGAACGCTCCGTGCCGCTCGACTTCTCCCCCCGCGGCGTGAACCCCGGGCCCGATGGGTCGCTGTGGGTGGTGGGGGGATCGAACGTCGCACATTTTTCTGCCGATGGTGAGAAGCTCGCCGCCGCTGTGGCACCCCACTTCACGCTCTCGCCGGAGGGACGCGAGGAGTTCGTCGAGGAGATGAAGACTCGGCATGCCGCCGAGATCGAGAGCTACGAGCAGAGCGCGAAGAGTCAGGAGCTGATGGTCGCGGAGCTCGAGGGGAAGAAGGAAGGGGATCCGGGCTACCAGCCCGAGGAGATGGTCAAGCTCTACAAGCAGTCGTGCGAGAGCATGAAGAACCATGTCGAATCGCGGCGGAAGATGACCGACGAGCAGATCGTCGACGAGGCGATCGAACGGGTGCGGCAGATCCACCGCGTCGCGGTGACGGCAGACCATGTGTTCCTCGTGACCAACCAGGAGACGGGCCACGGCTTCGCGATCTGGCGCTGCACGACGGATCTCGCCGAGCCGGTGCGGATCGTCGAGGGGCTCGCCGGTTGCTGTGGCCAGATGGACGTGCAGACGGTCGAAGGGGGGCTCGCGATCGCCGAGAACTCCCGCCATCAGGTCCGCCTCGTCGATTTCGACGGCGAGCCGATCCGGCAGTTCGGCGAGACGAGCATGGCCGACGTCACGAAGGGATTCGGTGGCTGCTGCAACCCGATGAACACCTGCCTCGACGACGACGGCTGCCTGCTCACCTCCGAGAGCAATGGCCTCGTGAAGCGGTATTCGCTCGACGGGGAGTTCAAGGAGGTGGTTGGCGTGGCCGATGTCCAGGCCGGTTGCAAGAACTCCTCGATCGGGATGTCGGCCGATGGCGGCCTCCTCTACTACCTCGACGTCCACAAGGGGACGGTCGTGGTTCTCGAGAAGGCCGGCTGAGCGTTCCGGCCGCCGCGGTGTCGACAGGCTCGTGAGCCTCCTTTCCCGAACCACTCTGGGGTGTTCCATGCGCGTCCATGAGCTTCCACGTCGCGGACTGCTTGTCGCTGCCGTGACCGTCGCACTCCTGACGCGAGTCCTCGCGGCGGCAGAGCCCGGCCTGACGCTCGTCGTCTCCGATCCGCTCGCGGCCCCGCTCTCCTGCCCGTGCGTGAAGGGCTACGCGCAGCGCGATTACACGAAGCTCGGGGCCCATCTCGAGAAGGCCCTCGGGCGGCCGGTCACCGTGCTCTTCGGGGAGTCGCTCGCGAAGGTGGTGGGGACGATCGGTGAGGGGAAGAACGCTCGGGCCGATATCGTCATCGGGAAGAGGTCGGTCGTCGCGGCCGAGGGGAAGAAGACCAATCGGACGCTCGTCCCGATCGCCGATCTCACCGATCTCAAGGGCTCGACGATGCAGCACGGGCTCGTCGTCGTCCGTGGCGACGACAAGGCCTCGTCGATCGCCGATCTCGCCAACCACCGCGTGATCCTCGGCACGGAATCATGCGACGAGAAGCATGCCGCAGCGCGTGCCCTGTTTGCCGCGGCCGGGATCATCATCCCCGGCGATGGGCCGTTCGCCGAGGCCTGCAGCGACGGCGCCGAAGAGGTGATCGAGGGCGGGGACGAGGGGGCGGCGCCCGTCGCCACCGTGATCTCGAGCTATGCCCAGCCGCTCCTCGAAGGTTGCGGCACGATCAAGAAGGGGGATCTCAAGGTCGTGGGGAAGACGGCCGAGGTGCCGTTCATCACGGCCTTCGTCGACGGCACGCTCGACGAGGCGACTCGGACCGCGATCGTCGAGGCCCTCCTCGCCGTGCGCCACGATCCGGTGCTCCGGCTGGCGATCGAGACGAAGCGGGGATTCGTGCCCCTCGAATCTCTGGCGCAGCCGTCGGCACCCGCCGCGGGAGATACCGGCTCGATCGCTCCCCCGGACGGCGCCGGGGCCGCCGTGGCGGATCGGCAGTCGAATCCCGATTGGCCACAGTGGCGGGGGAAGGGACGCGACGGCCATGTCGACTGGCTTCCGGAGACGCTCCCGGTGAAGAAGGTCGTCCGTTGGAAGCAGGTGCTTTTCAACGAAGGGCTCGGTGGTGTCGCCGTGGCCGGAGACCGCGTCGTGGTCGGTGATCGCGACTCGGCCGACACGGAGGATGTCTTCCATGGTCTCGACCGGGAGACCGGCGAGCGCGTCTGGACGCTCCGTTACCCGGCATCCGGCAAGCTCGACTACGGCAACTCGCCGCGGGCGACGCCGCTGCTCCACGACGGCCGCGCGTACCTCCTCGGCGCCTTCGGCCATCTCCATTGTGTCCGCCTCGCCGATGGCCGGATCGAGTGGCAGCGTCATCTTCGTGACGACTTCCATGCCGACGCGGAGCTCGTCTGGGGGGCCTGTTCATCGCCGCTGGTCGTCGACGGAAGGTTGATCGTCAACCCCGGGGCCGGTGCCGCGTCGCTCGTCGCCCTCGATCCCGCCACCGGCGCGGAACTGTGGCGATCCCCCGGTGCGCCCCCCGCCTTCGCTTCGTTCGTGGAGGGTGTGCTCGTCGGCCGACGGCAACTCGTCGGCTTCGACAAGACGACGTTGGGGGGCTGGGATCCGGCGACGGGGAGCCGGCTGTGGTCGCTCGAGCCACGGGTGGCGGGTGACTTCAACGTGCCGACGCCGATCCTCCTCGGCGACCGTGTGGCGGTGGTGAGCGAGAACAACGGCGCCCGGTTGATCGCGTTCGATCCCTCCGGCGAGCCGGATGTCGTGGCGACCCACGCGCAACTCGTTCCCGACATGCACACGCCGGTGGTCACTGCCGGTCGGCTGTTCGCGGTCAACCGTGGCAGGGCCTTCTGCCTCGACGCCGGTGATCTCGGGCCGGTGTGGACCCATCCCGATCGATCGCTCAAGGGGCATGTGTCGCTCGTCGCGTCGGCCGATCGCGTCCTCGCCCTCACCGCAGCCGGCGAACTGATCCTCCTCGATGCCCGGGCGGACCGCTTCGAGCCGCTCGCCCGTCAGCGGCTCTTCGAGCGCGACGTGACGCTCTATGCCCACCCGGCCGTGGCCGACCGGGCGATCTACGTCCGCGGACCCCGCAACCTCCTCTGCGTGGCCTTCGACGAGCCGACGGGGGAGGTTCCCGGCGGCTGACAATCCCGCAGTCCACCCCCCCTGCCACCTCTACCACCCGCAGGGTTTTCTCAATTGCCATCCACGGCAGATCCGATACCACCTCCGGACAGCGGTGGAGCAGGGGGGCCCGTGGCGCGTTGCCGCGAACCCGCACCCGCCGCCCCGCGGGGACCATCAGATGAAACACGTATTCGGCCTGGCTCTGCTGGTGGCATTGCTCGGCACCACGAGCGGTTGCTCGATCATCGACCGGCTGTTCCTGGCCAACTTCGACGGTCCGTACGTCCACAAGGCCGACCACATCAACGGCCACGTCCACGAGGGCGGGGCCGTCTATGAAGGCGGCTACGAAGGGGGCTACGACGAGGGAGTCGTCTCCGAGGGGGCCTACCCGGAGGGGATGTATGACCAGGGCGCCTGCCGCGATGGCAATTGCCGCGGCGGACAGTGCCAGGACGGTTCCTGCGGCCCGGGCGGCCACTGCCGCAACGGCATCTGCCACGGCACGAAGTGCAAGGAGGGGGTCTGCCCCGGTGGTGTCTGTCAAAGCCGCTGCCAGGGGGGCCACTGTGGCAAGTGTGGCCACTGCCGCCATCTCGGACGCTACGGCGGCCTCGCCCGTCACCACCTCTCCGAGGCCGAGAAGGCCGCGCTCGCCGAATCGGACTACGGGGCCACAGGCCCTGCTGGCCCGCCGACCGGGGCGGTCGCCTATCCCTACTACACGACCCGTGGCCCGCGCGACTTCCTCGCCCGCTGCCCTCCGCCTGTCGGCCCGTGATCGGGCCGGCGTGAACGAGCCGACCTCTGAATCACCCCAACAATCCCCCACACGCCCGCGACTCTCGCGGGCGTGTGGCATTTGAGGGGGCGGCTTTGTGGCGGCCGTTCCGCTCATTAGGATTGCCGTCGAAACGAGTGTTGCCCTGAGACTCCCCGGAGGATTCGCACCATGGCCCTTCCCGAGCAGAAGTCGACCGCCGGTTCACACGGGGGCGGCGGGGGGATGTCGGCCTCGGGCAAGCTGACGATGACCGGCTGGCTCGTCTGCGCGATCGCGGCGATCGGCTTCGCGTTCGACATCTACGAGCTCCTCATGCTGCCGCTGATCATCAAGCCGGCGCTCGCGGCCCTCGGTGGCATGAGCCCCGAAGGGGTGCCGAACCTCGTTCCCGGCTCGCCCGCCTACGCCAACTGGGCGCGGACGCTGTTCTTCGTCCCGGCGATCGCCGGCGGCATCTTCGGCCTCCTCGGCGGTTACCTCACCGACCTCCTCGGCCGTCGCTTCGTCCTCACCTTCAGCATCCTCCTCTACGCCTTCTCCGCGTTCGCCGCCGGTTTCGCCACGAGCTTGCCGATGCTACTGGTCTGCCGATGCCTGGTGTTCATCGGCGTGTGCGTCGAGTTCGTCGCCGCGGTGGCGTGGCTGGCGGAACTGTTTCCCGATCATGTCCAGCGTGAGAAGGCCCTCGGGTGGACGCAGGCGTTCTCGTCGTTCGGAGGGCTCCTCGTCGGCGTCGCCAACGTCCTCGCCGCCCAGTACGCCGGCGTCCTCCCGGCGATCCATGGCGGCCACGAGGCCTGGCGCTACACGCTCATCTCCGGCGTCATCCCGGCCCTGCCACTGATTCTCATCCGGCCTTTCCTTCCCGAGAGCCCGGTGTGGGCGCAGAAGAAGGCCGCCGGCACGCTCCGTCGCCCGAGCATCCGCGAGCTCTTCAGCCCGCAGCTCGTTCGCGCGACCGTGATGACGACGCTCGTCTTCGCAGCCAGCTACGGCATCGCCTTCGGCGCTATCCAGCAGCTTCCGCAGATTCTCGGCGGCCCCAAGGGGCATGCCGCGATCATCGCCGAGGCGAAAGAGGCCCAGGACACCGCGACGGCTGCCGCCGAGAAGGCAGGCAAGCCGATTCCGCCGCCGCGGCTCAAGGCGATCGGCGCCAACGCCACCGACGAGGCGGTCGCCAAGGTCACGATCTTCCAAGAGGTGGGGGGGCTCGTCGGACGCGTGATCCTCGCGTTTCTCGCGCTGCGGATCGCCAGCCGCCGCACGCTCCTGCGGATCTTCCAGATCCCGGCGCTCCTCTTTGTGCCGCTGCTGTTCTGGTGGATCTCCACGAAGCTCGGCGACGCGGGATCGATCTCCGCGATCAAGGCGGGCGTGTTCCTCGCCGGCCTGCTCACGGTGGCGCAATTCAGCTTCTGGGGCAACTACATCCCGCTCGTCTTTCCGACCCATCTCCGCGGCACCGGGGAGAGCTTTGCTGCCAACATCGGTGGCCGGATTCTCGGCACGCTGGCGGCGTTCCTCACCCTCACCTTTTCCGCCGCCACCCCACCCGATCCTGTGAAGATCGCCGTGGTGGGGGCGGCCGTGGCGGGGATCTACGCACTGGTCGGCACGATCCTGACTCAGTGGCTCCCCGAGCCCGACACGTCGGTCGAGCACTGACCAGTTGGCAAATAAGCGCTCTCTCCGGTTCTGCAGCGAGGGTTCGCTCTGATGGTGTCGGCCCTGTGGGTAGTACGTCGGCGGGGCCGGCAAAAGTTTCGTCGTTCGTCGGAGGCACCTCCTCTCTCCTCAAGCGTTCGCCGATCCCCGCCTCGCCTGAGCGCTGTCAA